>Ga0105047_10004809_pt1 | contig 23398 bp, 22 predicted proteins | sample MAT04_FD_78384 | JGI IMG/M metagenome (GOLD analysis project Ga0105047, IMG submission 78384) | Freshwater microbial communities from Lake Fryxell liftoff mats and glacier meltwater in Antarctica - MAT-04 (megahit assembly) | ecosystem: Environmental > Aquatic > Freshwater > Ice > Liftoff... | reverse complement strand
GAAGCCTTATGGATATTGCCTATTTAAGAAGTGTAGCCAAACAGGTGGGAATAATAGAAATTAAAGAGGTAAATGAGGAGATAGTATTACAATTTGATAGCAGTGAAAGAATAAATGGAGAGTTAGTTAAAGCTCTAGTTAGCAAATATAATAGAAGTATTGTATTTAAATTAGGTAATAAACCAGCCTTTGCATATAAATATAAAAACTTAAAGAAAGAAGAAATGCTTGGAAATCTTATAGAGATTGTAAAGTATATAAAAAGTATTGAAATAAAGTAAATTTGTGATAAGATTAATTGTGATGTAATGTATCAAAACTTTAAATGTAAATATTACATACAGAATGGGGGAAAGAAATGAAAAATGTAAAAAAGATAATTACTGCAGCTTTGATAACTATATTTGCTACATCTTTAGTCGGTTGTAATATGATTGAAAAAACACCTGAAGGTATTGCTAAAACTACAGTCGCAAAGGTTTTTGATGTTAAAATAACTAAAGGACAGGTGGATGAACAATTAGCAGCTGTTATTAAACAAATACAAATGCAGTATGGAGAAAATTATAAAACCAATCCTGAGGCTATGACCCAAATAGAAACTCAGAAACAGCAAGTCTTAGAAGGATTAATTGCTGAGAAAATAGTAATTTATAAAGCAAAAGAGTTAAAAGTAATTCCTGATGAAGCTAAGTTGAATGCACAAATTGCTAAACAATTAGTAGAAATTAAGAAAAGCTTAGGAACGGATGCTAAGTATAAGGAAGCTTTAACACAAGCTAACCTTACAGAAGATCAATTAAAAGGAAGAATAAAGCCAAGTATTATTCAAGAGGCATTATTTACTGAGGTTACAAAGGGCGTTAAAGTTGATGAGGCAAAGGAAAAAGCGTACTACAATAGTAATTTAACGCAATTTACAGAAAAGCCAAATAGAATACATGCAGCTCATATTTTAGTTAAAACAGAAGAAGAAGCATTAGCTATCAAGAAACGTTTAGATAAAGGTGAAGCTTTTGCAACTGTTGCAAAAGAAAAAGGCACAGATGGAACTAAGGATGCTGGTGGAGATTTAGGATTCGTAGAGTATAATGACCCCCAAATGGATAAAACATTTATGGCGGCTGCGGCTGCACTACCAATAGGTAAAATTTCAGCACCGGTTAAAACTCAATTTGGATGGCATATAATAAAAACCATTGAAAAAGAAGAGTTCCCTGTAAAGAAATATGAAGCGGTAAAGGCAGAAGTAGCAAAAACCGTTATGACAAAGGAAAAAGAAGCAGCATGGATAGCAGCCATGAAAAAATGGCAAACAGAAGCTAAAATAACTAAAAATGAAAAAAATTTATAGGATTTTTGTTTATAAAATCATAAAAAATGTCTCAATATTGAGGCATTTTTTATTTTTTTTGAAATATTCAAATAAAACGTAGATAAATGTGCATAAAATTACAATTTTAGAAAGATAATAATAATGCAAGTATTTTATACAAGATTTTATATAAGGAGGGAATTATTTAAATGAAAGCAACGGGCATAGTAAGACGTATAGATGATTTAGGAAGAGTTGTTATACCAAAAGAAATAAGAAGAACTTTGAGAATAAGAGAAGGAGATCCGCTAGAAATATTTACTGATAGAGAAGGTGGAGTTATTTTAAAAAAATATTCACCTATAGGTGAGTTAAGTGAATTTTCTAGAGAGTATGCTGATTCATTACAACAAACTACAGGTAATGTAATAATCATATGCGATAAAGATAACATAATATCTGTAAGTGGTTGTCCTAAAAAAGAGTATGTTGATAAAAAAGTTAGCAATGAGTTAGAAAAAGCAATGGAAGATAGAAAAGCTGTTGTTTTAGGAGGAGGCTCAGAAAAAGTTATAGCAGTGTATGATGATGAGATGGAAAGTAAATATAAAGCTCAAGTGATCGCTCCTATAATAGCAGAAGGAGATGCAATTGGAGCAGTAATAATAATATCAACAGAGGCAGAAGTTAAATTTGGAAATTTAGAATTAAAATTGGCAGAAACTGCAGCATCTTTTTTAGGAAAACAAATGGAACAATAAAGGTAAAAACAAAAAATGTATATATTACTAAGCAAAGTGAAACATACTTGCAGTAATATATACTTTTTTTTTGATATAAGTAATAATAACCCCTTAAATCAAATAATTATAATCAGAGAATGTATTTATTACCGACCCCATAGCAATACAAGGAGGGTATTATGAAGAAACATTCATTGATAAAAGGGACGATTATACTTGGACTGGCAGGAATAGTTGCCAGATTTTTAGGATTATTTTTTAGAATTCCAATACAGGCACTTATAAGAGATGAGGGGATGGGATACTATCAGATGTCATATCCGCTCTACATGACATATGTAGCATTAGCTTCAGGTGTTCCAATAGCCATGTCTAAAATAATTGCTGAGATGAACGCTAGAAATGATAGGGAGGGGGTAGGACAGGTATTAAGACAGACACTTTTTTTTATGATTACATTAGGGTCAGTAGTTAGTATGTTTATGATAATATTTGCAAGGCCTATTATATCTATTTTAAAATGGGACCCTAAATCGTATTACTCTTTTACAGCACTTGCAATAGCGCCAATTTTTGTTTCGGTTATGTACACATTTAGGGGTTTTTTTCAAGGACTACAAAATGTTAGACCTACTGCTATTTCTCAACTAGTTGAACAGGTGGGAAGAGTTGTAGCAGGAGTTTTATTTGCATATTTATTGTTCCCAAGGGGTATTGAATATGCTGCAGGGGGAGCGGCCCTTGGAACTTTAGTTGGTGCAATTATGGGAAGTATATATTTAATTTTTACTTATTTGAGGATGAAAAAAGAGCTGCCAGTAAGAAAAACATCAAATAAAAGATATATTTTAGAGGATTTAGGTAAGGCCGCATTTCCAATATCTCTAGGTGCGGCAGTAGGTACAGTTATGACATTAATAGATTCTGTTATCGTGCCACAACAACTTCTAAAAGCTGGATTCACACAAACACAATCAACTGTATTGTATGGTCAGTTGACTGGAAAGGCATTTACCCTGATGAATGTACCTTTAGCTCTTTCAATAGCACTATGCGCATCTTTAGTGCCAATAATAGCAGAAGCATTTTATTTGGGAAGAAGAGGGGAACTTATTAAAAGAGTAGATATGGCTTTGAAATTGTCAAATGTTATTTCGTTGCCAGCATCTTTAGGAATGTTTTTTATGGCTTATACTATAATGTCTTTAGTTTTTCTGAGAGATGCAGGAGGGTATGAAATTTTAAAATATATAGCAATATCCATACCTTTTTTAATTTTAACCCAGACCAGCACTGCAATACTTCAAAGTATAGGAAATTATATGAAGCCTGTATATAATTTGGCGATAGGGTGCACCGTAAAAATTATTATAACATACGTGTTAGTTAAATGTTCATCTGTAAATATATATGGTGCAGTTATAGGAACTATTTTGGGATATGTTACAAGCTGCTTATTAAATCTAAAAGATTTAAAAAATTCATTAAATATAAAAATTAAATTTGTGGATGCTTTTGTAAAACCGGCAATTGCTTCCTGTATAATGATAATTGCAGTTGTATTTAGCGATATGAATGTCTATAATTATACAAGGAGTAGAGGATTATCTTGTGTAATATCTATATTAATAGGAGTCATTGTTTACTTAATATTAATATTTTTGCTTAGAATATTTGAATATCAGGAAATTAAAAATAAACTTATTAAGAAAAAATAAAAAACAAAGGAGTGGAAGCTAATGATTAAAGTAGTGGGACTAGGTCCTGGTGCGATAGGATCACTAACTATAGAAACTGTGGAGATTCTTAAAAATGGTAAAAATATTTATTTAAGAACAGAAAAACATCCTACTGTTGAATATTTAAAAACCCTTTCAATTAAATTTAAAACCTATGATGATAAATATGAAAAGTGTAATAATTTTGATGAGGTATATAGGGCTATAGCAGAAGATCTTATCGAAAAACATGAAACATATGGAGATATTATTTATGGAGTGCCAGGTAACCCTCTTGTGGCAGAAACTTCCGTTAAACTTTTGTTAAAACTTTGTAAAGAAAAGGACATTCCAATAGAAATTTTTCCAGCAGTTAGTTTTATAGATGCAGTTATTCAAAGCTTAAAATTAGATCCTATTGAGGGACTGAAAATCATAGATGCCTTTGATATAAAAAATCAAGTTTTAGATAAAAGAGTAGGACTTTTAATAACACAAGTTTACAATAAATTCATAGCAACGGACGTAAAACTTGCCTTATTAGAGTATTACAAAGATGATATGGAGATACATTTTGTTAGAGCGGCGGGTATAAAAGGATTAGAGAATACTAGGGAAATTAAATTATATGAATTAGATAGGCAAGAAGATATCGACTATTTAACCTCAATATATATACCAAAAGAACTAGATGCTGCAGTGGATTTTCACGATTTAATTGAAGTGATGAATACCTTAAGAGGAGAAAATGGATGTGCATGGGATAGGCAGCAAACCCATGAATCACTAAAAAAATATCTTATTGAAGAATGTTATGAAGTTTTGGAAGCCATCGACACAAATAACGAAGATGAAATTATTGAGGAATTAGGAGATGTACTATTACAGGTGGTATTTCATGCTCAAATAGGAAAAGAAGAGGGATATTTTAATATAAATGATGTTATTAAAGGTATTACAAATAAGATGATAAATAGGCATCCCCATATTTTTAAAACTATAGAAAGCAAAGATTGTAAGCAAGTTTTAGAAAGTTGGGAAAATATTAAGAAGGAAGAAAAAGGCTTTAGTAATTATACAGATACTCTAAAGCATGTTCCCAAAAATTTGCCGGGATTAATGAGAGCCTATAAAGTTCAAGAAAAAGCATCAAAAATAGGTTTTGATTGGAATTGTGCTGAACCTGCAATGGAAAAGGTTCTAGAAGAATTACAAGAAGTAAAAGATGTATATAAAGGTAAAAATAGGGCAAAAATACTAGAAGAAGTGGGAGATTTGGTGTTTTCTACTGTAAATGTTGCTAGACTACTTGACATAGACCCTGAATTTGCAGTAAATTATACTATAGATAAATTTATTAGACGCTTTCAGTACATAGAAGAAAATGCAAGTAAAAGAAACATAGATTTAAAGAACATGTCACTTGCAGAAATGGATGCTTTATGGAACGAAGCTAAAAGATGATGGATTTATTTATGAAATAAAACTAGCACAAAAGAAGGAATTTTTAAATTGATGAAGAATATGCTATTTAATGGTGAAGAATATGCTATTTAATAGTGTACTTACTGCTAAGTAGTGTACTCAATAATAAGGAGGTAACAAAAGTGAATAAATCAGAATTAATAACAAGTATTGCAGACAAATCTAATTTAACAAAAAAGGATGCAGAAGCAGCTCTAAAAGGGATTATTGAAAGTATTGAAGAAACATTAGAAAAAGGTGAAAAGGTTCAGTTGGTTGGATTCGGAACTTTCGAAACAAGAGCAAGAGCCGCTAGAATGGGTAGAAACCCAAGAACAAAGGAAGAAATTCAAATTTCGGCATCAACAGTTCCAGTATTTAAAGCTGGTAAAGAATTTAAGGATATAGTAAATAAATAATTTTTTAGTATGTAAAAAACCTGGATGTATATCTAGGTTTTTTATTTTAAAATTTTATTTTATAAATGCTTAAAATGGAAAATGAAATTAAAAAGGAGAGGCATATATGAGATTAGATAAATATTTAAAGGTATCAAGAATTATTAAGAGAAGAACCATAGCAAAGGAAGCTTGCGAAAGCGGTAGAGTTTCTATAAATGATAAAGTGGCAAAAGCTGGTACAGCGGTTGCAGAAGGTGATACTATAGAAATTAAATTTGCTAATCAGATTTTAAAAGCTAAAATTATAAACATAGCAGAACATGTAACAAAAGACAGTGCAAAAGAAATGTATGAAATAGTTTCAGGAAGAGAAGACAAAGAATAAATGTTGCTAAATATAATTCTTAATTGTGTTTAATAAGCATATATATTTTATAGGAATATAATAGTATGCGTCTAATTGCGAATAGGATTAGCTCTTAATTCCCAATTTTTATTATTAAAATTAATAAGGAGGATATTATGGAAGTAAAAAGAGAAATCAAAATAGAGGATAAGAAAAGCAATTTACTGCTTGAAAACAGAAAAAAACTAACTATTAATGGAGTTATTGAGGTTATAAATTTCAATGAAAATCAAATATTATTAAATACAGATGTTGGAACAATGATAGTAAAAGGAAAAGAACTAAAGATGAATAAATTGGATGTTCAAAATGGAGATGTAGTAATAACGGGTAAAGTGGATGCATTTGTGTATACTAGTGACAAGAGCAAGGTTAAAAAAGATAGTATAATTTCAAGATTGTTCAGGTAGAAGAGTTATGATAATATCACTTATAAACCAAGTTAGACTTATAATTTTCAGTTTAGTGTCTGGGTTAATAACTGGTGTATTTTTTGACATATATAGATTAATAAGAGGATTTAATAATCCTAACAAGTTTTTGACAATAATACAAGATTTGCTATTTTGGACATTAACTTCTATAGTTGTTTTTGTGTTTTTGATGTATACTAATGAGGGCTACATAAACTTTTATGTGTATGTATGCTTAATAATAGGGGCATACCTATATTTAAAACTCTTAAGTAGGGTTTTTATAAAGTTGCAATATAAAGTCCTAATATTCAATGGGAAAGTATTTAGAATTGTATGCAATCTTCTTTTATACCCTATAAATTTATTGTTTTATAAGCTTGGAATAAAAAAAAACAGTAAATTATAAAAAAATAGCTTGAAGAAATGTGAAATACAATTCATAATAGATTTATGAAGTTTATAGAATACTCATTCCATTGAAAGGAAAAGTATATAGAGTATGAAAAAAAAATATGGTATCAAGAGTGTGGTATTAGTTTTTGCAATGGTGTATGTATGTTACGTTTTAATTCACCAACAGACAACGATGGGAAGACAAAAGAAAGAGTTGCAAAAGTATAATGTTGAATTACAAAAGAAGAAAGACGAAAAAAAAGTATTGCAGGATGAAGTAGAGTTATCTAAAACTGATAAGTATATTGAGAAATTGGCAAGGGAAATCCTAGGTCTTGTTAAAGAAGGTGAAACTCCTGTAATGGATAATAAAAACTAAATGCAATAATTATTGTTATGCTTATTTTTAAATTAACATATAAAATAAAAAACATTATTTTGAGGAGGAACTTTTTAATATGACCTTAATGGCAGGAAGCATTGTAGAAGGTAAAGTAGTAAACATCACCAATTTTGGTGCATTTGTAGAAGTGGAGGGAAAGACAGGACTAGTGCATATATCTGAGGTTTCAGATACATTCGTTAAAAATGTTAATGATCATCTTAAAGAAAATGATATGGTAAAAGTTAAAGTAATTTCTGTAGATGATAATGGTAAAATAAGTTTATCCATAAAACAAGCTGGAGTACCTAAAAAATCTATTAAACCAATGGAGATAGATTGGGAAAAGGAAAAAAGCAAAGCAAATACATGTAATTTTGAGGATATAATGACTAAATTTCTAAAAGACAGTGAAGAAAGATTTCAAGACGTTAAAAAGCATCAAGAGGGAAAAGGCAGAGGATATAGTAAAAAAACCTCAAGTTATTAGTGAAATCTGTAGGAACTAAGTATTTAGTTCCTATTTAAAAAAAACAAAAGCTATTGACAATAGTTTGCACATCATATATAATAAAAAATGTTGCTGTGAGGTAACGCTTTGAATGTTAGGATGTTTGCTAACGAGTACATTGGTAAGCAAATAGTAAGACGCTAGCAAATAAGCTGGAGTGGCGGAACTGGCAGACGCACAGGACTTAAAATCCTGCGGTGGTTAAACACCGTACCGGTTCGATTCCGGTCTTCAGCACCAAATAACGCGGGATGGAGCAGTTGGTAGCTCGTCGGGCTCATAACCCGAAGGTCGCAGGTTCAAGTCCTGCTCCCGCAACCAAACACGGCGGAATAGCTCAGCTGGCTAGAGCATTCGGTTCATACCCGAAGGGTCGTAGGTTCAAGTCCTATTTCCGCTACCATAACTCACAAGGAAACTTATGAGTTATTTTTTTTATTTATTTTTAAACTGTGAAATTACAATCATAATATATTAGTGCGCAAAACATATAAGTATATTTTTTGCAAATATATAATTGCATGAAGTGACAATCTTCATTTAATATTTTAAAACCTGCTATATAAATATGGTAGGTTTTTTTATATTATAGGATAATGTAAAACATAAATGTAAAAAATATACAAATTAATGTCTCACGAAAAACATATAAACGTCTCACCTTATGACAATTAATTCTGGAAAAAATTGTTATGATGATATTCTAAATATTAAAGGTGGGTGATTTGTATTATGCAATATGGCATTGATATTTTTCCATACGAAAGACTTAAAAAGATAAAAGAGGAAGTACAAAAGAAAAATGTATTAAATGTTAATCTCATTATTAGAGGTATAGTTTATTTCACCATAAGCTTATTAATAAGCAGGGTTCTGCTACTTAATAACACTGCACCCTTTGGTATAGCTTTTTTAATAGCAACAATACTTATTAACAATGAAAAGGTTTCAATAATTACAGCCAGTGGTACATTTTTAGGTTACCTTACTTTATACAATAGTATAAAAAATTTACCAGTATATTTAATAGTAATAATTACTATAGCTGCCCTTAGTAATAGTTTTAACAAGATAGAAGTTAAAACTAGAGCTTTAGCTGGAATGTTTGCTATTATTATATTTGAATTATTTGCTTATAATTTTTTTATTGTTAGGGTAAGTGTATTAATGGCTTTTTTAAATTCATTTTTTCTAGTTTTATGTATCTTTCCTTTATATTTTATTCTGGATTATAGTCTTTTATGCTTTAAGGAAATCAAAACGAAACATATATTTTTAAATGAAGAAATAATAAGTATGTCAATTATAAGTTCTTTAATTATAGCAGGTACTTGGGGACTCAGTATTTTCAATATATCCATTACAAATATTTTGGGACTAGCTTTTGTTATAATAATAGCTTATATTAACGGAAGTGGAGCTGGAGCTGCATCAGGGATTGCAATGGGTATTATTGTGGGGATGTCTTCTGGAAATATGATTATATTTATAGGAATGTATGGTGTTTGCGGTTTAATAACAGGTATTTTCAAAGAAACTGGAAAGTGGTTAAGTATAGCATCTTATTTAGTAGCTTTTTCAATAATAAAAATATATTGCATTACAACATCAGAGTTTATGATATTTGAAGCTATTGTAGCAGCGGTAATATTTCTCCTAATACCAATAAAAGTTTATGATGAATTAGCTTTAGAGTTTAATTCAGATAAGAAAAAGCAAAATATAGATCAAGGATATGTAAACAAAATTAAAGATACGTTTGTAGGAAGGTTAAATAATTTTTCTGATGTACTTACTAATATGTCAGATATATTAAATAACTTAGTAGATAATGACAAGCTAGCAATGAAGGGCAAAAGTAGTGCCTTAGTTGAAAATCTTGCTGACAGAGTGTGTAGTGATTGTAATATGAAGTCTATGTGTTGGAAAAGAGAATTACATTATACTTACGCTGCATTTGAAGAACTAATTCAAAATTTTGAGGGGAAGAGTAGTAATGTGCCAGAAGAAATTGAAAGGAAATGTATAAAGAGAACTGCTCTACTTAAAAACACAGAGGACATTGTTAATAAGCATATTATAAATGAGATGTGGAGAACAAGACTCAGTGAAGGAAGAGAACTTTTAGCAAATCAGATTAGTAATATGGCAGATTCGGTGGGAGAAATTGTTGAAGATTTTAATTCTGAAATTCAAATAGACACTTCTATGGAAAAACTTATATGCAGGGCATTAGATAAAAACAGAATTAAGTATAATGACCTTATGTGTTTGAATGACAAGCTAGGGAGATTGAGTATTAAATTTTCATTAAATGCTTGTAGCGGAACACAAATGTGTGTGAAAGACTTATTACCGATTATAAATGGTGTTACAGGGAAAGCTATGTGTGTTAGTGACGAGGGTTGCACTATAGATTCAAAGACAAATATGTGTAAGGTAACCATTGAAGAAACGCCTAAGTTTCATGTGGTATCTAACGTAGCTAGGCAATGTAAAGATGGTGAAAAGTCAAATGGAGATAGTTATAGCTTTGGAAAGCTTTCAGATGGAAGCTATATGTCAATTATTAGTGATGGTATGGGATCAGGACCTCAGGCAGGTAGGGAGAGTGAAGCTGCTGTTGAATTAATAGAAAAGTTTACAGCGGCAGGTTTTAGTAAAGTCACAGCTATTAACACTGTAAATTCAATAATGACATTGAGATTTTCCGAGGAAGAGAAATTTTCAACTATCGATTTAAGTAGTATAGACTTATACACTGGGGAAATTGATTTTATGAAAGTTGGGGCTGTAGCAACATTTTTAAAATCTGGTGATAGTTTGGAAATTATAAAATCAAAATCTCTTCCAATTGGGGTTTTAGATAAGGCAGATATAGACATGCAACAAACAAAATTAAAAAATGGTGATGTTATAGTTATGCTTAGTGATGGAGTATTGGATTATAATGATGAAAATGTAGGTAGAGTAGATTGGATAGTTGATTATTTGGGTAAAAATAATTGCAATAATCCAAAGGACTTAGCAGATGGATTACTAAAAGAAGCACAAAAATTAAGTGGCAATAGAGTTAAAGACGATATGACAGTTCTTGTTTCAAAGATATATAGTTTATACTAACCACAGTTTACAAGTTATACTTCTATGTTCTATAATCAATAATAAATTCTTGGATATATGTAATAAAGTAAAAGCAGAAAAATGAAGAGTGTTTTTATAGGGTGTATGTGCTATTCTATATTCTTCATTTTTCCTGTTTTATAGGAATAATAGAAAAGTGAAAAATATATATTTTTATATTAGATACTAATATGATATAGTTATATAAGTATAAAATATACTTATTTTAAAAAATTGTAAATTGTTATGAAAAATAAGTTTGGGAAGTGAAAGTTTTGTCAGAAGTAGTTATAAATTTTATAAAGGAAAATTTAATGTTTGATAATGGAGACAAGGTTATTGTTGCAGTTTCTGGTGGCCCCGACTCTACATGTTTGCTCTATATATTAAATGGGTTGAAGGAAGAACTTGGGATAACAATTGTTGGTGCGCATTTAAATCATTGTCTTAGAGCAGTGGAAGCGGATAAGGATGAAGAATATGCAAGGAAAACTTGTAAGAATTTGAATATAGATTTTTATAGTAGAAAAGTTGATGTACACAGAATATCGGAAGAAAAGAATATATCTTGTGAAATGGCAGGGAGAGAAATAAGATATCAATTTTTTCAAGATCTAATGACTGATTTAAATGCTAATAAAATTGCATTGGCACATAATGCTAATGATCAGGCTGAAACTATTTTAATGAGGATAATGAGAGGAACTGGTATTGAGGGAATGGTTGGTATAAAACCTGTTCGTGATAAAATATATGTAAGACCAATACTTCATCTTAGTAGAACTGAAATAGAAAAATACTGCGAACTAAATAATATCATTCCAAGAATAGATAAATCAAATTTAGAAAAAATTTATGCCAGGAATAAAGTTAGACTAGATTTAATTCCTTATATGAAGGAAAATTTTAATCCAGACATAATTAATACTTTAAATCGTTTATCGGATATTCTTAAAGTGGATAATGATTATCTAGAAAATATTTCTTCGGAAAAATACAAAAAACATTGTGTGATAGATGAGCAAATGGTTATAATAGGTAAGAGTGCTTTTTTGGAACATCTTTCAATTATAAGTAGAATTATCAGGAGTGCGTTGCTCCAGGTAAATCATAACTTATATAATTTTGAGAAAATTCATATATCTAACATTATAGAACTTCAAAAACATAATACAGGTAAAAATATAATGCTACCTCATAACATAATAGTTGAAAACTGTTATGGGAATATACATATACGTATGAATACAAAAGCTAATGAAATTAATGAAAATCAGTATCCTCTAATTGTTAATGAGGAAAATACTATTAATTCTTTAAATAAAGTAGTGAAAATTGAGGTTATACCTAGATTACAATTTAAAGAAATAAAAGGAAATGATTATATTGTGTATTTTGATTATGATAAAACTGAGGCTCCAATAACATTTAGGTACAGAAAACATGGAGATAGGTTCATACCGCTAGGTATGAAGGGTAGTAGAAAAATAAAGGATTTCTTTATGGATTTAAAGATACCTAAAGACAAAAGAGATGAAATTCCTCTAATATGTTTTGGTGAGGATATAGGTTGGGTAGTTGGGTATAGAATCAGTGAAAGATTCAAGGTTTCAAAGGATACTAAAAATATACTGCAGATAAGAATTGAAAGTGAGGAATAAAAATGAACAATGATATTAAAGAAGTATTGTACAGCGAAGATGAATTAAGGGATAAAGTTAGGCAAATGGGTGCAAAAATAAGTAATGATTATTCTGGAAAAGAGCTTATACTTATTGGTATTTTAAAAGGCTCCGTTATATTTATGGCTGATTTACTAAAAGAAATTACAATTCCATGTAAAATGGATTTTATGGCAGTTTCCAGTTATGGAAATTCAACTGAAACTTCAGGTATTGTAAAAATTTTAAAGGACTTAGATTTTGAGATTGAAGGAAAGGATGTGCTAATAGTAGAAGATATTATAGACTCTGGTGTTACTCTTAAATATTTAATGAAATGTTTATCAGCACGAAACCCATGCAGTTTAGAAATTATATGTTTACTTAATAAACCAGAAAGAAGAAAGGTAAATATAGATGTTAAATATTTAGGATATGATGTACCAGATTATTTTCTTGTAGGATATGGACTAGATTTTGCAGAGAAATATAGAAACTTACCTTATATAGGAATACTTAAAGATGAAATTTATAAGTAATGTGTATAAAATATATATTTTATTAATTAATAATTAATATATATTATATTGTCAAGTGATTTTTAATGTGATAAAATTTTATAGTAACTAAAACAGAGAGGGGGGTTTTTTATGAAGAAAATTTCGAGTGCATCAATTTGGCTCGTCGTATTTGTACTTGTGATTCTTGCATCACTAGCCTTGCTTGAAACAGGTAAAGATGTTAGCACAATTAGCGTTGATCAATTCCAACAACATTGGAGTAAGAAAGAAATTAAAAGTGTTCAAGTAAGAGAAGACAAAACAGTAGCAGGACAATTAAATAACGGAACTGAATACGAAACAATAATTCCATTACAAAGATTAATTCAAATAATGGAAAAAGATCCTAATATAAACGTCAAAGAATTATATATAAAGCCAGCTAGTATGCCAATGTGGTTACAAATAGTGCCAACATTGCTTATAATATTAATGCTAGTAGCATTTTGGTTTATGTATATGCAGCAATCACAAGGTGGTGGCGGTGGTGGTAATAGAGGTGTAATGAATTTTGGTAAAAGTAGAGCTAAAATTGCCACTCCAGATAAGAAAAAAGTTACATTTGATGATGTAGCAGGAGAAGATGAAGAAAAGGAAGAACTTGCAGAAGTTGTAGATTTCTTAAAACAACCTAAAAGATATCTAGAAGCCGGTGCAAGAATTCCTAAAGGTATTCTTCTTGTAGGCCCACCAGGTACAGGTAAGACTTTACTTGCTAGAGCTGTATCAGGAGAAGCTGGAGTGCCTTTCTATAGTATATCGGGTTCTGAATTTGTAGAGATGTTTGTAGGTGTTGGAGCTTCGAGAGTAAGAGATTTATTTGAACAAGCAAAGAAAAGTGCTCCTTGTATAATATTTATTGATGAAATTGATGCAGTAGGTAGACAAAGAGGGGCTGGACTAGGTGGCGGACATGATGAAAGAGAACAAACTCTAAATCAACTATTAGTAGAAATGGATGGGTTTGGTGTAAATGAAGGTATAATCATGATAGCTGCTACTAATAGACCAGACATACTTGATCCTGCTCTTTTAAGACCAGGTAGATTTGATAGACATATATTAGTTGGGGCACCTGATGTTAAAGGAAGAGAAGAAATTCTTGTAGTACATTCTAAAGGTAAGCATTTAGCAGAAGAAGTGAAACTTGATGTATTAGCTAAAAGGACACCTGGGTTCACTGGCGCAGACCTTGAGAATTTAATGAACGAAGCTGCATTGCTTTCAGTAAGAAGCAGTAAAAAAGTTATAGGTATGGTAGAGCTAGATGAAGCAGTAACTAGAGTTATTGCTGGACCAGAAAAGAAGAGTAAAGTTATTAGTGAAAAGGATAGAAAATTAACAGCATATCATGAAGCAGGGCATGCTGTAGTAATGAAATATTCTCCACTTTCAGACCCAATTCATCAAATAAGTATTATACCAAGAGGTATGGCGGGTGGATACACAATGCATCTTCCTGAAGAAGATACAGCATATACTTCTAAACTAAAACTTAAAGATGAGATGGTTGGGCTTCTAGGTGGTAGAGTTGCAGAAAAATTAATACTTCAAGATATTAGTACTGGTGCTAAGAATGATATTGATAGAGCATCAGCTATTGCAAGAAAAATGATTATGGAATATGGTATGAGTGATGAACTCGGACCAATATCTTTTGGTAATGATCATAATGAAGTATTCCTTGGAAGAGATTTAGGTAAAAGTAGAAACTTTAGTGAACAGGTAGCTTATAAAATAGATTCAGAGGTTAAGGCTCTTATTGATGAAGCCTATGCGAAAGCAGAAAAAATACTTACTGAAAATACAAATAAACTTCATGCAGTAGCTCAAGAATTGCTTTTAAAAGAAAAACTTGAAGGAGTAGATTTTGAGGAGATAATGGCTAGAACAGATACAGATAGTATTGATTTGTCAAAGATTTAATGAATTTTTAAAGGCATACAGTAAATTAACTGTATGCCTTTTTTTTATTATTTAAAAAATATTAAGAAGTATAGGGGTTTTTTTTAGAAAATAAATAATTAATTAGAAAATTGAATATACCTTTTCTTTTGGTGAATAATATAGGAAAGGAGTTGGTATTTTATGTCCCATAAACAATCTTCAATTAAAAATTTAATCCAAAAGGAAAAAGAAATTGTAAATAAGTATAGGGAGTTTGGAAATGTTACTGACAATGAAGAGGCAATAATTCTATGTGAACAATTAACTAGCAAGCATAATTTACATATTTCTGTTCTGGAAAAATATTTAGAGGGGTAGTGTTAAAATGCAAAGTTCTAACAATACGAATAATAAGGAAGCAAAACTTAGGGGTAATAATATTGTAAGTAATGAAAAAAAATTAGTTAACATGTACACTAGTATTTTAAGTGCTGAAAGAGAAGGTACAATGAAATTAGAATTATATACATTGTTAAATGATCAAAAGAAAATTTTAGGTGAAATGGAATATGAGATACCGACATTATAATAACAATAAATGACAATTAATATAAAACTTATTATCGTAATAAAACTTCTTATAAAAATTTAGCTTGACAAATGTGGTCAAGTTGTTAAAATTAAATTGTTTAATTAAGAATAGTTAAACGGATATCATATATACTATTCTTCGTTTTTGGCAATGGAAAAAATATAAAGCAGCTTACAAGCTGCTTTATATTATATAGGCGGTGTATAAAGTGATTTTAGTTTTAGATGTTGGAAATACAAATACTGTTTTAGGGATTTTTAAAGAAAAAGAGTTACTAGTAGAATGGAGACTTTCTACTGATGCAAAAAAAACTGCTGACGAATATGGAATTCAAGTAATGCAATTGTTTTGTCAGAGCAACATAAAAACAGAATATATTAAAGGTGTAATAATTTCTTCAGTTGTTCCTAATATTATGTATTCATTAGAACATATGATAAGAAAATATTTTAAATTGACACCTATGGTAGTAGGACCGGGGGTTAAGACTGGAATAAATGTAAAATATGATAACCCAAAAGAAGTGGGTGCGGATAGAATTGTTAATGCGGTTTCAGCCCATGAGATTTATAAAAGATCTTTAATATTAATAGACTTTGGAACTGCTACAACCTTTTGTGCTATAAGCAAAGCGGCTAATTATTTAGGGGGGACCATCTGCCCTGGTATAAAAATAGCTTCTGAAGCCCTATTTGAGAGAGCAGCAAAGTTACCTCGAGTAGAACTTATAAAACCAGAAACAGTTATTGGTAAAAATACTGTTTCAAGTATGCAGGCTGGAATAATATATGGATATATTGGTCAAGTGGACTACATTGTTAATAAAATGAAGAGTGAAATGATTAATATGGGTGAGGAAGAGCCCTTCGTAGTGGCTACAGGAGGCCTCTCAAAACTAATAAGTGGCGATTCTACTACTATTGATGAGTTTCATCCATATTTAACATTAGAAGGTCTTAGAATGATTTATGAAAAGAATAAGGAATAGGTGACTTAATGAAAATATCAAATATCCAATTTGAAAATGATGTTTTTTTAGCTCCTATGGCAGGAATTACGGATATTGCATTTAGAGGATTGTGCAAAGAATTAGGCTGTGGTCTTCTTTATACTGAAATGGTAAGTGCTAAAGGATTATATTATGGTAGCAGCAATACGGAGGCTCTTATGAAAATTTCAGAAAAGGAGAAGCCTGTGGCTATTCAGATTTTCGGTAATGATCCTAAAATTATGGCAAGTGCTTGTGAAATTTTCAATAAAAGGGACGACATATGTATGGTTGATGTTAATATGGGTTGCCCTGTGCCTAAAATAATAAAAAACGGCGAGGGGTCAGCGCTTATGAGAAATCCTAAATTAGCGGCTGAAATAATAAAAGAAATGAAAAAGGTTTCTACAAAACCAGTGACAGTAAAGTTTAGAAAAGGTTTTGATTCAAATAGCATTAATGCTGTAGAATTTGCTAAATACATGGAAGATGCAGGTATAGATGCTATAGCGGTGCATGGTAGGACTAGGGAACAAATGTATGAAGGCAAGGCCGATTGGAATATTATAAGGGATGTAAAAAATAACGTTAGCATACCTGTAATAGGAAATGGAGATGTTTTTTCTGTGGAGGATGCTATAAGAATAAAGGAAATTACTAATTGTGACGCTATAATGATTGCAAGAGGGGCCAGGGGAAATCCCTGGATTTTTAGAGAGGTTATGCAGGCAATAAATGGTGAGCAGGTTATATATCCTACTGCGGTGGAAAAAATAGAAATGTGTATAAGGCATTTAAATTTAGCTGTTAAATATTATGAAGAAATTAAAGCTGTTAGAGAAATGAGAAAACATACGGCTTGGTATGTGAAAGGGCTTAGTAACTGTGCTGAAATAAAGGGCAAAATTAACACTAAAGTGAATTATGAGGACGTAGTTAAACTACTTTTAGATTATAAAGAGTATCTAAAAAAAGAAACCTCTTAATTTATAAATTGTGATACTTAATTATAAATTTAAATATGAATTTATAAATTATAATATGAATTTATAATTTAATACTGAATAAGATAATAGTACATTAATTTATAAGGTGAATACTTTATGAAGCCGATTTTATGTGTAACATCAAATATTGACAATTCCTATAATGAATTTGGGTTTTTAAGTAAAATCAAGGATAGACGAAAGATAAAGCTAATAAGTAGTGAGCATATTAAGGAACTAGATGTTAAAGTGACGAGTATAAGGCTTCCACCTAATTTTAATGAAAAAGCATACTTGAATAATTTAACTTATGCTAAAAAAATATTTAAATGTAGCGAAGTACAATTATCACTAAAAACACTAAGAATTGTGGATTATAATTATTTTAATTCATTCCAAAAGCGCTTTCTGGCTTTTAGTGTTATAAAAAGCATACAACTTATGCTTAGGATGAGAAATAAGAGCTTGAAGAATTGCTGTGTTGTGGTATATGATGCTGTAGAAGTGATAAATTATAATATTATTCTAGAACTCGCAAAGCAAAGCAAATATATTGTTTTTTTATCATCTGATTTAGCTAAAGCTAGAAAACTTGCAGAGTATATTACTTCTAATTTTGGAGTATCACCTATTGTCACAGATGATAAACTATATGCTATCAAAATAGCAGACTTTATTATTTCATCTAGACATTATGAATTTAGTTGTGAGAAATTAGTATGGTTTTTAGATAATAGCATGATAGAAGCAGATAACATTATAGCTATAAATGATGTAAGTTACAATGCACCTTGGAGTACTTTAAAAGTTGATTTTTCATTGGAATTCATAGGATCAATATTATGCCAAATGCAAGAGCAGGACATTGAAAAAGCTCTTAAGTATAACGGTATATACTTATCAAAAATAAAATTCAACAATAATGTAATATATTAGTATTTGTTTGATTTAACATATTGACAATAACAAGAGGCTGATTTATAATATGTTAATTGGTTACATGGATTGTTATTCTAATAATGAATTTAAACCCCAATAATTCATTAATTTATACTAATAGTCTTATGTTATGTAAACTTCTCTAATTTAATTTATTTATGCGAAATACTACGGCAGGGAATAATGAACTTAAATTTTTTAATTTTATAGCGGTTTTAAGAATAGTTACTAAATTAATTAATAAAAATTTAAAAGGGGAGAAAGAAATGAGCGGACCAAAAAAATATGTAATGACCTATGAGGGAATAAGAAAACTAGAGGATGAATTAGAATTTCTTAAGACCGTAAAGAGAAAAGATATAACAGAAAAGATAAAAGTAGCACTGGGGTATGGGGATTTAACTGAGAACTCAGAGTATGATGAAGCTAAAAATGAGCAAGCATTTGTTGAAGGAAGAATATTACAATTGGAAAACATGCTTAGGAATGCAAGTGTTATAGATGAAAATGAAATTGAACAAGGTGTAGTAAGTATAGGGTCTATAGTTAAGGTTAAGGATTATGTATTTGATGAGGAAGTTCAATTTTATATTGTTGGTTCAGCAGAAGCAGATCCATTGGCAAATAAGATATCAAACGAATCGCCAGTTGGAAGGGCACTTGTAGGTAAGAAAGCAGGAGCAATTATAGAAGTTACAGTTCCGGATGGTATTGGCAAATATGAAGTGTTAGAAGTTAGTAGAAATTAATTTCAAAAAGTATTTATTTTTTATAGAGTATAAGGGTGCCAAACAAGGTATAATTGTTTGGTGCCCTAAAGAAATATACGCACATAAACAATAGTGCAGGTTAATGATTAGTAATTATTTTCTGCCCTAGAGAAAATCAGGAGGGATATTAATGTCAAATGAAGAAAAGAATGAAGAAAAGAGTTTACATGAACTTGAATCTAAATATAATGAACAGGTAACCATAAGAAGAAGAAAATTAGTTGCACTGCAAGAAGAAGGTAAAGATCCATTTGATGTATACAAAGTTGAAAGAACTCATACATCACAAGAGGTTAAAGATAATTATGAAAACTTAGTAGGTACACAAGTTATTGTAGCAGGTAGACTTATGTCTAAAAGAGTTCATGGTAAGGCTGGTTTTTCTGATGTGCATGATAGATATGGTAAGATTCAACTATACATAAAAATAGATGATGTAGGTGAAGAAAAATTAAAAGAATATAAGAGCTACGACATAGGAGATTTTTTAAGTGTAACTGGTACTCCTTTTGTTACAAAAACGGGTGAAATATCACTACATATAGTAGATTTCCAGCTTATAGCTAAATCTTTAAAACCACTTCCAGAAAAATGGCATGGCTTAAAGGATCCTGATTTAAGATATAGACAAAGAGAAGTAGATATAATAATGAATCCAGAAGTAAAAGAAACCTTTATGAAGAGAATAGCAATAATTAGATATATCAGAGAATTCTTAGATAATAAAGGATTTTTAGAAGTTGAAACACCAATTTTATCTCCAATAGCAGGAGGTGCTGCAGCTAGACCATTCATGACTCATCATAATACCCTAGACATTGATATGTATCTTAGAATTGCAACAGAGCTATATTTAAAAAGACTTATTGTTGCTGGCTTTGAAAAGGTATATGATATGGGTAAAAACTTTAGAAATGAAGGAATGGATTTAAGACACAACCCAGAGTTTACAATGATAGAACTATATGAAGCTTATGCAGATTATAATGATATGATGGAAATTACGGAAAATATGGTTGCTTATGTTTGTGAGAAAATTCATGGAACAACAAAAGTTAATTATCAAGGCACTGAAATAGATTTCACACCACCATGGAAAAGAATTACTATGGTAGATGCAGTAAAAGAATATTCAGGGGTTGATTTTGCGCTGATTAATACTGATGAAGAAGCTAGAACAATAGCTAAAGAAAAGCACTTACAATTTAAAAAAGAAATAAAAGATTGTTCAAAAGCAGATGTACTAAATGAACTTTTTGAACAATATGTAGAAGAGCATTTATTAGAGCCAACATTCTTATGTGATTATCCTGTAGAAATATCACCTCTTACTAAGAAGAAGAGAGGCAATTCAGAGTATACAGAGAGATTTGAAGGTTTTGTATTTGGTCGTGAGGTGTGTAATGCATACTCAGAGCTAAATGATCCAGTAGTTCAAAGAGAGAGATTTATGCAACAAGCAAATGAAAGAGAACTAGGCGATGATGAAGCTTATTTAATAGATGAAGAATTTATGAGCGCATTAGAAATAGGAATGCCTCCAACAGGAGGCCTAGGTATAGGAATTGATAGAATAGTGATGTTCTTAACTGATGCCTATTCAATAAGAGATGTTATCTTATTCCCTACAATGAAACCAGTTCAGTAATTTAAATAATTATGTTAAAAGGATATTTTAGCTAATCTAAAATATCCTTTTAATTTATATAATTTAATAAACGATACAAAGGGTATTGAATTTTTAATTGAATATGTTATAATATTATTGTAGTTATGAAAGATATTAATCCGCGATAGCTCAACGGTGGAGCACTCGGCTGTTAACCGATAGGTTGAAGGTTCAAATCCTTTTCGCGGAGCCATTTTTGAAAGTAAGAACAGTAAAATACCACATCCTTATTGGAATGTTATAATTATGAGATGTCTAATTGTGATATTGTTGACAATAAGATAAAGTTTGGTATAATATTAATATAATGTAATATTTCACTATGACAAAGAAGAGTAATAGTAATACTTTATAAGAGAGATTGTGTTTGGTGTAAACAATCAGAGTATTATTGTGAAAGGAACTTTTGAGTGTATAAAACTTAGAGTAGGGCTTGTGCCAATAAGGGTGGAACCGCGGAATTAATTTTCGTCCCTTAGGGTATAGTCTTTTTTTTATACTCAAAACACCAGAAAGTAAGTCAATACTATTCTTAAGTTAGTTTTATTTTAACAAAACAGGAAAGGATATAAGATATAAGATTAAAATATTCTTTGCATATCATTTAAAAATATATGTATTATTACACAAAAAAAATTAGGAGGCATTAACATGGCATTTGAAAAAAGCATGGATAAGGTCGTTGCATTATGTAAAAACAGAGGATTTGTATTCCCAGGCTCTGATATATATGGAGGACTAGCTAACTCATGGGATTATGGTCCTTTAGGAGTTGAATTTAAAAACAATGTTAAAAAAGCTTGGTGGAAAAAGTTTGTTCAAGAAAGTCCATATAATGTAGGTGTAGATTGTGCTATACTTATGAACCCTGAAGTATGGGTTGCAACAGGTCACGTTGGAGGATTTTCAGATCCGCTAATGGATTGTAAAGGTTGTAAATCTAGATTTAGAGCAGATAAATTAGTGGAAGATTATATGACAGCGCAGGGAGCACAAGTAGCTACTGCTGATGGGTGGACAAATGATGAATTAAAAGACTATATAGAAAAGAATAAAATAGTATGCCCTAAATGTGGTAAGAGTGATTTTACTGATATTAGAAAATTTAATTTAATGTTTAAGACTTCACAGGGAGTAACCGAAGATGGAAAATCAGATATATATTTAAGACCAGAAACTGCTCAAGGTATATTTGTAAACTTTAAAAATGTTCAAAGGGCTACAAGGAAAAAGGTACCATTTGGTATAGGCCAAGTAGGAAAGGCTTTTAGAAATGAAATAACACCAGGAAATTTTATTTTTAGAATACGGGAATTTGAGCAAATGGAATTAGAATTTTTCTGTAAGCCGGGTACAGATTTAGAATGGTTTGCATATTGGAAAGAATATTGTGCTAATTTCTTATATAATTTGGGAATGAACAAGGAAAATTTAAGATTTAGAGATCATGGTGCTGAGGAATTATCATTTTATAGTAATGCTACTTGTGACATAGAATTTTTGTTTCCTTTTGGATGGGGAGAGTTATGGGGAATTGCTGATAGAACCGATTATGACTTAAAGAAGCATACTGAGCATTCAGGACAAGATTTGAGTTATCTAGACCCTATAACAAATGAGAAATATGTACCTTATTGTATTGAACCTTCTTTAGGTGCAGATAGAGTTTTTCTTGCATTTTTGGTTAATGCATATGATGAAGAAGAACTTAAAGGTGGAGATTCTAGAACAGTGCTTCATTTACATCCAGCACTTGCACCGTTTAAAGCAGCTGTTTTGCCACTAAGCAAAAAATTATCAGAGAAATCTATAGAAGTTTTTACTATGCTAAGCAAGAAGTTTAATGTAGACTACGATGAGGCTGGAAGTATAGGTAAGAGATATAGGAGAGAAGATGAAATAGGAACTCCATATTGTATAACTATTGATTTCGATACTTTAGAAGATAACACTGTAACAGTTAGAGATAGGGACACAATGGATCAAATAAGATTAAGCATAGATGAATTAGAAAAATTCATAGAAGAAAAACTACAATTTTAAATTATATTTTTAGTTTGATTTAGAGGATAGCGTGTAGTGTAGAAAAAGCTTTAAGAGGCTCTATTTATACTATAGGCTATTTCTTTTAATTAATTCAAAGAATATTTATTATAATAGATTAATTTTAAATAATAACTATGCAAAAGGTGAATTCTACTGTAATCTTTTAAGTGTTATAATTAGTAGAAACAAAGTTGTAAAATTGATAATAAAATATAAAATATATGAAAAATAAATGGAGGGTTATATGGAGAAAAATTTTAGTGAATTTAAAGAATTTATAAAAGGGAAAAGAGTTGGAGTTGTAGGTATTGGAGTTAGCAATATTCCTTTAATACATTATCTTGTGAAGCTACAGGCCGTTGTTACAGCTTTCGATAGAAAAACTTATAGCTTGCTTGGGCAAGTAGGAGCAGAATTTGAAAAAAAAG
>Ga0105047_10004806_pt1 | contig 23403 bp, 6 predicted proteins | sample MAT04_FD_78384 | JGI IMG/M metagenome (GOLD analysis project Ga0105047, IMG submission 78384) | Freshwater microbial communities from Lake Fryxell liftoff mats and glacier meltwater in Antarctica - MAT-04 (megahit assembly) | ecosystem: Environmental > Aquatic > Freshwater > Ice > Liftoff... | reverse complement strand
TAAAAGATGGCGTTTACTCACGGCCTTTCCCCGATAGCAAATTTTGTTATGAAAGGACTGGCCTTTTAGAAATTTCACAACAGCTGTTGCTTCACCAGAAAGGCGTATAATATTGAACAGAAGGATAATAGTAACGCAAAACACCAGCTTCAACCATGCCCGGCAACTCAACGAATTTAACAAGCCTTGTTTTGCTCTAAAAAGCCTTGACCTTTTATTCGCCCATTTCTTATTTTTTATAGGAGCTCATTAGATCGCTTCGCTAAGTTGGTTCATTTGTGTTAAGACAAAAGAACAAGAAAAAAATAATATATATACTTACTTATTCTTTTTCCAGCACATCAAAATATTATCATGCCTATTTCCTATGCCTTTAGCCCCACGTCTATACCATGCTTTTCGGGTGTAAAGAATTGTTTTTGAGCAAAATTGAATAAGATGCTCTGATAAACAACCAATTAAAGTGAAACTTATGAATATTAACACTACTTAATAATAAATATTTTATATCTGCATATTGTTTTGATTTTAATCATAATTTTGCACCCTTTTTGAGAGACCTGTCTTATCAAGTTGAGATTCATCAATTTGAAAAAAGGAAATTTAAAAAAATACCGGAACAAATTTGTTTTTTCCTGATAAATACAAATTATAGTAGTCAACAGGCTGTTCCCAAAAATCATAATCAACTGTTTTTGCAATTGTTAGGCTTGATTCTTCAAAAAAAAATGCAATAAATAATTTTTTTTTTCGATTAACGCTAAAGTTGTATTAACTTTACCTAAAACAAAGGCAAGTTTCAATAATCTTACTCATATAAGTAAGGTATAATCACGAAAGAAAGTTAAGCTTTTGCGAATTACGTTGAAACAGCATAAAATACAATAAGCTGTATAAACCTAAATGCACAGCAGTATTTATGCCATGCTATAAATATGACTGAGTAACAATATTTACAAACTCCAGATACTGGGGTGAATACATGAATAATGCTAGTGGAATGAAAAAGAATGAAGATTTCAAAGATTACCCTTTGCGCACCACACTCAAAAAAATATTCGGGTTTGAGAGTTTCAAAGGAAATCAGGAAGCAATAATACGTAATGTACTTGCAGGCAATGATACATTTGTAATTATGCCTACCGGTGGTGGCAAATCAATGTGCTACCAGCTTCCGGCTATGATTATGGAGGGAACTGCAATAATTATCTCTCCCCTGATATCCCTGATGAAAAACCAGGTGGATGCCATGCGACAATTTGGTGCTGACAAAGGCATTGCTCATGTGCTGAATTCCTCACTATCGAAAAGTGAAATTACTCAGGTTAAAAGTGATTTGACCGAAGGAAAGACAAAACTGCTTTATGTGGCTCCCGAATCACTGACTAAAGAAGAGAATATTGCATTTTTCAGAGACATCAAAATATCCTTTTACGCCATCGATGAAGCCCATTGTATTTCGGAATGGGGTCACGATTTCAGACCTGAATACCGAAGACTTCGCCCCATAATTGAAGCTATAGGTCAGGATGTTCCGGTGCTTGCTTTAACTGCAACAGCTACGCCCAAAGTACAGCAGGATATCCTGAAGAGTCTTGGACAACAGGAAACCGCGTTATACAAATCATCATTTAACCGTGCAAACCTTTACTATGAGGTAAAGCAGAAGAATGAAGATGTAAATAAAGATGTGATCCGCTTCATTAAAATGCACATGGGCAAATCGGGCATCATTTATTGCTTAAGCCGCAGGCAAGTGGAAGAACTTTCGGAAACACTTGTGGTTAACGGCATTAAAGCTTTGCCTTACCATGCGGGACTTGACTCAGCAGTTCGTGTCGAAAACCAGGATAAATTCCTGATGGAAGAAGCCGATGTAATAGTAGCTACAATTGCTTTCGGAATGGGAATTGACAAGCCGGATGTACGTTTTGTTATACATTACGACATGCCGAAAAGTCTCGAAGGCTACTACCAGGAAACAGGACGCTCAGGCCGCGACGATGGTGAAGGTATCTGCCTGGCTTTTTATGCTTACGAAGACATCGAGAAACTCGAAAAATTCAGCAAGAACAAGGGTGTTGCCGAACAGGAAATTGCCAATCAATTGTTAATGGAAGTGGTTTCGTTTGCTGAATCGGCCATGTGCCGCCGTAAACAGCTGCTTCATTATTTCGGCGAAGCATATCCGGAGGAAAATTGTGGCAACTGCGATAATTGCCTGCATCCCAAAACTAAAATTGATGGTCGCGAATATGTTGATTTAGCTTTGGAAGCTGTGCTGGCAACAAAACAATTATGCAAAGCAAAACATATTGTTAGTATTCTGATAGGAAAAGTTACTTCCAATATTAAATCGTATAAGCATAATGAACTGGAGATATTCGGAAAGGGAATGGAGGAGAGTGAGCGTTTCTGGGATGGAGTGTTGCGCCAGATGCTTATCGAAAGACTGGTAGTGAAAGATATTGAAAATTATGGTATCCTGAAAATCACTCACGAAGGACAGAAGTTCCTAAAGAAGCCTTACGCCGTAATGGTTGCCAAGGACGCAGATCCCGAAGAAGGAGAAGATGACGAAATGATGGCAGGAGGTGGCGCACGCACAAGCACTACCGATAAAATACTTTTTTCGCTTTTAAAGGATCTTCGCAAAGAGATTGCCCGTAAAGAAAGTCTTCCTCCGTTTGTTATATTTCAGGATCCTTCGCTCGAAGATATGGCGATACAATATCCGATAAATATGGACGAACTTCAGCGTATAACAGGCGTTGGAGCAGGCAAGGCACAAAAGTACGGCAAGCCATTTCTGGAACTTATTTCATCCTATGTTGAAGAAAATGAAATAATGCGCCCTATGGACATGGTTGTAAAATCGGTCGTAAATAAATCAGGACTTAAAGTTTATATCATAACGAACATCGACCGTAAAATCTCGCTCGAAGATATTGCTGTTGCAAAAAATCTTACTGCCGACGAATTGCTTACCGAGATTGAAAGCATTGTAGATTCGGGCACAAAACTGGACCTTACCTATTACCTGAACGAAACCATTGACCCTTACCACCAAGAAGAGATTATAGCGTATTTCGAAGAAGCTGAAACTGATTCAGTTGCTACAGCGCTGAAAGATCTGGGTGAAAACGAATTCACCGAAGAAGAAATCAGGCTGATGCGAATAAAATACATCTCAGAAGTTGGCAACTAATAGCTTGAAAAATAAGTGTTTTTTTTAACTTCGCAACCTGAATCATATTTATATGATTCAGGTTGTTTTTATAATAATCCCGATATCCCATAAAAGATGACTGAAGAAATCAACAACAGCAACCAGAACACACCCAACACAGGGCATACTGCGGTAACACCTGAACAAAGTGTTAAACCAGAAGCTACTATTACGCCAGCCGGAAATAAAATAAATCCGCTGTTGCTAAGCCTTAACCTGGTGATGCTTGCCGGACTAATCATTCTTTATTTCCTGTACTTCACCGGGTCGGGCAGCAAAAGCAATTCTATTTCCGGAGCTATCGAGAAAGCTAATAACGGCTCTATGTCAGTTGCATTTGTGAGTAATGACAGTATAATGAGTAACTATGAACTGGTAAAGAAAATGCGTGTGGACTTTGAAGCAAAAGGCAAACGCCTCGAAGCAGAAGTAGCTTCCAAGCAAAAAGCTCTTGAAAAAGATGAGGCCTATTTTGAAGAACAGATGGCAAAAAAAACCCTTAGCGAACAAAGTGCTCAGGAGATTTATGGACAACTTCAGCAAAACCAGCAGCAGATATACGGACTTCGCGACAGATATTTAGCTGAACTGCAACAAAGTGAAATGGAAATGAATGTGGCAATTATTGATTCGGTGATGAATTTCCTGAAACGATACAACGAAAAATACAAATTCGATTATATCCTTGGTTTCCAAAAAGGCGGTAACATATTGTATGCCAATGATACACTTGATGTAACCGGAGATGTAATTAAAGAACTTAACGCCGAATACTTGATAAAGCACGGCAGTAAATAACTCAACTAACGGCAGTACATAATCAGCTGTTTCTACTGTTTCAGGAGAGGATAATTATCAGGTGAATATATTTATGATTAATAAATGGATTTTGTTTGTTTCAGTAATTATGCTGTTTGTTTCGTGCAACAGCATATTCAGCTCCAAGCATGCAGGAACGCTGGATGAGGACGAAATGATCAATATTCTGGTTGACCTTCATCTAACGGAAGCAACCTTACGCATAGCTAACGATTCCCTTTCCCGAATGAACGACACTACTGATCAGCGTATCAGGTTTGCTCATGTTTTCAGGAAACACGATATTGATCCTGACGTGTTCAACAGCAGCATGGACTATTACCTGGAACATATTGAACTGCTCGACAAGATATACGTAGAAGTAATAAACCGGTTATCGGAACTGGAAGCCACACTGCAACCTAAAACCACAACTCCGTCTGCAAATAAAATGCTACTCACAGGCGAAATAAAACCAAATGCGGCTCAGCTAAAAAATCCATGGTTCCTGTCACTTTTCAAACCTGCAAAGCCTATTCCGGTACTATATTTTGATGAAAATATATATCCATCAGGTAAATCAAAACATTAGCATTGGACACCTTTCATTAGCATAAAAAAAAGCCCTGAGATGAACATCCCGGGGCTTTTTTTTATCTGAAAGAAAAAGCGTACTCAAATCAAAATCAGGCGACTATGAGAAAGCAATGCATACTCATTTTTAAAATGAAGTAGCAAAACTTCGGTACAGTTACTTCCCTGGACTTTGTTTCGTCGCCGTTGCAGAATAGAAATCTTTATCGCCTCCTGCAATAATGGAATAAGTCCAGGCCATTGTAGTTTTATTCACATTGGTAACTTCTCCTGATCCTGCGACCACCCATCCGTTACTAAGGCTTTGCGACGATACTATAATCTGATTCGATGTTACAATACCTGTTACCGAAATGGATTCAGAACCCGGATTTCCAAAATTTTCGATAATTACCTGTATGCTGTTTGCCGGATCTTTACTTATGGTAACTATATAACTCTGTCCGTCAGTGCTTTTAAACGAACTGCTTTCAGCAAACTGCCATACTCCAATAAATGGGTCACGTGGGTCGTCACCTGTGGGTTCTTCATCAACAGGCTCGCAACCTGTGTAAATCATGCTTGCAACTGCAGCAATTAGCAGAAATAAACGGAATGTGTGTTTCATGGCTTGATTTTATAATGTGTTACAAATTTATTATTAACTTTTAAATAATCGCACTGAAAAAATAAAGTAACGCAAGAATCGTGCAAATTAATCACGTACAACAAAATTTCTGCCTTTATTATCGATTCCGGATACTAACAGGTTTATAATCAACAATAGTTCCGGTTTTGCTTCGGAGAACAAGTAAGTAATAGCCCTGGGCCAGACTTTCTGTTGTAATACGGGCAGTTTCACCGGGGCTTAGCGGCAAAGGCCCAGCCACAGTGACCCCGGAAATGCTGCGAATTTCGATTGACCCAACTTCGGTTAATGACGTGTTACAGTTAAACATTGTGTAAGCCGGAACAGGGAAAACCGACAGTATTTTATTTATTCCATCAGATGTTTTGGTATTTGACGATACTGCTGTGGCGCAAACCGAAACTAATCCACCATGGGCTGAAATTACACTGTCGAGGTGTTGTGTCGTAGGAGGCCAAATGTATTTTTCGGCAATATACGAATCGGGCATTACCACGATAACTGTAGGATACGAAAGAATTCCAAAATCTGCAACCACATGATTTCCATTGCCTTCGGTACCACTTATTTCGGGATAATAAACGCCATTTGTTTCGCCGAAGTCGATCACACCTGAATTATCAGCTCCCCAGTTTATTCCTAAAAACACAACATTGGAAGTATTACAACCAAAGTGATAATATGATTCATTAATAAGAGGAGCATAAGTAGAACATGGTCCGCAGGTTATGGTAAAAAAGTCGATTACAACAATCTTGTCCTGTTCGAGATAGTCGTACAGGCGATGCGTGATTCCATTTACATCCTTGACAGTAAAATTAACTGCAGTATCGAGTGATGTTTGCGCCTTCGCAATAATTGTGAACAGCAGGAAGGCAATAAGTATGTATAGTTTTCTCAATTTTCGTTCAGGAATTGGAAAGATTTGATGGTTTTAAAAGAACTTCATTGAAATTAATGGATGGCTTGATTTTCCTGCAATTCTGCAAGTATTCCATCGGCCAGACGGCTTGCACCTATCCTGAAAAAGTGATTATTCAGCCATGCATCGCCATTAATTTGCTTAACCAGCAGATAGTAAATCATAGCCTGATCGGGAGTTGAAATACCACCGGCAGGCTTTATGCCGATCATCCTGCCGTTTATCACATACTCACTATGTATCACCTGTAACATGGTAAACATTGCTTCGGGGGTAGCAGCTGGTTGAATTTTGCCTGTTGATGTTTTGATGAAATCGGCGCCTCCTTTGATGGCAAGTTCCGAAGCAAGTTTTATATTATCTGTTGTACCAAGCTCACCGGTTTCGAGAATTACTTTCAGATGAACTTCGCCACAAGCTTGCTTCATTGCTGACACTTCATCAACAATAAACTGATAATCACCGGCTAAAAAAGCACCACGCGAAATTACCATATCTACTTCATGAGCTCCTTCGGAAACAGCGTATATACACTCATTCACCCGCAGTTGGAGTGGTAGCTGACCCGAAGGAAAAGCTCCGACTACTGAGGCAACATTTACACCTGAGCCATCCAATAATTTTCGGGCAAATTTAATAAATGGCGGGTAAACACACACAGCAGCAGGCAATGGCAGATTATAGTTGCCAAAACTCAAAGCCTTATTGCATAATACTTTAATCCGCTCTTCATTATCCGTTCCCTCAAGCGTTGTGAGATCGAGTAGCCCGAGGATTTGCCTTAGTATTTCAATTCGTCCGGGGTAATCAGCTATACCAACCTGAATATTTTTAAGAATAGAATCCATAGTATTTGAGTATATTTTTTTGAGTTAAATGCTTTTAAAGGGATTTCCAGATCATAAACTTCCTTTTAACCTGATTTGTAAAAGTTTACACTTCGCGGCATGGTAGTATAATAATTATGCAAAAATAGCATTTTACAGGATTTCCCGGCTAACTAAACTCCTTATTTGCATTTTCTGCCACCAGTCAAGCTATTTTATCTTTTGCAACAAATAGTCAATTGCATTGAAACAGGAATTTCGTTAATAATTTATTGCATATAAATGCTTCACAAATAATGTATTAAAATTTTATCAAAAAGATTTTAACAAATTTTATATTACAAATTGATGTGATAGCTATTAACTAATACACTCAACAACTTGTACAACTTGTCCTTTACTACACTTATCTGATTATTAATTATTTACCTACACCGAGGAAACTATGAAACGGGCTTTACTCAACCTTTACAGGGTAGTTATGTCGTACAGACAAATACTTCCTGTTTTCTTGTTAACACTTGTAAGCTTTAGTGTTAAGGCACAATGTCCCCCAACTCTAACTGCTATACCCGCAAGCGCGAATGTGTGTGCGGGCGACTCGGTTCGCATGGCTTGCATGCCTTCATCCGGAACTACCTGGCAATGGTACAAGGATGGAACGCTAATACCAGGCGCTACTAACAGCACATGTTATGCCTATGACGCCGGCAACTATACTGTAATGGTTGGGGGATGCCCGTTTCCCTCCGTTCCGGTAACAGTTTCAATGAGGCCACTTCCTCTGGTTTCGCTATTCAGCAGTGCAACAATTATTTGCGAAGGACAACAGGTTTCCCTTTTTGTAACAACAGGACCTAATGTGGTATGGGTTTGGATTGATCCTCCATCCTTATTCGGTACACAAACAAACCCTATAAACCAAACACTTTATTCAACTACAACATACCAGATAATTGGTGCCGACCAAACTACAAATTGTGCCAATACATCAATGGTTACAATTCAGGTAAACCCTGAATTAATTGCTGGAACAGTACAATCCAACACCCAGATATGCCCTGGAGATACACCTAATTTAATTACAGCAACCCCTTCGACAGGCGGAAGCGGAACATACACATATCAATGGCAGAAAAGCACAACCAGCGCATCCGGCGGTTTCAGCGATATTCCGGGAGCTAACGGTTTAACATATCAGCCTGGACCTACCGCTGTAACTACCTGGTACAGGCTGGTTACTTCGTCGCCTCCATGCCTCGATGAATACTCAAACGCAGTAGTAGTTCAGGTTAACCCTAATCCAACCGTAAGCAGTGCTCCTACAAAAGCAATATGTTCGGGTGATAATATTAATTATCATCCTAACAGCGCTGTAACAGGCACAACCTATACCTGGACATCAACTGTAACTTCGGGAACGGCTTCTGGAAACACCGCATCGGGAAGTGGAAATATTCACGATATTTTATCGCTTCCGGCAAACTCAATAACTCCTGCCCAGATTACATACATCATTACGCCAACAGGCCCGGCACCAACAAATTGTCCGGGAGTGCCATTTACTTTTACTGCAACGGTTAATCCTATACCCACTGTTAGCAATGTTGTGCTTTCGCAAGGTGTATGTGCAGGATTATCAACCACAGCAGTTGTACTTCAATCAACATTAGCTTCTGCCACATTTACATGGACAGCAGTTGCTTCGGCAGGGATAACTGGTTTTCAGGCTTCGGGGTCAGGCAACATTCCATCCATGCAGATGTTCAATTCGTTGCTTACTGTTGGAACAGTCACTTATACGGTAACACCACACGGACCGGCACCAACCACCTGCGACGGCCCTTCGGTAAACTACGTGATAACTGTTAACCCTTCACCAATTGTTAGTAATACCCCGATGCAACAAACTATTTGCACCGGAGCTAATACAACGGCGGTGGTTTTAACTTCGAATGTTCCGGCTACCACATTCACCTGGACGGCAACTGCATCGGCAGGTATAACCGGGTTTACAGCCAGCGGAACAAATTCAATTCCTTTGCAAACAATTTCCAACTCAACCAATGCAACAGGAACGGTTACATATCATATCATACCGAGCGCAAGCTCAAACGGATGTGCAGGTATCCCTAAAGATTATATTATAAATGTTAACCCGGAACCGGTTGTATTAGTTGCACAAAATGTTTTGACTCATTGTTCGGGTACAACAACAAGTATTCCGCTTTCATCGAATGTTACAGGAACCACATTTTCATGGACTAGTTCAGCACCCGGGTCCATAACAGGGCACAGTAACGGAACCGGTAATGTAATTGCACAAACTCTTGCTAATACCTCCAATGCTCCTCACAATGTAATTTATACAATTACTCCAACCTACAATGGTTGTTCAGGAAATCCGCTAACAGTTACTGTTACAGTTTTCCCTGCTACCTTATTATCCATAGTGCCTGCATTTCCTGTTTCTTGTTCAGGCCAAAATGTAACAATCAGCCTCATTGGAAATGTTCCGGGAATAACTTTTACATGGACAGCTTCAGCAGTTGGTAATGTTACCGGATTTCTCAATGGCACAGGGTCAACTATTTCGCAAACGCTGATTAACAATGATAATATTCCGCGCCTGGTAACTTATGCTGTAATGATGAGTATGAACGGATGTATTGATGGGCCAACAAATTTTATTGTTACCGTTAATCCAATTCCGGTTGTTACCAATAGTCCGGTTTCTTCAAGTCAATGTTCGGGTGCCACTTTTAATCTGGCGCTTTCGTCGAGTGTTGCCGGAAGCACATACAACTGGACTGCTAACGGAACTCCGGGTATCACAGGATATTCAGGAGGAACTACAGGCTCAATCAATCAGACAATTTTAAACTCAACAAGTTCGGCCGGAACGGTCGTTTATACCATAACCCCTACCGCCAACTCTTGCAACGGTATTCCGGTTGACTATACATTAACTGTAAATCCTAATCCTATTGTTAACTTAAGCATCAATAGCCAGGCAATATGCAGTGGAACCGTAACAGCGCCGGTAACTTTTAATTCAGCCGTAGCCGGTACTACTTATGCCTGGACAGCAACTCCATCAGGTGCCGGAATTACAGGTTACACAGCATCAGGTACCGCATCAATTCCAGCTCAAACACTTAACAGCACTTTAGTTATTCCGGGGAATGTTTCCTATACGGTTATACCAACCTATAACGGATGCTCCGGTACTTCAGCCACACATATAGCAACTGTAAATCCTATTCCGGTTGTTACCAATGCAAGCATGTCGCAAACCATTTGCAACGGAGCTACTTCCTCCAATGTGAACCTGCTTTCGAATGTTGCAGGTACAACTTTTACCTGGATAGCAACTTCATCTTCAGCATCTGTTTCAGGCTTTATGGCAAGTGGAGGAAATACCATTCCGGCACAAACGATTTTTAATAACGGAATAACTGCAGAAACAGTTACTTACCAGATAATCCCGACTTCAAATTTCAACCCTGCCTGTCCGGGAACACCAGCCATTTATACAATCAATATCAACCCTTCACCTGCAGTTAACAGCAGCCTTGTATCAGAAGTATGCAGCGGTCAACCATTTAGCTATACTATCGGCAGTAATTTATCAGGTACAACTTTCACATGGTCGCGTGCAGCAGTTTCAGGAATAAGCAACGCACCTGGATCAGGATCAAGTACAATAATCACTGAGACCCTTATCAATACTACCAACAATAATATTAATGTAATTTACGTTCTCACGCCGATCGGACAAGCACCATCGATGTGCCCGGGCATTCCGGTTAATCTGGTTGTGACTGTACGTGCTTTACCACTGGTGAATTCCGGCGCTGACTTTACTATCCCTTATGGAACTTTTACAACACTGAATGGAACCGCCAGCGGAGGAACAGGAGCATTAAATTATACATGGACACCAAATTCGTACATCAATACAGGTGCAAACACACTAATTCCACAAACCACCAACCTGATTCTCACCCGCACCTATACTTTAACAGTAACCGACGCAGCAGGCTGCAGTGCAAATGATCCAATGACCGTTTTTGTAGTTGGAACACCTGTAACGGCATCCCCTTCTGCAGCTCCGGCAAGTATCTGTTTCGGACAAAGTACTACTTTAAATGCTAATCCTACAGGTGGCTCAGGCACATATACTTACTCATGGACATCAGTTCCGGCAGGATATACCTCTACTTCGGCTACAGCAACAATATCTCCATTTGTAAGTACCGTTTATACGGTAACGGTTAATGACGGCTTTAACTCATCAACTGCTTCGGTTTCAGTAACTGTAAATCCACTCCCCAGCCAGTTTGTACTCACCGGCGGCGGTAGCTATTGCTTAGGAGGTTCAGGTGTTGTAATTGGTTTATCCGGATCACAATCAGGTATAACATACCAACTATACAATAACATTACGCCAATAGGTTCGCCGGTATCAGGTACCGCTGCCGCAATCAGTTTTGGCAATCAGACACTGGCAGGCATTTATACGGTAATTGCTACCCGCGTTTCCACAGGTTGCACAATTGATATGGGTAGCAGCGTTGCAGTTGTTATCAATTCATTACCCGTTGCAAATGCAGGAGCTGACCAGACTATCGCTTTTGGAATCAGTACAACATTAAACGGATCAGCTTCGGGCGGATTTGGTGCAATGAATTATGCATGGATGCCACTCGCTTATATTGCTTCAGGTTCAAACTCAGCATCACCATTAACCACGAACTTATATTCGAATACAACTTATACGCTTACAGTTACTGATGGAAACGGCTGTGTTGGCTCGGATCAGGTAGCAATATCACTCACCGGAAATGCAATCAATGTAATTGCTTCAACTTTACCATCAGAGATTTGTGCTGATGCTTCAACTGCACAGTTAACAGCTTCGGTTTCGGGCGGATCAGGCACTTATACTTTCGCCTGGACATGCCTACCAGCAGGTTTGCCTGTTTGGACATCGACAGCTCAAAACCCGGTTGTGTCGCCCGATGTTACCACAACTTATTCAGTAACTGCAAATGATGGATTTAATACTGCCATTGCTTCAGTTACAGTTATTGTTAACCCTCTCCCATTGCAATATGGCGTAACCGGCGGCGGATCATACTGTTATGCAGGACCTGGCGTAAACATTGGACTTAGCGGATCGCAACCCAATACTAACTACCAACTTTTAAGAGGCGGTATCCCTGACGGACCAGCAGTTACAGGTACAGGAGCACCAATTAGTTTTGGCAACCGCACAACAGCTTTCAACTATACCGTTAATGCAACTCACAATATAACAGGTTGCACCAATATTATGAATGGAAGTGCAACAGTATTAATCCTTCCTCCTCCATCAGCTTACCTGGTAACAGGTGGTGGCACATATCCAATTGGTGGCGCAGGCAAAGAAGTAGGATTAGCCCAAAGTGATATGGGTATTAGTTACCAGTTATTCTGCAATAACATTCCAGTTGGTTCTGCTTTTGCAGGCACAGGATCGCCATTAAATTTCGGTTTCCAGACACAAAGCGGCACATACACCGTTGAAGGAACTGATATGGGAACTGGCTGTACCGCGCTTATGAACGGAAGTGTAAATATTTCGATATTGCCTTTCCCTCTTTCATTTAATGTATATGGCGGCGGTGTAATATGCCAAGGCCAGCCCGGACTCTATATTCATTTAACCGGATCAGAAAGCAGCATTGATTATCAACTGCTTCGTAATGGCTTCCCATATGGAGCTCTTGAAGCAGGAACTGATGCCCCGATGACCTGGGGACCATTTATCGTTCCTGGTTTATTCGAAGTACGTGCAATTAATACATCAGCTGGCATTAGCCAGATGATGAACGACAGTGCTGTAATAATAGTACATCCGGCACCTACCATTTTTTCGATGAACCCAACAGGTTCGCAATGTCCGGGAACAATTATCCGCCTCAACGGATCGGATTCAGGATTGAATTATTATCTTCTTTTGAATGGTATCACTATGGATTCCATTGCCGGAACCGGAGTTATGGGATTTCTTGATTTCGGACCACAATTTGCAACCGGCACCTATACCATTAAAGCTGTAAATATCATCACAGGTTGTGAAGCCATGATGAATGGAAGCACATTTATCAGCATACCTCCACAGGTATTCAATGTAATTCCGGCAGGTATTCTCTGTCCCGGACAGGTTATAAGCCTTACAGGTTCAGAAATCGGTGTAAACTATCAGCTCCGCTGGAATGGAACTTTCGACCTTGGCGCACCTGTTGCAGGTACTGGCTCTTCAATAGTAATTGGCTTAGCCGGACTTCCGGGAATTTACTCAGCTATTGCAATTGATGCTACTACCAACTGTGTTTCATACATGAATGACAGCGCCACACTTTTTTCGGATCCTACCGTTTTCACAATTACTCCTGACGGAGCTGCCTGTGAAGGTGACATTATAGGATTAAACGGTTCAGAAGTTGGTGTTGAATATGTATTGTTACTTGATAATGCCATTCATTTAGATACAATTTCAGGAACAGGATCACCTATAAGTTTCGGCGTTCAGCTTACAGCAGGAAATTATACAATACTTGCAGTTAGTCAGTTTTCATACTGTCAACTCATGATGAACGGAACAACCATTATGAACGACAGCCCCATTAAATACCACCTATTACCGGCTGGTTTACAATGTGTGGGAACAACTGTAAGTCTCTCCAATTCACAAAACGGAGTAAGCTATCAGCTTCTGATGGATGGGATATTTAACATAGGATCACCTGTTGCCGGCACCGGAAGTTCAATCAGTTTCGGTCCTCAGTCACTCCCGGGTACATACACAATAAGAGCAGTTAACGATATTACCGGTTGCAACACTATGATGATTGACAGCATAGTGCTCGAATCGCTACCGTCAATTTTTATCACTTTACCAGGTGGAAGCCATTGTGCCGGATCATCAATAGGATTAAATGGCTCCGAACTAAACTTCAACTATATTCTTGTATTGAATGGTACCATTAACATGGATACTATCGCCGGAACAGGCGGAGTTCTTGACTTCGGACCACAGTTTATCGCAGGAAATTATACTGTAATTGCTTATAATTCAGCTTCTTATTGCTCGTCGGTGATGAATGGAAGTTCTATTATACTTGCAGCGCCTATTAATTACGCTATGACCCCTTCGGGAATAGCATGCGAAGGAGCCAGTGTAGGTCTTGCAAATTCAGAAATTGGTATAAACTACCAGTTACGCTGGAACGGAAGTACAAACATAGGTGTTGCTTTGGCAGGTACAGGTAGTGCAATCGACTTCGGGCCACAGATATTAACCGGGTCGTATACCGTAATTGCCACTAACAGCAACGGATGTTTCAGAACTCTGAGCACTACTGTGGAAATTAGTCCATTGCCAGTAGCATTTAATACTATACCTTCAGGAACACAATGCCAGGGCACTGCTCTTGGACTTGACGGATCAGAAGTAGGTGTAAACTACATTCTTGTTCTGAACGGAAATGTTAGAGTAGATACAATTTCCGGAACAGGAAGTTCAATTAATTTTGGATCACAATTAACATCGGGCAGCTATAGTATTGAAGCCTATTTCGTTTCGACCTATTGCAGCGCCGTTATGAACGGAACATCAATAATATCAAATGTTGCTCCTGCAATATATTCAATGACACCAGCAGGTATTATTTGTGCCGGTGCAATTATCGGACTTGATAATTCAGAACTGGGTGCTACCTACCAGCTACGTATGAATGGCACCATTAACATGGGAATTCCTGTTACCGGCACTGGTGCAGCTATCAGTTTCGGAGTACAGACATTATCGGGAGTATATACTGCTATTGCTACCAATGCCAACGGCTGTACCCAGCCTATGAGTGGGAGTGTAGTGATAAATGCCAATCCTACCGCTTTCAATATTATTCCTACTGCCGGACATTGCCCGGAAACAACTGTAGGAATTGACGGATCACAAACAGGCGTAAACTATGTTTTACTTCTTGATAGTTCGATAAGCATTGATACCATTGCCGGCACCGGATCGCCATTAACATTTGGTGTGCAAACCACAACAGGAACCTATACCGTACTTGCATACAATGCAACTTCCCTTTGCCAGACTTTAATGAATGGCACTACTATTATTAACCCGGCTCCTATTGCTTTCAACCTTACTCCTGCCGGTATAAACTGTATTGGTTCAACTATCGGTCTTGATAATTCAGAAATCGGTGTAACTTACCAGTTGCGCTGGAATACAAGCATCAACATTGGAAGTGTTGTGTCAGGAACCGGTTCGGCAATAAGTTTTGGACCACAAAGTCTTCCGGGTAACTATACTGTATTAGCTACCAATGGTTTCGGATGTTATACTACCATGAACAGCACTGTTGTATTAAATTCGTTACCTGTAGCTTTCAATATTGTACCTTCGGGCACACAATGCCAGGGTACAACTTTAGGTCTTGATGGCTCAGAAGTAAATGCAAATTACATTTTGTTCCTTAACGGAAGTATCGTAATTGATACCATTTCCGGAACAGGAAGTACACTATCATTCGGACCACAGCTAACATCAGGAAATTATACGGTTGAAGCATATTTTACAACTACCAATTGTGCATCAGTAATGAGTGGCACAACTATAATTTCAAATGTTGCACCTGCTATTTACTCCATGACTCCGGCAGGTATTATCTGCTCAGGTTCATCCATCGGCCTCGACAATTCCGAATTAGGCGCTTTGTACCAACTTCGTCTGAACGGTACCATTAACATGGGTGTACCGGTAGCAGGAACAGGTTCAGCAATTAGTTTTGGAGTACAGGCCATATCAGGAGTGTATACCGCCATAGCTACCAACTCAAATGGCTGCAGCTCGGTAATGACAGGTAATGTACTAGTAAATCCTAATCCGACCTCATTCAGTATAACTCCACTTGGAGGCCATTGCCCCGGTTCAGTTATAGGAACCAACGGATCCGAAACCGGAGTAAATTATGTTCTTGTACTTGACGGGTCAATCTTTATTGATACGCTTGCCGGAACAGGGTCAACTTTATCCTTTGGAGCACAAACAACCTCAGGAACATATACTATTGTTGCTAATAACGTAATAACACTGTGCCAGACGACTATGAGCGGCACAACAGTTATAAACCAGGCTCCGTCAGCCTACAATATGACTCCAGCAGGTGTTATATGTGTGGGAGCTATCCTTGGAATTGACGGTTCAGAGATTGGTGTCAACTACCAGCTTCGCCGTAACGGAACTATTAATGTAGGATCACCTGTTGCAGGTACCGGATCACCAATCAGCTTTGGCGCTCAGACAATCAGCGCAACATACACTGTAGAAGCAGCCGGACTTAACGCATGCCCGGCAACCATGAACGGCAATGTAGTAATGAATGCATCGCCAACCGCATTTACCTTATTCCCCGCAGGAAGCCATTGTCCGGGTACTATTCTCACCCTCAATGGTTCCGAAACAGGGATGGATTATATCCTTTACCGCGATAACATTTTCCCTGTTGATACAATAGCAGGAACCGGATCATCATTAAACTTCGGTTCACCTATTATTGGCGGCACGTATACAGTAAAGGCAGTTTCAGCGTCAGCATCATGCCAGGCTGGTATGAATGGAAGCACAATAATACTGACAGGACCAACCACATACAATGTTACGCCAGCAGGTATTTTATGCACAGGCACCATAATTGGGCTTGATGATTCTGAGGCAGGAGTAAACTACCAGCTGCGTCGCAACGGCACCACTAATGTGGGCGCACCCATGCCAGGTACCGGATCAGCAATTAGTTTTGGAACGATAAACATAGCCGGAACTTATACTGTAATTGCTACCAGCACAATAAACGGATGTGTTATTACCATGAATGGAAGCGCAATTCTGCAACCAAATCCTCTGGCTTTTTCCATCGCACCACAAGGCGTACAATGCGCAGGTGTTTCCATTACGCTTAACGGATCAGAAACCGGTACCGATTATGTGCTCGTAATTGATAACGTTCTGAATGTTGATACCATTTCAGGAACAGGAAATGTACTTGATTTCGGGCCACAAATTACAACAGGAACTTATACGATAAAAGCAATAGGTGGCAGTACCACTTGCCAGTCCGCCATGTTGGGGTCAACCCAGGTAATGGCTAATCCTGCTTTCTTCAATATCACACCAGCCGGATTAATCTGCGCAACCGCAATAGTTGGCCTCGATGGATCAGAAACAGGTGTAAACTATACCCTTTACAAAAACAGCATCACAACCGGAATCACTGTTGCAGGTACTGGAAACGCAATCAGTTTCGGTGTTCAACCACATGGCAATTATACTGTAAAAGCCGTTAACCAGATTACTAATTGCGGCATTTTCATGTCAGGCACATTAGTAATCAGCAGCCCGCCACAAATAAATACAGGAGCTGATGTTACCATCTGCGCATTTCAGTCAGTTTTACTAAATGCGACGGTAACTTTTGGCACAACCATCAGTTGGTCAACAAGTGGTGACGGAATATTCAGCAATCCAAATTCATTGGTAAGCATTTACAGCCCCGGAGTAAATGACATTGCAATAGGATCAGTAAATCTTATGCTTACGGCTATAGGAACAGGAAGTTGTTCAGCTACCCAATCGACTGACACACTACATGTAACCATCAATCCGCTTGCAACAGCGAATGCCGGTGGCAATATAAGTGTATGTTCAGGCAGCGATTATACCATACATGGGTCAGCAACCAATTATGCAACAGTAAGCTGGACAACATCAGGAACCGGAACTTTTATTGACGGAACCACCCTGACACCTGTCTACCAACCTTCGGCAGCCGATTTAACTGCCGGTTCAGTTACAATAACTATGTTGGTTAATGCTCAAAATCCATGCAGCAACCTGGCCTTAGATGTTATTACAATGTCATTCAACCCGATAGTTACGGTAAACGCAGGTATTGACGATCAGATTTGTGAAGGAAATACATTTACCATTACAACCGGATCAGTATTGAATAACCAGGGTATTGTATGGACAACAACCGGAAACGGAACTTTCAGTGGAGGCAGCACTATTACTGCAACTTACACTCCTGGCGCAGCCGATATAGCTACAGGCAGCGTACAACTGATTGCAACTGCTTCTTCCCTGTTTCCATGCAGCAACAGCATTTCGGATACGATGATGCTCACTATTATTGCAGCTCCGGTAAGCAATGCAGGTGCCAATGTTACAATTTGCGAAAACACATCACTGAATATTACTGATGCTTCTGCTTTAAATTTCACAACACTGGTTTGGAACACTTCAGGATCAGGAAATTTCTCCGACAGTACAGTAATCAATCCGGCGTACACTCCATCAGCTTCTGATGTAGCTGCCGGATCAGTAACACTCACTCTTACTGTTACAGGTAATGCATTGTGCAACCAGGAAACAGATCAGAAAACGGTAACCTTTATCCTGAATCCAATTGTATTTGCCGGTGATGACAGTTATGTTTGCGCATCGCCTTATCAATTATCGGGTGCTTCGTCGAGCAATTGTGCTTCCATTTTATGGACAATACTCAACGGGACAGGTACTATTCTGAATCCTGCTACTTTAACCCCAACATATGTAGCTTCGCAGGCTGATATTTCGAACGGATTTGCAATATTGAAACTTACAGGCTCGCCGATGAATCCATGTGCAAACCCGGCCACCGATTTTATCACACTCTCTATCAGTAACCAATCACCAGTTGCATTCTTCAGCTACGATATGCCAAACTGCTCAAATGAGGCTGTAAACCTGGTTGACCTTTCGCACACCTTATACGGTTATATTTCACAATGGGTATGGAACTACGGAGATGGTTCACCTAACGACACCATTCAATTCCCTGACCAACCCAATCAGGCACATATGTTTACCGGTGCTGGTATTTTTAATGTTACACTTACCATTACCAATTCATTTGGTTGCGACGCTTCGGTGACAATTCCGGTAGATGTAATAGAAGCTCCTATTGCCAACTTCCAGTACACCAACAATTGTTCTGATCTTGTGACCTCATTCCAGGATGCGTCCTTTGCCAATGGCCCGGGAAATACGGTTCAATACTGGTGGAATTTCGGCGATCCTGCCACAGGCTTTAACAATACCTCTGACATAAAAGATCCAATCCATCTTTTCAGTGCACCCGGAACTTACCAGGTTATGCATGTAGTCCGCAATTTCAACAATTGCACCGATACCATCATAAAACCTGTCACCATCCTTACACCAGTAGCTGTTGATTTTGTTTTCGATTACACTTGCGTGAACGGATCAGCTAATTTCACTCCTGATACTACTATCATGAATGTAGCTGACATTATGAGCTGGGCCTGGGATTTTGGTGATGGAAATACCAGCATTCAACAAAACACGGTAAATGTGTATGCAGCACCCGGCGTTTACAAGGTAACACTTACCGTTACTGATATATCGGGATGCACAGCTTCGAAAACCCGCACTGTGACTGTAAATCCACTGCCGGTTGCCATGTTCAACATATCGCAGATTCCTTGTGCCAACGAGCCGGTTCATTTCGATGATGTTTCGGCAGCTTATGCAGGATTTATTTCGGAATGGAACTGGGATTTTGGTGATGGAAACACACAAACGGTGCTTCACCCTGCCAATCCGGACACCGATCATACCTATGCCAATCCAGGAACTTTTACAGTAAAACTCACTATTAAATCTAGCGACAGTTGCACGGCAGAACGTTTCGAAACCATAGTTATCAACCCTGCTCCTACTGCCAACTTCGATTTCGAAAATCCTTGCCAGGGTACTCCTGTTCAGTTTAACGACTTAACCCAAACCGCCGGCACCGGAAATATGAATGGCTGGTCGTGGATTTTTGGCGACGGCGCTTCAGGTGCAAACAATACCTCCACGCTGCAGAATCCTACCCATACGTATGCTGCAAGCGGAACCTACCAGGTATCACTCACCGTATCCACTGCTAACGGATGTACTTCCACAGTTATAAAAGATGTTGTTATCACGGTTGCTCCTTTTGTTGATTTCAACTACGATAACCATTGCGTAAGCACCAGCATACAGTTTACACCTGCAGGCAGTGTGAACACAGCAACATGGAGCTGGTCGTTCGGCGACGGAATAACTTCCGCTCTTCCTAACCCGCAACATACCTACAATACACCGGGCAACTACAATGTTATGCTCACGATAACCAATACAACAGGTTGTCAGAACACTATTTCGCATATCATACAGATATTGCCTGCACCGGTTGCAAACTTCAGTACTACTTCACCCGCTTGTTCGCAGCACCAGGTTAATTTCACCAACCAATCGACAGCAGCAGCCGGCTACATTATGCGTTGGAAATATAATTTCGGCGATGGCACTACAACTGTTGTAAATTTCCCTGCCAATCCAAATGTATCGCATACTTACAGCACCTATGGAAATTATACGGTATCGTTAACCGTTGTTACCAACGACAGCTGTTACGCAACCACAACACGTAACGTTCAGATTCTGCAAAGTCCGCTGGCAAACTTCGATTTCGATGTAACCTGTATGCAATTACCGGTACAGTTTACTGACCTTTCGCAAGGAAACATGATATCATGGGCATGGAATTTCGGTGATCCTGGTTCGGGTATAGGCAACACATCGTACCAGCAAAATCCGGTACATACCTATCAGCAAGCCGGCAATTACACGGTAAAACTGTTGATTCAGAATGTAAACGGATGCAACGATACTGTTTCGCGTACTATAACGATTTTACCAAAACCAGTTGTCGATTTCAGTTTCAACAACGGATGCGCTGCTGATACTGTAAACTTTAACAGTTCCGCTTACGTAAATGTGGCTACAACTTCCACATGGCTTTGGGAATTTGGTGATAACACCACATCCTCGGACACTGACCCATTCCATGTTTACATGGCTCCGGGCACCTATAATGTAACACTAACAATCACAAATCAGAATGGCTGTACCAACGTTAAAACCCGTCAGGTACAGGTTACTACTGCTCCTATTGCTCTATACAACTCCAACACCACTTCGTGTACAGGTACAGCCGTTCTTTTTACTGATCTTTCATCCACTACTAACGGAACCATAAGCACCTGGAACTGGGATTTCGGCGACGGAACCATCCTTACTGTAAACGCTCCTGCCAATCCAAATGTAACACATACATATACTGCTGCCGGAATTTATGATGTTGCACTCACCATATATACTTCAACCGGATGCGAAGCTTTTTACACAAGTACCGTAACTGTTATTGATGCTCCTTTAACATCATTCAGTTTTACCGGAAGCTGCAGCGGGATTCCTACATTTTTCACCGATCTTTCGCAAGCATCAAGCGGAAATATCATTATCGGATGGAGCTGGGATTTTGGCGATCCAATATCTGGAATAAATAATGTTTCAACTTTACCCGATCCTCAGCATATTTTCAGCGGACAGGGAACCTATAATGTAACACTTACAACTGTTAACCTGTCAGGATGTACAAGTTCGCAAATGCAGGTAATTACTGTAACTCCTGAACCAGCTGTTGATTTTACCACAACAGCTTCATGCGACGGATTACCGGTACTGTTTACCGCTGATCCAACTGTAACCAATATACCTGACGTAGCTTCGTACCTATGGAACTTTGGCGATGGTTCAGCTACTTCAACACTTGCCTCACCTGAACATTTATATACACAGGTTGGCACTTACACCGCAACACTTAGCATCACCAATCTTACTGGTTGCGGAAACAGTGTTTCACGCGAAGTTATCATTCATAATTTACCTGTAGCACAATTTACAACCACCGGAAACTGTACCGGTAATCTGGTTGAGTTCTCTGATATCAGTTACAATCCTGGTGGAGAAGAAATTGTGGCATGGTTGTGGGATTTCGGAGTAAGCACTTCAACAGGCGACACTTCTTCCTTACAAAACCCGGCTTACGTTTATACCCAGGGCGGTTCCTATACTGTAACCCTTACAGTTACCAACGAAGCGGGCTGTACATCAGTAAAAGTAATGCCAGTAAATGTAATACCGGCACCAGTGGCTCTATACAGCTATACCGCTGAACCTTGTCATAACGGATCGGTATTGTTTAAGGATGAATCCACCAGTTCGCAATCGACTATTACCGCATGGTACTGGGAATTTGCTCCGGGAGTATATTCGACCCTTCAAAATCCGGTACATGTATTTGCACATACTGATAGCTGTTTCAATGTGAAACTGGTAGTAACTACTGCTAACGGATGCACGGATACACTTGTTCAGGAAGTTTGTATTCCTTCGGGACTGGAAGTTGCAGTTGACTTTACACAAACATGTTTTGGCGAACCTACCTGGTTTATCCCAACACTTATTCAGCCAACAGGTGGTTCCATTGCTTTCTATAACTGGAATTTCGGCGATCCTTCAACAGGTATTCTTAACGAATCGAAACTTTCCAATCCTGAGCATACTTTCAGCAAAACCGGAACATTTATAGTTTCGTTACAGGCTACTGATGTCAATAATTGCATCAGTACAACTTACAAAACCATTACTGTAGATGCTTTACCAAAAGCAGCTTTCGATTACAACGGCGGAGAATGCGACAGTCTGGTTACTTTCAAGGATATGACAACAGGAGCAGCTATTGCAAGCTGGACATGGGAATTTGGCGATGGCCAAACAGAAACTGCTTTTGCACCTTCGAGTCCTGATGTAAATCATTACTATCCTTATCCGGGAATTTACCAGGTAACCCTTACTACCTTATCTGAAGCAGGCTGCATTGATATGAGTACTCAACCTATCCGCAGAACTCCTTGTATTTCAGCCAAAATGGCTATTACTGATACAACAGTTTGCCCGAAACGCAACATGCGCTTCACCGAAGCCAGTACCTGTGAAGCACCTATCGCCAGCTGGCAATGGTTCTTTGGCGATAATACTTCAGTTACCTATACAACTCCGCAGCCTTATGTTGAACATACATATGCCGCAGCAGGAAACTATACCGTAAGAATGGTAGTGGCAACTCAAATGGTTGGAGGAATGGTTACCGATACTGCAACCAGCCAGGTAAATGTAAGACCTTCAGCAAAAGCAGCATTTACATGGCAGGATGTATGTTTAGGAAACACTACTGAATTCAGTAATCTGACTCAGAATAACAATACAACGATTAAGAGTTACAACTGGAATTTTGGTGACCCGACTGCATCGACAGATACAACAACAGTTAAACATCCTTCATATGCTTATGGATTATCAGGCGAGTATGAAGTTAAACTGGTTGTAATCAATACACTGGGTTGTTCCGAC
>Ga0105047_10004805_pt1 | contig 23404 bp, 24 predicted proteins | sample MAT04_FD_78384 | JGI IMG/M metagenome (GOLD analysis project Ga0105047, IMG submission 78384) | Freshwater microbial communities from Lake Fryxell liftoff mats and glacier meltwater in Antarctica - MAT-04 (megahit assembly) | ecosystem: Environmental > Aquatic > Freshwater > Ice > Liftoff... | reverse complement strand
TCAAGTTAATCCAACAATTCAAAATTTATAATTCAAAATTCAAAATAAAATGGATACAAAACCAAATATAGTTGCTCCGCCAGAAGGAGTTGTTGGCGAAGGTTACTTTGCTACAAAACTGAACGATGTTGTCGGACTGGCTCGTGCTAATTCACTTTGGCCATTGCCTTTCGCAACGTCTTGTTGCGGAATTGAATTTATGGCAACCATGGCTTCTCACTACGATTTAGCGCGTTTTGGTTCTGAAAGAGTCAGTTTCTCTCCACGTCAGGCAGATATGTTAATGGTAATGGGAACAATTTCAAAAAAAATGGCGCCAATTTTACGTCAGGTATACGAACAAATGTCGGAACCAAGATGGGTAATTGCCGTGGGAGCTTGCGCTTCATCAGGTGGCGTTTTCGATACCTATTCCGTTTTGCAAGGAATTGACAAAGTTATTCCAGTAGACGTTTATGTTCCAGGATGTCCGCCAAGACCAGAACAAATTGTGGACGGCGTAATGCAACTACAGGAATTGGTAAGAAATGAATCAGTTCGCAGACGAAGTTCACCAGAATACAAAGAATTATTATCATCCTATAACCTATAAAAATGGCTCTAGCGATAACAAACATACAAGAGAAATTAACACATAGATTCGGGGTGAAAGTATTCGCTTTCGAAATGCAGAAAGATATTTTTGCATTCGAAGCCAATCCAGAACACATCCATGAGGTAATCAAATTTCTTAAAGAAGATGAAGATTTCAATTTTCATTTCCTGACCGATTTATGCGGAATTCACTTTCCCGATAACGATGATGATCATCAATTTTCGGTTGTTTATCACCTGCACAACTGGATTGAAAACACAAGAATCCGAGTAAAAACCTACTTGAATGCTCAGCCACAAGTTGACACCATCATAGATTTATTCGCCTGCGCCAATTGGATGGAAAGAGAAACTTGGGATTTTTACGGAATCGTTTTTAAAGGTCATCCACAATTAAAAAGAATTCTAAACATGGACGAAATGATTTCATTTCCAATGCGAAAGGAATTCCCATTAGAAGATAGCGGAAGAACCGATAAAGACGACCGATTTTTTGGAAGAACAGTGTCAAATACGTCAACATTACAGTAAATGTCAGAACTATTATTACCACCAGAGCAACGTTATGCTAAAATAATTGAGCAAAGCAAAAATGAAGACGGAAGCGAGTATTCTGTCCTGAATTTAGGCCCAACGCACCCAGCAACGCACGGGATTTTCCAAAACATCCTTTTAATGGATGGAGAACGAATTCTAGAAGCTGAACCAACTATCGGTTACATTCACCGTGCCTTTGAAAAAATTGCCGAAAACCGTCCGTTCTACCAAATAAATGTATTGACTGACCGCATGAATTATTGTTCATCGCCCATAAACAACATGGCATGGTGGATGACTGTTGAAAAATTATTAGATATCGAAGTTCCAAAACGCGCTCAGTACTTAAGAGTTATTGTGATGGAACTAGCCCGAATTACTGACCACTTAATTTGTAATTCAATCCTGGGAGTAGATACCGGAGCCTACACTGGTTTTCTTTACGTTTTCCAATTTAGAGAAAAAGTATACGAGATTTACGAAGAAATTTGTGGTGCTCGTCTAACAACAAATATGGGAAGAATTGGTGGTTTCGAAAGAGAATGGTCGCCAAAAGCATTTGAGTTATTGAATACTTTCTTAATAGATTTCCCAGTAGCTTGGAAAGAATTCGAAAACCTTTTTGAAAGAAATAGAATTTTTATAGATCGAACAGCTAACGTTGGACCAATAACTCCTGAAAAAGCAATGTCTTACGGATTTACAGGGCCAAACTTACGTGCAACGGGAGTTGATTATGACGTTCGAGTAGCACAACCGTATTCTTCTTATGAAGATTTTGACTTTATTGTACCAGTAGGAAAATCGGGCGATACGTATGACCGTTTCTGCGTCCGTAATGCCGAAGTTTGGGAAAGTTTAAGTATCATCCGTCAAGCATTGGATAAGTTACCTCAAGGCCCTATCCACGCTGATGTTCCTGATTATTATTTGCCGCCAAAAGAAGATGTTTACAACAATATGGAAAGCTTAATCTACCATTTCAAAATTGTGATGGGAGAAGTTCCTGTTCCAGTTGCAGAAATTTATCATGCTGTTGAAGGTGGAAATGGAGAATTAGGATTTTACTTAGTCACTGACGGAAGCCGCGCCCCTTACAGATTACACTTCAGAAGACCTTGTTTCATTTATTACCAAGCCTATCCTGAAATGATAAAAGGCGCCATGCTTTCTGACGCTATTGTAATATTATCAAGTTTAAATGTAATTGCTGGCGAATTAGACGCTTAAACAAAATTATAAATGATGAATTTTAAATTATAAATTATTTCAAAACATTTAAAATTTCTAATTCAAAATTTAAAATAATAAAAATGGAAAGAACACACATACAACAAGAAATAAATATCACTGATACTTTAATGACGCGTATCAATGAGCTAATCAGTCATTATCCTGAAGATAAAAAGAAATCTGCTTTACTACCGGTTTTACATGAAGTTCAGGATGCTCACGATAACTGGTTAAGCACTGATTTGCAGATTAAAGTTGCCGAAATTTTAGAAATTCAACCGATCGAAGTTTTTGAAGTTGTTACATTTTATACCATGTACAACCAAAGACCAGTAGGAAAATATATGTTTGAGTTTTGCCAAACTTCACCATGCTGTTTAAATGGTGTCGAAAACTTGATGGATTACACTTGTACTAAATTGGGTGTAAAAGTAGGCGAACCAACAGCGGACGGACAGTTTGAAGTTCGCGGTGTGGAATGCCTTGGCGCTTGTGGCTATGCTCCAATGATGCAGTTGGGTGATTTCTATCAAGAACATTTGACTGCTGAAAAAATAGATCAGTTGGTTACAGACTGCAAAGAAGGAAAAATCACTTTACACGATAAATAATATCATGGGAAGAAAAATATTATTAGACAAAATAAACGTTCCGGGAATCAAAACCTATGAAGTATATCGCAAAGAAGGCGGCTATGCTTCTGTGGAAAAAGCCATAAAAAAAATGACGCCAGATGAAGTGGTCGAAGAAGTTAAAACTTCGGGACTTCGTGGTCGAGGTGGCGCAGGATTTCCATGCGGAATGAAATGGAGTTTCATTGACAAAAAATCAGGTAAACCACGACATTTGGTTTGCAATGCTGATGAATCGGAACCAGGAACTTTCAAAGACCGCTATTTGATGGAATACATTCCGCATTTATTGATTGAAGGAATGATTACTTCAAGTTACGCATTGGGCGCCAACCTGTCTTACATCTATATTCGTGGAGAATATATGTGGGTTTACAAAATTTTAGAAAAAGCTATTGCTGAAGCAAAATCGGCCGGATTTTTAGGAAAAAATATCTTAGGCTCAGGTTATGATTTAGAATTATACGTTCAAATTGGAGCTGGAGCATATATCTGTGGAGAAGAAACGGCACTAATTGAAAGTTTGGAAGGAAAACGTGGAAATCCTAGAATTAAACCACCATTTCCAGCTGTTTCAGGTCTTTGGGCCAATCCAACGGTGGTAAATAATGTGGAAACTATTGCCGCTGTGCCATGGATTGTAAACAATTCAGGTGCTGATTATGCTGCAATTGGAATCGGACGGTCTACAGGAACCAAATTAATTTCAGCATCAGGAAATATCAAAAAACAAGGTGTTTACGAAATAGATTTAGGATTGTCAGTTTACGAATTCATGAATTCTGATGAATATTGTGGCGGAATGCAAACGGACAGACCTTTGAAAGCGTTAGTGCCAGGAGGAAGTTCGGTGCCAATTCTTCCAGCCAATTTAATTTACAAAACTGCTGCTGGCGAAGACCGATTAATGAGTTACGAAAGCTTATCAGATGGTGGATTTGCAACAGGTTCCATGTTAGGTTCTGGTGGATTTATCGTTTATGATGACCGAGCTTGTATCGTTCGCAACACCTGGAATTTCTCAAGATTTTACCATCACGAGAGCTGTGGTCAGTGTACGCCGTGCCGCGAAGGAACAGGCTGGTTAGAAAAAGTATTGTGGAGAATTGAAAACGGACAAGGCCGTGAAGAAGACATCGAATTGTTATGGAGTATACAAGCAAAGATTGAAGGAAACACGATTTGTCCTCTAGGTGACGCTGCTGCTTGGCCAGTCGCTGCGGCCATTCGTCATTTTAAAGATGAGTTTGAATACCACATCCGCTTTCCAGAAAAAATTAAAAACAGAGAACACTTTGTAGCTGAACCTTTCGAAAAAGTGAAGCATTTAGTAGCAAAGCAAGAAGTATAAAATAATTATAAGCGAATGGTTCACGCTTTTTTGCCAGCCATTTTCCCGCTTTACGTTGCAATCTTTTTTGTATTTCCCTTTCGCGTAGCTACAGGGCAATCCAAAAAAGGATTTCCACTACAATCGGGGCTAGAAAAGAAACATAAGTAATAAAATACTCCGTAGGAGTTAAATATTAGTAAATGAAAATAACCATAGACGGTCAAGAAATAGAAGTAGCTCCAGGAACAACAATCCTGCAAGCAGCTCGTATGATTGGTGGAGAATCGGTTCCGCCAGCCATGTGTTATTATTCGAAACTAAAAGGAACGGGCGGAAAATGCCGTTGCTGCTTAGTTGACGTTACAAAAGGAAGCGAAGCCGACCCAAGACCGATGCCAAAATTAATGGCGTCATGCGTAACAGGTTGTCAAGACGGCATGGAAGTAGCAAGTAAATCTTCGGAACGTGTTCGCGATGCAAGAAATGCAGTTACCGAATTCCTTTTAATAAATCATCCACTCGATTGCCCGGTTTGTGACCAAGCAGGAGAATGTGATTTGCAGAATTTAAGCTTCGAGCACGGAAAATTACAACAGCGTTTTGTTGAAGACAAAAGAACTTTTGAGCCAGAAGACATTGGTGACAAAATTCAATTGCACATGAACCGCTGCATCGTTTGCCAACGTTGCGTAGAAGTGGCTGATCAGTTAACTGACGGAAGAGTACATGGAGTCTTGAATCGCGGCGATCATTCGCAAATTTCAACTTGTGTTAAGGCAGCAATTGACAACGATTTCTCAGGTAATATGATTGATGTTTGTCCCGTTGGCGCTTTAACAGATAAGACGTTCCGATTCAAATCGAGAGTTTGGTTTAACAAACCGTTTAACGCACACAGAGATTGTGATAAATGTTGCGGAAAAACTACAGTTTGGATGTTTGGTGACGAAATTCAAAGAGTTACAGCACGTAAAGATGAATACCATGAAGTAGAAGAATTCATTTGCAATACGTGTCGTTTTGATAAAAAAGAAGTTGCTGACTGGGTTATAGAAGGACCAAGAAAATTCGAGAAAGATTCGGTTATCAATCAAAATAATTACACCAGAAAGTTAGAGAAAGTTGAAATCGCAACCGAAAAAGGAATTCTTCAAGGCAGAGACATCGACCGCAAAAAAATCAGTATGGCTGAAATTGATTACAACGAAAAAATAGACGGAAACCCAATAAATTCTGAAAACAATGGATAGTGCGTTGATTTTAGAAAAAAGTGTATTTATAGTAACTATTTTTGCTATAACGATGCTTATGGCAATGTATTCCACTTGGGCTGAACGTAAAGTTGCGGCATTCTTGCAAGACAGGGTTGGTCCAAATCGTGCAGGTTGGGGCGGATTATTACAGCCACTTGCAGACGGCATGAAATTATTTGCTAAAGAAGAATTTGAACCAGATACCAAAAATAGATTCTTATTTTTCGTAGGTCCTGCTATAGCAATGAGCACAGCATTAATGACGAGTGCCGTAATTCCGTGGGGCGATAAATTAGAGATTTTCGGACGAACAGTTTATCTTCAAGCAACTGATCTTGACGCTTCTATATTATACATTTTCGCGATACTTTCTCTTGGAGTTTATGGAATTATGATTGGCGGTTGGGCTTCTAACAATAAGTTCTCTTTAATGGGTGCGGTTCGTGCGGCTTCTCAAATGGTTTCATATGAAGTTGCTATGGGATTATCGATCATCGCGTTGATTATGATGACGGGAACTTTAAGCTTAAAAGAAATGTCGATTCAACAAGCCGGAATGAACTGGAATGTTTTTTATCAACCAGTTGGATTCTTAATCTTCTTAATTTGTGCTTTCGCGGAAACGAATCGAACGCCCTTTGACCTAGCGGAATGTGAAACAGAATTAATTGGTGGCTACCACACAGAGTATTCATCCATGAAAATGGGTTTCTATTTATTTGCAGAGTATGCCAATATGTTCATCTCATCAACCATCATCGCAGTTCTTTATTTTGGAGGATACAACTATCCAGGAATGCAATGGATGGTGGACAATATTGGCGTAAACACAGCAAACATCTTGGGAATCGGAGTTTTATTCATCAAAATATGCTTCTTTATTTTCTTCTATATGTGGGTTCGTTGGACTATACCACGTTTCAGATACGATCAATTGATGAACTTGGGATGGAAGATTTTAATTCCACTTTCGATTGCCAATATTATTATAACAGGAATTTGTATTCTAGCTTTTAAATAAGAAAAGAAATTATGTCAGCATCAATACAAAGTATATCGCTTTCCGGTAGAAAAAAACAGGTTTCCAACAAGGAAATGACGTTTTGGGAAAGATTATATCTGGTAGCCATCATCAAAGGATTGGCCATTACCATAAAGCACTTTTTCAGAAAAAAAGCAACTATTCATTATCCAGAACAAGTACGTGAATTCAGCCCTGTCTATCGTGGTCAACACATGTTAAAGCGTGACGAATTAGGTCGTGAAAATTGTACAGCCTGTGGACTATGTGCTTTATCATGTCCGGCAGAAGCCATTACGATGAAAGCGGAAGAACGCAAACCAGGCGAAGAAATGTTGTACCGTGAAGAAAAATATGCGTCAATTTATGAAATCAATATGTTGCGCTGTATTTTCTGCGGTTTATGTGAAGAAGCCTGTCCAAAAGATGCTATCTATCTAACAATTTCAAAAGAATTAGTTCCTTCTAGTTATGATAGAGAAGACTTTATTTTCGGAAAAGATAAATTGGTTATGCCTTTGGATATGGCAATGAAAAATGCTCAACTTAAAAACGTAAACTAATGTCAGCAATATTAATTTCATTCTACATATTATCGACTATCACTTTAGCTTCCGCCTTTTTAACGATTTATAGTAGAAATCCTATTCACAGCGCAATATATTTGGTCATTTGTATGGTATCAATCGTTGGTCATTACCTAATGTTTAATGCACAGTTTTTAGCAATGGTTCAGTTGATTGTTTATGCTGGAGCAATTATGGTTCTCTTTTTATTCACCATCATGTTAATGAATTTAAATAGAGAAGATGAAGTTCACAAACCGCGTATTACCAGACTTGGAGCAATTACTGTTTTCATTTTGATGAGTGTTGTCTTGGTAACAGTTTTCATCAATTCTAAAACAATAATGGGTGAATACGATGTTTCGGGAGAAGATTTTCAATCTATAAAAACTCTGGGCAAAGTATTGCTTAACGATTACATGGTTCCGTTTGAATTTGCTTCTATCCTTTTATTAGTTGCTATGATTGGTGTTGTTTTATTGTCTAAAAAAGAAAAAATAGAGAAGAAATAATGAATAATATTTTAAATGAAATAGGTATAGAAAATTATATTTTCCTTTCGGTACTACTTTTTTGTATCGGAGTTTTTGGAGTTTTATACAGACGAAATGCCATCATCGTTTTCATGTCAATTGAAATTATGCTCAACGCCGTAAACCTGTTATTTGTAGCATTTTCTACTTTTCATCAGGATGCTGAAGGACAAATTTTCGTATTCTTCTCGATGGCAGTTGCCGCTGCAGAAGTTGCAGTTGGACTAGCAATTTTGGTGTCTGTCTTTAGAAATCTAGGCTCAATTGATATCGCAAATTTAAAGAACTTAAAAGGATAATCTGGAATGGATACAAATTTAGCTTTACTACTACTCTTATCGCCATTTGCTGGATTTCTTTTCAATGTTTTTTTTGGAAAAAAAGTAAGCAAAGCAATATCAGGTGCTATCGGAACGTTGACTGTTTTGATTTCGTTGCTTTTAAGCATTTACTTTTTTACACTTCTTCAATCATCCGGAAATGTAATTGAAATCTCTTTGTTTGATTGGATTTCGGTTCATAATTTCAAAGTAGATTTCGGAATTTTATTAGACCAATTATCGTTACTCTGGCTATTATTCGTTACCGGAATTGGCTCGTTAATTCACTTATATTCTATCAGCTACATGCATGATGATGAAAACATGCACAAGTTTTTTGCGTATTTGAACTTGTTTATATTCTTTATGATTACGCTTGTAATCGGAAGTAACTTGCTGGTCATGTTTATCGGATGGGAAGGCGTTGGATTATGTTCCTATCTTCTAATCGGATTTTGGTATAAAAATCAATCCTATAACGACGCAGCTAAAAAGGCATTTATAATGAACCGTATTGGAGATTTAGGTTTCTTAATCGGAATTTTTATTATTGCAAATTTATTTTCAACACTAGATTTTCTGCAATTGAAGCAAATTATAGCTAACCTTAGTACCTTGCCTTACCCAAATTCTTTTTGGATACAAATTTCAATTGCTGCTTTATGCTTTTTTATTGGAGCAACCGGTAAATCAGCACAATTACCACTTTATACTTGGTTACCCGATGCAATGGCTGGGCCAACACCTGTTTCAGCATTAATTCACGCAGCGACAATGGTAACGGCTGGTATTTTTATGATAACAAGAATGAACTTTTTGTTTGATCTAACGCCAGATGTTCAAAACTTAATTGCAATAGTAGGAGCAATAACTGCTTTAGTTGCTGCTTCAATTGGTTTATTTCAAAACGACATCAAAAAAGTACTCGCTTACTCTACAGTTTCTCAATTGGGTTTAATATTTCTAGCTTTAGGATTGGGAGCATATAACGTAGCGGTATTCCACGTAATTACACACGCATTCTTCAAGGCTTGTTTATTCTTAGGTTCAGGTTCGGTGATTCACGGATTGCATGGCGAACAGGATATGCGAAAAATGGGCGGATTGAAAAAATACATGCCAATCACGTTCTGGACAATGATGATTTCAACGTTGGCTATTGCCGGAATCTTTCCATTCGCAGGGTTCTGGTCTAAAGACGAAATATTACTGGTGGCTTTTGAACAGAATAAAGTATTATGGGTTGTAGCTTCTATCGCATCGATAATGACAGCTTTTTATATGTTCCGATTAATGTACCTAACGTTCTTCAAAGAATTCAGAGGAACAGAAGAGCAAAAACATCATTTACATGAAAGTCCGAGTCTAATTACAATTCCATTGATAATTTTGGCCATTTTAGCAGCAATTGGCGGAGTACTTAATCTTCCAGGAAGTTCTTGGTTGAATCATTATTTGGAACCAATTTTAGCCACAAAACATGAAGAACATCATTTGGGAACTCACGAATTCATTTTGATGGGAGTTGCACTAGCCGGAGCTATTTTTGCTATTGTTTGGGCATATTCAAAATACATCAAACAAGGATTTGTACCAAAACAAGATTCAGAAATTACGGGTTTCACAAAAACGGTCTACAATAAATATTACGTTGACGAATTTTATACTTTCCTAATTGTAAAACCATTAAATGGCTTGTCTAATTTCTTTAGAACAACAATGGAACCAGCTTTAGGGAAGATCGTCTTCAGCTTCGGAACTGTTGCTTATGCCATTAGTATACAAGGAAAAAAATTACAAACCGGAAGTATCGGTTTGTATTTATTTGCCTTTGTAATTGGCGTTGTTGCCATAGTTTCTTATTTATTTATAGTTCAATAATTTTTACATAATGGATGTAACTACTATATTAATTTTATTACTCGTTGGAGCTTTTGCAACTTTTTTGTCTGGAGATAAACTGGCTTCAAAAGTGGCTCTCGTATTTAGTTTAGGTGCACTTGGTGTAACGCTGAATTTACTTTTAACTTACGTCGATGGCCATGACATTAGTTTCATGTCCGACTGGATTGATATGCCAAATGTTGCTTTGGCGTTTAAAGCAGACGGCCTTGCAATGGCCATGGTTTTATTGACAACAGCTTTAACACCTTTAATAATCTTTTCTTCCTTTGCAAATACCTACAGAAACGCAAAAAACTTCTACGCATTAATACTATTCATGACGTTTGCGATGACTGGAACTTTCTTGGCCGCTGACGGATTGTTGTATTATATTTTCTGGGAACTAGCATTGATCCCAATTTATTTTATCGCTTTAATTTGGGGTAATGGAAATGCTGACAATCGCAAAAAAGCAGTATTGAAATTCTTTATCTATACTCTTGGAGGCTCCTTGTTTATGCTGGTTGGCTTCGCGTATTTATACTCAAAAGCAGACAGTTTTTTACTAGACGATTTATATAAATTAAAATTATCTGCCACAGAACAATGTTACATTTTCTTCGCGTTCTTCTTAGCATATGCAATAAAAATTCCTATAATTCCCTTCCACACATGGCAGGCAAAAGTGTACCAAAAAGCACCAACCGTTGGAACAATGCTTTTATCAGGTATCATGCTAAAAATGGGATTATACAGCATTATTCGTTGGCAATTACCCATCGCACCATTTGCTTCTAAAACGTATATGCCCTATTTGATTGGATTGAGTATTGCCGGAGTAATTTATGGTTCAATTCTGGCTTTACGCCAAAAGGATTTGAAAAAATTGCTGGCTTATTCTTCATTGGCCCACGTTGGTTTAATTGCTGCAGGTTGTTATACATTGACGCTTGATGGCTTAAGTGGTGCCGTTTCACAAATGATTGCCCATGGATTTGTTATCGTTGGATTGTTCTTTGGTGCTGAAATTATCTTCAGAAGATACGAAACTAGAAAAATTGGAGAAATGGGTGGAATTCGTGCTCAAACGCCAAAGTTCTCTTCTATGTTTATGATTTTGGTTTTGGCCTCCGTGGCTCTGCCAGGAACATTTAACTTTGTTGGAGAATTTACGGTATTATACAGTTTAAGCCAAATCAATATTTGGTTTGTAATTTTAGGGGGAAGTACAATTATTTTAGGAGCATACTATATGCTAAAAATGTTCCAAAATACAATGCTTGGCGAAACTAATACCAAAATTTTCGCTGATATTACAACTAACGAAGCGATTACATTAATCCTTATCATTGCGTTTTTAGTATTCTTCGGATTATATCCAAAACCTCTAGTAGATTTGGTTACTCCAAGTATAGAAGAAATTTTAATAAACATTAATAGATTTAATTAAGTCCAAAAATGAATACATTAATTGCCATATCAGGTTTAGGTGTTTTTTGCCTTATCGCTGAAATCTTCAATTTAAGAAAATTATTAGTTCCAGTAGCTATACTAGGACTTTTAGCGATTCTTGGACTTACTGTGTCTGAATTTGATCATCCATCATCTCACTATAACAGCATGATTATAGTGGATAATTTTTCAGTAGCTTTTTCAAGTTTGTTTATAATTTTAACGATATTCTTGGTGGCTTTAAGTGGTGATTTCTACAAAGAGCATCAAACCAAGATTTCCGATTTTATTGCAATTAAAATTTTCCTGTTGGCTGGCTCGGTGGCGATGGTTTCCTTTGGAAATTTATCTATGTTCTTTCTTGGAATTGAAGTGCTGTCTATCTCGTTGTATATTTTGGCGGCAAGCCGAAGATTAGATATCAAAAGTAATGAAGCCGGAATGAAATACTTCTTGATGGGATCATTTGCCTCTGGCTTTATCTTATTTGGAATTTGCTTAGTTTATGGCGCTACAGGTTATTTTGACTTAGAAAGCATTTACGGTTTATCGCAAGGAACGGGCGCTCCAGTTTGGTTCCCTATAGGAGTAACGCTAATCGTTATCGGAATGTTATTCAAAATTGCCGCAGCTCCATTTCATTTTTGGGCGCCCGATGTTTACGAAGGTTCTCCGTCAATGACCACTGCAACAATGAGTACATTGGCAAAAGTTGTTGCAATGGCTGCATTGTATAAATTAATTACTGGTTTAGGACTACCTATTGATATGGTTCCCACATTCCAAATGATTATTGTTGTTGTTTCTATACTTTCAATGACAGTTGGAAATATAATGGCTCTACGCCAAAAAAATGTAAAAAGAATGCTGGCTTTCTCTGGTATTTCTCATGCCGGTTTTATGGTGATGGCGTTGCTTAACTTATCAAATGCAGCACCAACTTTATTATATTATACAGCAGCTTATGCCTTGGCCGGAATCGCTTCGTTTGCGGTTATCATTCATGTTACCAAAGACAGCGGCAACGAAGATATTTCAAACTTTAATGGTCTTGGAAAAATTAATCCCGTGCTAGCAGCGGTACTAACAGCTTCACTTCTATCTATGGCAGGAATTCCAATTTTCTCAGGATTCTTTGCAAAGTTTATACTGTTTACTAACACTATAAAATCGGGCTATTTATTTGTCGTTATTGTAGCTGTAGTTAACTCCATAATCAGTGTTGGATATTACTTTAAACTGATTTTAGCAATGTATACTAAAGAAGCTTCACAAGATAAAAAAGCAATTCCATTCGTTTATTATGCCGTAGCCGTTGTAGCTATTTTACTGAATATCATCATCGGAATATATCCCTCATTTGTAACCAATTTATTAAACTAAATCTTAAAAATATAGTTATTCAAAAGTCATCTTTATAGGATGACTTTTTTGTAAATTCCTACTAATAAAATGAACTATACTACTCTATCTAATACAACTCTAAAGATTAGCAAAATTTGTCTCGGAACGATGACTTTTGGGGAACAAAACTCGGAAAGTGACGCACATTCACAATTAGATTGCGCTGTAGATCAGGGAATTAATTTTATTGATACTGCCGAAATGTACCCGATTGCGAGTCGTGAAGCAACACTTGGAAACACAGAACGATATATTGGAAACTGGTTGAAAAAATTTGGTAAACGAGACGATGTGGTGATTGCGACAAAAATTGCAGGGCCCAACAGAGGCATGTCATATATCAGAAATCCGTTAAATTTTTCAAAGAAAAACATACACGAAGCCGTTGAATTAAGTTTAAAAAATCTTCGAACAGATTATATTGATTTGTACCAAATGCACTGGCCAGAACGTGTAATGAATATGTTTGGGCAGCGCGGTGTTTCAGTTATCGATACAAAATGGCAGGAAAATTTTTTCGACGTGTTGACTATTTACGATGGTTTAATTAAAGAAGGGAAGATCAAACACATCGGCGTTTCTAATGAAAATCCATACGGAGTTATGAAATTCATCAGTGAAAGCGAAAAACATAATTTACCGCGAATCGTAAGTATTCAAAACCCTTTTTCGTTACTAAACCGCTTATATGAAGTTGGTCTTTCAGAAATTGGAATGCGCGAGAAAGTTGGTCTGTTGGCTTATTCTCCGTTAGGGTTCAGCTTTCTCACCGGCAAACATTTGAATGGAACCTTGCCAACCTCGCGTTTGGGATTGTTTCCGCAATTTACTAGATATTCTAACGAGAATTGTCATAAAGCGACAACATTATATAATGAATTAGCAATTTCAAATGGATTGACTCTAACCCAAATGGCACTAGCATTTGTGAACCAACAAGATTTTGTGATGTCAACAATAGTTGGAGCAACCACTATAGAGCAACTTCAAGAAAACATTGCGGCCTTTAATACCGTTCTATCACCAGAAATTATATTTGAGATCAATAAAATTCAAGAGTTAATTCCGAATCCAGCGCCTTAATAATAAATATTTAAGAGGATAACTTTTTCAGTAGCATCCAGAATTTTTTCAATCCGTTTGAAATAAATTTCATTTACCATCGGACAACCATAACTATTACAAATAGGATCAATTTGTTCTTCATAAGGCACTTTACTGTATTTATGCAATACAATATTCCTCAGAAACGCATTGCTATTTGATCCGTCCAAACCATATAATTTGTACGCTTTTCCAAATTGACCGTTGTAGCATTTACCAATAGAATATTTCCCCAGCGAAGTTGCCAGTGAGTTATTTACGTTACTGAACTTTAATTTATTTAGAATTCCGGTTTCTGATCCAGAACCATGTGCCACTAGTCCTTGATCAAGAATTTTATCTGTATTCAAATCATAAATAAAGAATCTATTTTGGCCTGACGTAATTTTCATATCGACAAGAAAAACGATTTCCGAATTATAATTGGGATTTTTAGCAAGAAATTCTTTTGTAATTTTTGCTTCATCCTGAATTCTCTTTTGGACTGTTTCGGTTAGATTTAATTTTTTTGGGACTAAAGTATTATTGATTGATAACGAACTGAAGCCCCAATAAAAAAGTATTAATAAAGTAATAAGAAATAAGATTTTCTTCATTTATTATTCGACAACTAATTTAGTTTTATATCGATTTCCAGTTAAATCTTCAACAACAACTAGATATAAACCCGAAGATAAAGTAGTAATCTTAACCGTTGGAGTTTGAGAATTTTCGATAGGGCTAGTCAAAATTAATTTCCCAGTTAAATCATAAATCTCCACAGTAGAAATTGCAGATCCAGTACTATTTTTTATCGCAATTTCATTCTTAGATGGATTAGGATAAACAGAAATTGTTCCATTCTCATATGTTTCAGTACTCAGTGACGTATCAATTATTTTAGAAACCGTACTTCCATTCGTCACATATAACTCACCATTTACATCTTCCCCAAAACTAGTTATTGTACCTGGTGAATCCAAAGCCCAAGTTATAGCTCCACTGGAATCCACAAGTCCGATTTCACCAGAACAGTAGTCACCAAATATATATTTATTAGCAAAGTTTGGATAAGCTGTGCCAGTATAAAAGTAACCACCAGTGACAGAACATCGGTTATTGGATCCGGTAATATAATCGGTAAAAGGAGCAACAGTAGTTGAAACTGAAGGACAATTAGTAGTATTAAAAGCAATACTTCCTTCAAAACAACGCCATCCGTAATTTAATCCGGTATTTGAAAAAGGAAAAGAAGTTTTGTTGATTTCTTCGCGACTACCCTGTCCTACGTCCGCAATCCATAAATCACCATTCAATCTATTGAAAGAAAATTTCCAAGGGTTACGCAAACCTATAGCCCAAATTTCTCTAAGACCGGCTGTTGTTGCATATGGATTACTTGCGGGAATTCCGTAATTTAAAGAATTAAAAGAAGTATCAACATCTATTCGCAGCATTTTGCCTAAAAATACCCGCGAAGGGTTATTTGCATTCACCGTTAGATTTTGCGAATATCCTTGCGGATCGCCTCCGTTTCCTCCATCACCCATTCCAATATACAAAAACCCATCTGGTCCAAAAACCAAACTACCGCCGTTATGGTTGTTGTAAGGCTGATCTATGGTCATCAAAATTGTAGCGCTAGTATTAGCAACATTAGGATTGGCAGAAACCGTATATCTCGCAATAACAGTATCACCTGACGAATTGGTGTAGTTTATAAAAAATAATCCATTTGTAGCATAATTTGGATGAAAAGCTAAACCAAGTAAACCTTGTTCACTTAGGCTACTCAAACCGGATACTGTTAAAAAATTAGTAGCATTCACAGTGCCATTTGCATTTACAACTCTGATGGCGCCCGTTTTTTGCACTACAAATAGACGAGAGTCGGCTGGCGGACGAACTATGGCCACGGCGTTTGAAAAGCCTGTCGCAAAAGACTGTATTGCCACAGTTTGCGCTTTTACTGATGTTGACAGAAGAAATCCTGAAAGTAAGAGTACGATTTTTTTCATAATAGGAATTTTTATTAGGTAAAGTTAACAATAAAATCTTTGCCATCAACTGGTTATGTAAATCTAAATTATTTAGCACAAAAGAAATTAAAACTCAAACTCTTGTATCGAATTCACCTCAATTTCAGCGGGAGTTGGTTGTTGTTTCAAAAAGAATTTTGCTGGGCCTGCGATAGAAAAAGGGAAATTACCAATAGTATCGCTCGCCAACAAAAGATTTCGGCGATACATCACATTCGTCAAGAATTTTTGTTGCTTCTTGGCGTACGGTTTTAGTTCGTGATCATTCTCCAAACGGTGCATAAAACCCTTTGGATTCGGAATTATAGTCGCTAAAAATAAGCATTCGTTCAAATTCAAGTCTGATGCTCGCTTTTGGAAATAAAACTGTGACGCTTCCCCAATTCCGTAAATATTAGGTCCCCATTCTATGATGTTGAAATAGACTTCAAACATTCGTTGCTTGGAACTTATATGATTATTTTCTAAAATGTAGACCAATAAAATTTCTTCCAATTTTCGAGATAACGTTTTTTCACGGGTCAAAAAAATATTTTTAACCAACTGCATACTGATCGTACTTGCTCCTCGTGAGAATTTCTTCGTTTTAATATTTTTTACGATTGATTCTTTAAACGCTTCATTTATAAATCCACGATGCGAATAAAAAGAAGGATCTTCACTTGTCAAAACGCACTTTTGCATAAATGGTGAGATTTCGCTCAGCGGCGTATAGTTCCAATTTCCTAAACCAACAACAATAGGTCGTTGCAAAACGCCTTTATCAATAGCCCGATAGGTGAATTCGCTATTAAGTTTGTTGAGATTGGCTTCACCATATTTAGTAATTTTTAAACCTTTAGCTTTTAGTGTGCTTTCAAAAATAATATTTTTTGGTTTGTGATCGTTGTATTCAAAATTTAACTTATAACTAAAATGTCCTTGCGCCTTCATGCCTTCAAAATGACTGAATAATCCACTTGGAAGCGACTCAATAAAATTTTGTGCTTGCATTTTCGGAATCTTTAACTTCAGCGCATAAATTTTATCTTTTGTATTACTATACGAAATATACGGATGGCATTTTATACTGTTCAACTGCATTGTAGAAGTGCTGTCTAAAGTCATGAATCTTTTGCCCACAGTGCAATGATAATCAAAACGCGCCTCTTTTATTAGAACATTTTTGTTAGCAATTTTTGAATTGTTCACAAATAAATCTTTTATAGACGAATAGCCTTCAACATGCAATTCACCGCTGTTCATGGCTAAATTTTTCAGATTAAAATGAAAAGATTTAAAACCTGTTTTTAGATTAAATTTTTTATCTAGATAAGGGATTTTGATAGTGTCATTTTGAGCATTGGCAAAGGTCAAATCCGCCTTCCGGTCTCTTGGATCAGCAAAACCATTGATTGTCCATTGTTGCGAAAAATCTGTAGACGTTACTTGAATTTTAGTGTTGAGTTTTTTATCGGCTAAAGCCAATCGATTGAAATCTAAAATAACTTTATTACCGTTATCGTTTATCCTTAGAGCGAAACCTTTGACCTCCATATCGGTTGGAACCAAATCCAGTATTCTAGTAGAAATTCGGTTTAAAAGTCGGGCATAGTTTACTTCATCGTTATCTTTCTTTTCTTTTTTTGAACGCAAAAAAGCAGCATAATTGCTACCGTTTTTGTTTTTTACCAATTGTATGAAACCATTATTTACTTCAAGTTTTCCCAGCTGTATATCACCAGCCAAAAGCTTCCAGAAACTCACACTGGTTTTAAGTTCTTTAATATAAATCAGTGTATCTGCTTTTATGGGTATAAGAGAAATATTCCGGAATGCCACATTATTTAAACCTTGAAATTCAGCTTTCTGAACTGAAAAATTGCTTTGATAATCACGCTCAATTTGGGCATCAACACGCTGAATAACTTTGTTTAGAATCGTATTTCTAAAAACGAAAAGTAACACCAAACTCATCAAGACTAAAGCACCGATAACTTTGAGAAGCAGAAGTACTTTTCGTTTTGTTTTTTTCATCTTATTTGACATTTTCCACAGCAAGTCCCAGCCCAATTACATTAGGTAAATAAGGACCCTCAAAGTTATTGGATACTGTAATTTTGTAGTTTCCCTTCTGAAGTTTTGTTTTTTCTTTGATTATATAAAATAAATCACAAACATCTCCAGAACATTCCGCGAGTTGCTTTCCTGTATCGTCTGCAATTTTTAGGTCAAGTGTAATCTCTTCTGTTTTACCATCTGGACTTTTAATGGAAACATTCAAAGGAATAGCAGCAAACTGGTAGCCGTAAATATGACTGAATTGGAAAATTATGTTATAGCGTTGGGCATCATTTTCGATATCAAATTCATAAACTTTTTCGTCTGTTGCTAGCCACCGTTGCTCTTCAGGCAAAATGTCAAATTGCCGAAAATGGTTATCTGAACAAGAAATTAAAAGCGAAAACAGTATATATAGGAGGATGAATCTTGTTCTCATAAATAGTCAAATTATATTTATTAAAAAACACTGTTTCTTATGTTATAATACGTTCCTTTTGCGGATAAAGCTAATTATTAAATCGCCTGTTGTATTTACATAATTAAAAGAATAAATTATAGAGTTGCTGTTTAGCACTATGCAAAAAGTTGTTCTACAACTTCCTCAATTTTGGATACCAGAACCACATTTATACCTGGAAATTTTGTTGCAATTTTATTGTATTTGGATACAAAAATCGTTGCAAAGCCCAATTTTTCAGCTTCCTGAATCCGTTGCTCTACGCGGTTTACTGGACGAATTTCGCCCGAAAGTCCCACTTCAGCTGCAAAGCAAACATCTTTACCAACTGCAATATCCTCATTAGATGACAAAATTGCAGCTACCACAGCCAAGTCAATCGCGGGGTCATCAACAGAAATTCCACCTGTTACATTTAAGAACACATCTTTTGTTCCTAAACGAAAACCAGCACGTTTTTCTAAAACAGCCAAAATCATATTTAGTCTTTTGGCGTTATAGCCCGTTGTACTTCTTTGAGGAGTTCCATAAACTGCGGTAGAAACAAGTGCTTGAATTTCGATCATCAACGGACGCATTCCTTCCAAAGTGGAGGCAATTGCAGTTCCAGAAAGTTCTTCTTCGCGATTGGAAATCAGAATTTCTGATGGATTTGAAACTTCTCGTAAACCCGAACCTTGCATTTCATAAATTCCCAATTCAGCAGTAGACCCAAAACGATTTTTGAGTGACCGCAAGATTCGATACACATGATTTCTATCCCCTTCAAACTGCAACACTGTATCCACCATGTGCTCTAATATTTTTGGGCCAGCGATGTTTCCGTCCTTGGTGATATGCCCAATTAAAATAACAGGAATATTGGTTTCCTTGGCAAATTTTATAAGTTCAGCGGTAGTTTCTCGTATTTGGGAGATGCTTCCAGCAGTCGATTCTATATAATCAGTATGTAAGGTTTGTATGGAATCGATGATGACAATATCGGGTTCTGTTTCAACGATGTGTCGAAAGATATTCTGCGTTTTAGTTTCAGTCAGAATATAGCAATTATCGCTATCTGGATTGATTCGTTCCGCCCGCATTTTAATTTGTTTTTGGCTTTCTTCACCTGAAACATAAAGTGTTTTATAGGGTAATTTTAAAGAAATCTGCAATAATAAGGTGCTTTTTCCAATTCCGGGTTCGCCGCCCAAAAGTATTAATGAACCGGGAACTATTCCGCCACCAAGCACGCGGTTTAATTCGCCATCAGTAGTGTCCATCCGGATTTCCTGAGTAGCATCAATTTCTTTAATTTTTAGGGGTTTAGAAACTCTTTTAGATTCCGAGGCCGTCGGTTTCCAACTTGCTTTTTCTTCTTTCTGAATAATTTCTTCAGCAATGGTATTCCATTCTTTGCACGAATTGCATTGTCCTTGCCATTTAGCATACTGAGCACCGCAATTTTGACAAAAGAAAGTCGTTTTTATTTTGGACATTTAGGCTGAATTATTCTGTTTTTTTTTCTTCTGTCGGAGTTTCAGTTGGCGGTATTTCGGTAGGCTTGTCAGTTGGAATCTCTTCTACAACTGGCTCTTCTTTTCCTTTTTTGCCTTTTTTAGGCATTGATTTTTTGAGCTCATCCGCTCTTTCAATCATCATATCCTTAGTTAAATCACCTATTTCTTCTCTTTGAAAAGCACTTAAGTACGACTTTACCGCTCTGGCATTATCGCCTTTTTTTTCATGCATCTGCGCCATTTGATAATCCGCAAGCATTGATTTTGGATAATTTTTTCGCGCCAGTTGCGACAACTTATCAAATTCGTCGTAAGCTTTATTTTTTAAAATTGCTGCTTCAATTGCTTTAAAATCATTCAGACGAATTGGTAATTTTAGCGCAAAAGATTTTTCTATTACATCATATTTTTTGATCAAATAATCTACATATCCCGAAGGTAAGATTGCAATTTTATCATTAAATTCTGAAATTGAAATGGGCTGATAAACCGAAAAGATTTGGTACAACGCACTCGGTATCGAATTCAACACCAGTGAATAATGTGATGCGCCTTTGAAATCATCAAACCGGTAATTCAATGCTTCTTTTGTTATTTTTTTTGCTGTTTCATCTAAAGCGATGATTCGACTGCGCATTTTTTTAACATCACCATCTGCAGACGAATGATAATAAAAAATCGGCTTCTCAATAGCCGCTAATCTTTGCGGAATGTTTTTTTCCATTTCAGCGGGAAGCTCCGGACTCATTGAAATGTATGCGTCAAAAACAGGATTATCTTTATACAAATACAAGTTCAAAAATCCGGCAGTAGTATCCAATCCGGCAATCATTTTGAAAGGTGCTGTTCTGTATTTTTTCTGGATGTAGGGAATCAATTCCATTCCGATGAATTCAAAAAATTGTTCTCCTTTTTCCGAGGGTAAACCTGTAGTTTCATCAACCATACAATCAGTTTCACGCTCGTTATTTTTATTTTGGCTTATCCCAATGATAATAACTTCTGGTAAATCATCCCAGTAATTTCCGTAACTCAGTGCACCTTGAAATGGATCAAAAAGAAAGTCGCCATCGAGCAATACTAAAATTGGATATTTTTGATTAGAATTTTTTGCATAAGATGGTGGTAATCCAATCGTTATTTCTCGATCTTCATTAAGTTTTTGCGAGGAAATTGTATCAGTTATTTTTTTGTTTTGTGAAAAAATAGTGCTAGAGCAAATAAACAGAACAAACAGAAGTATTTTTTTCATAACTTTTGGATTCAGTTAAATAGCATTATTGCCAAATGGATCAGCAAGATAATAAAATTATTATACTGTGGATTATTTAACTAGCAAAAAGAATTTACTTCTTAATTGAGTCGTGGCTGTGGGAGGAAACTCCATTATTCCATAACGTTAAGATATCCGTTGCTACAGCCGCGCCACTTCCGGCGGCAATACTCAGCTGACTTCTCCAGCCTGCCAGCGTTCCTGTAACATAAATGCCTTCAGCAACTTTGTGATCCATGTTTTTAAGTTGGATTCTTTGTTTTTCTGCAAGTGCTTTTTTATGTGGTTCAATGTAGTGATTTAAGCCTTCGATATTAAATGTATTGGCATAGCCAATGGCTAAAACGATCGCTTTGGTGTGGTATGAATTTTTATTAGTTGTTACTGTAAAACTTGGGAATTCGCCTGAAACTCTTAAGACTTTTTCACCTTCAATTTGGTTTATATGCGGATAAGACTCTCGCAAATGTTGGATGCTTTCGACTAACAATTCTGAACCTAATTTTCCTGGATTAATTCCGTAAGCATTAAAAAATATAGCTTCTTGAAGACTAGATGTTTTTTGGTGTGTAATAATTCCGATTTTTTTATCGGCAACAAATGACTTCTTATAGGCTGAACCCAATACTAAAGCGCAAGACATTCCGGAAACGCCACCGCCAAGTAGTAAAACGTCGAACATAATTTAGTTTTTAAGCTTTTCTTCGATTTTTTTCGACATTCTGAAAATTATAAGAATAAAAATAGCACAAAAGGATGCTGCAATTCCAATCAATGCAGGCATACTGTTGCCATCCAATGGTTTGTCTAAATCAATCAATGTAACATTGAAGACAATTAGACCAAAAGCGATAACAATTAATATTGCGGTGAAAATTTTCATGGGATAAATTTAGATAACAAAAATAACAAAAAATGGTTTATGCAAATAAGCCTTTAACATTAGTCGCAAATAATTTAACAGCAATGGCTAAAAGAACTACGCCAAAAACTTTTCTGATGACGCTCAGTCCATTTTCGCCCAACATTCTTTCAATTTTAGCGGAAGATTTTAAAACCAGATATACCAAAATAATATTCAATAGTATCGCAACTATTATATTGATAGAATGGAATTCGGCACGCAACGAAAGCAAAGTTGTCATGGTACCTGCGCCGGCAATCAAAGGAAATGCAATAGGCACAATGGATGCCGAGCTTGCTTGTTCATCTTTATATAAGCGAATTCCGAGTATCATTTCCAAAGCTAAAAAGAATAATACAAACGAACCTGCCACGGCAAATGAATTCACATCAATACCTATCAATTTTAGAATTTCTTCGCCAACAAAAAGAAAAGCAATCATAATTCCGGCCGAAACTAAGCTGGCCTTTCCAGATTGAATATGACCAAATTTTGCTCTTAACCCAATAATTACTGGAATGCTTCCCACGATGTCAATGACTGCAAAAAGCACCATCGTAGCTGTCGCTATTTCTCTAAAATCAAAGTTCATTGCTTATTTTTTTACAAAATTAGCTTTTTAATCGTTTATAACTGCTTTTGAAATTACCTTTGCAGGTGTAAATTATATATTCATCATGTTTCAAATAGGCAAAACCATCGTTTCAGAAGATATTCTTGAAAAAGATTTTGTATGTAATCTTTCAGCATGTCACGGTGCTTGCTGTGTAGATGGTGATGCGGGCGCGCCATTAACAAAAGAAGAAACTAAAATTCTGGAAGAAATTTATCCTAAAATAAAACCGTTTCTGCGCAAAGAAGGAATTGAAGCAATTGAAAGATTAGGAACCTGGGTTGTTGGAACAGATCAAGATTTAGAAACACCGCTTATTAATAATAAAGACTGTGCCTACGTCATTTTTGATGGTAAAACAGCTCTATGCGGAATTGAGCAAGCCTACAATCAAGGAATCGTAGATTGGAAAAAACCTGTTTCATGTCATTTGTATCCGATTCGTGTAAAGGATTTTACCGAATTTGCCGCTGTAAATTACGACCGCTGGGATATTTGCAATCCTGCGTGTTCCTTAGGAAAAGAACTTGAAGTTCCCGTATATAAATTTGTAAAAGAAGCCTTGATTCGAAAGTTTGGAGCAGAATGGTATGCCGAGCTAGAAAAAGTAGCCGAAGATTTGAAAAATGGTGCCTAAAAAAAGCCGATTTTTCAACTTCAGATTTTTTACGTTTAATAGCACTTCGACAAGCTCAGTGTAACAAACTGCAAAGTAGTAGCATTACTTTTTA
>Ga0105047_10004803_pt1 | contig 23410 bp, 21 predicted proteins | sample MAT04_FD_78384 | JGI IMG/M metagenome (GOLD analysis project Ga0105047, IMG submission 78384) | Freshwater microbial communities from Lake Fryxell liftoff mats and glacier meltwater in Antarctica - MAT-04 (megahit assembly) | ecosystem: Environmental > Aquatic > Freshwater > Ice > Liftoff... | reverse complement strand
TCGTGCCACGAACATCACCCAGTGTTGAGGCATGTCGCGCGCCATGCGGGCGAAGAAGTCGCGGGTGAGGTAGGGCGTGCTGTGGTGTGCTCCGTAGGTGAGCGTGTAGCAATGGTAGAAAAAGTCCCACAACTCAGGCGTGATGCCAAGGCCGGCGTGCGTGCTGAACGTCACGCCAGCGTCCACCACCTTGCGCCGCTCTTGCTGGATTTTTTTTCGCTTCTCGCGCTGCAAACGCGACAGCAGCTCAGTGAAGTCGGCGACGGGTGTCTGGGTGTCCTGGGTCCAGTGGAATTGCACGCCATGGCGAATCATCCAGCCGGCGGCTTCGAACGCTGCCGTGTCGGCGTCGTCGGTGAACAGCACGTGGGCTGATGACAGCTTGGCTTGGTTTGTCAACGCGCCTATTGCCCGCACCAGGCGCGCCCGCCAGAACTCGTCAACGGCCAGTAAACGCGCCCCAGGCACGGGCGTGAACGGTACCGCGCCCAAGAGCTTGGGGTAGTAGCGCAGTCCGTTGCGGCGGTAGGCGTCGGCCCAGGCCCAGTCGAAGACGTATTCGCCGTAAGAGTGGCTCTTCAAGTAGAGCGCACAGGCGGCCTGAAGGCCCGCGTCGGATCGCAGTGTGATGAACTGCGGCGCCCAGCCCGATTCAGGCACGGCACTGCCCGATGCATGCAGCGCCAGCAGGTACTCCATGCGCATGAACGGGGTGGGCTGGGCCTGCAGCTGGAGCAAAGCATTCCAGGCTTCGGCGTCCAACGCGGCCGGCTCGCTGTGGACCCGAATGACATAATCTTTTTCGTCTAATTCGACCGGTGTCATTCAGGGCCTGTGATGGTGAAAACGGCGAGTGGGTTGCAAGCGGCGCGTGGCTTCAAAGCAGCCGTTGCGCAAATCAACGCCACCGTGGGGGACTTGCCCGGCAACGCGAGCCTGTTGGCTGATGCTGCACGAAGCGCTCACGCTCAGGGAGCTTGCCTGGTGGTGGCGCCAGAACTGGCGTTGACCGGCTATCCACCCGAAGACCTGTTGCTGCGCCCGGCCTTCATGGCCGCCTGTGCCACCGCTTTGGCGAGTCTGGCAACCGGGTTGTCGGACCTGGAAGACCTGTTTCTGGTGGTCGGCCACCCGCATCAATTCGGACATCGCGGCGATCTTAGGTCCAAGTCCCTGGCCGTGCAGCAGCGCTTCAACGCGGCTTCGGTGTTGAACGCCGGGCGCATCGTCGGCACTTACTGCAAGCGCGAGTTGCCGAACTACCAGGTGTTCGACGAGCGGCGCTACTTTGCCTCGGGTCGTGACGCGGGGCAGGGCCCGCTGGTCTTCGACATGCATGGCCTGAAGGTGGGCGTGTTGATCTGCGAAGACGCCTGGTTTGACGAGCCAGCGCAGAGTGCCGTGGAAGCGGGCGCCGAGTTGTTGTGCGTGCTCAACGCCTCGCCTTTTCACCTGGACAAGTCCGGTGAACGCGAGGAGCGCATGGCTGAACGCGCACGGGCAGTCGGTCGGCCCTTGCTCTACGCCCACCTGGTGGGCGGGCAAGACGAGGTGGTGTTTGACGGGGCCTCGTTTGCGTTGGACGCCCACGGCCAAGTGACCGCCCGCGCTGCGGCCTTCGAGCCCGCCTTGCTGATGCTCGACCTGGCCAATGACGGCACGCCCCACGGCGACCTGGCCGAAGTGCCGGCACCCGAAGCGCAGGCCTGGAGCGCGCTGGTGCTGGGCATCCGCGACTACCTGGGGAAAAACGGCTTTCCGGGTGCGCTGATTGGGCTGTCCGGCGGCATCGATTCGGCCCTGGTGCTGGCGCTGGCGGTGGACGCCCTGGGGCCCGACAAGGTGCACACCGTGATGATGCCCTCGCCCTACACCGCCGACATTTCCTGGCTGGACGCCCGCGACATGGCCCAGCGTCTGGGCGTTCGTTACGACGAGATCGCCATCGCGCCGATGTTTGATGCTTTCCGTGCCAGCCTGGCGCCCCAGTTCGCCGGGTTGCCTGAAGACACGACCGAAGAGAACCTGCAAGCGCGCATCCGCGGCACGCTGCTGATGGCCCTGTCCAACAAGCTGGGCGCCATCGTCCTGACCACCGGCAACAAGAGCGAAATGGCGACTGGTTACTGCACGCTGTACGGCGACATGGCGGGTGGTTTTGCGGTGATCAAGGACGTCGCCAAAACCCTGGTGTACCGCTTGGCCGAGTGGAGGAACCAACAGCCCACCCGGCGCGCTGACGGCAGCATCGGGCCGGTGATCCCGCAGCGCATCATCACCCGGGCGCCGTCAGCCGAACTGCGGCCGGACCAGACCGATCAAGACAGCCTGCCGCCCTATGAGGTGCTGGACGCGATCCTGGCGCGTTACATGGAAGAGGACCTTGGCATCGACGAGATCGTGGCCGCCGGATTCGCCCGCGCCGATGTTGAGCGAGTGACGCGGCTGATCAAGGTCAACGAGTACAAACGTCGGCAGGCGCCCGTCGGCATCCGCATCACCCACCGGGCCTTTGGCCGCGATTGGCGCTACCCCATCACATCGAAGTTCCGTGCTTAAATCGATCCAATCCAGTTGCTACGGAGTTCGCCATGAAACAGGTCACCGCCATCATCAAACCGTTCAAGCTGGAAGAAGTGCGCGAGGCTCTCGGCGATGTCGGCGTGTCAGGCCTGACCGTCACTGAAGTGAAGGGTTTTGGCCGCCAGAAAGGCCACACTGAGCTGTACCGCGGCGCTGAGTACGTGGTGGACTTCTTGCCGAAGGTGAAGGTCGAAGTCGTTGTGAAAGATGTCGACGTGGACCGCTGCATCGAGGCCATCGTCAAAGCTGCGAAGACCGGCAAGATCGGCGACGGCAAGATTTTCGTCACAGCGGTGGAGCAGGTGGTGCGCATCCGCACGGGCGAGACCGACGAAGCGGCAGTCTGAGCCGCTGTTGCGGCCAGCGCGTTCAGACTTTTTCGAAGTCCGCGCCAGCTGCAGGGGGCTGTGATGCCCAGGTGCCATGCAGGCGCTCCAGCAATGCCAGCGGGTCGGTGCTGACGACCAGGTTGTTTCGCTGCGCAGCTGACAAGAACCCCTGCGCCACCGTGTGGTCCATGAAAAGCAACAGCTCGTCAAAGTAGCCGTTGATGTTCAACAGGCCGATGGGCGAGCGGTGGTAGCCCAATTGACGCCAGGTCCAGACTTCGAAAAGCTCCTCCAAGGTGCCGATGCCACCGGGCATGGCGATGAAGGCACTGGAACGTTCAGCCATCAGTTGTTTGCGCTGGTGCATGGTGTCAACCACATGCAGTTCGCTCAAACCCGAGTGGGCGACCTCCATTTTTTGCAAAGATACTGGAATGACCCCCACCACGCGCCCGCCGGCGGCCAAGGTGGCGTCGGCCACCTCACCCATCAGACCCACTTTGCCGCCGCCGTAGACCAGCTGCCAGCCCTTGCTTCCAATGAATTTGCCAAGCATGCGTGCAGCGTCGGTATAGGCCAACTCGGCACCGTGACGCGACCCGCAATACACACAGACGCTGAAGGTGGTGGGTGGGCTCGCTGTCATGGTTTTGTCATGCTGGCTGAGGCTGCCGATCGGGGTGCGGGTTGCCAGTCGACCAGCCGTGTGCCGCACACCGCGTCATGCAGACATTGGCGTTGTGGGTGAAACCGGGCCAGGGCCGCGTAGGCGACAACACCGGCGATGACGGCTGCAGCGGCTGGCCCAGCACCTTTGAGCCCGCTGAGTTGCACGGTCAACAGTGCCGGCAAAAACCACAACCAAGCCAATACATAGCGGCAGGTAGACCGCAACGCGCTGGGGTGCTGCCCCCGGGCGTCCACCAGTTTCATTCGCCAGGTGCGCATCGCCAACGTCTGGCCTTGGCGAGACCAGAACCACACAAAGTACAGACCCAACACCAAGAAAAGGTACACACGCAGACCGAAAGCACCGGTCAGCGCGTGGCGCTGGTTGGTCACCACGCCATACAACAAAGCGGCCATCATCACCACGCCAAAAAGCAACACGCCTTCGTAAGTGAAACAGGCGAGACGGCGCGTGAAGCCCGGTGGCCTGGGCGCGACAGCGCCAACCTGTGCGTCGGCCATTACGGCTTATCGGTGTCGGGGCTGGACGCGCTGGCGGCCAGTTTCGCCGCCGCCTGCGGGCCGCGTTTGGGCAGCAAGGTGGCGCGGTCGACAAAGTCGGGCGTGGCTGCGATCTTTGGCAGGCCTGTTTGACTGTGCACAGGCGGGGAAGGGCGCGTTGCGACCGTGGTCGTGGTCGCACCCGGCTTGGGTTGGACCACCGTGGGCGTTGCCGAATGGGCAGGCGCCGATGGTCGCACTCCGACAACGTTGTTCTTGGCGCCACCTGCAAGCTGCGTACCCACAAGTGAAGGGGAAGCCGCCGCTGCGAGGGCTGGTGTGGCCGCCGATGGGAGCTTGTTGCCCGCTGCTGCAATAGCAGGCTTGTTGGCTGCCGCGGCGGCGGCGGCTGCAACCGGTTTGGCCTGCTGCGCAAGTTGCCGGCGTTGGTCGTCCGGCAGCGCTTGGTACTCCAGCCAGCTCGCTTGGCGTTCGTCGGCGGTGAGCTGGCGTGTCTCTTGAAATTGTGCTCTCGCGCCAGCTCGTTCAGCCGGGGTCATTCTTGCCCATTCGGTCATTCGGGCTTGGATGCGCTGGCGTTCATCAGCGGGCAGCTTGGGCATCCTCTCCGAGAGTTCAAGCCACTTTTGTTTGCGCTGGGTGTCGATCGATGACCAGTCACGCTGCAAGGGCGTCAGAGCCTGCTGTTGGGCAGGTGTCAAACGCGACCACGGAGTGCCCTTTTCTGCTTCAACTGAGAAAACCGGGGCGCAAGCCAATACCAAGGCTGCCGCGCATGCGCCGCGTCTCAGCAAGGTGGTGGCAAGGCTTCTCATCACGGCGGTGGGCTGCGAAGGTACTCGCCAAATCCCGGGTCGCTGTAGGCAGCGGGCGGCAATTGGTCGGCCAAAAGCACGGCATCAACCTCGGCTGTCGCCAGCATTTGTTCGCGCACGCTGAACTCTTGAATCATCAACAGACCGGCGACCAGCAGCAGCAGCGGCAGCACGCCCAAGGTGCGCTGCCACCACGGCGTCGTAGAGCCCAGCGCGGCCGATCCAGACACAGAGACCGCCAGCACCTGCTGGCCGGCGGGCGCGGCCAGGCGGGCGTTACGGCCTTTCTCCAATGATTGTTCCCGCGCAAAGCGCAAACGTTCAATGACGTCATGGGGCAGCGCGCTGGTCTGTTGGGAGAGTGCGCCGGCCAGACCCAAAGCGAGCCGGTTCTCCAGGGCCTGCACAGTCGGGTCGTCAAAACGTTGGTGGACCGGTTTCATGGCTGATTCACTCCCTTGTCTCGCATGGCCTTGGCCAGAGCGTGAACGGCTCGGGAGCAATGTGTCTTCACACTGCCCTCAGAGCATCCCATCACGGCCGCAGTCTCAGCCACGTCAAACTCCTCCCAGTAACGCAAAAGAAAGGCTTCGCGTTGACGGCCCGGCAGTTCTGCTACTGCACTTTCGATCAGTCGCAACATTTGGGCCCGAGCAACCGCATCGGCGGCACTCTCGGTTCCCAGTGTGTCCCCCATCACTTGCAACGACTCGAGCAGGTCGAAGTCGCCGTCTTCCTCGGACCGCGCGAAGTCTGACAAGTTCTGGATGACCCTGCTGCGCACCTTTTCGCGCCTGAACCAGTCCATCGTTGCATTCGAGAGAATGCGCTGAAAGAGCATGGGCAGTTCGGCGGCGGGACGATCCGAGTAGCTCACCGTCAGTTTGATCATCGCGTCTTGCACGATGTCCAGAGCGGCGTCGTCGCCTCGAACGGCATACACAGCTCGCTTGAAGGCGCGTTTTTCGACGCTTTTGAGGAAATCCGAGATTTCTTTTTCGGTGGCCAACGCGGATTCGGCGGCTTGCGGGCCCAGTTTGGGCCCACAAGAATTATGTCATTGCACCTTGTGGGTGCCCCCTGCGGCGCGGACGCACTGGGGCAGCGCACAGCGGGGTGCCATAATGCCCAGCTTCGTTCTTTTGTTGGTTCACTGCCTGCTGTTCCCTTGGAATGGGGGTGTTTGAGCTCTCCAGCCGCCCGATCCGTTCCACGAGAACGCGCCGCGGACGCACCGATGGTTTCTCGCCGCAGAAACTCAGAGAGGTTTTTATGGATATGTCGAATTCGCCGGCTCTCGCTAGCACGGTTATTCTGAACAACGCCCCGTCTTCTGCGGGAGCCGTAACCCAAACAACACCGGCCGACCCCAACGGGTCTGAGATCCTCGTTCGCTGCCTCCAGGCCGAAGGGGTCAAGTTCCTGTGGGGATATCCAGGCGGCGCGGTGCTCTACATCTACGACGCGCTGTACAAGCAGAACACCATCGAACACGTGCTCGTGCGGCACGAGCAAGCGGCTGTGCACGCCGCTGACGGTTATTCGCGCGCGACAGGCGAAGTGGGTGTGGCGCTGGTGACCTCTGGGCCTGGTGTCACCAACGCCGTCACGGGCATCGCCACGGCGTACATGGACTCCATCCCGATGGTGATCATCACCGGGCAAGTGCCGACGCCGGCAATCGGGCTGGACGCCTTTCAAGAGTGCGACACGGTTGGCATTACCCGACCGATCGTCAAGCACAACTTCCTGGTCAAGGATGTGCGCGACCTGGCGTTGACCATGAAGAAAGCCTTCCACATCGCCCGCACTGGCCGTCCGGGCCCGGTCGTGGTGGACGTTCCCAAGGACGTATCCCTGAAGACCGCGCCGTTTGTCTACCCTGACAGTGTGGCGATGCGCTCGTACAACCCGGTGAAAAAAGGCCACGGCGGGCAGATCCGCAAAGCGGTGCAGCTGATCCTGGCGGCCAAGCGACCGTACATCTACACCGGCGGCGGGGTGATCCTGGGCAACGCGTCGAATGAATTGCGGCAGTTGGTGGCGATGCTGGGGTTCCCCTGCACCAACACGCTGATGGGCCTGGGTGCCATTCCTGCCAGCGAGCCGAAGTTTTTGGGCATGTTGGGCATGCACGGCACCTATGAAGCCAACATGACCATGCAGAACTGCGACGTGCTGCTGGCTGTGGGCGCGCGCTTCGATGACCGTGTGATCGGCAACCCCAAACACTTTGCCTCGGTCGAACGCAAGATCATCCACGTGGACATTGACCCGTCGTCGATCTCCAAGCGCGTCAAGGTCGACATTCCCATCGTTGGCGACGTCAAGGAAGTCCTGCTGGAGTTGATCGCGCAGATCAAGGAAGCGCAGACACGCAATGACCCGGCCGCCCTTGGCGCGTGGTGGAACCAGATCAATGGCTGGCGCGCGCGCGATTGCCTGGCCTACAAGGGCAGCAACGAGGTCATCAAGCCGCAGATGGTGGTCGCCAAGCTGTGCCAGTTGACCAAGGGCCGTGACACGTACATCACCTCTGACGTGGGGCAGCACCAGATGTGGGCCGCGCAGTACTACGGCTTCGAGGAGCCACGGCGCTGGATCAATTCCGGCGGCCTGGGCACCATGGGTGTGGGCCTGCCCTATGCCATGGGCATCAAGCTGGCCAAGCCCGAAGCGGATGTGTTCTGCATCACGGGCGAGGGCTCCATCCAGATGTGCATTCAGGAGCTCTCAACCTGCTTGCAATACAACACGCCAGTGAAAATCGTGTCGCTGAACAACCGCTACCTGGGCATGGTGCGCCAGTGGCAGCAGTTGGACTACGGCGGACGGTACTCTCACAGCTACATGGACGCGCTGCCCGACTTCGTGAAGCTGGCTGAGGCCTACGGCCATGTGGGCTTGCTGGTTGAAAGGCCCGGTGATGTCGAAGGCGCGCTGCGCGAAGCCATCGCCTTGAAAGACCGAACGGTCTTCCTGGACGTGCGCACGGACCAGACAGAGAATGTTTGGCCGATGGTGCAAGCCGGCAAGGGCATCAGCGAGATGCTGCTGGGTTCCGAAGATCTCTGAGCGGTGCCGTGCTGGCTGCCAACCCTGCCTGTTACCGCGGGTTGGGTGGTACGGCTGGTTCAACTGGCTCAGAACTTCGGCAAATGACGACCTCTTAACTCTGCGGTGTGGCCAAGGTCCTGGGGTTACCGCTCCAGCGCACTGAAGAGCGCACCAGAAAGACTGTTCAGCATGAAACACATCATCGCCGTGTTGCTCGAGAACGAGCCTGGGGCTTTGTCGCGTGTGGTGGGCTTGTTTTCAGCCCGCGGCTACAACATCGAAAGCCTGACCGTGGCGCCGACTGAAGACGCTTCGCTATCGCGCATGACCATCGTCACCACGGGCAGCGAAGACGTGATCGAGCAGATCACCAAACACCTGAACCGCTTGATCGAAGTGGTGAAGGTGGTCGACCTGACCGAAGCCGCCTTCACCGAGCGTGAGCTGATGCTGATCAAGGTGCGCGCGGTAGGCAAAGAGCGCGATGAGATGAAGCGCATGGCAGAGATCTTCCGCGGGCGCATCATCGACGTCACCGACAAGAGTTACACCATCGAGCTGACCGGCGATTCACACAAGCTCGATGCGTTTTTGCTGGCCATCGACCGCGCCGCCATTCTGGAAACCGTGCGCACCGGCGCCAGTGGCATTGGCCGCGGCGAGCGCATCCTGCGCGTGTAGTTCCGCCTTTCGTTCCATCTGCCCCAGTCCGAGGGCACTTGTTTTTCACTTACCAACCGACCACAGGAAACACCATGAAGGTCTTCTACGACAAAGACGCCGACCTGAGCCTGATCAAGGGCAAGAACGTCGCCATCATCGGCTATGGCTCGCAAGGCCATGCCCACGCTCAGAACTTGAACGACAGCGGCGTCAAGGTGACGGTGGGTCTGCGCCGCGGTGGCGCGAGCTGGAACAAGGTCGAGAAGGCGGGTTTGAAGGTTGCCGAAGTGGCTGACGCGGTGAAGCAGGCCGACGTCGTGATGATCCTGTTGCCCGACGAACAGATTGGCGCGGTTTACGCCAGTGACATTGCGCCCAACATTCGCCAAGGTGCTTCGTTGGCTTTCGCGCACGGCTTCAACGTGCACTACGGCCAAGTTGTGCCGCGTGAAGATCTGGACGTCTGGATGGTCGCGCCCAAGGCGCCTGGGCACACCGTGCGCAACACCTACGCGCAAGGCGGTGGGGTGCCGCACCTGATCGCCGTGCATGCCGACAAAAGCGGCAAGGCGCGTGACCTGGCGCTGAGTTACGCCGCAGCCAATGGCGGCGGCAAGGCCGGCATCATCGAGACCAACTTCCGCGAAGAAACCGAAACCGACCTGTTCGGTGAACAAGCGGTGCTGTGCGGCGGCACGGTGGAGTTGATCAAGGCTGGCTACGAGACCCTGGTTGAAGCGGGTTATGCGCCCGAGATGGCCTACTTCGAATGCCTGCACGAGTTGAAGCTGATCGTTGACCTCATTTACGAGGGCGGCATCGCCAACATGAACTATTCGATCTCGAACAATGCGGAGTACGGTGAATACGTATCGGGCCCACGCGTGGTCACGTCGGAAACGAAGAAGGCAATGAAGCAGATCCTCACGGACATCCAAACTGGCGAATACGCCAAGAGCTTCATCCTGGAGAACCGCGCCGGTGCGCCCACGCTGTTGTCACGTCGGCGCTTGACCAGCGAGCACTCCATCGAGGTCGTGGGCGAAAAACTGCGCGCGATGATGCCTTGGATCAAGGCCAACAAGCTGGTCGACCGGTCGCGGAACTGACCGTGGGGCGGCTCGGCGCAGCGGGCGTATCCTCGAAGGCATGAACGACGACTTGCGTGCTGCGGCCGACCCGGCCAGCAACTCTGGCCCGGACTCGGTGCACCCGATCGAGCCAGAACAGCCCCGGCCGCGGCGCAAGGGCCTCTACATGCTGCCCAACGCCATCACTTTGGGGGCGTTGTTCGCGGGCTTTTACGGCATTGTGATGGCCATGAACGGCCGCTTCGACGCGGCCTGCATCGGCATTTTTTGCGCGGCGGTGCTGGACAGCCTGGACGGCCGGGTCGCCCGCATGACCAACACCCAAAGTGCCTTCGGCGAGCAGATGGACAGCCTGTGCGACATGGTCAGCTTTGGGCTGGCGCCAGCACTGATCGTGTTTGAGTGGGCGCTCAAAGGCCTGGGCCGCCCGGGGTGGATTGCTGCGTTCATCTTCTGTGCGGCAGCAGCGCTGCGGCTGGCCCGTTTCAATACCAACATCGGGGTTGTCGACAAGCGATTCTTCCAAGGCATGCCCAGTCCGGCCGCCGCTGCCTTGGTGGTGGGTTTCATCTTTGTCATGGATGATGCCGGCTGGCGCGAGGTCGCCAAGACGCCTTGGTTGGCATGGACAGCGTTTGGTGTGACGCTGTACGCCGGTTTGACGATGGTCACCAATGTCCCGTTCTACAGCTTCAAAGTTGTCGGCGGCCGACGCACGGTGCCGTTCGCGGCGATCGTTGCCATCGCCCTGGGCATCGCCGTCATCAACATCCACCCGCCGATCGTCGGTTTTGCGTTGTTCTGTGCGTATGGCTTGTCAGGCTATGGCGTCTATGCCTGGCGCAAGTTCAAGGGCAAGCCGGTCAGTGTGATCTCAACTTCAACCGATGAGCCAGACGAAAAAGGACTGCATTGATGAGCCGTTTGTTCTGGTCATCACCGCGTTTTTTGCGTGCTACATTCGCAAGCATGAACACGTTCAACACAGTCAAAGCGCTAGGCCTGCCAGGAGTCCTGCGGGTGCGCTGATCGCTGACGTTTCTTGAATTCATCCCCGATCAACGGCCCGCCAGCGCAAGCAGCGGGCCGTTGTTCTTTTTGCCCCTGCGTTCAGAACCTGCTTGTGAATCCACCTTGACCTTCTTTGAGGCACGACCATGACCGACAAGCTCATCATCTTCGATACCACCTTGCGTGACGGCGAACAGTCGCCCGGCGCTTCCATGACACGCGACGAAAAGCTGCGCATCGCCCGGCAGCTGGAGCGGCTGCGGGTGGACGTGATCGAAGCCGGTTTTGCGGCCGCAAGCAATGGCGACTTTGAATCGATCAAGGCCATTGCCGGGGCCATCCGCGAGAGCAGCGTCTGTTCGCTGGCTCGCGCCAACGACCGCGACATTTCGCGCGCCGCCGAGGCCATTGCCGGGGCAGAGCGCCCGCGCATTCACCTGTTCATCGCCACTTCTGAATTGCACATGGAGAAGAAGTTGCGGATGACACCCGACCAGGTGTTCGAGCAGGCCAGGCTGTCCACGCGCTTTGCCCGCAATCTGTGCGGCGACGTTGAGTTTTCGCCAGAAGATGGCTACCGCTCGGACCCGGACTTTTTGTGCCGGGTGCTGGAAGCCGTGATCGAGGAGGGTGCGACCACCATCAACATTCCCGACACGGTCGGCTATGCCATACCCGAGCTCTACGGCAACTTCATCCTGAACCTGCGCCAGCGCATCCCCAATGCCGACAAAGCGGTGTGGAGCGTGCACTGCCACAACGACCTGGGGATGGCCGTGGCCAATTCTCTGGCCGGCGTGATGATCGGCGGCGCTCGCCAGGTGGAATGCACCATCAACGGCCTGGGCGAGCGCGCCGGAAACTGCTCGCTCGAGGAAGTGGTGATGGCCGTGCGCACCCGGCGCGACTACTTCAAGCTGGACATGGGCATCGACCCGTCTCAGATCGTCGCCGCCTCGCGCATGGTCAGCCAGACCACAGGCTTTGTGGTGCAGCCCAACAAGGCGGTGGTGGGCGCCAATGCCTTTGCGCATGCCAGCGGCATCCACCAGGACGGCGTACTCAAGGCCCGCGACACCTACGAAATCATGCGTGCCGAAGACGTGGGTTGGTCGGCCAACAAAATTGTTCTGGGCAAGCTTTCGGGCCGCAACGCCTTCAAGCAACGTTTGGTGGAACTGGGCATCGAGCTGGCCTCAGAGGCCGAAGTCAACGCCGCCTTTGCGCGTTTCAAAGACCTGGCGGATCGCAAGAGCGAGATCTTCGACGAAGACATCATCGCCCTGGTTGGCGACGAAAGTGTCACTGCCGAGCTTGAACATTACCGGCTGCTGTCGCTGAGTCAACAGTCGGCCACGGGTGAGCGTCCACACGCCAGCGTGTCTTTTGCCGCCGGGCCGGTCGAGCACCATGCTCAGAGCGACGGCAATGGGCCCGTCGATGCCAGCGTACGGGCCATCGAATCCAAGGTCCAAAGTGGCGCGGAGTTGATGCTGTATTCGGTCAATGCCATCACCTCGGGCAGCACCGAATCGCAGGGCGAAGTGACGGTGCGGTTGCAGCATGGCGGCCGTGTGGTCAACGGCGTGGGTGCCGACCCAGACATCGTCGTGGCCTCAGCCAAAGCCTATTTGTCGGCACTGAACAAGCTGCACAGCAAGGCCGAGCGTGTGGCCGCTCAAGGCTGAAACAGGGCACCAAATCCGTGACGTCACTCAGCTTTGGGTCGAGGGAGCCGAAGAGACAATCAGTGCCTGGAGGCGTTGGGCGCCAGCCAATCTGAAAAACGGGCGAGGCGAGCGCCACGATTCGAGAGGTGACTTGAGAAGCCTTACGCAAGTTTTTGATCTTGCGCGCGTTTTTCGGGTCACCTACACTTTGTCACGGTGCGATCTTCGAGGTGTCGAGTGCTTAAAAAGTCAAATGTGGCAGTGCGGTGGTGCCTGATTCCGGTGTTGGCGGCGGTTGTCTGGGTCGGCCCCTTGCTCAGCAGCCATGCCAACCCCGCGCAGCGCCAAGCCAATGGCGGCACAGCACAAAAAAGCGCTGACAGCGCCAGAAACAAAGCTGCACCGTCGAAGAGTGCCTCGAGACAGCCGGCTGCCAAGCCCGTTGATCGATCCAGCAAGGCTGGCGTGCGCGCGGGCCCGCGCTCAAGCTCAGGCGCTGCGCAGGCTGCAAAACCGGCCAACAAGGCGCAATTGCGCACCAGCGAGCTCACCAGCCAGCGCGCCAGCCAGCGCACTAGCCAGCGCGCTAACCAGCGCACCAGCCAGCGAGCCAACCAGCGCGCAACTGGTAAGCAACGCCAAGCCGTTGCAGGCACGGGTCTGCGCCTGAAGAAGCGGGCTGCGGCGGTGGCTTACGTACCGGCCAAACTGTCATTTGGCCAGCTCTCGGGTTTGCACGCCACTGTCGATGCACTCGACCTGAAATCCAGCGTTGCGCTGGTCGTGGACCAAGACACCAACGAGGTGCTGTTCAGCAAAAACTCTGGGGCGGTGTTGCCCATTGCCTCCATCACCAAATTGATGACCGCCTTGGTCGTGACCGAATCCAGGCTGTCGCTGGATGAACCGCTGGCCGTGTTGCAAGCCGATGTGGACTCCACGGCCGGGAACTTTTCGCGGCTGCGTTTAGGTACACAACTGACCCGCGGTGAGATGTTGCATCTGTCGCTGATGGCCTCCGAGAATCGTGCAGCCCATGTGCTGGGACGGGCTTACCCAGGTGGCATGCAAGCCTTCGTCGCTGCCATGAACCGCAAGGCCGCTGAACTCGGCATGCATGACACCCGCTATGTCGAACCGACGGGCCTGTCCAGCGACAACCAGTCCAGCGCGCAGGACTTGGCACGCCTTGTCCGTGCCGCTTTCATGCACCCCATCATCCGTGAGCTTTCCACCTCGCTTGAAGCTGTCGTGCCGGTGGGATCCAGACAGGTCCAGTTCCACAACACCAACGGCCTGGTGCGCAGCGCCGAATGGGACATCGGCTTGCAAAAGACGGGCTACATCGCCGCGGCTGGCCGCTGTGTCGTGATGCAGGCCCAGTTGGCAGGGCGCAAACTCATCATGGTGCTGCTGGACTCGGCCGGCAAGTACTCGCGAGTGGGCGACGCTGAACGCATTCGCAAGTGGCTCGCCGATGCACAGATCGGTCAAGGGAGCCCGGTGACCCCGCTCACCCAGGCCATGCCCACACTGGTTGTTCAGCCGCGATAGCCCAAGGCGGTGGAGATCTGCGCGGCGGTGTTCTTGACACGCGCCGTCCAGGTTTCTTCCAGTCGGTCGGCTGGCGCCGAAACTGACAAACCCGCCACCAGTTTTCCCTGGTCATCAAAAATCCCTGCGGCCATGCAACGCACGCCCAGTTCCAACTCTTCGTCGTCGCGTGCACAACCACTCAGGCGGACTTGGTGCAGTTCGCGGTCCAGCCGCGCCAGGTCAGTGATGCTGTTGCGGGTATGGCCGGTCAGCCCTGTGCGGGTGGCGTAGGCACGCACCCGCTGTGGGTCATCGTGCGCCAAGAAGAGTTTGCCAACCGACGTCAAATGCAATGGCGCGCGACCACCGATGGCCCGCACCACCTGCATGCCGGAGCGTTCGCTGTAGCTGCGTTCGATGTACACAATCTCGTCGCCCTGGCGCAACGACAGGTTGACCGGCTGGTGGGTCAACTTGAACAGTTCGCGCATCGGGCCGAGAGCGGCCTCGCGAACGTCCAGGCGGGCCTTCACCAGGTTGCCCAGTTCCATCAGGCGCATACCCAGGCGGTAGGTGCCGGCGTGAGGGCGTTCCACCAGACGACCAATGGCCAAGTCGTTCAGGATACGGTGCGCAGTGGAAGGGTGCAGGCCAGTGCCTTCGCTGATGTCTTTCAACGAGACGGCTTCCGGTTGTGAGGCCAGCACATTGAGCACGGCGAAGGTGCGTTCTAGAACCTGGATACTGGGTGTGGTCAACGGCTTTTGTGGCATGGGTTTGGCTGTGAGCGGCGCGCTCTCGCGGTCGGCATCGCGGTCAAGGATGCGCCGCTTTTGAAAAGGGGCATTTTGCATCGTGCAATCGAAACTGCTGTTGCTGATCTGTCGGTGGCTTGCTCGGCTGTTGTTCGGTGCTGTGCCCGCCTGGGCCATGGCTCAGGCCCCGACAACGCCGGCGGTGGCTGTGCCCGGTGTATCGGTTGGGGCACGGACCGGCCCGCAATGGATACCAGTGCCGCGACTGGTCGGGCGACTGTCAGCGCATGACATTGGTTTGGTCATCAACACCGCCGACGCCTATTCCGTGGCGGTGGGGGAGCACTACATTCGCCGCCGCGGGCTGGCGCCTGCGCAAGTGCTGCGCGTCAAGCTGCCGCCAGGCAACAGTTTGACGGTGGTTGATTTCGAGCGACTTCGCGACAACATCAACGCCCACTTCGGCCGGACGACCCAGGCGCTGGCCCTGGCCTGGACGGCGCCGTACGCAGTCGAATGCAACTCGATCACCGGTGCATTGGCACTGGGTTTCGACGCCGAGCTGTGCAAACAGAGCTGTGCCGCTTCGAAGGTCTCGCGCTACTTCAATTCACCCTCAATGCGACCCCTGGCCGACCTGGGGTGGCGGCCGTCGATGCTGCTGGCTGCGCCCAGCGTGGAGCAGGCCAAGGCTCTGATCGACCGGGGTGTGGCCTCCGACGGTACCTTGGCCCGCCGCGGCCGGCCCAACGTCAACGCCATGCTGCTGCAGACCGACGACGCGGCCCGCCGTGTCCGCATGGTGCTGTACCCCCCGGCGGGCGATGTGCGTGGTTTGGGGGTGACGGTGAAAGTCGTGCCGGCAGCGGAGTTGGCTGCCGTGCCGCGGGTGTTCATGGTCATCACTGGCAGCGTGACAGTGAACCTGTCGCCGCCGCCTGAATGGTTGCCAGGCGGCCTGGGCGACCACCTCACCTCCGTCGGCGGCGCTCTGTATGGTGCAGGTGGGCAAAGCACGGTGTTGGAGTGGATCGCCTCGGGCGCCACCGCCAGCCACGGCAGTGTGTCCGAACCCTGCAACCACCTGCAGAAGTTTCCACACCCCCAGGTGTTGTTGTTGCACTACGTGCAAGGCGCCACCGCCATTGAGGCTTACTGGAAGAGTGTGGCCTGGCCGCAGCAGTCCTTGTTTGTGGGTGAACCCCTGGCCGCGCCTTTTTCACCGCCCATATCAAGGGCGCCGTTGACACCGGTAGCCCCCGCATCAGCGGCATCCAAGGCTGCATCCGTTCCAGACAGCTCTGCCGACAGTCCTGCAAACAATCCTGCAGACAGTCCTGCAAACAGCCCGGAAGCTGTCAGCCCGGCGGCACCGGCGAGCCCGCAATTGCCGCCGCCGGCAGTCCCGCCGTGAGCCCAGACGCCAGGTCAGCGGCTGCGGTCAAAGCCGCAGTCACCGCCGCAGTCACAGCCGCCTCGGCCGAACGCACCGCGCCTTCCAGCGTCGCCGGGTAAGGCCCGCGCACGTAGTCGCCAGCGGCCCACAGGCCGGGGCCAACCGCCAGGCCTGGCCGGTCCAGCGCCGGGGTGCAGCGGAAAGTGGCGCGTTTTTCTGACAGCACGCGCAGCAGCGTTGGCGCGGTAGGCCAGGTGCCAGGTGAAAACGCGCTGCGGGCCTGGGCCAGAACTGCTGCTGCGGTGGCCGGCAATCCGGCGTCCACCCAGGGTTGCGCTCCGCTCACGACAAAACCAAACACGCCCTTGTTGCTGCCCAGTGCGCCGTGGTCCAGCACAAACTGCGCCGGGGCCTGAGGCCCTTCTTGCAGCGCCATCAGCGGGGCGGGCAGCCGCGCGCCGTGGCATTGCACATACACCGTGATGATGGGCTCGTAGCGCAGTGACTGCGCCTGTGCCGCCCAGGCAACGGCACCCGGAAAGCTGCCTTCCAGCGGCGCCACCAGGCGGGCTGCTTCAGCGGCGGGGCAGGCCAGCACAAGCTGATCGAAGGCCTTGTTGTCGACCTTCCAGCCGGTGCCCGGAGCGGGCACCGGGCTGAGCTTTTGCACGCGGTGGCTGAAGTGGATGGGTACACCGCGCGCTTGCAGCCAGGCGTGTGCCGGGTGCGGCAACAACGCGTCGAGTGGCCGGCGCGGCAGCAGCATGTCAGCGGAGCCTCGGCCGCTGAACAGGGCGTCGCGCAGCACGGTCAGCAACACGCTGGCGCTGGCCTCGGCCGCGGGCGTGTTCAAGGCCGCCACACACAGCGGGTCGATCAACAAGGCCCTGACTGGCGGGGTCAGCTTCTTGCACAGCTCGGCCACGGTCAGGCGGGGGTCGCAGGTGAAGCCGGCGGCGGCCCAATGGCCGGCCGCCGTGAGCAGGCTGCTGCGGTCGCGCCAGGTCCAGCCCTTGCATGCCGCGACCGCGCGCACAAAGGCCAGCACCGGGTGGCCAAGGGGCAGCCGCAAACCCCGCCCGTCGGGGTAACGCAGTTCCAGCGGTTGCCGCCACAGCAGCTGTTCGGGGTCCACACCCACGCTGCGCATCAGATCCAGGGTGCGGCTGTAGGCGCCAATCAGGATGTGCTGGCCGTTGTCCAGCGACAGCGTGCCCACGTCGACCCCGCGCGCGCGGCCGCCCAGGTGGCCGGCCATCTCGAACAGCGTGACCTTGGCGCCCGCCTGCGTGGCGCGCACGGCCGCAGCCAGGCCCGCCCAGCCACCGCCGACAACGGCCAGCGTCACTGGCCGCGCAGGTGCGTTCGTGCCGCGATCCATAACTTGCGAATGGGTGTGAGCGAGGTCCGTTGGTGCAGCACCTGGAAACCACCCGCTTCGATGTCGCGCAGCAGCGTGCGGTAAATGTTGGCCATCATCAACCCGGGCTTTTGGGCGGTTCGGTCGGCGTCTGGCAGCAGCGCCATGGCTGCGTCGTAGGTGGCATGGGCCCGCTCGGCCTGGAACTTCATCAGCGCGGTGAAGCGGTCGCTGTAGCCCCAGGGTCGGCTGCGTTGCAGCAGTTCGTGGGCCTTGACGTCGAAGCGCTGCAACTCCGACATCGGCAAATAGATGCGGCCACGCCGGGCGTCGTCACCCACGTCGCGGATGATGTTGGTCAGCTGCATGGCCTGGCCCAGCTGGTGTGCGTACTGCACGGTGGCGGCCTGGCTGCGGCCAAAGATGTTGGCCGCGACCTCGCCCACCACGCCGGCCACCAGGTGGCAATAGCGCTGCAGGGCGGGGTGGTCCAGGAACCGGGTCTGCTGCAGGTCGACCTGGCAGCCTTCGATCACGGCAGCCAGGTGCGCGGCCTCGATGCTGTAGTCCGCAGTCAGCGGCATCAGGGCTTTCATGACCGGGTGGCTGGGGTTGCCGGCGTAGGCCCGACCCACTTCGTCGCGCCACCAGGCCAGCTTGGTCTGGGCGACCGACGCGTCTGCGGTGTCATCGACCACGTCATCGACCTCGCGGCAGAAGGCATAAAACGCGGTGATGGCGGCGCGCCGCGGTGGCGGCAAAAACAAGAAGGCGTAGTAGAAGCTCGAGCCGCTGCGCGCGGCCTTGTCTTGCACGTATTGCTGGGGCGTCATGCCGCCGCAGTCTTCATGCGCAGCGCGCGCCACAGCAGCACGGGCGCGTCCAGGGCAGACAAGGTCGGGCGGCGAGTTAACGCGGCATGGTCCATGGCGGCGATTTTGTCCAGAATGCGCAAGCCCCCTTGCACCACCAGGCGCAATTCCCAGCCGGCCCGGCCGGGGATCCGCAAGGCCAGCGGCGCACCTTCGTGCATGAGGCCGCGCGCCCAGTCGCACAGCGAGGCCACCAGCGCTTGCGCTGCAGCAGTGTCGCGACAGGTGCGCAAGTCTTCGGTCTCAACACCGTGGGCGATGCGGTCGCTCTCTGGCACGTAGGGCCGCCCGCGTGGGCCGTCCACGCTGAGGTCTTGCCAGAAGTTGATGAGTTGCAAGGCCGTGCAAACAGCGTCTGACTGCGCGATCGACACCGTGTCTTGCGCGCCGTACAAATGCAGCAGCAAGCGGCCCACCGGGTTGGCCGAGCGGCCGCAGTAGCCCAGCAGCGCGTCGCGGTTGGCATAGGGCGCGTTGGCGACGTCTTGCTCGAAGGCGCTGAGCAGGTCATGCAGCGGCTGCGTGGGCAATTTGAACTTGGCGACGACGCGCGCCAGTGCCGGAAATACCTTGGGCCAGCGGCCACTGTCGGGGCAACCTGCCAGTACGACGTCCAGATCCCTGCGGTAAGCCGCCAGGGTGATCAGCCTCTCGGCGGCGGTCGCACTGCCTTCGTCGGCGACGTCGTCGGCCGTGCGTGCGAAGTGGTACACGGCGACCACGGCCGGCCGGATGGCTGGAGGGCACAACACCGATGCCACAGGGAAGTTTTCGTAGTGGTTAACAGTCACCGGTTGATTCTGACAAGGCTTGCAGGTGTCGCTGAACAGGCCCCAGTGGTCACTGCAGACGGCGCCGGCGGCACGAATGAGTGCGCGGCCGAGGTGCGGCCATGCATCGAAGCCCGGCTGGGCTTTCGGGTCGGCGGCAGGATGGTATGCCGCACCGTCGACATCGGCCACGACATCGGCCAGCGCGTCAGAGCTGGGCAAGTGCTGGCGCAGAGGGACCGGAGCGACACGGCCGCACGCACTTTCCTCTTGCTGGACAAGGCCAGCACGAGGGGGGACCTTCACGCTGTTGCGGTGGGCGGGGCTGATGCCAACAGCGTGGTCGTTGAAGCGCGAAAGCCCGGTGCCCGTCTGATGCTTGCAGCGTGGTTTCGCGTGAAGCGCGTCTGAAATTCGGCGTGCGCGGCACCTGAGCCCTCACGCTAAACTCCCGAGTTCACCGCTTGCGGCAGCACTTCCATCCGCGCGGGTGGCGAAATTGGTAGACGCACCAGGTTTAGGTCCTGACGCCTTCACGGGCGTGCCGGTTCGAGTCCGGCCCCGCGCACCAGGGTCTCACGCTCTCCCCCGACAACTCTCTGAAGCCACACAGACACCATGTCCGTCCAAGTCGAAACCCTTGAAAAACTCGAGCGCCGCATCACGTTGACGCTGGCCGCAACCACCATCAACGGTGAAATTGAAACCCGTCTGAAGCGCTTGGCGCGCACGGTCAAGGCCGACGGCTTTCGGCCGGGCAAGGTGCCCATGTCGGTGGTCAGTCAGCGCTATGGCTACTCGGTCCAGAACGAAGTCGTGAACGACCGCGTTGGCCAGGCTTTCAATGACGCCGCAGGAGAAGCCAAGTTGCGCGTGGCCGGCCAGCCGCGCATTACCCAAAAAGAGGAAGCGCCGGAGGGTCACATTGCCTTTGATGCGACTTTCGAGGTCTATCCCGAGGTGCGCCTTGGGGACCTGGCGCAGGCGCAGGTGGACCGTGTATCGACGGAGGTGTCTGAAGCCGCAATCGACCGCACTGTGGACATCTTGCGCAAGCAGCGCCGCACCTTTGGTTTGCGTGCGGCCGCTGATGGCGCGATCGAGGGTGACCGTGTGACGATCGATTTCGAAGGCAAGATAGACGGTGAGCCTTTTGCCGGCGGGGCGTCACTGGACTTCCCGTTCATCATCGGCGAAGGCCAGATGCTGCAACAGTTTGACCAAGCTGTGCGTGGCATGAAGCTGGGCGAGAGCAAGACCTTCCCTTTGCAGTTCCCGGCCGACTATCAAGGCAAGGATGTGGCCGGAAAAGAAGCCGACTTCATGGTCACGATCAAGAAGATCGAAGCCGCCAACCTGCCCGTGGTGGACGAGACTTTTGCCAAAACCCTGGGCATCAAGGACGCGACGGTGGAAGGCCTGCGCGCCGACGTCAAGAAGAACCTGGAACGAGAGGTCAAGTTCCGTGTCCTGGCTCGAAACAAGGGCGCCGTCATGGATGCGCTGGCGCAGTCGGCTGAACTTGACATCCCGAATGCGCTGGTGGCCGCAGAGACCGGCCGGTTGATTGAAAGTGCCCGCGCTGACTTGAAGAAGCGCGGTGTGAAGGATGCCGAAACGACGCCGATTCCTGGCGAGATCTTCAAACCCCAAGCTGAGCGCCGGGTGCGCTTGGGACTGGTGGTGTCAGAGCTGGTGCGCACCCACAAGCTGCAAGCCAAGCCCGAACAGTTGCAGGCCCACATCGAAGAAATGGCCCAGAGCTATGAGAAGCCGGCTGACGTGATGCGCTGGTACCTGGGTGACCGTCAGCGCATGGCCGAGGTCGAGGCGGTGGTCATCGAAAACAACGTGGCCGAGTACGTTTTGTCTCAAGCGCAAGTCACGGACAAGGTGCTACCGTTCGACGAGTTGATGACCGCGACTTGAGATTCAGAAAGAGGCAAAAGGTATGAGCGTTGAAGAGACCGTCGGCTTGGGCATGGTGCCCATCGTTATTGAACAGTCAGGCCGTGGCGAACGGGCCTATGACATCTACAGTCGTCTGCTGCGCGAGCGCATCATCTTCCTGGTCGGACCTGTGAATGACGGCACGGCCAACCTGGTGGTGGCCCAGATGTTGTTCCTGGAAAGCGAAAACCCGGACAAAGACATCTTCCTGTACATCAACTCACCCGGCGGCAGCGTGAGTGCCGGTCTGTCGATCTTCGACACCATGAACTTCATCAAGCCCGATGTCTCAACCATGTGCCTGGGCATGGCCGCGAGCATGGGTTCGTTTTTGCTCATGGCCGGTGCGAAGGGCAAGCGCCTGGCGCTACCGAATGCGCGCGTCATGCTCCACCAGCCCAGCGGCGGCGCGCAAGGCCAGGCCAGCGACATCGAGATCCAGGCGCGCGAGATTCTCAAGACACGAGAGCAGCTCAATCGCATCTACGCCGACCGCACAGGTCAGACCATGGACAGAATCGCTGCTGACATGGAGCGCGACTTGTGGCTGTCGCCCACCGAGGCCAAGGACTATGGTCTGATAGACCAGGTACTGGACAAACGCCCCTGACCCCGCAGGTTGGCATCAGCATTGCAGCGTTGCAGCACATGCCGCGGCTGGTCGCAGGTCGATGCCGTTTTTACGGCCTAATTTCGGCCCGTACCGAGGCAGCGGCATACCCTATGATGCTTCGCAGACTGGCGCCATTTGCTGCGAGTCTTTCCCCAACATCCGAGCAACTTCGGCCAGCACCACAGCGCTGGTCCAATCTATATGGCTGACAAGAAGGGCGCCCCTGGCGAGAAGGTCCTTTACTGCTCGTTCTGCGGCAAGAGCCAACACGAAGTCAAGAAGCTCATCGCCGGCCCGTCGGTGTTCATCTGCGATGAATGCATCGAGTTGTGCAACGACATCATCCGAGACGAGGTGCCCACCGATGTGGGAGGCTCAAAAGCGGCGCGTTCCGACCTGCCGGCGCCCAGCGAAATCAAGGGCAGTCTGGACCAGTACGTGATCGGGCAAGACCTTGCCAAGCGCACCCTTTCAGTGGCCGTCTATAACCATTACAAGCGCTTGAAGCACATGAGCGCCTCGGCCAACAAGGACGAAGTCGAGCTGACCAAAAGCAACATCCTGTTGATTGGCCCGACAGGGTCGGGCAAGACGCTGTTGGCGCAGACGCTGGCGCGATTGCTCAACGTGCCCTTTGTCATTGCCGATGCCACCACGCTCACTGAAGCCGGTTACGTGGGCGAGGACGTCGAGAACATCATCCAGAAGCTTTTGCAGAACTGCAACTACGACCTGGAGCGGGCGCAGCGTGGCATCGTCTACATCGACGAGATCGACAAAATCAGCCGCAAGGCCGACAACCCCAGCATCACCCGGGACGTATCGGGTGAAGGCGTTCAACAAGCCTTGCTGAAACTGGTCGAAGGCACGATGGCCAGCGTGCCGCCTCAAGGCGGCCGTAAACATCCCAATCAAGACTTCTTGCAGATCGACACAACGAACATTTTGTTCATTTGCGGTGGTGCTTTTGACGGTCTGGAGAAAGTCATCGCCAACCGAACCGAGAAGTCCGGCATCGGCTTCACGGCCAGCGTGCACAGCAAAACCGAGAAGCGCGCTGCGGATGTCTTCCGCCATGTTGAACCCGAAGACCTGATCAAGTTCGGTCTGATACCTGAACTCGTCGGCCGCCTGCCGGTGGTAGCGACACTGGGTGAGTTGACCGAAGAGGCGATGGTGCAGATCCTGACCGAGCCCAAGAACGCCTTGGTCAAGCAGTACCAGCGGCTGTTTGCCATGGACGGCGTGGAACTCGAGATTCGCCCGTCAGCCCTGGGCGCCATTGCACGAAAAGCGCTGCTGCGCAAAACCGGCGCGCGCGGCTTGCGGTCGATCATGGAGCAGTCTTTGCTCGACACCATGTACGACCTGCCCAACTTGACAGGAGTCGCAAAGGTGGTGATCGACGAGCACATCGTCGAAGACGGTACCAAACCGCTGCTTGTTTACCGCGAGCAAAAGGCCATTGCCTGAGGCACAGTGCCGGTCCGCGGGCGTCTCCCTTTGCTCAGGGGCATCCGGCCTCTGGCACTGCTTGCATTCCTGGTCTTGAGCCCCACGTGAGCTTGAGAAAGAGAGGTCTTTAATGTCTGGACATCCCATCCTTCCGTCTGAAGCCATCACCTTGCCGCTGTTGCCGCTGCGCGATGTGGTCGTCTTCCCGCACATGGTCATTCCACTGTTTGTGGGACGGCCCAAGTCCATCAAGGCGCTCGAGGCGGCGATGGAATCAGGGCGCCAGATCATGT
>Ga0105047_10004801_pt1 | contig 23416 bp, 21 predicted proteins | sample MAT04_FD_78384 | JGI IMG/M metagenome (GOLD analysis project Ga0105047, IMG submission 78384) | Freshwater microbial communities from Lake Fryxell liftoff mats and glacier meltwater in Antarctica - MAT-04 (megahit assembly) | ecosystem: Environmental > Aquatic > Freshwater > Ice > Liftoff... | reverse complement strand
ATTCTGGTCGCGGGAGGGCGTTGGCCAGCCGAATCCCCGAGTGGCCGAGCGTCGAGCCGACCACCGAATCCCACCACGGCCAGAGGTTGTGGACCAGCCGCACCTCGATCCCGGCGCGCCCATGGAGCGATAGCAGGTCGCCCACCGGTTCCGCCGGGCCGAGTGGCACAACTTCGGTAGAAGCGACCATTGCGTGTGGGTACGGATCGCCCAACGGCACGAAGTCGGTGGCGGCGAATCGGTAGGCGAACAGCCTGTCGACTGCATCTGCATCACCCACCCAGCCTCGATGAGGTGCACCCGATGCGGGCGGTGAGGGCCCAGGAGCCGCGCGTGGTCGTCGTCCGTCGTGAAGCCGTCAACCACCCAGGCCATCGCTCGGGGGCAGTCCCGAGGGAACCAGTAACTCGGCGCGATCCGCGCGTCGCACGCCCACACGTACGGTTCGGGTTGTTGTGCCGTGCGCGCCACGTGGGGAAGGAATCGACGGATGGCCGGGTCCTCAGAGAAGTGCAGCACCTCGCCCGGCGAAGGAACCATGCGGTGAGCATGGCGCAACGAAACCCACCAGGCCCGAGGATCTGCTACTCGCCGAGAAGGTCGGCCACGGCGAACTCGACCGGGAACGGTTCGGCGAGCGCCACCTGCTCGGCCGGGCCGAAGTTCGCCACCACATCGAACTCGTCGCCCGCCGCGTTTCGGCGCAGCGCCAGCAGGGACGGGGCCTCCGGGTCGACGATCCAGAAGTGGGTGAGGCCGTACTCGGCGTAGGCCGGCCGTTTCACGCCGCGGTCGTAGTACTTCGTGGACGGCGAAAGGATCTCGATCGCCAGCAAAGGAGGATCCGTGACGAAGTTCTGGCGCCGGGGAATCACACCCTTGGGGATCACCACGATGTCGGGTTCGAACTTCGTGTGGGCCGACAGCCGCCAGTCGAACGGCGCGGCGAGGACACGGTGCGTGGATGGCACGGAGGAGAGGAGTACTCGGATGAGCTCCATCTGGGCGATCTGGTGACCGGCGTTGGGTGGCGCCATGACGATGAGGGTCCCTTCGAGCAGCTCGAACCGGTGACCGATCTCGTCGGCGAAGCCCTCAACGTCGTCACAGGTGATGAGCCCGTGCGAGGGGATGTCGAGCAGTGCCCGCCCCGGGCGAGGAACCACGGCACCAGACGGTGCCGGTGGCGTCTCGGCCGGGATGTCGTGGGTGATCGCCATCTGTGGCACCGTAGTCCAGAAAGGATCGATAAACAACGAAATCTCACGGTGGCGGGTTCGTCATGATCGACGTTTCGCGGCCAGACCGCGAACGTTCACTCGTTCGGCCACGAAAGGCGTACGGCCTGCCCGGGGTCTCGATGCAAGGCGCGGTCAGACATGCGCTACGGTCGCCACCTGGTTGGCGATCCACGCTGGCTGGCCCCCTACCTCTCACCCTCTGGAGCACCCTCGTGCCGCCTACCCCTCGCCGTCAACGCTCCGCCCGTCAAGCCACCGACCGCCGCCACGCCGCGTTCATCACGTCGGCGCTGATCGTTGGAGCGGCGGCGGCGTGCAGTTCCACGCCGGACGCCACATCACCGAGCACCACCGCTGCGGCGGGCGGCGTCGCTTCCGGCGACAAGGCCAGCGCAACCATCGATCCGTGCCAGTGGTATACGGCGGCAGAGATGAGCGCCCTTGTGGGGGTCACGGTCACGATGGAAAAGAAGGAAACGCCGCAGGGCCTTGGCTCGGAGTGCCTCTACGAAAGCAAAGAGAAGTTCACCGGCCTGACCGTACGTCCGGTCACGTCCGCGTCGCACGACCAACTGAAAGCCGGCGCGAAAGCGGCGGGGATCGGCGGCGCTCAGATCGCCTTCCCAGGCATCGGCGACGACGCCTACCACAATGGCGCCGCCGACAAACCGAACCCCTCGGTTTCGTTCTCCGCCAAGAAGGGCACCAACGCCATCCAGGTCGAGCTGGCGACCGCGTCCAGTGGCCCGGTCGGCACGGTCACCAAGGGCATCGAGATCACCAGCACGATCGCCAAGAAGGCCCTCGGCTAACGAACCATCGCTCGGCGCCATCGCTCGGTGACAGCGGGCGGAACAGTGTTCAAGCCTCGCTCGCCTGGAGCGGCTCGGTATCGCCTTCCGTCGGCACTACCCCAACGCATGGGTCTTCCGCGCATCAGGCGGGCCGCGGGGTTGGCCAGGCCGGGGGTGGCGGCAAGGCCGACGCCGGACCATCCACGAAAGTGTTGCGCAACAGCCATTGGCGGCCCGGGTTCAGGGTGTTCCAGTCGTACATGCCGCCACCGATCGAGCCGGTGTCGCGCAGCGCTTCGGCGAACTGCACCATGTGCTCGTCCTTGGTCTCGTCGGCCACGCCGCCGATCGGTGCCGTGCGCGCTGTCTGATCGCCGAGGTTGTTGCGCAGGCGTTCGATGCTCTCCTTCACGAAGCGGTAACCGTCGTCATAGGGCGGATCACGGAACGACCAGTAGGCCATCGGTTGCCAGATGTCGACCGACGGGGCGATCTCCCGGTAGGGAAAGTCTGGCCAGTAGGACTTGTTGACCACCTCGATCTGCACTGCAGGGAGGACGATCGCCGCAATCGGCATGTTCGTCGTCTCCGCCCGAAAGCGGCTCATCACCTCGATGAGCGCGGCGTTGCGCGCCGACACCTCCGGCACGCCCTCGGTGTATTCGATATCGATGCCGATGCCATCGAACTGCTCGCCGTCGTGGGAGAAGTCGCGCACTTGGCGGAGGCGATCCAGGTCGCGTTCCACGTCGCCGAAGTGCGGGAGGTACCAACCCACTACGTGCATGCCGTGGCGGTGCGCCCGCGAGAGGAATCGCCACAGCAGCTTGGGGTCGACGATGCCCGCGGGGGTGTCGTCGTCCCACCGCGCCGCCTGCAGGAACAAGGTGTGCACGCCCCGTGCCGCCATGTCGTCGACGGCATCCGGGGTGATCGACGGTTCGCCTTTGGCGTAGACCTCAACGAAGTCGTACACGTCGACCCAGGCCCCTTGCCCGCGGTAGGCCTCGAGCGAGCGCGGCAACGGTGGCGGGATGGTGCCGGTGGCGAGCGCCGAAGGCCCCGAACCGCTCGTGGGCCGAGTGATCGGCGGGGCCGCGCAGCCGAGCGCGGCGAGCCCGGTCACCACGGTCAAAGCCACGAACGTGGGGACGACAAGGACCGCACGGCTCGCCGGTCGGCGGGATCGAGGTCGGGGGAGCACCCGTGGACCGTACCCAATCCGATGGGCGGCACCGGCCACGCCGGAAGTCCCCTACAATTCGGCCCGAATCTGACGTTCCATCAGGAGATGCATCCACGTGTGGCAGCCCGGTCCTTACGACAACGTGCAGGTGGGCACGATCCTGTTCACCCTCGTCGAACCGCACACCGGCCACGAGGTGGCCTACAACCGGTGGTATGAACGTGACCACTTCCTCGCCGGCTGCATGATCGGCAAGGGGTGGTTCGCCGGCCGCCGCTGGGTGGCTACGGCTGATCTCAAGCAGCTTCGGTTCCCGGATCCGACACCGTTCCTCCCCGGTCTTCCCATCACGGCCGGCTCGTACGTCGCCACCTACTTCGTGCACAAGGGCGAGGATGCCGAAGCGATCGCGTGGGGCAGCGAGCAGGTGGCCCACCTCCACGACACGGGCCGCATGTTCGCCGAACGCGATCACGTGCACACGCTCATGTACATCAACCGCTGGGCGGTGAACCGCGACGAGGACGGCGTCCCTCCGGCCCTTGCCCTCGACCATCCCTTCGCCGGGATGGTGGCGATGATGGTCGACCGCCCGCTCGATGTCGATGGCGACGGTGCCAACACCGCCCTCGATGCGAGGGCATTCTCGGCGTGGTTGCGCGATGAGTGCCTCCCCGCCGCCCTCCCCGATTCACCGGTCGCGTTGGTGCTGGCCGCCACACCTATCCCGTTGCCCGAAGGTGCCCCGGTGTTCCAACCGGAGAACCCCGGGCATGCCACCCGCACCTTGCTCTTGCTGTTCCTCGACGAAGATCCGCGCAACCGGTGGGAGGCCATCCACGCGCTGGCCGACCGAATCAACTTCGGCCCCGGAAACGTGGCATGGGTGGCGCCGTTCGTCCCCACCATCGTGGGCACCGACACCTACACCGACCAGCTCTGACCCAGCCCCCTTTTTGGGTTTTGGTCTCCCAGACGCATCATTTTTGACCCGTCTGGGAGACCAAAACCCAAAAAGGGGGCTGGGTTTCATACCTTGCAGGCGGGAACCTTCGGTTCGTACCAGTCCTTCTGTTCCTTCCAGAGCGTGCTCTTGGTGCCGACGGTGGCCTCGGAGTCCGGGCCCCAGAACTTGATCTTGATCTCGCCTCCCACCCCTGCCGTGAGGGTGAGGCTCAAACTTCGGCACGCCACGATCGCGGTGGATGGGCCAATCGTGATCCCGAGGGAGGTCACGAAGTCGAAGAACACCCCGGCCCGAGCGCCAGCGGCGTAGGCGGTGGTACCGATGCCGAACCCGATCCTCGGCGCCTGGATGGCGAACACCATCGCCATGGCGCCGATGGTTGGGGTGGCGTTCACCTTGTCGAGTGGCTTGTCCTTCACCGTGCCGGTGACGGTCGTGCCGGCGTTGCTCGCCTTGCCGTTGTCGAACTGCACACCGGCGTCACCGTTGAATTCGACCCGCACCGGCGCGTCGAGCCCTGTGGTCCTGGTGGAGATCGACGGCTGGAGAAGGAAGTTGGTCTGCACGTACACGTAGAACGGGATGCCATAGATGAAGACCGGCCACTCGTAGGCGATGGGCACCTTGATCACGAGGCTCTTCGGATACTGACCGGCTTGCTCCGACTTGGCGGACGCCGACCCTTCGGCCCACCCGGTCATCGGCGCCTTGGCCGACAGGTTGGTGATGCTGCCACCGCTCACGGAGAACTTGCTCGAGTGCTTCGCCTCGTCGAGGTGCATCTTCACGGTGACCCCGAGTTCGAGCGCGCCCGTGTCCGAGTCGAAACCCGACGGTGGCCGGTTGTCGCGCGAGGGCGGTGCGGGTTCACCGCCCTTCACGCCCTTCTTCGCCGTCATCTCGATGTCGAGCCCGGCGCCGGCCTTGGTGGCATTGAACCCCACCTCCCATCCACTCACCCGCATCGTGAGCGAACGCTCGGGTTGTGGCGGCGCCGCAGTCGAAGGGTCAGCCGCGGACTCGCCCGGTTCGAGGGCGGGCGGCGTGGGATGACGCCGCTGGACCTCAGGCGGCAGATCAGCATCTGGATCGTGTGGTGAGAAGGCGAACGGAAGCACCTCATCGCCCTCCCCTGCACGCAGAGCGCTGGGTTGCACCGAAGCGGTGGTGGAGGTCGAATCGGGCTCGGATCCAGCGGTGGTCTCGGGGTCCGACGGGATCGGTGCTCCCACGAAGGCCAAGGCCTTCCCATCTTCGGGGCGGGCATCGTCCCACGAGAATTCGCCGTCTTGCACCACGTCGGTGATCGCGGCCGGTTCGATCGTGACCTTCGCCGTTGCCCCTTCGCGGGTGATCGACGTGACCTTGCCGGCATCGATCCCGGCGATGAGTGCCACCTTGCCTTCGGCCAGTTCGGCTACTCCCGGCGCGCCCGCGTCGAGGGTGTAGGTGGTGTGGTCGGTCGAGACCGCTTTGACGGTGGACGCGCCACCTCGTACCACGACGGTGTTGGGGTTGAGCGTCACCTTGCCGCTCGGGTCCTCGTCGGGTCCCGCGACCGGGACGCCGGTGTTGAAGCCGTCGCCCCCACTCCCCCGCCGAAGCACCGCGAACCCCGCCCCCAACAAGACCACCACCATCACGGCGCCAACCACCAAGAGCAGTCCCTTCCCACCGTTCCGCTTTGCCACCGGGACGACAGAAACGGGCGCGGGCGCAGCTGGGCTCGGCGCGGCCACCGGTGCAACGAGCGGCTGCCACTGCGTGCCATCCCAACGGAACGAGCCACCGGATGCATCCGTCGTGGTCCAGGCATTGCCATCCCACACCGGTTCGGGAGGCGGCGCGCCCGTGGGAAGCATCGTCGAACGAGCGGTCGGGTCGACGGGACGCACGGCGGTCGCCGCGGGTTCTGCCGCTGCCGGCGGGTACCAACGCCCGTCACTCGCCAACCACCAACCGGGCCCTTGCGACTGTTCACTCATCGTTTTTGGTCTCCCGTACGCATCGGAACCGAAGCGTACGGGAGACCAAAACGCAACGCGCGTTATCCCACGAAGCGGTTGGCGGCGAACCGGCCGACCATGAGGTAGGTCACCCACAGTCCGGCGACGCCGAACACCACGTAGCCGATCCACCGCACCTTGCGTGGCACCCGGGTGAGGAGGCCGGCACCGATCGGGTACAGCATCCAGTTGGCCAACGCGAACCGGTTGAAACTGGCCAACGCCGTGGAACTCAGGGGCAGGGCGATGAGCACCCACCCCAGCATCCAGGTCTCCATCGGCCAGCCCTCGTTCCGCAACGCCAGCCGAGGGATGAGGGGCTGGAGCACCCAGAGCACGGCGACCATCGCGAAAAAGATGCCGAGATAGAGATACGGCAGGGTCATCACATGTTTGGTGGCGGGCACCGACAGTCGAACGGCCGGGCCGACGATGTCGAACCGGGAGAGGGCCACGATGCCCGCGATGTAGAGCGGCGCCAACACGCAACTCCAGCCCAGCACCCACATGCGCCGACCCTCGTTGCGCGCCCACGCTGATGTGCCCATCGAGGCGAACAACGGGACGCCCACGACGCCCAAGCTCCAGATGTCGAAGTTCCGGGCCACGAGGGCGGGAATCATGATGGTCTTGGGCGTGGGGTAGAGGTTGTCGATTCCCTGGTTCACGGTGGCCCACGGCCAGGAAAGATTGCGGCCCCAGTCGCCCTGCACCTTGGTCCACGCCAGCGGGTCGCCCACCTGCTTCCACATCACCACCAGCACCGCCGCTAGGCCCAGGCTCGCTCCGGCCACATAGAGCGCGCACCAGCGGTCCAAGCGGCGGTGGCGAATGATGCGAGCCAGGATGATCACGGCAGGGATGAGGATGCCCACGCTTCGGGTGGCCGCCACGGGGCGAACAGCGCGGCCGCGAGCCAGTGTTTGTTGCGCCGGTCAGCCACCACTGCGCCGGCGCCGAGGGCCATGAACAGGCCTTCGGAGTAGAACGCCCAGAGGTACAGCGACGAGGGCATGCACGCCAACAGCAGCACGGCTCGACGCGCCACGAATTCGTTGCGCCACTCCCGGGTGACCGCCCACACCATCGTGAAGGCGGCGATGGCGGTGAGCGAGGCCACGATGTGCGCTGTCCAGCCTTCGGACCGCGTGAGCCACCAGATGGGCGAGGCCAACCACGACACCATCGGGAAGAACGCCGTGTTCGGCATCATCGTGTTGGCGTTGGCGTAACCCTGGTGCATGATCGTCATGTACCGCTCGCCGTCGTAGTTGAACGTGGTGTTCAACGCTTCGATGAGCGGTCGGCTCACCGGGCCGACTTGGAGGTAGGTGATCACGAAGTGGACGACCCGCCACACACCCCATACCGCCACCGGGAAACGCACACCGGCCAGGAAACGTCGACCACCCGTCTCGAACCGGTCGATCGGGTTCCACCACGACGGCCGCGCCGCGTCGGGCGAAGACGAACTCGGGGTTCCGCCGTCTTCGGTTGACACGTCGGCTTGGCCCTCCCCCGAATCGGTGCGGCCCGAATCCACAGAATCCACAGAATCCGCAGCCGCACCCTCGTCGGAGTCGGCCCCATTCCCTCCGAGGTTCACGCCCACCGAATCCTCGGCGGGCTTTGGTGACCGGTCGTTGTCGCGCGTCGCTTTCTCACTCCCGGTCACAGGGGCGACATGCTAACGAAACGGCTCTGACCGGAGCACGTCACGGCCGCACCCCCGCGGTGCGTCACCGTCATTTGCTGTGCCGCTGATCCATTGCCGCTGAACCCGTGACGGTGAGCCCGACGAGGGTGAGCCGCACGTTGTCGGACGCGGCGTCACAGATTCGTCCGCCGTCATGGCCTCGGGGGTCGGTGCCAGCAAACCGGTCAGCCCAACAACATGCGGAGGAGCGGGTCGGCTTGGGCGTTGACGAGCAGGCTGCCACCGTCGACCACGAGTGTCTGGCCGGTCACGTAGCGCGCCATCGGCGAACAAAGGAAGACCACCACGTCCGCCACCTCGTCGGCTGTGCCGATCCGCGCCAACGGCGTGCGCTCGATCAGCCCGTCGGCGATCGCCGGCTCCGCCACCGCCCCGGCGGTGAGCGGCGTGTCGATGAACCCGGGGGCCACGCAGTTCACCCGCACCGACGGCGCCAACTCCAACGCCGCGGAGGCGGTGAGCGCGACCACGCCGGCCTTCGCCGCGCAGTACGGCGCCTCGCCCCGGGTGGGTCGCAGGGCCGAGGCCGATGCCACGTTCACGATCGACCCGCCATCGGCGGCCAGCACCGGTCCGAGCGCACGGGTAGCCGTGAACACCGCCTTCAGGTTCACGTTGAGAAGGAGGTCCCACTCCTTGTCCGAATAGGAGGTGAAGGCCTTGAGGTTGCCGACCCCGGCGTTGTTCACCAGGCTGGTGCAGCCCCCCAACGCATCGACGGCTTCGTGCAACACCCGCTCGAAGTTGTCGGTCTCCGCCACGTTGACGGCGAACCCACTGCCGTCCACCAGCTCGGCCGTCTCGGCGGCGGCGTCACCGTGGAGATCCAGGACCGCCACACGGGCCCCGTGCGCGTGCATCCGCATCGCCGTCGCTCGCCCGATCCCCGAGCCACCGCCGGTGATGATCACCTTCTCGCCGTGAAGCAGGCCATCGAGCAACCGGTCGGGCGAACCACCGGGCGAACTGCCGGGCGAACCGCCGGTCATGTGGCCATCACTCCCCCGTCGACCGGTAGTGCCGTGCCCGTCACGAAACAGGCATCGGGAGTGCACAGCCACACGATGGCGGCGGCGATCTCGTCGGGCGTGGCCAGTCGCCCGATCGGGCTCATCGCCCCCATGGCCTCGAGAGCGGCGTCGTCGCCACCGGTGAAGCCCGCCAGCATGGGCGTGCGCACCGAGCCCGGGCAGACGGCGTTCACCCGAATGCCCTTTCGTGCGTACTCCAGGGCCACGGACTTCGTGAGTCCGATCACGCCATGTTTGCTGGCCACATACGCCGGCAGCCGGGCGAAGCCCACGAGACCAGCGCCCGACGCCACGTTCACCACCGAACCACCCGGATGATCGCCGGCCAACATGGCCGGGATCTGCGCCTGCATCCCGAGGAACACCGAGGTGAGGTTGACCGCAATGGTGGCGTTCCAGTCGGCGACGGTCTGCTCGGGCAACGAGGCGTAGGTGCCCGACGTGCCGGCATTGTTGACGGCGATGTCGAGCCGTCCGAACGCGTCCACCGCGGCGTTCACGATGCGGCCGGCCGCTTCCGGTTCGGTGACATCGGCGTCGAGGGTGAGGATCGTCGCACTCGGTGTGCGCGCCAGCACCTCGGCCACCGCTGTCTCGCATCGGGCCAGGTCGAGGTCCACGATCGCCACGCCCACGCCTGCCGCGGCCAGTCGGTGGACGGTGGCGAGGCCGATGCCCGACGCCCCACCCGTCACGATGGCCCCTGTTCCCGCCAGGCCGGTCATGCGGCCGGCCCTTCGATCACGATCGACGGTTCCTCCGTGAGCATTCCCACCAACCCGTCGAGGTCGAGGAACGACTGCTCGTCGGGGGCGATCACGGTGGCATAGTCGGGCTCCGCCACGAAGGCCTCGAAGTCGGCCGGGCCGTTGAACCACATGATGGTGATGCCGTCGAAACCCTTGGCGGTCATCCAGGGGAGGGCCGCGGTGGGAAGGAGCTGCTCGTACCGAACCACGTGTCGAGCGATCGTGGGGGTGCCGGTGATCAGCGGGCCATGGCGGTGCTGCCAGTGGTCGAGGAACTCGTCGTGCGACATTCCTTCCTTACGTTTCAAGAAACACACGAGCTTGATCATGGCTGCCTCCAGCCTCGGGGAACGTTTTCCATCAGCCGAGCGGGGTACCGGCGGGTAGGCAAGATGGCGTGGTGACCGTGACCCCGGGCGGGGGCGGCGTGCCCACGACGACGTCGGCCACCACGGGCAACAGCCGGAGCGACGCCTGGTCCACCACGGTCGAGGCGGGGATGGTGGCTCGCACCGACGGAGGCAACACCGATGGATCGAAGCCCTCGAGTCTCGAAGCCTGCGCCGGATAGAGGCACCGCATCTCGGCCGCGGCATCGGTGGATGTGTAGCCGCGCACGTTCGTCGCTCCCGGAATGGCCCGTAGCGTGTCGGCGACCGCCCGCGCCGAGGCATCGTTCGCCGCCGGGCCGAGCAGCACCAACACCTCCACCGTTCCCGACGATCCAGCCGTCGACGCCGTGGTGCTCCCCGGCCCCGTGATCGCCAGGGAAGACGGCGGGACGCTCGTGGTCATGGTCATGGTCGTGCTGGTGCTGGTGCTCGACGCCGAACACCCCGAGAGCCACGTGCATCCACCGACGGCCGCGGCCATCAGCGCCACGCCGAGGCCAGATGCCAACCGGACTCCTGGTGCGCGCGGCGTCGCACTTCGCGGGCCGACGGAACGGGTCAACGCTCAACCGATCCAGTGACCGGCATTGACGTTGACGGCTTGGCCCGTCACCGCTTTGGCCCACGGGGAGGCGAGGAAGAGCACCGCGCCGGCGATCTCGTCGGCCGGGGGGAGGTAACGCAGGCAGGTCTCGTCGGCCCGCTCGTCGTAGATCTCCTGGAAAGTTCGCCCCTCTTGTTCGGCGAGGTGGTTGAAGTACCACTCGACCGACGGTCCGTAGATGTAGCCCGGGTGCACCGAGTTCACCCGGATCCCGAATGGACCGAGCTCGACGGCGAGCGTCTTCGCGGCCGTGGCAAGGGCCGCCTTCGACGCGGCGTAGCCGCCGAACCGCTCCTCGATCTTTTGCACCGACATCGTGTTCACCATCACGATGCGACCATCACCATCGGTGGCTTGCCGGAGCAATGGAATCATCTGCTGGGTGAGTTGCAGCGTGCCCCAGAGGTTCACGTCCATGGTCTGCTTCCACGTGGCGAGGTCGGCTTCGTCGAAACGAGCGAAGGTGCCGTCGGTGAAGGCGTTGTTCACCAGGATGTCGAGGCGGCCAAAGGCCTCGACGGTGGCGTCCGCCAACGCTGCGCACGATGCGGGATCGGTGATGTCGGTCGGCACGCACAGCACGCGGCGGCCCAGCGCTTCCACTTCGGCGGCAACCTTGGCGAGCCGTTTCTCGCGGCGGGCCGCCAGCACGAGGTCGGCTCCGTGCTCGGCCAGTTGCACCGCCACGGAGCGACCGAGCCCGGGCCCGACGCCCGATACCAACGCCACCCGTCCATCGAAGAGGCCCATCGTCGGTCTCCGTCCTTTTGTTCGATAGGGCCGTCGTGAGCGGACGGCCGTCGGTTAGTGAGTCAGTCGTTCAGTTGCGGCAACACATCGACACCGAACGCGTCGATCTGGTCGACCAGCTCCGCGCACGACCGGGATCGGAAACGAAGTTGAAGCTGGTTGCAGCCCATCGCACCATACGTGCGGAGCCGCTCGGCAATGCGTTCGGGGGCCCCGCTCAGGCACCACTTGCCGACGTGCCAAGCCGGCTCCCCCACGTAGATCGGCTCCACGTTGGCGCCCACCGCAAACGGCGTGTCGGCCCGGCCCGCATCCGCCCGCAAGCGGTGGATCCGTTCGATGGCCGGGGCCATGCCACCCTCCGGCGGCCCTTGCGGCAACCAGCCGTCACCGAGTTGTGCGGCCCGACGGACGGCAGCCGGCGACGATCCCCCAACCCAGATCGGCGGCCCTCCCAGGTGCGTGGGACGTGGACGCAGGCCGAGCCCTGAGACCGTCCACGTGGGAGTGGTCGCCTCCGGAAACTCGTGGGCGAAGGCGGCCCTCACCACGGCGATGGCGTCTTCCAACACCTGGCCTCGACGGGGAAAGTCTGCCCCGAGGGCGGCGAACTCGGCTTCGGCGTGGCCGGCTCCCACCCCGAGGATCGCCCGCCCTTGCGAGAGTGCATCGAGGGTGAGGAACGCCTTCGCCGCCACGAGCGGATGCCGGTATGGGAGCACGTAGACATGACTGAGCAGGTTCACCCGATCGGTGATCCCGGCCAGGTAGCCGAGGGTGGCCACCGTGTCCCACCACGAGGTGGACATCTTCTCGGCCAGCGGTTCGGGGATGGCGACGTGGTCGCACACGGCGATCGAGAAGAACCCGGCACGGTCACACGCTCGGGCCACCTGCGCCAGTTCTGCCACGCCCGCTTCGGCTTCCCACGGCTCGGCGTAGATGGTGCTCTGTGACTGGATGGGGAGCTGCATCCCCACCACCACCGTCCCTGCGGGCACCTGGGCCGACATCGCACTTTTCCCTTCGGTCGAAAACAGGAACAGGTTCTAGTTTATCGGCGGAGTCGTTGCACGCCGGACCGTGTTCGATCACCCTGCGTCGTCAGTCGAGGTGGTCGCGGGCGAAGCCGGTGAGCAACGGTTCCAACTCGTTCATATCGGCGGTGATCGTCGAGAGGAGCAACCGATCGGCTCCCTGGTCGGAGGCCCGTTCGATGTCGGCCCCGGTGGTGCGCCCAACCAGGCCGCCGAGGGTGAGCTCGATCGCGGCGGGGTCGCGTTCGGCCGTTTCGGCGGCGGCGCGCATCGTGGCGAGGCGGTCGACGAGGAGCGTGTCGTCCAGGCCCAGGGGTTGGAAGCCGTCGCCGAACTTGCCCGCCCGACGGGCTGCCGCCGGCGCATGGCCACCGATGTGGATCGGCACCCCGCCCGCCGTGGACGGCTGCGGACGGCTCACCAGGCCGTCGAACGAGAAGATGTCGCCGTGGAACGACGCCGAAGGCTGTGTCCAAAGGGCGCGCATCGCTTGTATGGCCTCATCGGTCCGCCGTCCCCTCGTGGCGAAGTCGACCCCGACGGCTTCGATCTCCTCCTGCATCCAACCCACCCCGACGCCGAGCCGGAGCCGGCCGCCCGAGAAGAGGTCGATGGTGGCGCAGCGCTTGGCCAACTGCACAGGGTGGTGTTCGGGGAGCACCACGATTCCCGTGCCGAGGATCAGGGTGGTGGTGACACCGGCGAGATAGGCGAGGAGGTCGAGGGGATCGGGGATGGGGCAGTCGTCGGGCAAGGGCATACGACCCGACTCGGCATAGGGGTAGCGCTCGGCGTAACCGGTGGGGACCACCACGTGCTCCACCACGTAGATCGACTCGAAGCCGAGGTGCTCCACCAGTTGGGCAAACCGAACCATCCACGCGGGGTCGCCCACAGCGCCGGTGCGATACGGGGGAAGAACGCCGAACTTCACGCTGGTCCGGTCACGAGTCGGCCGGCGGCTTCTGGCCCGTCACCGTGGTGTGGACGATGCGGGCCATGCTCCGGGTGGTGTCGGGGGTGCGGATGCCCCAGAACTCGAAGCCGTAACGATGACTGGCCACATGCGCCAACATCGCCACGAGCACACCGGCGGAGGCCATGGGGTCGAGGTCGTCGGGATGTTTGCTGGTGGCCTGTTGGCGTTCGATGGCATCGGCCAGTGCCCGGGTGAGCGGGTTCAACAGCTGCGAACGGATCTTGCGGAAACGATCGTCACCCTCCGCGGTGGCGAGATCCACCACACGAAGCACGGCACGGTGCGTCTCCCAGAACTCCATGAAGGCCTCGACGAGCGCGGCGGCGGTGTCGTAGCCGGCACGCCCCTTCCACGACCGCTCCTTGGCCATGGCGCCGAGCTCGGGAATCTGCTGCGCCATCTCCTCTGCCAGCACAAGGATCGCCGCCTCGACATCGGGGAAGTACTGGTAGAAGGTGGCGGGTGAGGTGCCGGCCTGCCGTGCGATATCGACCACCTTGAGGTCGCGGAACGGGGTGCTGTGCACCATCTCCGCCGTTTGCTCGAGGAGCTTTTGCCGTGTGGCCCGGCCACGACGCCCGGGCATCCGTCCGTCGGCGGCCCGCAGCCCCTCTTCCTCATCGACATCGGTGACGGTGGGAAGGGACGGTGACGGAAACGAATCGGTGGGACGAGCGGGGCTCACGGAGGGCAACGCTAGCGGACCACCCTGCGTCGCTGACGATCCGTCAGCAGACGGCCACAACCAGCAGCCGCCGTGGTCGGGGCGCACCTATCCACGGGGAACCTCCTGGCCACGGCGTACGTTGAGCGCCGGAGAGGTCGGCGCGGGATCGACCCCAGGAGGACCCTATGCCCACTCGACCCACACACCGTTTCGTGGCCTTTGCCGCCGCCATCCCCCTCGCGCTCGGCGCCCTCGGGGCCTGCAGCAAGACCGAAACCCCGTCCGCCAGCACGGGCGGCACGGGCACCACCGCCGCCAGCAAGCCCGCAGCCGGGGGAAGCACCACGACGGGAAGCAGCCCGGTCACCGTTGAACCCGGCATCGCGTCGTTCAAAGTGATCGACACGCCGTTCGGCAAGGCCGTGGGCACCGCCAACGGCAAGGTGGTCTACGGCTGGAAGAAGGAGACCGACGACGGCAACAAGATCGCCTGTCTCGACGCGGCGTGCCTGGCCAAGTGGCCGCCGGTCTACGCCGAATCGGTGATGGTGGGCGACGGCCTCACCGTGTCGCAGTTCGGCACGGTGGCCCGCCCCGACGGGAAAACGCAGGCCACCCTCAACGGTCGCCCCCTTTACTGGATGAAGGCCGACGAGCCCGGCGACGCCAACTGCCAGGGTGAAGACGGCTGGTGGATCGCCAACCCCGACGGCACCGTCAACACCAACAAAACCGCCTGACCCGCAGCCGGGGCCGGGGTCCGGGCCGCAACTGCGGCGCGGCCGGCGCGGCCGATCGTCGGGCGGGCTCTACGACCATCAGCCGAACCATGCTGCAACCGTGCCCCCCTACGGGGCACCGTTGCAGCTTGGTTTGCGCGGCAGCCCGCAGCCGAGGCCTCTGCGACTACCGACTGGGCCATCGAGGCGACGGCCCATCGGTCCCGGCGGCCGACGAGCCGGTGATCAGCCCCCGGCCCACGCATCGAGGAGCGCGTCGGTGGTGGTGACGGTGGCGACCAGCGACAGGGTGTTGTCGATCACCGACTCGGCGTAGTCCTCGGGGATGCCGGCCACCGCGTCGCGGGGGAGCACGAATTGGTATCCGGCATTCACGGCGTCGAAGGCGAAGTCGACCATCCCCACGTTCACGCTCACGCCGATCCCCACAATCGTGGTGGCGCCGAGGTTGCGGAGCACGGGGTCGAGATCGGTGCCCCCCATCGGGCCGAGCCCATGCAGCCTCGTAAGGACCACATCGGCGGCGTGCACCCCGATCTCGTCGATGACCCGCACCGCGGCCGAGCCCGGCAGCAGTGCCACCGAGGTCTTCAACATGCCGTGAAAGAGCCGGGCGTTGTGGTTGGAACCTTTGCCGTCGGCGCGGCGGGCGGCCACGCAATGCACCACGGGCACGCCCGCGGATCGAGCCGCGGCGGCGAGCCTGGCCGCGTTGGGAATCATCGTGCGCCGGGCGATCTCGGCCAACTGCGGCAGCGCCGGCTCCGGCCCGATCACCCCGTTCTGACACTCCTGCGTCACGAGCACCGTGTGGGCCGGGTCGACAAGGGACCTCAGATCGATGGGCATGACGAGACGTCCTCCAGATTGTGGGTGGCCGGCGCAAGCGGACCGCCCGTCGGTTCAGGCGGCGAGCAGACCGAAGAGACCCTCATCCCAAGAACTCGGCGGCGAAACGGCCGATCCCGTCCAACGCTTCCTTCGAGCGCGACCACGGGACAACGATGAGACGATCGATGCCACTGGCCTCCCAGGCCTCGACTTCAGCGGCTGATGTTGGCGTGCCCATCACCGTGGTGACCAGCGGACGATCGGCGCGGGCATATTCGGCTTCGAGCGCCCGAAGCTTTGCCACCTGGACCGCGGCGGACTGTGGCGTGTGGCTCATGCCGATCCAGCCATCGCACCGCTCGGCCGCTCGCCGCAACGCCCTCGGCGACTCCCCGCCGATCACCAGTGGCGGGTGCGGAGCTTGGAGCGGTTTGGGTTCGAACATCACCGGAGCGAAATCGTAGAACTCGCCGTGGTGCTCGATCACGTCTTCCGTCCAGAGCCGTTTGCACACGTCGATCGTTTCGTCGAGCCGGCGTCCGCGGGTCTTGGGGTCGAGCCCGACCGCTTCCCACTCGGTCTCCAACCAGCCGGCGCCGATCCCCACCTCGGCCCGTCCTCCCGAAAGGATGTCGAGCGTGGCGAACGCACGGGCGCCCACGAAAGGATGGCGGAGACCGAGCAGATACACGAAGGTGCCGAGCCGGATCTGTTCGGTGCGGGCGGCCACGAACGAGAGGTACGCGGCGGCGTCGAAGATCGGGGTGGACGGCGGGACCGGGGGATGCTCCTCGCCGGGCACGAGTTGCCCACGGATCTCCAACGGGAAGACGAGGTGCTCGGGTAGCCACAGAGATTCGAAGCCGAGCCGATCGGCCTCGACGGCGACGTCCAACCAAAACGCCGGATGCAGTTGCCCGAACGTCAACGCGAACTTCATCGGAGCCCCACTTCCGCGTTTTGGTCTCCCAGACGCTTCAGTTCTGACGCGACTCGGAGACCGAAACGCGAAAGGGCGGGGTGGGGACTGGGGGAAAGGGCGGGGGTCACGGGGCGGCGAGGCGGGGAAGGACCTCGTTGGCGAAGAGCTCCAGGCTGGGCCAGGCCAGCTCGGGCGGCGTGGCGCCGCAGAGCGGATGGTGCGTGAGCGGTCCCATCGGGCCGAGCGTTCCGGCCAGTTCAACGCATTCGTCGGGCGTCAGGATCTGGTACGTGCCCTCCGCTCGAAGGTCGTCCACCGTTCGAGCCTGGCTGTGCACGTGGGACCGGATGTCGTCGGTCTGCCACTCGTGGTAGGTGACGGCGTCGTGGAGGAGATACGGCCCCACCTCGGCCCAGCTCTTGTCGGGGTCCTCCGAGATGAACACCGATCCGGGACCCTCGGGAAGCGCCACCATCCCCGCTGTCGTGCCGAGCCGCTCACACTCGGCGTAGTAGTGGTCGGCCAGCGCGGGATCGCCCACGGCCGGAAAAAAGCTCATGCCGAAGCGGGCCGCACGCTCTGCCGCCTTCCGACCGGATCCCCCCACGAAGATCATCGGGTGCGGTTGGCTCAGCGGACGGGGCAGCACCTGCACGGTCTGCCCTCGATACTCGAACGGCTCGCCGGTCCAGGCCTGCTGCATCACCCCGAGCGCCTCGTCGAGCAGCCGGCCCCGACGTTTCCACTCTTTGCCGAACAGTTCGTATTCGACCGGGCGATAGCCGAGGCCGGTGACGTAGCTGATACGCCCCCCACTGAGTTGATCGAGCACGGCGATGTCCTCTGCGAGCCGGATGGGGTCGTGCAACGGCACGAGCAGGGCGGCGATGTTCACCGGTATCTTCGTGGTGCGGCCGATCACAGCGCCGGCCATGGCGAGCGGCGACGGAAGGAAACCGTCGGTCGACAGGTGGTGCTCCGACAACACGCACATGTCGAAGCCCTTCTCCTCGGCGAACACGATCATGTCGAGGGCCGTCGTGTACAGCCGGTGCGTGTCGGCGGGCGACAGGTCGGGTGCCCGCATGTCGAAACGGATGATGGACAAGGCCATGACGGGTCCTCCTTGCGGCCATCCGCCGGAAACGCTTCCGGGGTCTCACGGCCTAGCGGCGAACTGTAACGCGTTCTCGTTTTCGAAACACCACGTAGGACCGCGATTGGAGCCTGTTTTCGCGCCAGGCTGCGGGTCTGGATGACGGGGAAGCACGCCGCAACGACCCCTCCGCGTTCTGCCAAAACGCCCACCCACCCGAGAAGTTGGTCGACCACCTTCGACCATCGGGTACGACCCCACGACGGCACGGACCGCTCGTGTCTGTTCGACCTGGCGGGGAGGCTGGATCCACAGACGACCGTGGTGGCGGAGATCACGGGCCTGAAGGCCGCCAACGAATGAGATCAGACTCGCAAGGGTCTGGGCCCGGGTCCTCGACTACGGCTCGGGTCGTGGCACCCACGGGTGCCTGCACCCCGCCCCCGGCCCACTCACGCCGCCGGCCCGGGTTCACGGCCGGCGACACCTTCGGAGATTTCTAGACGAACTTTGATTCGTGTATCATTTCTCGTGTATTGTGATTCCCATGAGTGAGCCAACAACTTCGTCCCTCGCCTTCCTCGTCCTCGGGGCTCCCATCGCCTTCGTCGCCGTGGCCGCCGTGGCCGCCATGGCCAGAACCGAGCAAGGTTTGCGGCCCCAGCGAGTCGAACGGATGGGAATCTGGGCGGCGTGGGGCGGCGTGGTGGTCGCCGTGGCTTCCGCCGCGATAGTGGCCTTTGGAGGGGCAGTCGAGTCGCCCACGATCGGCATCTCGAATCTCGGCCTATCGATCCGGCTCGACGCCCTCAGCACGATCATGATCACGATGATCGCCCTCCTGGGCGTGGTGATCTTCCGGTACAGCGTCACCTACCTCGACGGCGACCCTCGCCAAGGCGTCTTTCTCGGCCGGCTGGCCCTGACGCTCGCCGCGGTCGAGGTGCTGGTGACGGCCGGCAACTTGGCGGTGCTCCTCGCGGCGTGGATCGGCACGAGCCTGGCACTACACCGTCTGCTGGTCTTCTACCCCGAGCGGCGCCGGGCCACCATCGCCGCCCGCAAGAAGTTCCTCGTCGCCCGCATCGGCGATGTCTTCCTGGTGGTCGCCACCCTCCTGCTGTTCAAGAAGTTCGGCACAGGGAACCTCGAGGCCATCTTCGAGGCCGCCCGACAGGTCGGTCGCGGCAGCTGGTCCTTCGGTGCCCTCGAGGCGGCCGCGGTGTGCCTCTGCTTCGCCGCTCTGCTGAAGTCGGCCCAGTTCCCCACCCACGGCTGGCTGGTCGAGGTGATGGAGACTCCCACCCCGGTGTCGGCCCTCCTGCACGCCGGCATCCTCAACGCCGGACCGTTCCTGGCCATCCGGATGGCCTTTGTCATCGATGACGCACCCCCGGCCCGGACGTTGCTCATCGCCGTCGGAGGCTTCACCGCACTCTTCGGCTCGGTCGTGCTGCTCACCCAACCCTCGGTGAAGGCCGGGCTGGCCTACTCCAGCGTGGCCCACATGGGCTTCATGCTCATGGTGTGCGGAATGGGGGCCTACCCCGCCGCCCTCCTACACCTCGTGGCCCACTCGTTCTACAAGGCCCATGCCTTCCTTTCGTCGGGGAGCGCCATCGACGAGGTCCGGGCCGACAAGGTCTCCCTCCCGGCTCGGCTGGGAAGTCCGATCCGCATCGCTACCAGTGGCGGCATCGCCCTTGGTCTCTACTTCGCCCTCGCCGCCCTCTGGCGCGTCAACCCCGTCAGCGACCCGGTGGTGTTCGCGATCGGCGCCATCCTGGTGCTGGGCACCTCGCAGATCATCGCTCCGGCGCTCGACTCCGAAGGAGGGCTGGCCGGAACCGTCCGGGCCGGATTGCTGGCGGCGGGAGTCACGACCTCGTTCTTCGCCCTGGAGTCCGGCGTCCATCACCTCCTCCGCTCCACCGTCCCCGATGGTGCCGCCGCCGACCTCGTCCAACTGGCCGTCATCGCTGCCACGGTGACGGCCTTCACGGCCGTCGTGCTGCTCCAGATCCTGGAGCCGTCACGAGCACCGAGTCGGCGCCGCCGAGCGCTGGCCATCCACCTGCGCAACGGCTTGTACGCCAACGCCCTTCTCGACCGGGCCGTAGGGGCCCTTCACACCAAAGGAGCTGCACGATGAACCCCACCGACCTCGAGGTCCTGCCCCAGCCCACCTCCACGCAAACCACCGAGCACGCCGTGGGCGACGCCTGTCGCCGCATCGCTCCCCTGTGGCCACTGGAGAGCTTCGTGGCGGTGAACCCGTACCTCGGTCTTGCCGATCACGCCTTCGGCAAGGCGGCCCAGCGTCTGGCCATCACCGCCGGCGCCCATACCACAATGCCGGCCAGCTACTACCTCGACGCCGTCCATGAGGGACGGATCACCGATGGGGATCTCGACTTCGCCCTCCACGCCTCCGGGCTGGCTCCCGGCCTTGACGTCGCCGCACTCCTCCGGGCCGTCGAGAACGGGTCGAACAGCCACGGAAGCGCCGCCCGCCGGGTTCCGACTGTCGCCGCAGTGGCCACCACGGCCACCGACCACGACTGGGTTCGGTTCTCCACCGACCGCATCTCGGCATGGGCGGCGGCGTACTTCGACCGCGGCCAGGCCAGCTGGCGGTCCACCGACCAGACCGCAGCCCTGTTCGCGTCGTGGAAGGAGGAGGCGAGCATCGACCGCACCCCCGAGATCATGGGCCTCAAGGGCTTTCGTGCCGTGGTCCGGTCGCAGTCCGACGATCCACACCAAGTCGTGCACGACGCGCTGGTGGCGCTGGGGATCCCGTCCGCGGCCCGCGAGCTCTACCTGCATGCCCTTTTGCAGCGAGTCGGCGGGTGGGCGTCGTACGCGGCGCGAGTCGTGTGGGACAGCCAGCTCCTCGACCAGGCCGACGACACCCTCGTGGAGTTCCTCGCCGTGCTGCTGAGCTGGGAGGTGGGCATACTCCGCTGCCTCACCGGCGAGGGCGTGGCTTCGGCCTGGCTCGACGCTGTCCCGTCGCTTGACGAGCTCTCCTTGCTCCTCGACGCCGGGTATTCGACTGATGCGTCGCTTCGGTACCGCCTGGTGTTCCAGGAGGCGTTCGACCGCTCGGAGCAGCGGCGCATCGTCGAACTGCTGTCGACTCCGACGTCGGCGCCGGCCAGCGACCCCGCCCGACCCCGCGCCCAGGCCGTGTTCTGCATCGACGTGCGCTCAGAGGTGCTGCGCCGGCACCTCGAAGCGGTGGCCGAAGACGTCGCGACGATCGGCTTCGCTGGGTTCTTCGGCTTCGCGATCGAGTACGTCCCACTCGCCCATGACCAGGGTGAGGCCCAGTGCCCCGTCCTCCTCCGCCCTGGGTACACCGTGGTCGAAGAGCTGCCCGACCCCCACAGCACCGGAGCCGCCGTGCAGGCGCGGCACCTCGACCACATGGTCCGACGTTCGTGGAAGTCGTTCAAGATGGGAGCCATCTCCTGCTTCAGCTTCGTGGGCCCGGTCGGCCTGCTGTACCTGCCGAAGCTGTTCACCGACGGCTTTGGATCGACCCGGCCGGTGCGCCGACCCGAGGACGAGGGCATCTCGAAGTGGGCAGTCGAACACAAAGCTCCGGGCCTGGCGCCCGAGGCGCTGCCGTCGAGGACTGTGGGGATCCCCGTGGCCGCCCGTATCGACCTGGCCGAGGGAGCCTTGCGGGGCATGTCGCTCACCGAGGGATTCGCCCCCGTGGTCTTGATCATCGGCCACGGCGCCTCCACCGTGAACAACCCCTACGACACGGGTCTCGACTGTGGCGCCTGTGGTGGGCACACCGGTGAGGCCAATGCCCGGGTCGCGGCCACCATCCTCAACGACGACGTCGTCAGGGCGGGCCTCGTCGAACGTGGTATCCGCATCCCGGCCGACACCTGGTTCGTCGCCGGCCAGCACAACACCACCACCGACGACATCGAGCTGTTCGACGGCGCCCAGGTACCCAACGACCATGTCCACCTCCTGGCCGACCTCCGGGCCGACCTCGTTGCGGCCGGCCAGCACTCACGGGCCGAACGGGCCCGTCGCCTCGGACTCCCGGGCTCCGCCACCATCGACACGAAGATGATCGACAAAGCAGTGCGAGGCCGGAGCACCGACTGGGCGCAGGTGCGGCCGGAGTGGGGCCTGGCCGGGTGCCGGGCCTTCATCGCCGCGCCGAGGAGCCGCACCGAAGGCCGCGACCTCGGCGGTTGGTCGTTCCTGCACTCATACGACTGGCGACAGGACGAAGGCTTCGGCGTACTCCAGCTGATCATGACGGCGCCGATGGTGGTGGCTAGCTGGATCAGCCTCCAGTACTACGCCTCCACCGTCGACAACGAGCTGTTCGGCTCAGGCAACAAGACCCTCCACAACGTCGTCGGCCGCATGGGGGTCCTCGAGGGCAACGCCGGCGACCTCCGGTCGGGACTGCCCTGGCAGTCGGTGCACGATGGCGAAAAGCTCCAACACGAACCCCTCCGACTCAACGTCTTCATCGAGGCGCCGATCGAAGCCATGAACGACGTGTTGGCCGCCAACCCCTCGGTGCGCGACCTCTGTGACAACGGCTGGCTTCACCTGCTCGCCATCGGCGATTCCGGCTCGCCGACACACCGCTACGTCGGCGACCTGGCGTGGGAGCCTATCCAGCCTTCATCCTGAGCCGAGCCTGCCGGCCCCCGGACAGGAACCGGTGGCCCCAACTCGCTGGAGCGACCGGCGGACCCCGACCTGGTCAGTCCGACCCGTCGCCTGAACGTCGTACGACCAACCTCTCGAATCGTCCCGCCCACCCCTGGTGCGTTCGAGCTGCTCGTTGGCTTCGGGAAACTCGAATCCGCTGGCGCCCCGGTTGGACCCCGACCGAACCACATGCCATCGTCCTGCGTCGTCGGCTGCTCCGATTCGATGCGCACCGCGCCATCGTTCTCTTTGACCACCGGGGGACGACGTCCAGTCGGTTCTCGAACCAAGCCATGGCGTGAACGGTGGAGCGCAGAGTGCGTAGCAATCAGCGTTCTTCCAGGTGTGGGCCCGGTGCCAGTCGCCGGATGACTCGATCCGGAACACGGCGGCCTTTGTCGTAGGACAGGTCGCCCTTCTCGTGGGTGAGCACACCGACGAGGTCGAGTCATCGGGCGTCTGCCACAAGCCGTCGACGGGCCCGCCGCCGTTGACGTCGCCCGAGCCAAGGCGTTCGCCCCCTGTGCGCGACTGTCGACGGTGTGCATCGACCACGCCTGCACCGTGCCCCCGGCCACCACCCTCGCGCCGGTCAGCACGACGAAGGCGGGCACCACGTCGGGCTCGTTGCCCTTGCCGTCTCGCCGAGGAACCGTCGAAGTCGCCCCGAACGAGCCGCAACTCACCACCACAAGCCCCGCCGGAACGGTCGTGATGTGACGGTGCGGGCCCGATTCGAAGTTCGTCAACGTGGGGTCGCCGATCGCCGTTGGGAGAGGGCTGGCATGGATGACATTTTCGGAGGCTCGGCCAGCGTCCCCTCCCCTCGCCGGCGGCGGCCACCTGACGAATCCGTCAGGGTGCGTTTCGGCGCGCCCAGGCGCTAGGTGGCTGGTGTTTTTCTCGGTGAAAGGCTCGCGTTTTGTGTGTGGTTGGTTCATACTGCTTGTATGACTGCTGGTGTGACTCCGAATCAGGCGGATTTGTGGCGTGGCTCTGCGGGGGT
>Ga0105047_10004799_pt1 | contig 23418 bp, 19 predicted proteins | sample MAT04_FD_78384 | JGI IMG/M metagenome (GOLD analysis project Ga0105047, IMG submission 78384) | Freshwater microbial communities from Lake Fryxell liftoff mats and glacier meltwater in Antarctica - MAT-04 (megahit assembly) | ecosystem: Environmental > Aquatic > Freshwater > Ice > Liftoff... | reverse complement strand
CCGGTCACCACGCGCGCGAGAAACAGGGAGGTGCCACCGGTGGCACCGCGCACCACAAGTGCGGCGCGTGCACCGTCTCGAGCCATCCGTACGGAAATCACGCGGCCACTTCCTTCGACCGCAACGGTGCTGGCACGACCGGCCACCGGGATCACTTGCACCACTCCGCTCGCGGAATCAACCACCCAGAGGTCGCCGCCGACGGTGTACGACAAGCTGCCGATCGATGTGCTTCGCGTGCGTGCCAATGGTGCGGATCCGGCCTGGAGGTTGGCCGTGAAGACGGTGCCAGCAGCACCAGTGATGGCGACCGTGATCGCTGCGACGGTTGAATCAAGGTTGATCGCCGCTGACGATTCACGGATCACCCCCTCGCCAAGGGTTCCGGGAACCGCCTGAGCGCCATCCGGCGTCAGGATGCTCAACTTCTTGCCGACGATCGCATAAGCCGGTGATCCCGATCCCAGCACATTGGGATCAACACCGGCGAAGTCTTGGCGCGAGATCTCGTTCCCGACGCCGGGCACCGAGAAGGGCTGGCCGCTCACAGTAATGCGCACCCGCTTCACTGCTTCCAGACTCGTCAGAGTCCAGACAAGCTGTGCCGACATGAGACGACGAGTGGCGTCGTCGGCCGTCAACGCTTGAGTGCTCAGATCGACGGTGGCGGTGCTTCCGACCAGAGGCACCGCATCAATGGCGAGTTGGGTGCCGGCGGGGAAGGCGGTCGACACCGCTGGTGCCAACCACTCCGAGGGTCCCGTCAACAGGCCACGCACGAGCGCTGTTTGTACGCCCGGCCGATCCTGTGGCACGAGGACGCGATCGGGCACCAATCGGTTCTTGCCAGCGTTCAAGAAGTAGCGATCAAGACCCTGGTAGTCGCGCTGGACATCAGTGGAGGTGAGCACAAGACCTGGTTCGACGCCGTCGATCCGCCACTCACCAATTTCCTGTCGCAGCGTGAATTGGCGCGACAACTTGCGTCCGGGATCAGCCGATCGAAACAGATCAGTGCCTGAGATGGTGCCCACTTCTGGTCCGGTCAGAACCACGCTCGGTCCGGTGGCCGTGAGCCGCGATCCGACCGATGAATCGTCATAGACCACCGTGCCGGCCGAGGGCTTCCACTCCTCCTGCACCGTGCTAGCGAGGTAGGAGCGCGCCACCGCGTAGTCGTCCGCCGGCCGCGCGTTGGCCGCGAGAAATCCTTCGACGATGGCGGTCGGGGTCGCCCCTGCGCTGGGGCTGCTGATCAGCTTCTCGACACCGCGGTTCGCCCCCGTAACGGGTTCACCGAGTCGAACCGGGCCCGACGTCGGCACGCTCACACAACCTGCCAGCACCATCGGAGCCAGCACCGCGACAACCAAAGCCCACGGCCTCCGTTGAGCCGTCATCACTGACTCCTGGTGGTGCGGTAGGGATCGCCGACCTCAAGGGTGGCCTCGCGCGCTGCGATGAGTTCGACCGGTTCCAACGGCAGCGGCGAACTCTGGAGCACCTCACCCACGCGACGCGGCAACGTGAGGCGGAACACCGAACCGTGTCCTGGTTCGCCCCACGCTTCCAGCCATCCACCGTGCAAGCGCGCGTCCTCAAGTGCGATCGACAAGCCCAAGCCGGTGCCACCCGTCGTGCGCGCCCGAGAAGGATCGGACCTCCAAAAGCGGTTGAACACCAATGATGATTCACCCGGTCGAAGACCCACGCCATGATCTCGCACGCTCACGGCCACCGAGGCTTCGTCAACGGCCACCGTCACCGTGATCGGACGTCCTTCACCGTGCTCGATCGCGTTGACGACCAGATTCCGCAACACCCGCTCAACCCGCAACGCATCAACTTCGGCAGAGCAAGGTTCAGCAGACTCCTCGATGAGCACCGCCGTGCCCTTGGCTTCGGCCAGCGGCAATGCGCTGGTGACGACGCGGCGCGTCACATCGCGAAGATCGACGGCATCGGCGTCAAGCATCGCCTGCCCCGAATCGAACCGGCTGATCTCGAGCAGTTCGGTGAGCAGGTCCTCGAAACGGTCGAGTTGCTCAGCCATAAGCTCGGTTGCCCGCTCGGTCGCGGGATCAAAGTCTTCCTTGTTTTCGTAGATGACGTCCGACGCCATCCGAATCGTGGTCAGCGGCGTGCGCAATTCATGCGACACATCGGCGACGAACCGACGTTGCACACGCGACAGATCTTCCAACTGCCGGATTTGCCCCTTGATGTTGGCGGCCATGGAATTGAAAGCGTTAGCCAACCGCGCGAGTTCGTCTTCACCGCGCACTTGCATTCGTTCCTCAAGGCGTCCGGCGGCAAGCCGTTGGGCGACGTCGGCAGCCACGCGAACCGGCTGCACCACTGACCGCGTGACGAACCAGGCGATGAGCGCTAACAACAGGATCAGGACGAATCCGGCCAGAGCGATGCCTCGTTGCACCAGGTCAAGGGTGCGCTGCTCATTCGACGTCGTGAAGAGGTAGTAGACCTCGTACGACCCCACGTTGGGTACGACCAGCGGAGCCCCGACGGCGATGCCGGGAGTCTTGGCGCCGTCGGCCGTTTGAATATTCGTGTACGCCCAAGCCAGACGTTGATCAGAACGCACGGTGTTGCTGAGCGCGGGCGGAACGCTCGACTCCTGAACCGACCCAGAAGCCAACGGCGGTACGGCGACTGTTCCCGGCGATGCAAGAACGAGCACGTCGTACAACGCAGGGGTGCCCGCGCGTGAGGCGATCTTGGTGGCAATCTGATCAATCAACTGTGCGGCGCCGGGACTCTCGGCCAGATCAGAAGCATTGGCCAACTGCTGCGCTTCACGCACGCCTGCGGCGGCCTCGGTGACCGACGTCTGCACCTTGGCTTCCAAGAGGCCGGCCTTGATCCGGGTGAGCAAGAAAGTGCCGACCAACGTCACCACGGTGACCGACAGAATGAGAGTCGTCGTCACTACTCGGAACTGCAGCGATCGGTACCAACGGTCGCGGATCGATCGCAGCGGCGGCGGGAGTGCGGGACGACGAACACCGGCCGACCGAGTTGGCGCTGAACGCGCCGGCTGGCTCATGCTGGGCCGGCCTTGTACCCCACTCCGCGGACCGTCACGACGATCTCGGGGTTCTCGGGGTCGTGCTCAATCTTCGACCGCAACCGTTGAACGTGAACATTGACCAAGCGAGTATCGGCCGCATGCTTGTAACCCCAGACCTGCTCAAGCAGCGCTTCTCGCGAGAACACTTGCCACGGTGTCCGGGCCAGACACACCAAGAGATCGAACTCCAAGGGTGTGAGCAACAGTTGGTGACCATCACGCCGGACCGAGTGACCGGCCACATCGACCACGAGGTCACCGATGGTCAAGGTCTCAGGAGTTTCGGGTTCGCCGCGACGCAACCGCGCGCGCATGCGCGCCACGAGTTCCTTGGCTTTGAAAGGCTTCATGATGTAGTCGTCAGCACCGGATTCAAGACCGAGCACGACATCGACGGTGTCGGTGCGCGCCGTCAGCATGACGATGGGCACCCCCGACTCCGCACGGATCTGTCGACAGACCTCGATGCCGTCCTTGCCCGGAAGCATCACGTCAAGCAATACCAGGTCGGGCTTGGAGTCGCGAAAGACCGCCAGCGCCGATTCACCGTCGGAGCAGAAGAAGGGTTCAAGCCCTTCACTGCGCAGCACGATGCCCAGCATCTCGGCAAGTGACAGGTCGTCATCGACGACAAGTACGCGTCCCTTCACCGGCACATAGTGGCATCCGAGGGATCTGGGGTGTGCTGCACCCGCGCTGAACGTGCTCGTCATGACACGATGCAAGCCGTCCTAGAGGAGATCAATGACCGAGCAGCCACCGGCAGGGCAAGAGCCGCAAACGCCTCCGCCGCACCCTGGGTGGTCGACGCAGCAGCCGCCCGCCATGCCGAATTGGACCTCGCCGACCGCGCCTGCGGGCGCTCCTGCGTCCGGCTCTCTATCACCGGGATATCCGACGCCTGGATATCCGACGCCTGGGTATCCGACGCCTGGCCCGGGAGCTACGGGTTATTCGGCTCCCGGGTGGAATCGGCCGCAGGCGCCCAAACCCGGTGTGATTGCGCTGCGACCCCTGGGCCTCTCGGAAATCCTTGACGGCGCTTTCACCTACATTCGGCGCTCCCCCGGCATCGTGCTTGGGATCTCTGCCGTCATCGCCGTGGCCTCCAACATCGTGCAATTCGTCTTCTCGCTCTTGCTGTTCACTGGCAGCTCCACCAGCTCGCTGCTGTTCGACCAGAACGCCAATGTGAATGACCTTCTACCGCTGTACGGACAGATCCTCGGCGGCAGCCTGGTGACGACCACCATCACGTTGATCTTCCAGGTCATCGGCACCGGAATGCTGACGGTGATCATCACGCGCGCAGTTCTCGGCCAAGACATCGGATGGTCAGAAGCCTGGTCGCGATCGCGCGGGTTGATCCTGCCGCTGTTCGGCCTCACGATCATCACGTCGGTCTTGAGTTTCTTCGGACTGCTTCTTTGCCTGGTTCCCGGGATCTTTCTCTATGTGTCGTGGGCCTTGGCCGTTCCCGCACTGATGGTCGAGCGTTGCGGCATCCGTGAGGCCATGCGTCGTTCGTGGCGACTGGTCACAGGATCGCGATGGCGCGTCTTGGGCATCATCGTGTTGGCCCAGATCATCGCCTCTCTCGTGGCCCAGATCGTGGCCGTGCCTTTCGCCTTCGTTGGGCTTGCCATCGACGGCTTAGGCGGTGGGCTGACCAACGGATCCATTCCGTTCGCCACGTTGGTGGCCTCCGCGATTGGCGGCGTCATCGCCACCACGATCACGCTGCCGTTCACCGCCGGTGTTGTCGCCCTGATCTACGTCGACCAACGCATGCGGCGCGAGGGCCTGGACTTGCAGCTCGCGCAAGCGGCAGCCCCGGCGACGAACACCGCTGGCGGTCCTGGCAGTACACCGAATCACCCCGGCCCGCCAGGAGCGCCAGATCCGTCGAACGCGCCATCGCCGTGGACCAGCGGGTGACCCACAGCGGTGGGCAGCCCCGATGAGCGCGATCACCTCGTGGAATGCGCTGGCCGCCGGAGTCGATATCGGGGGCGATCAAGCCCGCGAAGATGCCATCCGTGAACTCACCGATCCACGCTATGCGGCCGACGATCCGAACTTGATTCAACGCGGGTTGCAATGGTTGGGCGATCGCATCACCGAACTCCTTGAGCGGGCCGCCAGCGTGACGCCAGGGGGTGCGGTGGGCGTGATTCTGATCAGCCTCACCGTCATCGTGCTTCTTGTGGCGCTGTGGATCGGCGGACGCGCGGCACTTCGTGAGCGCTCGTCGCGCAGTGAGGTCGATCCACTCTTTGGACGACAACGTGTACTGACCGCTCAGCAGCACCGCGACCTGGCCAATGCCGCGCAACGCGATGGCGACTACTCGAGCGCAGTCCGCGAATGGTTTCGGGCGTCCGTGCGCGGACTTGAAGAGCGCGGACTCTTCGACCTCAGACCCGGACGCACGGCCGACGAAGCGGCACGCGAGATCGGCGTGCTCTTCGCGAACACCGCAGAACAAGCTCGCTCGGTCGCTGCGTTGTTCGATGCCGTCACGTTCGGCACCTCGGTAGCAACGTCCGACGACGCAACGCGCGCTCGTACGCTCGAAACTGACGTACGCGCCTCAACCCCGGTCGCGATGCCCGCGTGAGCGCGCCCACTGTCGAGGAATCCTCGGGCCCCACCTCCCCGGGCACGACATCCTCTGGCCAGACATCGTCGGTCGACCCACTGGTCCGGGAGCGAGTCCGGCGCGGGCGGCGTACCACTGTCGTGGTCGTGTTTCTTGTGCTTGCCACGCTTCTGATCGCGTGGCTGGGATCCGGTGCGCGTCAGGGCACCCTCGATCCGCTGTCGTATAGCGGCCAGGGCAGCAGGGCCATCGCCGCACTGCTCGAACAGCAAGGCGTCACGATCGTTCGCGTCACCTCAAGCCAGGAGGCCGCCACCGCCATCAAAACGGCCGGCAACGCGGGTGCCACTCTGCTCGTCACAGCACCCGATCTGCTCAGCCCCACCAAGGTGAAGCGCCTCAACGCAGCGGGAGCGGCCACGGTGGTGTTGCTCGCGCCGACGCTTGAGCCAGCCCTCTCCACGTGGGGCCCCGGAGTGGAGGTCTCTGGACCGGCCACCGATGAGGTACGCGACCCTCAATGCGCCTGGCGGCCGGCTACTCGCGCGGGCCGAACTCAAGCCGGTGGCGTCGCCTACATCGTCACTGCTCCCCAGCAGGGGACCACCGTCGAGCAGTGCTACCTCTACGAAAGCGATCCCACGGTCGTCCACCTCACACAGGCCGATGGACGAACTGTCACCGTGCTCGGTGATCCCTTAGTGCTGACGAATGACCAGCTCGCGCGCGATGGCAACGCCGCACTGGCGCTCAACACGCTTGGCGAGCGCAGCACGGTCGTGTGGTACTTGCCTTCGGCCACCGAACTCGATGAAGCGGCCACAACCTCGTTCGGCGACCTCATCCCCTCCGGCGTGAAGTTTGCGTTTCTTCAACTCGCCGTCGCGGTGGTTCTCCTCGCGCTCTGGCGGCTCCGTCGACTGGGAGCAGTCGTAGCCGAACCGCTTCCGGTGATCGTGCGATCCTCGGAGACGCTCGAAGGTCGTGGCCGCCTCTACCGGCAGGTGCGCGCGCGTGAACGAGCCGCTACGGCCTTGCGGGCGTCGACCATTGACCGACTACGACGCCGAACGGGGCTGCCGGCGCGCTGCACTCCTGACATGCTCGTCGTGGCCGTGGCGGCGCGAACCTCCCACACCGAGGTGGTCGTTCGTCAGTTGCTCTACGGGGCCGTGCCGCGCGAGGACTCCGCACTTGTCCACCTGGCCGATGCATTGGATTCACTCGAAGGAGAGGTCAACCGCTCGTGACCGACACGACTGACAACACCGGCATGCCGCACACCCCTGACACCGCTGTGAGTTCCTCTGAGGGGGATCAGGCGCGCGAGGCGTTCCAACGCCTGCGCAGCGAGATTGGCAAGGCGGTGGTGGGCCAGGACGCCGCCGTCACCGGGATGGCAATCGGCCTGCTCAGCCAGGGCCACGTGCTTCTCGAAAGCGTTCCGGGCACGGCCAAGACACTGCTGGTGCGGTCGATGGCGGCGGCACTGTCGCTGCAGACCAAACGCGTGCAGTTCACTCCCGATCTGATGCCGGGCGATGTCACCGGATCACTGGTGTACGACGCGCGAGCCGGTGAGTTCTCGTTTCGCGAAGGGCCCGTCTTTACCAACCTGCTGTTGGCCGACGAGATCAACCGAACGCCGCCCAAGACACAAGCTGCGCTGCTGGAAGCAATGGAGGAGCGACAGGTCTCGATTGATGGTCACCCGCGGCCCCTGCCCACTCCCTTCATGGTGGCGGCCACGATGAACCCCATCGAGTATCAAGGCACCTACCCGTTGCCTGAGGCCCAACTCGATCGCTTCATGTTGAAGCTCGTACTGCCGCTGCCCTCGCGCGACGAGGAATACGCGATCCTGCAGCGTCACATTGGCGGCTTCGACCCGCGCGATCTGGCAACCGCCGGTATCAAACCCGTCGCCGGGCCAGCAGAAATCGAGGCTGGCCAACGTGCCGTCCGTCAGGTGAGCGTGGCCCCTGAGGTGGTGGCGTATGTGGTCGACGTCTGTCGGGCCACGCGGACGTCTGCCTCATTGCAGTTGGGTGTGTCGCCTCGAGGGGCCACCGCATTGGTAGCCGCTGCGCGCGCCTGGGCTTGGCTGTCGGGCCGCGACTTCGTGACGCCCGATGATGTGAAGGCTCTAGCGCGTCCTGCGCTTCGCCACCGAATCCTGCTGCGGCCAGAAGCCGAACTTGAAGGTGTGTCGGCCGATGCGGTGCTCGATGGCGTGCTGACCGCCGTTCCCGCGCCGCTCTAGCCAGCCACCATGTCACTCACTGGTCGCACGCCGCTGCTTGCCGCACTTGCGATTCCGTTCGCCGCCATCTGGCCTTCGTGGTTCACCATGCTGGCGATTGCCCTGGTGCTGCTCGCCTTGATCCTGGTGGATCTGGCGCTCGCAGGATCGGTGCGCCGGCTGGTGCTGCAGCGCAGCGGCGACACCGCCGTGCGGCTCGGCGAGGGTGCGTCAGTGCGCATCAAGGTGCTCAATCAAGGCTCACGTCGGGCGCGGGGGGTCCTGCGCGATGCGTGGGTGCCATCGGCCGGTGCCGGTCCACGCACCCATGAGCTCAACATCGCTCCCCGCGAGGCAGCCACCGTGTCGACCAATCTGCGACCCACCCGACGCGGCGATCGGCCCGCTGACCGGATCACCGTGCGGCTTCGAGGCCCCCTTGGTTTGGCCGCCCGACAAGGGACTCATGTGGTGCCGTGGACTGTGCGCGCGCTACCGCCCTTCACCTCACGCAAGCACCTTCCGAGCCGCCTCGCGATGCTGCGTGAGATCGAGGGTCGCACCGAAGTGATGGTGCGCGGCCAAGGCACCGAGTTCGACTCGCTGCGCGAATACGTCATCGGTGATGATGTCCGATCCATCGACTGGCGTGCGACTGCGCGCAACTCCGATGTGGTGGTGCGCACGTGGCGGCCTGAACGCGATCGACGCGTCATGATCGTGCTCGACACCGGACGCACCAGCGCCGCACGCGTAGGTCAAGCGCCGCGCCTGGATGCGGCGATGGACGCATCGCTCCTGCTCACGGCGATCGCGGCGCGCGCCGGCGATCACGTCGAACTGTTGGCGTTCGATCGTGCAGTGCAGGCCGACGTACGAGGGGTTGATGGCGCAGCGTTGCTTCCCTCGTTCGTCAACGCATTGGCCACTCTTGACGCTGCGCTCGTCGAAACCGATGCCCGCGGCCTTGTGCGCACCATCGTCCAACGGCGACGCCAACGTTCACTCGTCGTGCTCCTCACCGCGCTCGAGCCTTCGGCGATGCGCGAAGGACTCCTCCTGGTGATCGACGAGCTCACGTCGCGTCACACCGTGATCATCGCCTCGGTGTCTGATCCCCGCGTCGGTGAACTCGCCGCGATGAGGGGCGACATCGATGGGGTGTACGCCGCCGCCTCAGCCTCGCGCGCGCAACTCGATCGACGGGCGCTCACCGAACTTCTGGTGCGAAAGGGTGTGGAGGTGGTGGAGGCCGATCCCGACGCGATTGCGCCCGCGTTGGCAGATCGATACCTCGCGATGAAGGCTCAGGGCCGCTTGTAGAGCAGGCTCGCCTGTCGAGCGCCTTACGCCGACATCGGCGCAACATCGGTGATGGCATCGTCGGCGACGTCGGCATCGAGGCCCAGTCGCTCGGCGCGGCGCCCGAACACCCACACGTACGCGAGGAATCCGATCAACGCGAGGCAACCGATTCCGATCCGCACAGCGGTTGGCCACCCGCTGGGAGTGACGAACGCTTCGATCACACCAGACACGAGAAGCACGAAAAACAATCCGATGGCCACCGTGATCGTCGATCGGCCTTCTTGCGCGAGCGCAACACCGCGCGGCCGCTGACCTGGATCGATCACCGTCCATCCCAACCGCAGGCCCGCGCCCGCAGCGACGAAAACGGCCGTCAGTTCGAGGAGTCCGTGCGGCAGGATGAGTCCGAAGAACAGGTCGAGTCGGCCGTTCGCCGCCATGAGCCCGCCTGATACCCCGACATTCAAGGCGTTCTGCCACATCACATAGATGACCGGTAGCCCAAGCAGCCCTCCGAGCACCAAGCACTGCGCAGCGATCCACGCATTGTTGGTCCACACCTTGGCCGCGAACGATCCCGCCGGGTCGCTGGAGTAGTACTTCTCGAAGTCGACGGTCACCAATTGGCGAATCTCTTCGGGCGAGGCGATCGAGGCCTGCACCGCTGGCGTGGTCGCTACCCAGACGCCGATCACCAGCGCGACGGCGATCGAGGCAGCGGCGACCGAGATCCACCACCACCTCGCGCGGTATACCGCTGCGGGAAATGACACGAGGACAAACCGCGCGATATCGCGCGAGGGCGAAGACCGCGCACCAGTGACCGCGTTGCGACCGCGCGCGACCAAGGTGGTGAGCCGGCCGATCAATGCGGCGTCTGGAGATGACGACTGCACGGTCGACAGGTGGGTGGCCGTGCGCTGATAGAGATCGACCAATTCGTCGACTTCGTCACCAGAAAGCCGCGAGCGCCGACGGAGCAATTGCTCCAGCCGGTCCCATTCGCCACGGTGGGCGGTGATGTACGCGTCAATGTCCATACGCTGGTCACGGTATCCATCACGCGATGGTTCAACCAGGCGCCAGGCGAAGGAGTCACGATGTCGGCCTTGATCACCGGCGAGGCGGTCGCTCTCGAACTGCGCCCAGCCCGGGTGGCTACCCGCGGGTTGGCGTTCGCCCTTGACGCCCTCGTGCAAATCACCCTGCTGATCGCACTCCTGCTGGCCGCTGGCGGCGTCAGCTCGGCGCTAGGCGGTGACCAAGCGATCACGGCGGCCCTGCTCTTGGTGGCCACGGTGATCTCACTCATCGGCTACCCGGTCGTCAGCGAGGTTCTCTCGCGCGGTCGTTCTCTCGGCAAGGCAGCTCTGGGTCTGCGCGTGGTGCGCACTGACGGCGGACCCGAACGCTTTCGCCATGCGTTGGTCCGCGCGCTGTTCGGCTTCGTCGAGATCTGGCTGTCAGCAGGCTCCATCGCTCTGATTGCCTCACTGGTTTCTCGCGATGGCAAGCGGCTGGGCGACCAATTCGCCGGCACCGTCGTCGTACTCGAACGAGTGCCCGTCCAAACATCGACGATGTGGTCGCCTGCTCCCTGGCTCGTACCGTGGGTGAGCGCGGCCGACCTCTCGCGGGTGCCGGATGACCTCGCGGCATCTGCCCGGCAACTGGTGATCCGAGCACGCGAACTCGACCCGAGCGTCCGCATGACCGTGGGCCAAGAACTGGCCACCACGATGGCCTCCTATGTGAGCCCACCTGCGCCGCCAGGCACCACGGCCGAGGACTATCTGGCCGCGGTGGTGGCCGAACGTCGTCGACGCGAGGAATGGCGTCTGGCCGCTTCGGCTACCGCCGGGAACGCCGGCCCACCAGCTGTGATCGCCAGGCCCGCCGCTGCTGCATCCACTCCCGACATGGTGAAGCCCCCCGCCGAAGCAGGGGGCTTCACACCTCCGTCGTAGTCGTCGGGCAGCCGACGATCGCCACCTGAGTGGCTCAGGAAGCCGACTCAGTAGCGGTAGTGCTCAGGCTTGAACGGACCCTCGATGTCAACGCCCAGGTATTCGGCCTGCTTCTTGCTGAGCTCGGTGAGTTCAACACCGAGCGCCTCAAGGTGCAGACGCGCGACCTTCTCGTCGAGAATCTTCGGCAAGACGTGCACGCCGATCGGGTACGCATCCAGGCGTGTGAAGAGTTCGATCTGCGCGATCACCTGGTTGGTGAACGAGTTCGACATCACGAACGAGGGGTGACCTGTCGCGTTGCCAAGGTTGAGCAGACGACCTTCAGACAAGACGATGATCGAGTGGCCATCGGCGAACACGAACTCGTCGACCTGCGGCTTGATGTTGATCCGCTCGATGCCCGGAGTCGCGTAGAGACCGGCCATGTCGATTTCGTTGTCGAAGTGGCCGATGTTGCCGACGATCGCCTGGTGCTTCATGCCCGCCATGTGCTCGGCCGTGATGACGTCGTAGCAACCGGTGGAAGTGATGAAGATGTCGGCAGTGGCCAACACGTCTTCCATGCGCGCCACCTGGTAGCCATCCATGGCCGCCTGCAAGGCACAAATCGGGTCGATCTCGGTGACGATGACGCGAGCACCCTGGCCCCGCAACGAATCCGCACAACCCTTGCCGACATCGCCATAACCGGCGACGACGGCGACCTTGCCGCCGATGAGCACATCGGTGGCACGGTTGATGCCGTCGATCAGCGAGTGGCGACAGCCGTACTTGTTGTCGAACTTGCTCTTGGTGACCGAGTCGTTGACGTTGATGGCCGGGAAGAGCAGGTTGCCTTCGCGGAACATCTCGTAGAGACGGTGCACGCCCGTGGTGGTCTCTTCGGTGACGCCCATGATGCCGGCAGCTACGCGCGTCCAACGCTGGTCATCTTCGGTGAGCGACTTGCCCAGAAGCGTGAGGACAACAGCGAACTCTTCGCTGTCAGCGCTCTCGGCGGAGGGGACGAACTTGGCAGCCTCGTACTCCTTGCCCTTGTGCACGAGCATCGTGGCGTCGCCACCGTCGTCGAGGATCATGTTGGGAACTTCGCCGTTCGGCCAGAGCAACACCTTCTCGGTGCACTCCCAGTACTCCGTGAGGGTCTCGCCCTTCCAGGCATAGACCGGAACGCCCTGGGGGTCTTCGGGGGTGCCGTTCGGACCCACGACGATCGCAGCAGCTGCGTGGTCCTGCGTCGAGAAGATGTTGCACGAGGCCCACCGCACCTGAGCGCCAAGGGCGGTCAGGGTCTCGATGAGCACCGCGGTCTGAATGGTCATGTGCAGGGATCCCGTGATGCGCGCGCCCTTGAGCGGCTGAGAAGCGCCAAACTCCTCGCGCATCGACATCAGGCCGGGCATCTCGTGCTCGGCAAGACGGATCTCCTTGCGTCCGAATTCGGCCAGGGACAGATCGGCCACCTTGTAGTCGGGCGCGTTCGTGCTCATGCGTTCTCCTCGCGATGGAATGCCATAACGACCGTTCCTGGCAGCGGAAGGCCTGGCACAGTCTCTCAGGCGTCGGCGCTGGGTGCGCGCCCGGTCGCGTCGATGTTGCGCAAGTCATACAGATCAGGCTCGAGATAGATCACACACGTCAGGGGCACGGCTGCCCTGATCTGGGACTCGGCGGCATCGATGGCGCTGGCGATCGACTCGGCTGAGTCCTCACGCGTCACGCCCACCTTGGCCGCCACGAGGATCTCGTCGGGCCCCAGATGCAGGGTGCGCAGGTGGATCACGCGGGTAAATACCTTGCCTGAGACCAGCGCGGACTCGATGGCCGCCACGTGTTCTGGCAAGGCTGCCTCACCCAGCAGCAGGCTGTTCATCTCGATAGCCAAGAAGACGGCGATAGCCACCAGGAGCAAGCCGATCGCCATCGAACCCAGACCATCCCAGCGTGAGTTACCCGTGATCGCCGCCAGACTCACACCGACCAGCGCAAAGACCAAACCGATCAGTGCGCCGACGTCTTCGAGAAGGACGACCGGAAGTTCAGGGCTCTTGTTACTTCTGACGAATCGAACCCAGCGCGCAGAACCCCGCACCCGATTCGACTCCTTCACCGCAGTACGCAACGAGAACGACTCGGCCACGATGGCGAAGATCAGGACGCCGATCGCCCACTGAAGCGAATTCAGCTCCTCGGGGTGCGTGACCTTGTGCCAACCCTCGTACAACGCGAACAGACCACCCAGTGTGAAGAGCACGATCGACACGATGAAGGCATACACATAGCGCGCGCGTCCGAATCCGAAGGGATGCTCTTGCGTAGCAGTGCGGCGCGATCGCTTACCCCCCACCAGCAGGAGCACCTGATTGCCCGAGTCGGCGAGTGAGTGCACACCCTCAGCCGCCATCGAGGTGGACCCGGTGACGGCGAACGCACCGAACTTGGCAATGGCGATCGCCAGATTCGCCGTCAGTGCGGCCAAAACCGCTTTCGTACCGCCTTCGGCGCTCACGCTGCCGCGCCGTTCGATCCCATCATCGGGCGATGCGTTCCTTCAATTCGGTGATGGGATCGATCGCGCTCGGATCGATTCCCGACCCAAGCGCGAGGTAAGCGGTGGCGAAGTCGATCCTCGCCACGAGTCGACCGAACCGTGCCAGCGGTTCGTCTTCAAGCGCCTCGAGTTCGTGGACGGCAATGGAACGAGCGTTGGCCAAGTCGGTGCTGACCTGTGCGCGGCGACGCACTTGCGGGTGGGCATCGACGTCGTGCAACAGCACCAGAGCCAACGACAGGTTCTCAGAGGCAGATTCGACGCGGTCGACGAACAGATCCTCGACTCCTGCTTCGGCCCGCCCGGCACCGAACGGGCCGTCGAACATCACGACCTGGTTGTGGTTGGGTTCGGGAAGTTCGCCATGAATCACCGGCAGATCGGCGTTCTCAGCCGCTTGAGTAGAGAAGCGGTAGGCCGCCACTCCTGTGAGCGGCGAGGTGCCCCACGCCAGCGGCACCGTTCCAGAAAGTGCGTACGCCAGTGTCTTGGCCGGATTTTGGTCGAAGGACACCACCGGTCCGCTGAGCAGAGCCTCGGCATCAAGCGCATCGGCCACGACGTTGAGCAGCCCAGCACCGAAGGTTCCGATGCCGAGCGCGTCAGCAATCAAGAGGACGGGGGTGGCCAGCGCCCAGAGGCTGGCCCGCGGTGAACGTCCGTGGGCATCGACGGGGATCAGCGGCGCCCCCGCTTGTTCGGCGCGATCGGCCAAGGGCGATCCGGCCGAACCCACAGCAACGAGGCGACATCCACGCCGAGCCGCTTCGTCAAAAACGCTCAGAGTTTCTTCGGTGCGACCCGAGCACGACACCGTGATGACCACATCAAGGGGCCCGACCCACGCCGGCAACGAGTATCCGCGGTACGTCATCACCGGGATCGGAGAACGCGCGGTCGTCGCCGCCACCAACACGTCGCCGGCCACGGCTGAACCGCCCATGCCACACACCACGATGGCGCGAGGACGACCATCGGCCGCGAGTGCGCGCATCGCCTCTGGCGCTTCGCTGTTCTGCAACAGCGCGAGGCGTACCTGTGCCCCCGCAGTGGCTATCGCTGCGAGCATCGCTCCAGGGTCGGCCTGTGCCAGTGCCTGAGCGTCGTCAAGGATCCTGTCGTCAAACACCGCAGCCACGATCAGGCCTGCGCGGGTGAACCGTCGCCGCGCACGGCATCGGCCAGCAGCAGCACGGGAATCCCATCAATCACCGGAAAGCGCAAGGCGCATCCGCTGCATACAAGTTGAACGTCGTCAGCCGCTGGCGATACGAAAGGCGCATGACACGCAGGGCACGCGAGAACTTCGAACAAGGACGCATCGATCTGCATCAGTGGGCCTCCCGGACCAGAGCAAGGACATCGTCACGCAACTCGGCCATCACATGCGCCGATCGCGCCTCGGCATTGAGCCGCAGCAAAGGTTCGGTATTGGACGGACGAAGGTTGAACCACCAGTCGTCCCCCGCCACCGTCAATCCATCCATCTCATCGATGGTCGCACCCTTGGCCGCATACACCGCACGCACGCGATCGATCACCGCATGCTGATCCTCGACGATGCTGTTGATCTCGCCTGAGGCGGCATAGCGGTCGTAGTCGGAGAGCAGCGACGACAGCGTGGTGGCGGCCGGTGCTTGGCCTAGCGCCGACAGCACGTGCAGCGCTGCGAGCATGCCCGAATCGGCACGCCAGAAGTCGCGGAAGTAGAAGTGGCCGGAGTGCTCGCCACCGAAGACGGCGCCGGTACGCGCCATCTCGGCCTTGATGAAGGAGTGCCCCACACGGGTGCGCACAGGAATTCCGCCATGCTCCTTGACCACCTCAGGAACCGTCCACGAGGTGATGAGGTTGTGAATCACCGTGCTACCTGGCTCGCGATCCAATTCGCGCGCCGCAATCAAGGCGGTGAGGGCGCTGGGCGAGACCGCAATGCCACGCTCATCGACGACGAAGCAACGATCTGCGTCACCGTCAAAGGCCAATCCAAGATCGGCGCCAACCTCGAGCACCCGGCGCTGAAGATCGACCAGGTTGGCGGGCTCAATCGGGTTGGCCTCGTGATTCGGGAAGGTGCCGTCGAGTTCATAGAACATCGGCACCACTGTGAGTCCGGGAATCTCGAGCACCGCGGGTGCGGTGAGACCGGCCATTCCATTTCCGGCATCGACCACGACCGTCAGCGGGCGAATTCCATTCAAGGGAACCAGTCTGTGCAGGTGGCGCGCGTAGTCGGGCAACACGTCAACAGCGGTCATGGTGCCGGGGGCGCCTTGCGCATCTGGCACACCCTGGATGGCCAGATCACGAATGAGGGTGAGGCCAGTGTCTTGACCGACGGGCGCAGCTCCCGCGCGACACATCTTGATCCCGTTGTACTGCTGCGGGTTGTGGCTCGCGGTGAACATCGCTCCCGGCAGATTCATCGATCCGCTGGCGAAGTAGAGCCCATCGGTAGAGGCAAGTCCGATGTCGATGACATTCCAACCCTGCGACATGACTCCGTCGGCAAAGGCATCGCCCAGCCAGAGCGATGAGGGCCGCATATCGCGACCTAGCACGATGGAGCGGCGGCCCTCAGGATCAGAGGCGGAGTCTTGTGCCATGACGGTGGCGAAGGCCGCACCGAATGAGCGGGCCTCAAGGACGTCCCACTGATCGGGCACAACGCCCCTGATGTCGTACGCCTTGACGATGGCAGTCAGATCCAGCACTCACCAAGCCTATCGAGAGGTGCAGTCACTCCCGTGCACGGCGACACTCGGTCCATAAACGAGCTGCTCCTCAGGTGCGCTTGGTGGCCTTGGTGAGCACGCGCCGCAGCGTGAGCGACTTACCGGCCTGCTCCCAGGTGCGGTGTTCGCACGACAGGCATGAGGTGAAGTCGACCGGTGACCCATCCGTCAGTGTCATGGCGATGTGGGTGATGCGTTCGCTGCCGCAAGCGGCACAGACCTCACCAGAGCGCGCACCCGGCTGCGTCAGTGACACCAGGGGGATTGCGGGGGCAGAGCGGGCCATAAGAACCTCGAAGACGACAGGTGGGGCACGACGTTGACTTCGAGTGCATCGGCGTTTTGCCGAAATTCCTTGAATCGTGCCTAGGGCACTTGAATCGTGCCTGGCGAACTAGTCGGACGAAATGTCGCGCAGCACCCTGAGGTGGCCCCTGCGACCGGTTTCGATCAGGTCTGGGGACGGTTCGCCCTCGCTGCCAGCGGCCACCGCTGGCCTTGCGGCCTCGCGCACAGCATTGGCCAGGGCTTCCAGATCATCACTGCTGGGAGCAAGATCTGCTGCGTCAAACTCGAGCTGCACGAGTTCCCATCCGCGCGGTGCGGTCAATCGCGAGGCATGCACGTCGCACAGGTCGTACGAGTGGGGCTCGGCATAGGCGGCCAGGGGGCCCACCACCGCGGTGGAATCCGCGTACACATAGGTGAGGGTGGCCACGGCCGGACGGTTGCACACGGCACGCGTGCAACGACGCAGGGAAGTCACGCGCTGGACGCTACCGGCATCCACCCATGCAGGAGCGCATCAACGCGGTCGGGTCGATGCGTGTCGCGCTAGCGACCGGGAACCGCGGCCGAAAGATCCGGCAGAGCCTGTGGCACCTCGACGCTAATGCGCGCGTCGCGCAACGGCGAGATCGTGACGAGCACGCCGTCCGGCGACTTGCGGGTCTGGACGCGGCCAGCCCACACCGGAGCCGATCCCGGGAGCGAACGCACGACGGTGACGATCTGTCCGCGATCCCCACGACCGCCGAGCGACAGCGTGTAGGTGATTCCCGGGTTGATCGTCAAGGTGCGTCGCTGAGCGGCACGCCCGGGAGCACCGGTGAGGATCTCGACGCGCCCGACACCGTCGGGTGACGACAAGAGCAACTGCGCGGCGAACCCATCCCCCACGCGCGATGAGGCCTCGATCGCCGAGGTCGAGAGCGGCGGCACCGCCGCCGACCATGCATATTCGGCCTTTTGACCTCGGCCATCGGCCCTGAACCGCACCCGCGCACCCGCGACGACCGGTACATCGGACTCGATCAGGATCGCCGAGTTTTCGCTGGTCAGGATCTTGGACAGGTCGATCTTGCGCACCGACCCTGCGCTCACGGTGAACCGGTCGGCACCAGCCGGCGCGAATGTTTCACTGCGTCCGATCACCTTGATCTGCACATCGGCGTCGTCGTTCCCGGGGGCCACCAGGAGCAGATCGCGCGAACCGGCGCCGCTGGGCAACGCGGGGATCACCAATCGACGCGTGGGCGCGGTACCAGGCGGAACGAAGTCGGTCCCCCGCGCCTCAGAGCCGAATCGATCCGTGGTCTTCAGCGCCATGACCAAGCGCCCCACATCGGCTTTGACGTGTACCGCGATGATCCCTTGGCCCGGCGCCAACGTGTCAAGTGCCACCACCCGCGTGCTGCGTGAGCGGATCACGACGCCTTGGCCACCGGGAGCATCGACGCGTCCGGCCTGGCCGAAGATTTCCACGTCAACGCTGGCCGCACTCGATTCAGGATTGACCAGAATCAGCGACGTTCGCTGGCCCGTCGCGGCACCGCCACCAACAAACCACTGCTCTGAAGCCACATCGGCACAATCAATGCCGGCGAGCCCGCGCTCAAGGCCAGAGAACTGCACCGTGAGTTGACCGGCCGAGAATCCTGGCGCCAACCAACCCGATCCGGCTCCCACGATGGGACCAACCGAGGATCGCGCTGAGGTGACGATGACCGCACCGCCGGGTGATGCGATCGAACCGATCGCTTGGGGTGTTCCGCGCTTCACCAACGGCGCCAAGACCGCGCGACCACGCGTTCCGACACCGGTCGTGAGGCCCTTGGGCACCGTGGCCACGATCGTCGTGCTGGCTGCTCGCTCGGCACCCTTGAAGTCGGGACATACGAACGTGGTGGAGACGACGGCTTGAGCGGTCGGCGGTGGCGGATCCAGGCGTGCAGCATCGGGTGACACCACGAGGCCGACCGCCAATCCCACCGACAACGCCCCCACGGCGAACACGACGGTGCGTCCGGTGCGAACGGGCGCGAGGGCGGAAGGCCTCACGTGAGAGGGATCAGTCATGCGTCCTCACCTTCTCCCTCGCGACGGCGCGCAGGTAGTGCGAGCACAGCAACAACCACCAGGGCCAGCCCGGCCACCGTCAACCAGACGGTGCGAAGCGATGACACGTAGGTGACCTCGACGGCACCGCTGGACTTGGCGGGGAGTTCAAAACCCTGGGCCCACCCGTTCACGACGACCGACTTCAGCGGACGACCGCCCACAGAAGCCCGCCACCCTCCATCAGCGCTATCGGCCAGCACGATGCGACCACCGGCCCAGTTCTTCGGCACCGGACCGGTCGCTTCGATCGGACCCGACGCCAGCACCGAGACCGCGCCGGTCGTGGGGACGAATCGCGCCCGAGCGCTCACGCCCGCCACCTGCCAAAGCGCACCACCATCGGGAGCACCCACGCGCGTCAGCCCGGGAGCCGAGTCGAGCCGCTGAGCCAGATCGGCGGGCACCGGCGCGTTCACCAGCACGAAGCGCGCCGCGTACTGAGACAAGCGAGCCGCCTCGACACCGCCGCGTCCAGCGGCGAGGTCGCTGACCACCCCGTCGAGCCCGGCGAGATTGCTGATGAGCGGTGCCACTTCGGCATCACCCAAACGCGGACCGACCGAACGCACGAGTGCGTACGACACACGATCAGCTGATACCTGAAGCACGAGCGTGCGCGGTTGAGCAGCCCCCTGGGATTGCAGCGCCACGAACGCTGGCAGCAGCACGGGGTCGGCCTTCTCGATGGGATCTGCAGCACCGCCAGACACCCACACCGCCGCCGACGTCACGGGGGCCAACAGGGCGACCGCCGCCACGACGGCAGCGAGCACTTGACGAAACGAAAAGCCCGTCACTGACAAGCGGCGCAACGCGCCCTCGCTGCCAACGGCCGCCGCCGTCAGAAGTGCAGCAGCTGCGACGACCAACATCGGGCCAGGCCACGCCGCGACCGGTGCCGAATTTGGCGGATTCACCGTGACCCACGTGAGGACGAGTGCAGCGGTAAGAGCGACTCCGCCGATGACCCACAGCGTGGTGATGAGTTGACGGCGCCCGCGTCGCAACAACGCGGTGATGGCCGCCAGGATCACGCCAACGGTCAGGAGCCACCACGGTGCCGAGATGCCACCGGGGTTCAAGCCGAGCAACGACCAAGCAGGCAATGCGGAATCTGCCAAGCCAGGGGCCGGAAGTCCGGCTTCCAGCAGTAACCACTGCGGATGACGCACGAGTTCGAAGGTCCACGGCAACCACACGACCAGCGGAACCGCACACGCCACGAGAAGTCGCAGCCGACCAGCACCGTCCTTCACGCGCGTCAGTGACGCAACGACTGCAAGGACTACGCAGAACACCCACATCATCGGGACGAACGCGCCGATCACGGCAAGGAGGAGCCCCACGCCCCACGCCGCGCGAGGACCCGCGGGATGAAGACCGGCACCCATCAGATGTGTGGCCGCTCGCGCGAGCACCGGTAGCAAGATCGCCAGCACCAGCGTGCCGATTCGGCCCGAGGATGTCGCGATCGTGACGGCTGGCAGCAACGCGTAAGTGGCCGCTGCCCACATCCGCAACGTGACCGACCGCAGCACACCGCGTAAGGCGGCATAGGCCGACACGAACGACAACGGCACCGCGAGCAAGACGAGCAGATCGATCACCGCTGAGGCGCTTCCCAGCAACGGAATCGCAACGGTTCCGAGCACGACCAAACTGGGCGGCTGCGCGAGCGAGGATCCGATCGACACCGGGTGCCACGTGGCGCCGAACGCCGACCACCAATCGCTTGCACCACCAGGTGCCGGAAGCAAAGCGCCACCGAGCAAGCGTCCCGAGCCGTAAAGGCCGCGCATGGCCACGAGAGTGAGCGCGAGCAGCACCAAAGTGCCCCACACACCCGGACGGCGAAGAGTGCGACCGACAATCCCCGGCCCGCTATCGACGAGACCGGCGATTGAATCGTCGTCACTGGGGCCCGACTCCAAGCTGCCGCCGAGTCGGGCGGGCTCGGCTCCACTGCTGTTGAGCACGCCCGACAACGTTTCGGCGGCCTGACGCACCTGAGCCCCTGGCGAGGCGAGCAACGAGGAAACCTCACGCGGTCGAACCGAACGTGTCGATGCTCTGCGCGATCGCATACTTCGCAACAAGCCCGGATGCAGCAGCAATTGACCAAGCGCGATCGCTTCGTCCCTCGCTGCCGTGACGTCCTTGCCTACGAGGTAACCGATCGAGCGCAGAAGCGAACCAAGGACGAAGCCGATCAACAGAAACGGCAAAGCGAGCGTGCTGCAATTGCCGAGCACCACACGCATGGCGTTCAAGCGGTCTGCGCGCCGGGGATGACGATCAACCGCATCGGCCGCGCGGCGTACGTGGGTGGCTGCCTCGGCGTGGTGGACCACAGCGTTGGCCGCCACTATCACCCGATGCCCCGCCGAGTTGGCGCGCCATCCAAAGTCAATGTCGTCGCGGAACATGGCGAAGGCCGGATCAAATCCGCCGAGTTCGTGCCACACCGCTGCACGCACCAGCATGCCCGCGGATCCCACCGCTAAGACGTCACGATCACGGTCGTGCTGACCTTGGTCGCGCTCGCCGCGTTCAAGACCGGTCTCGCGACGACCGCCGCGGCCGATCGTGATACCGATCTCGAGCAGGTGACTACGGTCGGCCCAGCCCAGCACCTTCGGTCCCACGATCGCCGCACCGTTCGACGATTCGGCCGTGTCGATCAGATGCAACAGCGCATCCGCTCGAGGCGCGCAGTCGTCGTGCAGCACCCAGATCCAGTCGGTCGCTCCACCCCGTGCCACGCCCGCCGCCACTGCGTCAGCGAATGACGTCGTGCGTGGCATGGTGACGATGTCATCGGCAGCGACGAACTGCCGAACGCTTTCGAGCGACGCATCGGTTGAGCCCGTGTCGACCGCAATCAGACGATCCGGCGGACGTTCCTGACTTCGCAGGGCAGCCAGCGTGACCGGTAGCCAGGGAAGTCCGTCGTGCAAGACCAGTACGGCCACGACGGTGCGGTCGAGGTGCGGATCGGTTGGTGTCGGTTCGAGATCGAACTCTTCGTCGGAGAAGAAGTCGTCGACGACCGGTTCGGCATCAGCGAGATTCTCTGCTTCGGCCGGTTCTGATCCAGCGAGGTCTGCCCAGGCGGGCGCACTCACCGGATCATCAAGGAACCCGCCGTCGAGGGGGGGATCCTGCGGCGTGGCAGCGAGGGCGGCCTCAGGCCTGTCGGCGTCAGTCATGATGGGGATCAGCACGGCTCGGACCGGCGTCCGAAGGCGTCACCCTACGTGACCCCCGCACAGGGCAGGAACGATGCCGTTCGGTTAGACCGCTTCCTTCTTCATCCGGCGGCGCTCCCGCTCAGACAGCCCGCCCCAGATTCCGAAGCGTTCATCATTCGACAGCGCGTACTCGAGGCAGTCCTGCCGCACGTCGCACACCAAACACACCTTCTTGGCGTCGCGCGTGGAACCGCCCTTCTCCGGAAAGAAGGCTTCCGGGTCGGTCTGCGAGCACAAAGCGCGCTCCTGCCAACCCGATTCTTCCTCGTCGCCGTGCAGCAACGGGTAGATCTCGCTCACCGGGATCCTCCTCGACCCTCGTCCTGACCAGGTGGTCGTGCGCGGCCAGCCATGCATCCCTCCGTCCGCGCATCGGACGACATGGATGGAATTACATGGGTGTCGGTACTCCCGCGTCAAGTCGGTCGGTGATAACGGTACGGCGACGAAACGTGGCCGACCCTGTGGAAAACCCTCAATTGGCACGCACGAAAGGCAAAAACAGTCGAACACCTGTCCGCATTGACTGAGAAACTTCGTGCAGGTTGTGACGTCGCGCTGGCGCAGAATCAGCGCGCGATGATGGTGAGCGAGGCGCGGCGCGCTGCTTGTCTCACCGCTTCGCGACGCTGTGGATCCACTGATCCATACGTCGTAGCGCGCTGACGAGCGGGTCGGCCGGCAGCCGCAGCGATGGCTTCGAGGGCGGCCGCATCGCGCCGCGATCCATGCGCACTCCCCGCCATCCGACTGATCGTTTCTTCCATCAGGGTGCCGCCCAGATCGTCCACTCCCCCGCGCAGAAGTTGCTGAACGGCGTCGTCGCCCACTTTGACCCACGAGGCCTGCACATGGTCGATTCGGCCGTGCAACATCAGTCGAGCCATCGCGTGAACAGCTCTGTTGTCACGCCACGTCGGGCCCGGACGTGCAATACCCGCGAGGTACACCGGCGACTGCTGGTGGACAAACGGCAGCGGAACAAACTCGGTGAATCCACCACTCTGGTCTTGCAGGTGGGCCAGCAGTCGGAGGTGGGAAACCCAATGGTGTGGAGCATCGACGTGGCCGTACATCATCGTCGAACTCGACTGGATCCCAAGGGAGTGCGCGGTGGTGACGACCTCAATCCATGCCGAGGTCGGCAACTTTCCGCGGGTCAGCACCCACCGCACGTCGTCGTCGAGAATCTCCGCCGCCGTACCGGGAATCGTCCCCAAGCCGGCTTCTTGAGCCTCCGACAGCCATGCCCGAATCGTCATCCCGCT
>Ga0105047_10004798_pt1 | contig 23421 bp, 18 predicted proteins | sample MAT04_FD_78384 | JGI IMG/M metagenome (GOLD analysis project Ga0105047, IMG submission 78384) | Freshwater microbial communities from Lake Fryxell liftoff mats and glacier meltwater in Antarctica - MAT-04 (megahit assembly) | ecosystem: Environmental > Aquatic > Freshwater > Ice > Liftoff... | reverse complement strand
TCTGGCCCAGCTCGGGCGGCGCGAGGTCGGTGCAGGTCGATCCAGGGAGGCACGGCGTCGCCACACACGCGTCGAGATCGGCGCACTGAACGCCGTCGCCCGTATATCCGGCGGGGCACGAGCCGCAGACGAAGCCCCCGACCGCCTGGAGCAGCTCACCCCTGGAAAACAAGGGTTCGGCGCGCAGGCTGAGCCGGCGTCCACCGCCGCTGCGTCGGGTGCGCCTGCGTCGAGCTCGGCGGCGTCGAGGACCTCGGCGTCCATCGAGGCCGTGGCGTCGGCGCTCGTGGCGTCCCGCTGGGATGTGGCGTCAGGGCTCGTCGCGTCCTGCTCACCGCGGCGTCGCGCGCGGCCGCGTCGGCGAGGACCGGGCCATCACCGACGTCATCGGTCCCGCCCGAACAGGCGAAGGCAAACATGAGGAGCGCGAGGACGAGTTCGGAGCGCATGTCGCCCTAGAGTGACCTACTTGTTCGGGGTTCGCGCGCTATTTGTGCGCTGCGCAGCTGGAGACCACCACTCCGGCGGCCTCGTCGAGGATTCGACGAATCTCCGTCTTGTTCTCGCACCCCCTCAGATCTGTGTAGCAACCCCAGCCCTCGGGCTCGGTCGCGGTCGCGCTCCAGCTGGCGCACGAGACGTCGGCTGTCGCCTTCGTACAGGGGCGGTCGATCTTCGGCATCCTCACCTTGGATCCCGCGTTGCAGGCGGCCTCGTCGCGATCACAGAAGTCGTCCATGGAGCAGAACCAGGCTTCACCGGGCGCGACCATGTTGAGCTTCGGCAACGGATACGACGCGCAGGCCGCGGCAATTCCGACGATCGAGGCGAGCAGGAGAGCCTTCAATTGCATAGCGCGTGCATTTAGCGCGGGTCTCCGCCGCTGTAAAGGCGACGACCTTGCGCGGTGGTCGGTGGGTGCGCCATACATCGAGCTTGTTCCCTGCACTCCTGCTCGCCACCCGCCTGGCACTGCACGCCTCCGCCGAAGATCCAGCGCCGGTCCTCGAGCTCGAGATGGTGCCGCAAAGCGGCCACTCATACGGCGTCGAATCACTGTCGTACGTCCCCGGGACCTCCCTGTTCGCGAGCAGCTCGATGGACAAGACCATCAAGCTTTGGACCCTCCACGGCGCGCTGGTGCGCACCTTCAGCGGCCACACCGGGGCGGTCTTTTCGGTGAGCTTGAGCCGCGATCTTAGCCTGCTCGCGTCCGCGTCGCAGGATCATACGGTTCGCCTGTGGAAGACCGACGGGACCCTCCTGTGGAGCAAGGTCGGCGACGCGAAGAGCGTGTACAGCGTCGCGATGAGCCCCGATGGAACGACCGTGCTGTCGGGGAGCGCGGACGGCTCGCTCAAGATGTGGAGCCTGGACGGGACCCTGCGCAAGGAAGTGAAGGCCCACGCCGGATCGGTGAATGTCGCGGTGCGGAGCGACGGACGCATCCACACCATCTCGAACGACGGCACCATGAAGCTCTGGAGCCCCGCCGGTGAGCTGATCCGCTCGATCCCGCACGGCGGCTTCGCCTCGGCGTTCAGCCCCGACGGGCAGCTGCTGGCGACCGGTTCGTTGACGGACCACGTCGTCACCTTGTGGACCGCGGACGGCGTCCTCGTGCGTGCCTTCGAGGGCCACAGGGGTCGCATCGAATCGGTCAGCTTCAGCCCCGACGGAAAGCGGATCGTGTCGGCGAGCCTGGACGAGACGGTGAGGGTCTGGGGCGTCGACGGTGCCGCGATCGCGACGCTGAAGGCCGATCGCGCCTTCGCGGCGTTCATCGATCCCGACGGACAGATCTACTCGGGTCACGGGGACGGAAAGATCCTCGCTCGCACCGAGGACGGCACCACCGTCAGGAGCTTCGGCGAGCCCGCGAGCGTGGTCTCGTCCGTGAGCGCCACGCCCGATCTGCGGACCATGGTGTCGGCGTCCAACGACGGCGGGATCCGCCTGTGGAGCCACGACGGATCTCTGCTGCGCACGTTCTGGGGCGGTCTCGAATCACCGTTCACCGGTGGCGTCGTGGCGATGAGCCCCGATGGGCAATACTTCGTCTACGCGACCAAGGAGGGGCTCCGCTACGTCGAGACCCAGAGTCAGAAGAGCAAGCTGCTGCCGGTGAAGGATGAGGCGGTGGCCTTCGGGCGCAGCGGAGACAGCTTCGTCACGGGCAGTGGCCACGAGGTGCACCTCTGGAAGCGGGACGGGACCCTCGTTCGAACGCTGACCCTGCCGTCGACCTCCGTCGTCTCCCTGGCCCTGAGCCCCGATGAGAAGCTCATCGCCGTGGGCGATCAGGGCACCCTGTCGCTGGTCGACACCCACGGAAAGGGAGGGTTGTTCAAAGGGCTGGAATACATGATCCAGGGGGTCGCGTTCAGCCCGGACAGCCAGCAGATCGCGGGAGCGTGCTCCGATGGTCAGGTGAGGGTGTGGAGCGTCGGCGGAAAGAAGCTGCAGACGCTGAGCGGCAACACCAACATCGTCTACAGCGTCGCCTTCACGCCCGACGGCAAGTCCATCGCGGCGGGCGGATGGGACAACAACATCCGTTTCTGGTCGGCCGACGGCAAGCTGCAGCGGACCCTCGCGGGTCACTCGCGGCAGGTCACGGCCATCCAGATCAGCGCCGACGGGCGCGCCATGCTCTCCGCGTCCGGGGACGGCACCATCCGCCGCTGGGACCTGACCAGGGACCAGCCCATCGTGTCCTGGATCGCCAGCGACGACGATTGGGCGGTGTTCACCGCCGCGGGTCACTTCGAGGCCTCGCGCGAAGGCGGGAGATTGGTGGGCATGAGCACCGGCCTTCGAGGTTTTGCGATCGACCAGTTCGCGATCAACTACAACCGGCCGGATCTCATCCTCGACGCGCTCGGGGTCGATGCCCCCGCGGAACGCGAACACTTTTACCAGCAGTATCTCAGACGCCTGCGGAGGGCCGGGATGACCCAGGCCGATGCAGGTACTGTATTGCATGTCCCGGAGGCCAAGATCATCAAGTCGACGCAGGCCGGCAAGATCGCCACGATCGATCTGGAGGTCTCCGACGCTCGGTATCCGCTGAAGTCTTACAATCTCTACGTCAACGACGTGCCGCTGTTCGGCGCGTACGGTAAGCCGATCGAAGGCAAGAAGAGCGCGACGCTCACCGAGCAGATCTCGCTCAACAAGGGACGAAACAAGATCGAGCTCACTGCCATCAATACCCAGGGCGCCGAGTCGTTTCGGGCGCTCACCTACGCGGACTATCGCGGCGAGACGGTGGGCAAGCTCTATTTCATTGGCTTTGGGGTGTCGAAGTATCGGGACAAGGCGCTGAACCTCGACTTCGCGCACAAGGACGCCCTCGACCTGGCGGCGACCTTCACCCGGATGGAGAAGCGATACGGTGGGGTGAAGGTCCATACCTTCGTCGATGAAGCGGTGACGCCGGCCAGCATCGCCGCAGCGAAGGGCTTGCTGGCGGAGGCGACTGTGGACGACACCTTGGTGCTCTTCATCGCCGGCCACGGGGTCCACGAACAGGACTCAGCGGCGACGTATTACTATCTCACGCACGGCGCCGACCTGAAGAACCTGACGGGCACGGCGGTGAGCTTCGACGCGATCGAAGAGATCCTCCAGGGGGTCGCGCCCCGCCGGAAGCTCTGGCTGATGGACACCTGCGAGTCCGGCGAGGCCGAGCCGGGGGCCCTGGCGGCAGCCACCTCGACCGGCGCCACGGGCCTGATTGGCCGGGGCGTGAAGAGGGTCCTGAACGCGGCGGCGAAAGCGCCCCCGGTGCGGCCCTATTTGCACCAACGAGAGCGCTACATCTACAACGATCTGTTGCGCCGCTCGGGGAGCGTGGTGCTGTCCTCCTCACGCGGCGGCGAGCTCTCGTACGAGCGCGCGGATCTCGCCAACGGCGTGTTCACCGCGCAGCTCATCGAGGCGCTCAGCCGGGGGGACGCCAGCGGCGATGGAGCGGTCACCGTCGAAGAGCTTCGGTCGTTCGTGGCCCGAGGCGTCGCGCGCGAGACGCGGGGACTGCAGAACCCGACCATCGACCGCGACAACATCTCCCAGCGGGTGGCGTTCCCGGTGCTCACTCCGAAGTGAGCGGCCTCATCGGGCCTAAACGTTCTCGATCCGTACGATGCGGTGCTTGTTGAGCACGATGCGAAAGTGCTCGTGGCGCAGCAAGTGCCCGCCGCGGTCGTCGGTGCGCTCCAGCCGGATGACCATGTTGAGGTGATAGACCTTCGGCAATTTCGCCTCGGCGAAGGTCTCCTTATCCGGGTCGAAGTATCTCAGCTTCTCCTCGGGATCATCGAGCCGCACCAGGAAGTGCCGCACGTTGAAGCGCATGATGTCGCGCAACCCATATCCATCGGGCATGCGCTCCTTGTCCCGCGACTCCTCCACTTCGAGCACTTTTCGATAGTGGATGACCTCTTCCATCAGCGGCCCCTCGAAGGCCTGGATGGTGCGGCGCTCGGTGCGGATGCGGCGGATCTCCTCCGGCACATCGGCGAAGCGCAAGAAGCGCATCGACTCGCGCAGCTTGGTCTCGACCATTCCCAGGCCGACGTTGCGCAGGGTCGAGCTGGTGATGTTGGTGACGAAGTCGAACCGACGCAGCCTCGGGACCAGATATTCGTTGGCGCCGACCTTGATGCGATCCTTCGCGACGTACGCCAGCACCGCGCCGGCGAGGACGAGCATCTTGGTGCCCGACGAGAGGTTGGCCATCTGCTGCGGGAGCTGGGTCGCGAGCGCCCAGATCGCCGCGATCGCCGCGCCCACGGCGCCGACCCCGTTTCGCACGAACTTGTCGGCCTGCGCCTTGCGCACGTCGAGATAGAGCGCCTGCTGCACCGCCTTCTTGAGCTGCGAGGCGCGATAGGCGAAGTACTCGTTGAAGCCGGTGTCCTCGGTCGCGGAGAGCACGAGAAAGTCTTGCTTCTTGCGCTGCTCGGCCTCGGTGCGGGCGAGATCGGCGAGCATGACGATCGCGCGCGGGACCAGGCCGCTGCCGTCGGATCGCACCAGATCGGTGAAGTCATCGCAGAGGTTGGCCAATCGTTCCTCGAGCGTGAGGCTCATGTACTCGTCCGCCAGACGGAACGACTCGACCAGCTGGCGATGGCACAGCAGCTCGTAGGGCGCATAGTTGGCCCGCATCCGCCGGAACGCGGAGATCGAGCCGCGGATGCGCTCGATCGCGCCCGGGATCGCGCTCAAGAGATCGCCAGGACGATCGCGGGCCATCTCCCGGAGCTTGCGCAGCTCCGCGCGCGCGCCCTCCGCCTCGAGGTGCGCATACAAGCGAACATAGGTCGCGAGCGGCAGCGTCGGCGGCGGCCGGCCCGACTGGAGCGAGCGAAACCCGAGATCGAGCCGGTGCAGCGGCGACGCGAGCGCGTTCGGATCAGCCAGCTCCTGCAGCGGCAGCGGCGTGGCGTCGAGCCGGATGAGCGCGGTGACGTCACCGTAAAATTCGTCGCGCGGATAGTTGGATGAGTTCAGGCCGACGTTCTTCGGGATGAAGAGGAAGATATCGGCGTCGAACCGCTCGGACTCGGCCCGCCCCAGCTGGTAAGTGAAGCGGATCTCGAGCTGCTGGTGATCGTGGAGCTCGACCTGGACGCCCAGCTCGGGGTCCTTGAACGGGCTCTGCAGCACGGCCGTCGACGGCATTTGCATACTATCCGCGGGGCAGCTTCACCCACGCCTCCGTCGCTTCTCCGGTGTGCTTGCTGCCGGCGTCGCCGCCCAGGCAGTGGATGATCTCGGCGATCGGCTTGGTCTTGATGCGCCGTCCTTCGGGCGTGCGCGCGGTGATGCGCACCAGCTTCGGTCCCGCATCCGACTCGATCCGCACCTCCGAGCTCGCCTGGGCTTCGCTGATCATCGCGTCGAACAGCCGCCGCACCGCCTGCTGCGATCGGCCCTCGGCCTCCACGACGCGCAGCGCCGGATCGTCGAGCTCGAGGCTGAAGGTCACGCCGCGCGCCGCCGCTCGCGCCTTTACTTCCTCGAGCGCGGTCGAGCACAGGGTCCCGATGTCGCGCGTCTCGACCTGATCGGCGGTGGCGCGCCGGCCGAGCACCGCGCGCTCCGCCTGATCGGCCGCCGTCTCGAGCCGCGCGGCGAGATCGCCCTCGGTGACGCCTGCCGCGCGGCGCATGAGCTGCGCGTCGTCGCGGAGGATCTCCTCCAGCGCGTCGATGCGCAGCGTCTGCTCGCGATCGGACACGATGCCGACGATGCGGCCCTTTCCCGGCGGTCCGGGCACGGTGAACCAGCGGACCTCGAGCTCCGCCGCGCGTTTCACGCGACCGGCCAGCACCCACGGCACCACCACGCCGCGATCATCGGCCCGCGCCTGCGCGATCGCCGCGGCGTGCTCGGGCAGCTTCACCCACTCGCCGGCGGACTGCAGATCTTCGGCGAGCGGCAAGCGGCACAGCTCGCGGGCGCGCGCGCTGATCGCCAGCGGGCTGCCGGCCTCGTCGTACATGAGCACGCCGAGCGGGAGCTCCTCGACCAGCGCCTGCAGGGCTGCGCGGTGCGCCCCGGCCTCGCGCAGCTGCTCCGCGAGCCGCAACGCCAGCTCGCGCAGGGCGTCGGCCAGCTCGCCGAGCTCGTCGGTAGAGTCGACCGCGACCGGGTGCCCGAAGTCGCCCTGTCCGAAGCCGCGCACGGCCTCGGTGAGACGGCGCAGCGGGCGAGACACCACCAGTGCCGCGACCAGGCTCAGCACCACGGCGGCGGTGAGGCCCAGCGCGCCCGCCTTCTCGGTGAAACGGTAGGTCGCGACCACCGCATCGTCGATCTGCTGGGTGGGCGCCGAGCTCTGGGAGATCTCGAGGAGGCTCTTTCGCACCTCGGTGCGCAGGTAGATCAGCGTCGGGATCAGGACCAGGCCCACCACCACCAGGTAGCTGACCATGACCTTGAAATGCAGCGGGACGCGAAACCGCTCGGCAGGGCGTGGATCAGGGCGCGGATCCAAGGTCCGCCGAGCATGTCACGAACGGCCGGATTGCACCAAATCTAGCTCTTTTTTCAGCTTGAGCAGCCCCGCCAGGTGCTCGGCGGCGATGCGCGGCACCTTGGTGGGCTTGTACACCTGGGTCGTCCCGCTGGTGCGCGGGCGGTGGCGCACCGGCGTCTCCGTGACGCGCAGGCCGAGCGCCATCGCGCGCGCGACGAACTCCCACCAGAAGCCCTGCTTCAGGATGCCGACGTTGCCCGCGAGGATCTGCTGGAGCTTCTCCTGGCGGATCACCAGGAACGGGCACGATGGGTCGCGGAACGGCACCGGGAAGATCGTGCGGTACACCATCGCGAACGCGCCGCTCATCACCTTGCGGATCAGCGGATCGACGCGCGGGTTGCGATAACCCATGACCAGATCTTTGTCCGGGATGAGCGCGTGGACGCTCTTGAAGTCGGCCGGATCGCACTGCCCGTCCGAGTCGATGAACGCCACCAGCGGCGCGGTGGTCGCGCGGAAGCCGTCGATGACCGCCTTCGAGTACCCCTTCCGCACCGGATCCGAGATCAGGTGCAGCGGGATGGTCTCCTGCAGCTTCTTCAGCACCTCGACCGTGTTGTCGGTCGAGCCGTCCTCGCACACCACGAAGCGGATCTTGAAGCCATCGCGCTTGTGCACGACGTCGTAGAACTCCTGGATCGTCGAACCGATCGACCCACCTTCGTTGTGGGCCGGCAGGACCACGTCGAGATCGAACTCACTCATGCTCTCTCCATCAACAGTCGCTCGAGCTCGCCCGCCTTCTTGGCGTCGAACTTCGACATGTACCAGCGCACCGTGCGCTCGACGCCGTCCTTGAGACCCACGCTCGGGACCCAGCTCAGGAGCCGCTTCGTCTTCTCGACATCGGCCGCGCGGCTCTTCACGCCGACCGGCTTGTCGAGCTGCTTCTCGATCGTCTTCGCGCGCCAGTTCATGGTCGTGAAGATCTCCTCGATGAGCTCGAGGATGGTGTGGTGCTGATCGGTCCCGACGTTGATCGTGTCGAAGCCCTTCAGGTGGACGCCCGCCAGCGCCATGCCGGTCGAAGTATCTTCGACGTGGGTGAAGTTTCGGGTCTGCAGACCCGAGCCCCACACCGGATAAGGATCGAGCTTCGCCGCCGCCTTGGCGATCAGCGCGATCACCGCGTGGCTCTCGTTCTCGCGCTCGCCGTACGCGGTGAAGATGCGGCAGGCGACGCCGGACATGCCGAACTGCTTCACGAAGGCGCGCAGCTGCAGCTCACCCATCAGCTTCGCCCAGCCGTACTCACCATCGGAGAACGCCTTTCCGGGCTCCTCGAAGTTGGCGTCGGTCTCCTTGAGGAGCTGCCGCTCGACCTCGCTCTCCTGCATGTTGGTCGGGTACACGCAGGCCGAGCTGGCGTGCACGATCTTCTCGACGCCCGCCTTTGCGCCCGCCGCGAACACCGCGTGATCGAGCACCATGTTGTTCATGCACTCGACCGGGTGCGAGTCGATGTATCCGCGCCCACCGTGCATCGCGGCGAGGTGGAAGATCATGCTCTTCTTGGCGACGGCCTTCTCGCACGCAGCGGCGTCGCGCATGTCGGCCTTCATGAACTCGACGTCCTTCTTGACGGTGTCGAGGTGCTCGAGGCGGCCGCTGGAGAGATCGTCGGCGACCGTGACCTTGGCCCCCGCCTTCACGAGGAGCTCGGTGAGGTGGCTCCCGATGAACGACGCGCCGCCGGTGACCAGGACATTCTTGCCCTGATAGTACTGGGCCAAAATCTTATCGGTCGACATCATGACTCCTATTCATTGCGCAGCGAGCTGCGCCTCGAAACGCCACTGCTGGCAAGCGCCGCCGTGGTAATTGAACTGGTTGACTCTCTGCCCGTCGCCGGTGGACGGCGTGCCGTCCCAGACCTTCTCCGTGCCTTTTCTGGCGAGGAAGTAAGTACCGGCGTTGGCGACCTTGATCTGCACGGGCTGGGTCTTTTCGGTCGGGCTGCACGGCGCCATCTTCAGCGGCTGATCGATCTGCCCAAGCGTAGGCAGCGCGCTGATGCAGAAGTCCGAGTCGGCCGCCTTGATGACCGTCGCGCCGTTCACCTGCGTCACCCGGAAACGCTGGTGCGGATCCTCCTTGGTGCACGGGAACTGCTTCACCTCGGCGCCGATCGACGAGGTCGCGGTCATGCACTTCTTCGAATAGTCGGAGACCAGGTGCACCACCCGATCGTCGTCGAACGGCGGGGCTTCCTGGATCAGGCTCAGCAGCGACGGCTGATTTATACAGTTGCCGGAGAGCGGCGGGACGAGCTTGTACAGCTCGAACTCCGGCGTCTGTCCGAGCACCTCGGTTCGCCGACCCGGGAAATTGATCCGGCCATTTTCCGTGTAGTGGAGATAGTACGCGATCCCCGTCGGCGTCTTGCAAGCCATGTCGCCGACGTTCGAGTCGGGCGCGCCTGCGAACCCACGGCGGCTGGCGCGGTGCAAGAACCACGGGTTGTAGCCGTCCACGATGAAGATGTCGTCGCGCGTGGTGTGCGCGGCGACGGTCTCGCGCAGCGTCCTGTCGGGATCGGACAGCACCAGGCCATCCTTGTGCCCGGTCATGAACCAGACGTAGCCGATCTCGCTGGGGAGCGCCCAGCCTGCGCCCCACACCACCGCGACGGCGACGGCGGCGTCGTTGGCCCAGGGGCGCGGTCGCCAGGACACGCGCGCGGCGACCACCACGGCGATCACGAACGCGCATGTTCCAAGGATGGCTCCCCGTGGCAAGAACCATGTATGGAGCCATGAATTCCCGCCACCCGTCGGGCCGTACCCCAGGGTCTGCGCGGCCAGGACGGGCGAGGCGATCAGGCACAGGAACACGAACAGCGCGGCGGCCCGCTCGAGGGTCGTGCCCTCGTTCTTCGCGAGGTTCGCCAGGCCCAGCGCGGCGAAGTACGTGCAGGGCGCGAAGAGCACCAGCGCATAGTACGAGTGCACGGTCGTCCGGAACGAGAACGCCAGGCAGAACACGAACGCGCAGAGAAACCAGACCAGCATCGGAGCGCCGAGCGCGCGCTCGCTCTTCCTCTGGCCGAGCACCAGGCCCGCGAGGAACGACGGGATCAGCACCCAGTTGATCCCGAACCCACCGACCAGGAAGCCGAGGGTGTGGAACCACATGTTCTTGTTCTCGAGGTTCCCTTTGACCTCGGCCACGGTGAAATCGAGGTGGAAATAGGCGCTGAGGACCTCGTAGGTCTTCGTCAGGTGGCCGGCCCAGGCGGTCCAGGCGACGCCGGCGGCGAGCGGGATCGCGAACGCCAGACCGCGGAGGATCACGTTCTTGAGCGGCGGTCGCTTCGCGCTCCAGCTGAGCAGGAACAGCGCGGGACCGGCGGTGATCGCGGGGGTCTTGGTGATCACCGCGAGCGTGTAGACGGCGATGCCGAGGGCGAACTCACGGCGCCTTCCCTCGGGCTGCGCGGAACGGGCGATCAGCGCGGCGGAGATCAGCGTGAGCGCGCAGCAGAGGCCGTCGGCCTGGATTTGCCGGAACTCCTGCAGCGCCATGGGGGAGAGGAGCGCGGCGGCATAGAACGTCGCCTCGCGGAGCTTGTCCTTCGGCAGCAGCTTTCTTCCCGCGATGATCACCGCCGCCAGGAACGCGAGCACGCCGACGAGCCGCGCCGCGCGCGCGTGCTCGCCGAAGATGTACATCGCGAAGTGCACCAGCGCGGGATAGACTGGCGCCTCCATGCCGACGATGCCGGTGGGGCCGCGCCAGAAGTCGATGCGCGGGTGGAAGAAGTCGAGGCCGGTCTCGTGGAAGTTATAGGCGACCGAATAGACGTCGCTCTGCCGCCAGTTGTGGGTCTCGTGCCCGATCGGCTCGAGCGCCGTCGCGAGCTGATAGCCGGCCAGCGCGATCGCCAGCAGAATCAGAGTTGCGCGAACGAACTTTTCCCGCCAGCCGGTCGCCAATTCAGAACCCCATCACTCCGTATTCCACGACCGGCGATCGCAGCGTGTATTCCAGCGCGAACGGCGGCCGCAGCGACGGCGCGAGCTCCCAGGGCTTCGCGTGGTCGATCGCCGGCATCTGGAACATGACCGGAAGAGAGCCCACCGGCCCGACGCCGATGTCGCGCAGGCGCACGGTCGAGGGCAGCCGCGGTACGCGCGCGTGCAGGGTCTGGCCGATGAAGAAGACCCGATAGAACGGCGGCGTGGTGCTCGGATCGCCGACGTCCATCTCGAGCGCGTCGTAGCTCGGCGCGTCGAAGTCGATCCGCGCGTCGAGCATGCGGGTCTGATCGGGGCTGAAGTCGAACGCATCGACCGGACCGATCTGGATCGCAGGGTCGGCCCCGAAGCGGCGAACCGCGGCGAGGAGCTGCAGCGACTGCCCGTTGGCGGCGACGTACGCGAAATCCGGCGCGAGGCGAGGATCGTCGAACGAGGTCACATTCCAGAGGATGTGGCCGGGGCTCTGGGTGATCGCGCCCCAGCCCACCAGCACGGCATCATCGCGGCCCGGGAGCTGGCGCAGCGCAGGAAGGTACCCACTCGTGAATTGCTCGCCCGCGCTGGGAAATATCCCCGAGACCGGAAGCACGAGATCCACGCTCGTGGTGACCACCATGGGGCCAGGTCGCGAGAACGTCACGGACTGGCTGATCATCGCGCCGCTGCGCGCGATCGGCGCGGTCACCGTGGCGTTGACGACGACGTTGTCCCGTCCGAAGTCGACCGCGATCAGGCTGAGCGGCGCGTTCGTGACCTGATAGTCGGACATATAGGTGATGCCGGTCGTGGCGACCTGGCTGAAGTCCTCGCCGGAGATCACGACCTGGGCGTCGAGGCTGCTCTTCCCGAAGATCGTCCCCTCGATCGCGGCGGGCGGAGGCGGCATCGGGGGCGCCGCCGGGAGCCGATCGAGCCGCAGCGTGGGATGAGTCGCGGTGGCCACGCCGACGAACGCCATCGCCGAAAATCCCGCCTTTGCAGCGCTCACCGAGACGGTGGTCATGTCGGCGTCGATGTCGATGCTGGCGCGCCCGTTGATGTCGGTGACCCCTTCGAAGAAACGCACGCCGGCCGCGTCCTCGACGCGCACCGCGGCGCCCTCGAGCGCGCCACCCTCGCCGACGACGTCCTGGGTATAGACGGCGACCTTGTGCACGGTCTTCGCGTCCATCACGTCACCGACGGTGCTGTGTCCGGTCAGGACGATCGACGCGGTGCGCGTGAGCGTGATGGTGATGTTGCCCATCGTCTGTCCGGTGAATCCGACCGGCACTGCGCCCTCGACCTCGAGCTCCACGGTCATCGCGTCGCGGACGTTCCAGCGGATGCCGACGGTCGCGGTGGCGGTCGTGAACCGCAGCGGCGTGACCTCGAAGGTCTCGATGGCCGGCTGCGGAAGCGTGGTGACGGTGAGCTCGCGCTGCACGGTCCCGAAGGCGTTTCGCGCCTCGAACTTGAACACGCTCATCGGGCGGTCGAAGGTGAACGACGTGAACCCCATCGCCGCGCCGTTGGCGTTCCAGGGACGGATCACGGTGGCGTCGCGCGAGATCTGTACCTCGTCGGCGCGCGAGGTCTGCCAGGTGACGCTCCCGCGCGTCCCGGTCGGCGCCGGGTTGGGCATCGCGTCGAAGCTCACGATCTCGGGCGGGAGCTCCTGCACGACGACGCCGGTGGTCGCGGTGACGGTCTGCGCGATGTTCGAGACCTCGAGGCGGTAGATGGTGAAGGACGTCGGGCTGACGTCCTTCGATCCGGTGGCGCTGGTGCCTTCGAACAGCGTCGCGCCGTCCCCGTCCAGCAGCTTCACCTTCCCGATGGGCGAGCCCGCGACGGTCCAGTCGAGCGTCGCGGTCCCGCCCGGCTCGATCGCGGCCGGCGTGGCCTGGAACCGCGTGATGCGCAGGACGGTGGCGTCGACGGTGACCGAGACCTCGGCGGTCGCCTGCAGATCGGCGTTCTTGGCGGTGAGGATGAACCGCGTGGCCGCGGCGATGGGCCCGCTCATGACCGTGCTCGAGAGCGCGTCCGACCCCTCGATGAGCACGCCCCCGGGCTGCGCAACGACGCCGATCTCGGTGGCGCCGGTGACGTCCCAGGTCAGGTTCACCCGATCGCCCAGCCCGACCATGGCTCGATCCGCCGTAAAAGCGGCAATCGTGGGGGCTTCACCGCCGCCGCAGGCGCTGACGAGCGCGACCGCGCCCAGGACGAGCCTTTTCATGCGGCGGAACCTACCCGAACCGCCCGAGATCGGGCGAAAAAAAGCGGATGGTCGGGCCCTCGTACCCGCTGAGGTGATCGAGCCGTTCGCGTTGATGGGCGAGGCGCGGGCGATCGCGCTGTGGGTGCGGTTGCTCCGCCGGAGCGCGCAGCGCGAGTTTGAATTCCCCGATCACATTCACATTCCCCGGTCCGATTCGCATCCCCTGTTCCCCGTCCCATGCGGTGGGTCCTGTTGTGGGCCGGTCTGACTTTCGCGGCCGGCGGCGACTCACGTCCGATGCGCAATTTGACCCTGGCTCTCCTGCTCCTCGCCGCCTGCGGCGAGCACCCGGAGAACCCGTTCTTTCTCGAGCTCGGCACCAACCACGTCGCGTTCTCGAGCTCACTCTAGCGGGACGCTGTAGAGCCCTTTCAGCTCGTGGCCGGACGTCAGGTACCAGGACCAGAGCTCGTAGACGACGTGCATCCCGACCAGACCGACCACGCGGCTCTCACCGACCTCGCGGCAAGCCTCGGTGGTGATGCAGGGCGTCGTCGGCACGTCATGCACCACGAACTGAGTGCCATCCCAGATACGCGCCTGCACCGCGACCGGAATCGTGAGCGCGAGATCGAGATCGCTCGGCCGGGTCTGGCGCGCGATCGCACCGCCGTAGCCGCTGGCCGAGACCCACGGCGCGTCGATGGTCGGCGGCGGTGACGCAACGATGGTCGTGACGGCGCCGTCGACGACCCACGAAAAGAGGCCCGTCGTGGTCATGACGGTGAGTGTGCCGTCCAGCTCGCGGCGCACCGGCTCCGAACCCGCCGCCTCGCCGGTGAGCGCGGCGCCGGCCATGCGCGGCGCGCCCGACGTCGTCTGATAAGCCCAGACGCCGCCCGTCTCGGTCACCACCGCGAGCTCGCCGGGCGTCGGTCGATCGACGAAGCGGATCGCGCCGAAGTCGACGCCCGGTGGGAGCCGGAGCGCGCTCGGGGTGAGTATCTGCGTGGCGTTCGTGCTGAGGTCGATGTCGTAGACCGGGCCGCCGGCGGTGAGCGAGATCAGCACCGCGGTGGCGGCGGAAGAGCCCACCGCCATCCGCGCCGGTTGCTTGCACCAGACGCTCCCGGGGACAGGAAAGGGCTCCGCGCGCACGAGGAATGCGGACTCAGCGGTGCACCACAGCGAAAACGAGACCGAGGTCGTGCTCGCGCCCGCGATGAACTCCTCGCCGACGTTGGTCCGCAGCCCGACCTGGAAGAGCGGCGTCACCGACAGCTCGCCGCTCTCGCGCACGCCGAGGATCGCGTTGTGCACGTCGATCGACTTCGCCGCCAGATAGTCCGAGGGATAGGGATCGACGAGCACGCTCGAACCGGTCGCTCCGAACACCGCCGCGAGCTCGATGAGCCGCGGGTCCCAGTTGGGCCCGACCCAGTCGATCGCCCAGACGACCTGGGTACGCGGGCGCAGTAGCTCTGGCAACGCCAGCTCCGCGTCGGGGCGCGGCGCCTCGCCGTGCTTGAGATCGTCGAGAAAAAGACACCCGCTGGCCGAGGTGATGGCGACGAGACCGAGGAGCCCGCGAATCATGGCGTGCCTCCTTCCGCCGCGACCGGCGCTGGTCTCGCGTCTTCCATCTTCGGATACCGGATGATCGGCACCGGCGGCGGCAAAGCCATCGGGTTGCCGAACACCAGCTGGAGGCCCAGCACGTGGGAGTCCGGCAAAGGCACGAAGGTGAGTGAGTCGGGTGAGTTGTAACTGTACGAGATATAGCTGCTGATCCCCCGGTCACCATCGTCGGGGCTGTCCTTCTCGAATATCCAGAAGAGCCCGGCGTACGCGTCCACGCTCGGGACGAAGCCCGAGTCGCGATAGAACACCTTCGCCCGCGCGCCCGCCTGCGGGACGAGGCCGCCGCCGCTGGCCTGGATCGCGTAACCCACCTCGGCCAGGCGGAACAGCGGATCCGGCAGCACCTGGAGCACGATCCGCGCGTTGATGCCGGTGTCCGCGATGTTGCTCGCGAGGAGCGGGATCTCGTAGATGTCGCCCCCCGGGGTGGGCAGCGCGGCGTTGCGCGCGACGGCGTCGTTCACCGCGGCGATCTGATCGCCATAGTAGTCGAGCGTGCCGTCGTAAGAGTTGAGGCCGATACCCAGCGACCCGAAGACCTCGAAAGTCAGCTGCTCGGGCTGCGCGAGCGCGCGGAAGCCGCCGAGAGAGAGCTTCGTCCCGATCGTGCCATCCTCCTGGAGCGGATGAGTATTGCTGAGCAAAATGCCGAGTGAGTATCCGCTCTGGTGATCGAAGTTGAGGAGCCAGTTGAAGTCCTCGAACTTGTGGTGCGTCGCGGGCCCCGTCACCGGCGCGCCGCTGCGGACCGCTCGCCCACCGCAGTCGGCCCCGGGATCCGTCGGGCACGCGCCGCCGACGAAGCGCCCGATGCCGTCCGCGTCATACGACTGACTGAAGTAGTGGAGCGCCAGCTCGACCGCGAAGCCCTTGTACGCCATGCCGGCGAAGAACACCGCGCTCACGCCGATCGCCGGGATGAAGCTGGTCTGATCGCCCGACTGCGCGAGCAGGTTCGGAAATCCGGTCGGCCGCACCGTGGATAAGTTCATGCCCGCGAACCCGGCCAGCTCCGTGGCGGGTCGCCCGAACCCCCACGACAGGACATAGATCGCCTTTCCGAGCCCCGCGTCGGTCGTCCCGTCGTCGGTCCGCAAATACTTGGCCGGCGAGGCGCGAACGCCGGCGCCGATCGTGAACGGCGTCGCGTTCAGCGCAAAGATCGACTTCAGAAAGAGGTGATTCAGCTCCAGCCCGTTGATCTCGTTGTTGAGGTACGGGCGAAGCGTCGCGAGCGTGAACGGCTCGGCAGAGGCGGGAGAGCTGGCGAGTATCAGAGCGGTCGTGACGAGGAGAGCACCACGCATGCGAGAGGAACTCTACAACGCTTCCGGGGACGATAGTTAAGGCGGAGCCGGTGCCATGTGGAGTAGGACTCCCAGACGGGCGATCGGCCCGCTCGCCGCGGTTCGCCACTCGGCGAGCGCCTCCTCGTACCTTCGGCGCTCCGTCGCCACCCGGTTCGTCGCCCCGACGATCTCGTGCTGGAGCGACAGCCGTTGCGGGCTCCCGTCCTGGGGCAACGATCCGAGCGCCTGCGCGAGCGCCATCTGCAGCTTGTCCGCGGCCCGCGTCTTCTCCTCGACGTCCTGCGTCGCCTGGACCTCCTGGACCCGCTCCGACAGGCCCCCCACGTCGCCACCCGACAGCGCCAGGAGCTGCGGGACGAGCTGGGTCTGGCGGTCGAGCACCGTCACCAGGTTTCCGCGGGCGAGCGCTGCGTCACCCGCCGCGCTCCGCACGCTGCCCGAGCCGACGCCCGCCACCGCGAAGAGGGCCACGCCGAACCCAGCGATCGCAATCGCGATCTTTTTTCGGAGCGCCGAGGACGCGGTCGAGGCGGCCGCCGCGCGCGCCTTTTCCTCCTGGATCTCGGCCATCGCCCGGTCGATGAACGCCGGCTCGATATCCAGCTCTTTTCCCACCTTCTTGACGTCCTCGACGCTGCGCCCGGTCACGCCGGCGGACTCCTGGATCCGCGTCGCGCGCTCGATGACCTCGTCCATCTCCTTCGTCGACAGGCGGCGCGCCTGGGCCAGCTCTTCTCTCGTGCTCACGCGATGATGCTAGACGCCGGCTCAGGCGCGCGCAAAGCTCCCGGACACGTGATCGCCGCGCTCGCTCTGGCCGCCCTCACCACCGCCGCGACCCCCGCCGAGGTCCCCAACCCGCGGACACAGAACGCCTGGGTCTCGGACATGGCGAACATGATCCCGCCCGAGGCCGAGGGGCGCATGAACAACGTCATCGCTCGGCTGGAGCGGGATCTGCGCGCCGAGATCGCCGTCGTCACCGTCGATGACACCGATCGGCCGCCCAAGGAGTTCGCCGCCGACGTGTTCGTGCTCTGGGGCATCGGGAAGTCGGACGCCGACAACGGGCTCATCATCCTGATGGTCAAAAATCAGCGCCGGCTCGAGATGGAGACCGGCTACGGCCTCGAGCCCGTCCTCGGCGATGGGTGGCTCGGCCTGATGCAGACCGAGGTCATGGTCCCGGCGTTCAAGGCCGGAGACTATGCCAAGGGCCTGGAGGCCGGACTCTCGCGCGTCGACGCCGAGCTGCGCGCCAACGCCGGGGTCGTTCGCGAAGGAACGCGGCGGACCGGCGTCCCGGCGAAAAGCGAATCCGAATCCCTGATCCGCATCCACAAGAAAGCGCACTACAGCGTCCCCGTCGTACCGATCCTCATGCTCTTCGGGATGATCGGCCTGCCGATCGTCTTCGTCTTCGCGTTCATGGTGTCGAGACGGCGCGAGCGCACCTGCGATCGCTGCACGAAAGAGATGCACCTGCTCGACGAGGCCGCCGACGACGCGCACCTCACCGAAGGGCAGCAAAAAGAGGAGCAGCTCGGCTCGATGAACTATCTCGTCTACATCTGCGACCCCTGCGAGAACATGCGCATCATTCCCCGGCACAAGTGGTTCTCGGGGCAGTCGAAGTGCTCGCGTTGCACTTTCAAGACGCTCCAGAGCCGCTCGGTGACGCTGCAGGCCGCCAACTATGTCCTCGGCGGCACGGTGCAGATCACCGAGACCTGCGGGCACTGTCACCACCGCAACGTCTACACCCGCTCGACCCCGCGGCTGCAGCGCAGCACCACGACCAGCTCCGGCGGATCGAGGAGCAGCAGCGGCGGGTCGCGGAGCAGCGGCGGCGGCTCGTTCGGCGGCGGCCGCAGCGGCGGCGGTGGCGCGGGCTCGAGCTGGTGATCACGCTGCGCTTCGTCGCCGGCACCATCGAGGTGCGCGGCCTCCCGGAGGGCGCCCCGCTCGTCCCGCCGCGCTTCGCCTGGGACCCGCGCATCAACGCGCACCGCGGCCTCGGCTTCGACTATCCGGCGATCATCCGCGCGCTGCACCTCGCAAAGGCCGAGTACACCGACGAGGCGAGAAAGTATGTCGTGATCTCGGCCGACGTGGAGATGCCGCCGCCGCGCCCGTATCAGACCGCGGCGATCGAGGCGTGGAAGCGGCAAGGCCGCCGCGGCGTCGTCGTGCTCCCCACCGGCGCAGGAAAGAGCCACGTCGCCGAGCTGGCGATCGCCGACGCGAAGCGGAGCGCGCTGATCGTCGCCCCGACGCTCGATCTCGTGCGCCAGTGGTACGACAACCTCGGCGCGCGCTTCAAGGTGCCGATCGGCCTCGTCGGCGGCGGCGATCACGACGTCCAGCCCATCACCGTCACCACCTACGACTCTGCGCACCTGCACGCCGAGAACTTCGGCCACAAGTTCGGCCTGGTGATTTACGACGAGTGCCACCACCTCCCGAGCGCCGCCTACGCGCTCTCCGCGAAGATGATGATCGCGCCATTTCGAATGGGGCTCACCGCCACGCCGGAGCGCGCCGACGGCAAGGACTTCGAGGAGCTGATCGGCCCCACCGTCTATCGAAAAGACATCAAAGAGCTCTCCGGCAACTATCTCGCCGAGTACGACGCCGAGACCATCGAGGTGAGCCTCTCCGACAGCGAGCGCCTGGAGTACGACGCGGCGCGGGCGATCTATCGCGGCTTCGTGACGAAGCAAGGCATCCGGGTGGGTACGCCGCAAGGCTGGGCGACGTTCATCATGCGCGCATCGGGCACCGACGAGGGCCGCCGCGCGCTGGCGGGATACCGCCGGCAACGCGAGCTCGCGACCGCGGCGCCGGGGAAGATCGAGGTGGTGAAGATGCTCCTCGATCGCCACGCGAGCGATCGATCGCTGCTGTTCACCGAGGACAACGCGATGGCTTACCGCCTCAGCAAGCAGTTCCTGCTGCCGGTGATCACGCACCAGACGAAGGTGAAAGAGCGCAGCCAGATCCTCGCCGCTCTCCGCGCCGGAACCATCGGCGCGATCGTCACGTCGAAGGTCCTGAACGAGGGCGTCGACGTCCCGGAGGCACGCGTCGCAGTGGTGATCTCGGGATCCGGCTCGGTCCGCGAGCACGTCCAGCGCCTCGGTCGCGTGCTCCGCCCGCAGGACGGTAAGCGCGCCCTCCTCTACGAGATCGTCACCCGCGAAACGAACGAGACCTTCACCAGCGAGCGACGCCGCGAGCACGACGCCTATCGGCCATAGTTGTTGTAACTAATGCGGGGGAGTGCGTAGCTCCGGCATGCTCCGCACTGCCCTACTATTGTCCCTCTCCACTTTCGCCCTGATCGCCTGCAAGGAGGAGCCCTCGAAGCCCCTCGCGCCGCCCGTGCAGCAGCCGCTCGAGGCTGCCAAGCCGGCCTCCGAAGGCGCAAAGAAGCTCACGGTCGCGCCGGAATCCTCGTCGGTGACGTGGACGATGAATGCGCCGCTCGAGAAGATCTACGGCGACGTCCCCGGCGGCGTTTCGGGCGAGGTCTTCGTCGACCCCACCGACATCACCAAGACGACCGGACTCGTGCACGTCGACCTGTCCAAGCTGGTCCTGTTCCAGCAGAAGCGGGACGACGATAAAAAAGAGTACGGCGAGAAGAAGAAGGACGACACCCAGAACAAGCACGCCCGCGGCTGGCTGGAGATCGACACTGACGCGCCGCCGGACATGCTGAAGCAGAACCAGCAGGCGGAGCTGAAGATCCTGAGCGTCACCGCCAACGGTGGCGCTGACATCACCAAGCTCACCGGCGACGAGCGCAAGATCGCGGCGGTCGTGAACGCCGACTTCGTGCTGCACGGCCGGAAGGTGCAGAAGGCGGTCGACGTCGAGGTGACCTTCAAGATGAACGGCGACGCGGTCAGCGAGATCCGCGTGAAGTCGCTGAAGCCGATGATGGTCGGCCTCGAGGAGCACGACGTCCGCCCCCGCGAGGCGTTCGGCAAGCTCGCCGCCAAGGGCCTCTCGGCGCTCGGAAGCAAGGTCGCGACGGCGGCTCCGGTCGACATCGACATCGTCGCGCGGTAGGCCGAGTACCTCGTGCTCACGGCTGATCTCGTCGAAGCGCGACCGCGCGGGGGTCAGCTCCGCCTCTCGCGCCTCGACGCCCGCCGCACCGAGGCGGCCATCGCGCTCGCCCAGCAAGTCCTCGCCATGTACGCGGCGTGCCTCGGTCAGACCCGCGAGGCGCTAGACGCCGCGATCGACGAGCTGATCGTCCCCGCCAAGGAGCGCCGCCTCTACCTCGGGCTGGTGAAGCTGGTCGAGGACACCTCCACGTTCGAGGGCGGATCCGGCAACAAAGAGCCGTCCCTTTTGCGTCGCGCGCTCTTCACGCGCGCCGCGGCCGCGCGCAAGGCCGGTGAGTTCGACCGCCCCCAGCTCCTCGCGACGATCGCGGCAGAAGAAGGCCTCACGCCCGAGCAGCTCGAGCGCGATCTCTACGGTGACCTGCGCGGCGCCGAGATCCTCGGCGCGGTCACGCCGGAGACGCCCGAAAAGCTGGTCGAGCGCTGGTCCACCAGCCAGGTGCAGGCCGTGCTCCTGCGGGCCACGCGCATCGTCGTCGACGTGGAGGCCGCAGATCCCGCCGATCAGCGCGCGCTGTTCCGGAAGCTCAAGTTCCTGCGGCTGCTGTGGCGGCTGGAGAAGCTCGGTGACACCTGGCGCATCACGATCGACGGCCCGCTCAGCCTCTTCGACTCGGTGACCAAGTATGGCCTCGAGCTCGCGATGATCGTGCCGCTCCTCGACGGGATGCGCGCCTACAAGCTCGCGTGCGATCTGAAGTGGGGCAAGACGAAGGTTCCGCTGACCTTCGAGCACCAGGGCGGCGGCGGCGCGGCGCGATCTCCGGAGGCGTCCCTTCCCGACGACATCCGGACGCTCTTCGAGAAGCTGCCCGCGACCGGATGGACCCCGACGATCGCGCACGAGATCATCGAGATCCCCGGCCTCGGATTGATCGTCCCCGATCTCTTGCTCGAAAAAGACGGAAAGCGGGTGTTCGTCGAGGTGCTCGGCCACTGGAGCCGCGAGGCGGTGTGGAAGCGAGTCGAGCTGGTCGAGGCCGGGATGAAGACGCCGATCGTCTTCGCGGTGAGCGAGCGCCTGCGCGTGAGCGAGGAGGTATTGCCGGGCGACGCGCCTGCGTGTCTCTACGTTTACAAAGGGGTGATGAGCGCGCGGGCGATCGCCGAGCGCGCGGTGGTCATCGGCGCCAGCCTTCTTCCCTAGACTCGCGATCCTCGAACAGGTCGACGTTCGCGCGCTTCTTTTCCCGGCTCGGTCGGATCACGAAAGCGAGATCGATACCCACCACGACCGCCGAGGCCTGGACGAAGTTGATCGACACGAACAGCGCCGGATCGAACACCTCGGCGATGTGGAACCGCAGGCCCGGCGTGATGAGCAGCGGCGGTTTCACCTCGCCTGCGCCGGCCATCTGGGTCGCGCCACCGACCTCGAGGTAAGGCTCGAAGAACGGCGTGACGGCGGCGCTGACCCGCCCGATCCCGCCAAAAAGAAGCGCAAAACCGTCGGCGTCCTTGGCCAGTGACACGACCGGAATGAAGCCGACCTCGAGGCTCAACGTGAGCATGTCGAGCTGCAGCTCACCCATGCCGCGCAAGCGGAACGAGAGCGCCTTCGAGATGTACAGCTGCGTCTCGTAGCTGCGCACCGATGCGACCGTGCTCAGGATGTCCTGGTTGATCGGATCGTCCGATGACGTCGGCGCGTACACGTCGAAGCCACCGGCGAGACGGAAGCGCGGCTGCTTGTCGGCCTCGGTGAGGTTGCCGCCGACGGTGACGCCGGCGCCGATGTTTCCGAGGAAAAACGCCGCGCCTTCGGCCCCACGGCCGGCGACCAGCCCGAGCGGAAGGACCGCCGAGAGCGCCACACCTTCCGTGAGCCGCACGTGCGCGCGCGCCTCGTACGACCAGGCCGACGCGCCGGAGTTTGCGCTGCGGCCATCACCGAACGCGGCCCGCGTGATCAGATGGAAGCGCGACATCCCGGCCGGATCGACGAGATCAGTCGACCACGGTCGGACCTCGAGCGGCGGCGGAGCGACGGCGGCCGGCTCCGCAGCCGCGGCGGGCGGAGTTGCGCTGGCCAGCAAGATAGCCAGGGGCAAACAGGCGAACATCAATGTCTCCTTCACGGTCCCGAGAACAGGACAGTTCCCAGCGTCCCGTTGATACCGCACAGGCGGCTCGGCTCGCTCTCGTACGCCGCCGTGATCGCACCGGACGCGTCGTGCCGAAAGATGGTGCGTATTCCGCCATTACCGACCGCAGCATCGTAGAGGTCACCGCTGGCGTCGATCGTGATCGAGCTCGGGAGCCCAGGGGTCCCATCGGAGTTGTACGTGAAGTCGGGCGGCAAGTCGGCGTAGGTGAAGTCGAGGCGCTCGCTGCCGTCGGATCCGACGGTCCAGCGCTCGATCCGCAGGCCGTTGGGCCGCGCGACCCAGAACCCGCCCCCGATCGGACGCGCGCGCGGAGTCCACCGGCTGTTGTCGCCCGTCATGTGGAGCATCCCGTTCGCATCGACGAGGCACGAGCTGCCCAGCACGATGCCGTCGGTCGAGATCGCCAGCGCGTCGCTGCACGCGGAGAGTATCCCGCCCATCTGGTCGAAGTACGCGCTGAGGAAGTTCGCCCCGTCGAGGCAGGCATAGTACAGCGCGCCCGTCGTCGGGTGCATCCGGATGCGGAAGACCGGGTCCATGGTGCAGTTCGGTGACGGAATGATCGGATCGTTGGCGATCGCGTCCGCCGGCAGCGTGTACTCGCCCATGCTGTCGAGCGTCAGCGGGTCGGGAACGAACTCCCGGATCGTCGAGTCCCCCCCGACGTAGATCAGTTTCCCGTCGGTCGGGCGCACCAGGTGAGACTGGGACCCGACAGGCAGCGCGCCGCTCGGCGTGTTGAACGTGGCCTCCTCGCACACCAGGCCGAGGCTGTTGCCGGTGGTGGTCCCCGCCAGGAAGTGCCACACGTCGGGATCGAACGTCGCCGCTCCGGTCATGTTCGGCGAGCGCTCTGCGACGATCGAGATCGTCGCGGGCGGACTGTCGTAGAAGCCGTCGTTCACCACCAGCTGGACGAGATACATGCCGGCATCGTCGGCCGTGAAGGTGGTGCGGTTCGCGGTCGGGTTGGCGAGCACGGC
>Ga0105047_10004797_pt1 | contig 23421 bp, 23 predicted proteins | sample MAT04_FD_78384 | JGI IMG/M metagenome (GOLD analysis project Ga0105047, IMG submission 78384) | Freshwater microbial communities from Lake Fryxell liftoff mats and glacier meltwater in Antarctica - MAT-04 (megahit assembly) | ecosystem: Environmental > Aquatic > Freshwater > Ice > Liftoff... | reverse complement strand
GTAGCGCTCGCGGACCCGGCGCTCCTCGGCGGCGGCGTACCCGACGAGCGAGCAGCTGCCGAGGCCCCCGATGACGAAGATCCCCAGACCCACCGGCCACAGGTCGGGCTCGCGCCAGAGTCCGATCGCCAGGTAGACGGGCGCGAAGAAGGCGACGAGCTTGTAGGAGAACGCCCGTCCGTAGGAGATCACCGACAGGGGAAGGGTGATGGCCGTGACCACCATGCCCCATACGAACGTCATGGGGGCGATGACCCCGGCCGCTACGACGAACAACTGGTCCGAGGCCGCGGAAATCCAGGGGAGGTGGCCGCGTGCTCGCAGCACGAGCCCCAGGGCCAGGTTCTGTCCGGCGTTCGCCGCCGCGAATCCCAACGCCAGCCACAGTCGATTGGGCCCGAACATCGGCAGCGCCGCGATGATGGCGAACAGCCCGAGGGCCAAGGCGCAGCGTCCGACCACGGCCCGCTGCCAGTACTCGTAGGGAAGATCAGCGGCCTGGGAGATCCGCCGATGCCAGGGCGCGACCGAACCCGGGGCAGCCCCGACGGGCGTCACCACGGACTCGGACGGTGATTCGATACAGGAATCGTCGGCAGAAGTGCACCCCGCCCTGAGCTTTCCTACAGCAACGATCGCGAGCGCCCTCCCCGGACTTGTCGGCGCTTCGCAACGCCCGACTACCGTTGGAGACGTGACTACGTACGATCGCCCCTTTGGCCGCTACCTCGAAGACTTCGAGCCGGACGACATCTACAAGCACTGGCCCGGCAAGACGATCACCGAGTACGACGATCATCTCTTCTGCATGATCACGATGAACCACCACCCGTTGCACACCAACGCCTGGTTCGCCGAGAACGAGTCGGTGCAGGGCAAGAATGTCGTTGTCGGCAACCTCGTTTATTCGCTGGTGCTCGGAATGAGCGTTCCCGACGTGTCGGGTGCGGCCATTGCCAACCTCGAGGTCGAGACGCTTCAGCACAAGAACCCCACCTTCCACGGCGACACCATCTACGCCGAGACCCGGGTGCTCGAGAAGCGGGAGTCGTCCAAGGGTGATCGTGGCATCGTCACCGTCGAGACCAAGGGCTTCAACCAGGACGGCGTCGAGGTCTGCTACTTCAAGCGCAAGGTCATGGTGTGGAAGCGTGATTCGGCGCCGACCCGCAAGCGTCCGTATACCGAAGATGGTGTCTGGAGCTGAGCCCGGAATCCCACGGTTCCACCTTTCCGTTCAGGCACCGCACCCACGTCCACCTCACCCGTGCGCTCACCGACGGCATCTGAGGCGCTGCTCGACTGGGGAGCATCGGTGCGCCGCGACCTACCGTGGCGCCACACCCGCGACCCGTGGGCGATCCTCGTCAGCGAGGTGATGCTGCAACAGACCCAGGTAGCGCGGGTGCTGCCCAAATGGGACGAGTTCCTCCGGCGCTGGCCCACCCCGGCGGCCTGCGCCACCGCCGGTTTCGCCGAGCTGCTCGAGGTGTGGACCGGCCTCGGGTACCCCCGCCGACTGAAGTCGCTTCAGGGAACGGCGCGCCTGATCGCAGCAGACCATGACGGGAAGTTTCCGCGCGATCTGGCCTCGTTGCTCGCCCTCCCTGGCATCGGTGCCTACACCGCCCGAGCGCTGCAGACCTTCGCGTTCGAGGCCGACACCGGGGTGGTCGACACCAACATCGCCCGGGTGCTGGCCCGACGGGCGGGCCTGCGCCTCACCGCCCGCGAGGCCCAGCACGCTGCGGACTCGTTCGTTCCCGCCGGCAACTCGTGGGCCCACAACCAGTCGCTGATGGACCTGGGCGCACTGGTGTGTCGACCCGAGCCGAAGTGCGCAACCTGCCCGCTCGAACAGCACTGCGCCTGGGCGCTCGGGGGTCGGCCGACACCTGATCCGGCCGTGGGGTCGGCCGGTGTGAGCACGAAGCAGTCTGCGTTCAGTGGTTCGGACCGTCAGGGTCGTGGTGCGCTGCTGCGGGCCGTGGCGATCGGCGGCGTCGCCGTCGTCGACCTGGCGGCGGCGATGGGCTGGCCCGGTGATGCCGAGCGCGCCAAACGGGTGGCGAGCGACCTGGTCCGTGAAGGGTTCCTCGAGCTGCGCGACGGCACCTACCGTTTGGCCGGCTGACCGCGGCTACGGCTCGCGACTGCGGCGGCCTGGCCCGAGCGCTACACCTCGGCGAGGAAGTCGAGGATGTGGCCGTTCACGATCGCCGGCTGTTCGAGATGCAGGAAGTGGCCGGCGTCGTCAACGATGATCGTGCGGCTGCCCTCGACGGTCAGGACATCGGCGGCCTTCTCGGCGAGCCACGCGCCCATGCAACCGTCGTTGCGCCCGTGTAGGTAGAGCGTGGGCTGGGGCGGGATACCGAGCGTTGCGGCCTGGGCCTCGCCGAGATCGGGGTCCTGCAACTCGAACTGCAGCGTCTGGCGGTAGTAGCCGAGAGCGGCGGTGAGATGCTCGGGGGTGGCCATGGCGGCGATGAAGTGGTCGACGTCGAGCACCTCGTCGTATCCCGGCGACCAGTCGTGCCACAGCTTGGTGATGAACTCGTACTCGTTGAGCGACACCGCCATGTCCGACAGCGGGTGCAGCTGGAAGAACATGTACCAGCTGTTGCGCAGTTGCTCGTAGGCGAAGAAGCCCTCGGCGGTCACCGGCCCCGGAGGAACGGCCGCGGCGACCACCCGACGCCAATTGGCCGGCTCGAGGATGGCCCCGCTGTAGGCGCCCATGGCCCCCCAGTCGTGGCCGATGAGCACGGCGTCGCCGTCCCCGCCCAGTGCTTGGTGCAGCGCGTTGGCGTCGAGTCCCAGGACTCCCGACTGGTAGCGCCCGTCGGCGGCGAGCGAGGTGGGCGCGTAACCGCGGTTGAACGGCGCAACGGCGCGGTACCCGGCCTCGGCCAGCTGCGGCATGAGGTAGCGGTAGGTGTGGGCGGTGTCGGGGTAGCCGTGCAGGCACAGGGCGAGCGGTCCCTCGCCGAACTCGAAGTACGCGAAATCGACTCCGTTCGCGGTGACACGGCCTTCGGTGAATGTGGTCATCGCAGGATCCTATGGTTGAACAGAGATGAAATAGGTCACAACATCTATCAGCCAAAGAAGTGAACGGCGTAAGGTGACCGAACCATCCGGGGGAGTCCGCACGAGGGGGCTGGTGCGCTGAGGATCAAGTTCTACGGGGTTCGCGGTTCTACTCCCTGTTCATGTGAGTCGAACCAGCGAATAGGCGGCAACACCGCCTGCGTCGTCCTCACCGGGGACGGCTTCGATCCGATCGTCCTCGATCTCGGAACCGGTCTCCGCTTTTGGGGCACCGACATCTGTGCCGCGTGGCCGGGCGAGTTCCGGGCCACGGCGCTCCTGAGCCACCTCCACTGGGACCACGTCCAGGGGTTGCCGTTCTTTCCGCCGCTGCACAAAGCCGATTCGCTGCTGCACATCGTGGGTCCGGCCCAGAACGGCAAGTCGCTCGAGGAGGCCTTCGACCTCTTCCTGTGTCCGCCGTACTTCCCGGTCACGCTCGACCAGTTGGCCGGCACGGTCACGTTCGAGGAGGCCACCAAGGACCCCATCGAGTTGGGTGCCGCCACTGTCATTGCCCGCGACGTGCCTCATGTGGGCCCCACCATTGGGTTCCGCATCGAGGCCGGGGGTCGGTCGGTCGCCTACGTCAGCGATCACCAGATGCCGGGCTGCCTGTCCACCGTGGTGAACGATTCGGTGCTCGAGCTGTGCGACGGCGTTGACCTGCTCATCCATGACGCCCAGTACACCGACCGCGAGTTCGCCGAGAAGTTCGACTGGGGCCACTGCACCACCGACTACGCCGTCGAGGTGGCGGTCCAGTCGGGCGCCAAGTCGCTGGCGCTCTACCACCACGATCCCTCCCATGACGACGACACGGTGGAAGAGCTCGCTCGCCTCGCGGGCGTCGCCTCCGCACTGCGCTCGGGCCCCGAGGTCTTCGCCGCCTCCGAAGGCCTGATGCTGGATCTATAGTCCCCACCGTCCGACGGGGGTCGGGCGCACTAGGGGGTAGGCACATGGGTCGCTGGAGTCGGGACGAGATCGAGACCGCGTTCGACAAGTACAAGGCCGCAGCACTGAAGGGCGGCACCACCGGCGACTGGTCGGACTGGGCCAACTGCTTCACCGAGGACTGCACCTACAAGGAGCACCTCTATGGCGAGATCGGCGGCCGCGCCGCCGTGCTGGCGTGGATCACCAAGGTGTGCGCCAACACCTACCCCGGCAACGAGATGCCGCACTATCCCATCGAGTGGCACATCATCGACGAAGAGCGCGCCTGGATCGTGTGTCAGGTGTGGAATCGCATGAGCGATCCCGGCGATGGCAGCATCCATCAGTCGTACAACTTCACGCTCCTCAAGTACGCGGGTAACAACGAGTTCTCCTACGAGGAGGACATCTACAACCCGGCGGCGTTCGGCACGATGATCGCCGAGTGGGAGGCGCGTCGCGACAAGGTGGCGGCTCGCAAGGCGGCCAAGGCCGCCAAGTTGGCGGAGTAGCCTCACCGCTCAATCAGTTCGATCCAGGGGGGCATGTGTCCGACGAGAACGTAGCCATCGATTCCGCCGAGTTCCGCAAGGTGCTCGGCCACTTCCCGACCGGGGTCACCGTCGTGGCCGCCGTCGCCGACGACAAGCCGTGCGGCCTCGCCGTCGGGTCGTTCTTCTCGGTGTCGCTCGACCCGCCGCTGGTGGGCTTCTGCGTCGGCAAGGCCTCCAGCTCGTGGGCCACCATTCGCGACGCCGGCCACTTCGTGGTCAACGTGTTGTCCGACGACCAGGTGGCGGTGTCGGGGCAGTTCTCCTCGAAGGCGGCCGACAAGTTCGAAGGTCTCGACTGGACCCCGGCAGTCTCCAACGGCGGACCCCGCCTCGGCGGCTGCCTGGCCCACATCGATTGTGTCACCGAGAACGTCTACGACGGCGGCGACCATGACATCGTCATCGGCCGGGTATTGGCCATGTCCCTCGACCGCGAGGAGGACGGCCCGCTGCTCTTCTTCAAGGGCAGCTACGGCAAGCTGGGCCCGGTGGACTGATGCCGATCTACGCCCTGGGCGACCAGGTGCCCGACATCCATCCGGATGCCTATGTGCACCCCGATGCTGTGATCATCGGCTCGGTGGTCATCGGGGCGGACTCGTCCATCTGGCCCACCACGGTGCTGCGGGGCGATGACGGGTTCATCTACGTGGGCGAACGCACGTCGGTGCAGGACGGCACGGTCGTGCACACCACGTTCTTCCATCCCACCACCATCGGTAACGAGTGCACCATTGGGCACAACGCCCACCTCGAGGGCTGCACCATCGAGGACGGCGCCCTCGTGGGCAGCGGCTCGGTCGTGCTGCACGAGGCGGTCGTGGGCAAGGGCGCAGTGGTCGGAGCCAACGCCATGGTCCCGAACCGCAAGAAGATCCCGCCGTTCGCCATGGCGCTGGGCATCCCGGTGACGATCCGCCTCAACGCCGTCGAGCCGGGCTGGTTCGATCTCGGCTGGCAGTCCTACGTCGAGCGGGCCAAGCGCTTCCGGACCGACCTCCGCCGCATCTCCTGAGCCGGCTCGTGGCGCGGCTCTGGCGGTGGCGTCCCGGATTGTTTCGCGTCGAAACACGTGTGCCGAGAGTTGACGGAAGACGTTCGTTGCCGGTGACGAGTCAATAGATAGATATAGCAACCCCCCATTCTGGGTGGTTTCACCTACCGACATGATGTTGTTCACATCATGTCGGCCCGGCTGGTCGCCGATGGCTCGTGTGCGACCAGTTGGCGAGCCCGTTCGGGCACCCCTCCTCGGTGATTGGTCGTCGACAACCGACCACTACCGGGAGATTTGATGAACCGATCCACGGGTTCAAATTCAGCGCGCCTCCGCTTACGAATGCGCGGACGCACACGACCATGGAGGATGCTCGCTGCGCTCGGCGTCCTCGCCGCAGCGGTGCCAGTGGCGAACGGCGTTGCCAACGCCCCGCTGGCCAGCGCGTCGGGTTCGGCAACGGGCGCCGTGTTCCGCGATGACAACTTCGACGGCGCCCGTGCCCTCACCGAGGTGGGAGTCGCCGGGGTCACCGTGACCGCCGTCGACGGCGCCGCAACGGTCGTCAGTACCGCAATCACCGAGGCCAGCGGCAACTACAACCTTGCCCTCAGTGGCGTCGGGCCCTACCGCGTCGAGTTCAGCGGCCTGCCCGACGGGCTCACCGCAGGACCGGCCGGCACCGACTCCGGCACCACGGTGCAGTTCGTGCCCGATGGTGGCGGCACCGGCATCGACCTGGGCGTCACCTCGCCCGGCGACTACTGCCAGGCCGATCCCATGCTCGTGACGTCGTGCTTCCTGTATGGCGATCAGCTGACCGGGATCAACACCACCAGCTCGGCGCTGCGGGCGTTCCCGTACTCGTCCACCTCGTCGTCGCCCGCTCCCGCCTCGCTGGCCACGGCCGCCCAGATCGGCACGACCTTCGGCATCGCTTACCAGCGCAGCACCGGTGACCTGTTCGAAGGCGCGTACATGCGACGCCACGCGGGCCTCGGCCCGCTCGGAATCGGTGGGGTCTACAAGGGTGCGAATCCCTATGTTGACCTGAACTCGGTGCCGGGCTTCAACGGCGTGGGTGTTGACCCTCGCCCGGCCGTTCCCGAGTACGACATCGACGCCGCGGCCTTCGCTGCGGTGGGCTCGGTGGGCCTCGGCGACATCGACATGGGCCCTGACGACTCGACGATGTATGCGGTCAACCTCGGCAACAACCAGCTCGTGACCATCCCGGTCCGCGCCGCTGCGCCCACCAGCGCCGCTGCCACCGGGGTCACTCCTGCATCCGGCCAGATCGGCCAGTTCCAGATCCCCGCCCCGGCGGACTGCGTCTCGCCGCACGCCATGGCGCTCGACGTCCACGACGGCCTCGTCTACATCGGTGGCGTCTGCTCGGCCGAGGCCACCCAGAACGCTGCGGATCTGTCGCTGTACATCTTCACCTTCGATCCGGCGACCCGCTCGTTCAGCGGGCCGGTCTTCGAAAGCCCCCTCGACTACGTGCGCCGCTGCGCCGAGGCCGCCGGCAACCCTGCCGGTGCCGCCACCGCGGCCATAGCGCCTGGTTGCAGCACGGCTCAGCGCGCCACCTGGCGCCCCTGGATCTCGGCCTCGCCGTTGTTCCCGCTCAACGCCAACCCGAAGATCGCCTTCCCCCAGCCGATGTTCAGCGGGCTCGACTTCGACCACGGCAACCTGATCATCGGCCTGCGCGACCGGTTCGGAGATCAGGCCGTCGCCGAGATGAATCCCGGCGCACGGACCACCTACGGAACCACCGATGAGGCCATGCGCACCGCCGGTGAACTCCTTCGAGCCTGCGGCAACCCCGTCGACGGCTGGTCGATGGAGAGCAACGGCAACTGCGGCACACCGCAGGCGGCCTGGACCTCCACTGGCGCCGGCAACCAGCAGGGCCCCGGCGGCGGCGAGTACTACAACTCCGAGTTCGTCCAGCCGTACCACGACGAAGCCGCCAGCGGCTCGGTGCTGCAGCTTGCGGCCGACACCAAGGTGATCTCGACCGAGATGGACCCGACGCAGCTCAACAGCGGCGGTACCCGCAAGTTCGTCAACGCCGGTCCGGACGCCGGCTCCAGCGAGGCGCTCGACAGCTACGAGGTGTATCCCCCCGGGGGCGCCACCTTCGGCAAGGCCAACGGGCTCGGCGATCTCGAAGCGCTGTGTGACGAGGCGCCGATCGAGATCGGCAACCGGGTCTGGCGCGACAGCGACCGCGACGGGGTCCAGGACGCCACCGAGGCGCCGATCGCCGGTGTCACGCTCAACCTGTTCCTCGACGATGTCCTCGTGGGCGCCGCCATCACTGATGCGAACGGCCAGTACCTGTTCAACGCCGCAAATGTGGCCGGCGGGATCCTGGCGAACCGTGACTACGAGATCCGCGTCGATCACCTGGCCGACTACCTGCCCGGCGGCCCGCTCGCGGGTCTGAAGGCGACCGATTCCACGTCGGGACCGGACCGTTCGGTCGACTCCAACGCCGCGCCGGTCAACGGCATCCCCACCATTTCGGTCACGACCGGCGCTCCGGGCGACAATGACCACACCCTCGATGCCGGCTTCACCGCCAGCCTCAGTCTCGGAAACCTGGTGTGGGACGACCCGAACAACAACGGCATCCACGACGCCGGCGAATCCGGTGTTGCGGGTGTGACCGTGAAGCTGTTCGACGGCGCCGGGAACGAGGTGAACGTCGGTCCCGACGGAATCCTCGGCACCGCCGATGACGCTCCCGGTGGCATGGTCACCGATGCCGACGGCCGTTACCAGTTCGCCCATCTCGAAGAGGGCACGTACCACGTCGAGATCTCGAACCTCCCCACCGGCTACATCTCGTCCCACGACCCCGCGACGGGCGCAACGCCCGACAACGACGTCGATGACGACGACAACGGTTCCGGCACGGGGGCGGGAGTCATCGTCTCGGTGCCAGTGGCCCTCACGCGCAACGCCGAGCCGATCGATGACGGCGACAGCGACACGAACTCGAACCTGAGCGTCGATTTCGGCCTGTTCCACACCGAGCCGGCGCTGGGTGTGAAGAAGTTCACCAACGGCTACGACGCCCAGTCGGCAACGGGTGCGGTCGGTCCGCTCGATGAGAACGACACCGACCACAACCCGTTGATCGAGGCCGGTGGCACCGTCACGTGGACCTACGTGGTGACCAACCTCGGCAACGTCACTCTGGTCGACGTAACGGCCGTCGACTCCGACCCCGATGTCGATATCGACTGCCCGGCGACCACCCTCGCCGTGGGCGGGTCGATGACCTGCACGGCAAGCGGTCGGGCGGTGCTCGGCCAGTACGCCAACACGGTGCTGGTCACGGCCAACGCTTCGCCGAACCCGGGTGGGTCCACGACCCCGGTTCCGCCCGCAACGGATCCGTCGCACTACTACGGCACCGAGATCGAGGTGATCGTCACCCCGACGACCACCACCACGACGACCAGTGCTCCTTCGACCACGACGAGCGCTCCGGCGACGACGATGCCCGGCCCGACGACGACGACCGTCGTCGGCGCAGTGAAGGGCGCTGTCGATCGGGGAACGGCGTCGCAGACGCTGACCGTGGTGAACGCGCCCAGCGAGAGCGCGGCGACCTCGAAGGGCTGGCTTGCCAGTACCGGAGGTGACGTGGCGCTGCTCGTGATGGTGGGGCTGGGGCTCATCGCCGGGGGCGTGATGGTCAGGCGTTCCACCCGTTCACGGTCGCTCGGCGACTGATGCAGCTCGGTGGCGGCCCTTCGGGGCCGCCACCGCTCGGCCCCAGCTGGGGAGCTCGGGAGACAACGGGTGGTTTGGGGAAGCCACTCGTTGTCTGCCGGGCGGGCCGACGACCGAGCTACTCGGAGCGCAGCTGCTCGCCGAGCTTGACCGCAATGAACGCCGACTCCGACGGGCGGCCGATCAGCCGCTTGAGGACGTCACCGACGTGCATGAGCTTCCATTGAATTCCGTACTTGCTGCCCATGGCCGACTTGGCTGTGGGCACTTCGTCGTCAGCGAGCAGTCGTGCCGTGCCGCCGAAGATCGGGGCGGCGGCCTTCACCCGACCGCGCACGTCGCACGCGGTGATCTCGACCGCGGGGTTGTTGCGAAGGCGCTTCACCTTGCCGACCTCGGGGCTGCTGCTGAACACCCACTCGGTGCCCATGCGGGCGAACCACACCGGAGTCGCGACGGCATCGCCGTTGCGGCGGAAGTTGGTGAAGCGGATGTAGCGGGGGTTACCGAGATCGGGCATCCTCAGACCCTACGACCTCCCGCCCACCGATCTGTGGCGTAGAACTCGACGGTTCTGTCGTGGTTTACGCCACAGAACTGGGAGGGGCGCACCCCGATGCCATCGCGCCCCGATGCGTTCACCCAGTGGCGGTGTCGGCTCGCCGGGCGGCCTCGATCACCTGGCTGAGTGACATCGAGCGGCCCTTGCCGGCGCGCTTGGCGGCGTACATGGCCCGGTCGGCCTCGGCGATCAGATCCTTGGCATCCTCGCGGCCGGTGGCCATCGTGAATCCCACGGTCATACCGACATTGACCGCGGTGCCGTCGATGGTGATCGGCTCGGACACCGCCGCGATCAACCGGTCAGCAACCTGACGAGCCGTCTCTTCGTCGGTGACCTCCTCGGTGATCACCACGAACTCGTCGCCTCCGATGCGCCCCAACACGTCGTGGAGCCGAAGAGTGTGGGTCAGCCGCCGGGCAACCAGCTTGAGCAGGTCATCGCCCGCTGAGTGCCCGAGCTGGTCGTTCACGGCCTTGAAACCGTCGAGGTCGCAGAACAGCACGGCGATGGGTGTCACCTCGCGAGCGGCCCGGCGCAAGGCGCCGCCCAACAGCAGTTCGAGTTTGCCCCGATTGGGCAGCCCGGTCAGGCCGTCCTGGGTCGAACGTTTGACCATCTCGATCGTCGAGAGTTGACGGGCCCGGAGGGCGCGGCGCTCGGGAGTGAGGTCCTCGGCGATGATGGCGACGTGATCGGGTTCGTCCCAGGCGCTGGTGAGCGATGCCGAGAGCGCGAGACGGCGACGCAGGCCGGTCGAGTCGACGGCGGTCACCTCGAGCCGCTGCAATGACGACCGTTCCTCGGCGACGGCGGCGACACCCCGGGTGATCTCCTCCTGGTCGCCGCCGAGTGCCACGACGAGTGACATGCCCACCAGCTCGTTGACGTTGCGGCCGAGCAACTCGGCGAAGACCGTGTTGCACCAGGCGACCGTGGCGTCGGAGGCGACGACGCACGACGCGATTCCGGCGAGGCTCAGTGCGTTCCAGATGCCGTCCGCGGCGTGGTTGCGCTCTAGGTTGATCCCGTCGGAGTCGCCCGTCGTCAGACGGTGCAGCCCGTCGCCGATGGCGGGGTCGTCACGACGATGAATGCTCATACTGAGAGTCTTCGACGGGTTGTGCTGGTGGGTTGAGAACGGCGGTCACCTAAAATGGCGTCATGCCAATGCGGGAAGGGTGCAAATTTTTCGAGAGCAGGACGTATGCGACGGGTGAATCCGTCCGAAAATGCGACCTCGATCTGGCGCCCGAAGCACCCTGGCGCTGCCCCGACAACTGCCCGGCGTACCGGCCCCGTCTGGTCGACGTGAACTGGGCCCACGGGTCACTCATCACCCCGCCAACTCCCGAGGAACCGCCGGGTGTGGGCTCGGACCCCTCGATCGCGGCGATACTCGACGAGGCCGAGAACATCATCAACGCGGTGGTGGATTCGACCCGCGCCGAGGTCGACGCCGAGCGCGGCTTGCGGCGAGGTGGATCGGGCTCCCCCGGTGGTTTCCGCCGGTGGTTTCGCAAGCGTAAGTGAGCACAATTGCTCAGCTCCGCAATGGGGCAAAAGTCGCAGCCTGGATCTTCAAGGCCAACCCCACGGTGTGGGATGTGCTCGGAGCACTCCGAACTCCTGAGGGCCGTGAGGCACTGGACACATGGGGCATGGCCCAGAGCTACCGGGTCGATCTGGTGAGGCCGGGCCAACCGTGTGTGTTGTGGGTGACGGGTGGGCGGCACTCGCCCGACACCGGCGCTTGGGCGATCGGCGAGATCACCAGTGAGCCCTATGTCGACGAAGGTGATCCCGACGACACCCGGTGGACCGACGAGCAGGTGCGCGCCGCGCGCCGTCCGCATGTTCATTTCCGCCTTGATGTGCTGGAGCGGCCGGTGACCCTCGCCGAGCTCTACGAGGATCCGCGTTTCGCTCGGGCCGAGATCATTCGGGCGCCCCGGGTGTCGAGCCCGGTGGCGCTGTCCGCCGGCGAGTTCGCCGCCATTGAGGACGCCGTCGGGCACTGACCGGGTGCGGGCGTGGGCGTGGGCGTCGGCCTAGGCCTGGGCATGACCGGGGAGGCAGCCAACGTGAACCCCTCGACGGCTACCATTTCTCTCTCACCGTCGGGCTCATTGCGTTCGTGACGGGGAGTGCCAGGGGGCCAACCATGACCGTCGATTCGCGTACCCGGGTCGATGGCGCGCGCCCGGCTCAGTCCGCCGATGAGCTGATCGCCCACCTACGCGAGCACCTCGAGGCCAACGCCGAGGTCCTGGCATCGGGCGTGGAGTGGCTCGACCTCCGACCGCTCATCGTCGAGGTCGACGGCCGGATCTGGACCCTGGTCCCCAACGGTGGTGTCGTCTCAATCGTCGAAGGCACCGTCGAGGGTGGCGCCCACTGGCGGCTCACGAGCGAGCAACTGGCCGACGTGCTCGACGATCAGAGCTCGGTGGTGGCGCTGTTCTCGAGCGGTCAGATCGTCCAGGTGCGAGGTCGGATCGGCCATTTGATGGACTGGTGGCTGGTGGTGCGCAGCGCCATGGATGCCGTGCCGGTGTACACCCCGGGCAGCCTCGACCTGACCGCCGGTGAGGGCCAACCGCTCGACCTCACTCGCGGGTTCCGCCTCGACGACGATCCCGCCGAGATGGCGGCGTTCCTGCAGACAGCCGGATTCCTGCACCTCGTCGGCGTGTACTCCCCCGACGAGATGGCCGAGGTGGCCGCCGAGATGGACCGGGCTGCGCCCTCCTACTCGCCGGGCGATGGCCGGTCGTGGTGGGCGACGCTCGACGACGGCACCGAACGCCTGGTTCGCATGCAGGGCTTCGATCAGCACGCGCCCATCGTGGCGGGGTTCCTCGACGATGAGCGGATTCAGGCCATGGCCCTGCTCACCGGCGACGGCCATCAGATCGCCGGGCGCGGCAGCTCCAACCGCATCGAGGCGCTGTACAAGCCGATCGGCGTCACCCAGGGAATCTCCGACGTGCCCTGGCACAAGGACTGCAGCCTCGGGCGCCACTCCTATGAATGCTGCAGCCTCACCATGGGCATCTCGGTCACTGCCGGCCGGGCCGGATCGGGGCAGCTGCGGGTGGTGGCCGGGTCGCATCGGGCACTCGTGTGGGGCGCTCTCGGCCAGCCTGGCCTCGACCTCCCCGAGGTGCAGCTGCCCACCGGCGTCGGCGACGTCACGCTGCATCTCAGCTGCACGCTCCACATGGCCGAGCCGCCCACCATCGACGAGCGGCGCGTCATGTACACGTCGTTTCGGCTGCCGTCGATCGACACGCCCGAAGTGGTGGAGGCCGCAGCGGAGGCCCGTCGCCGGCTCATCGCCATACGCGAGAGCGCACCGGTGACCGTCTCGCAGTAGCTAGGCGAGGTCCTCGTTGGGGACCATCTGCAGCAGGTAGAAGGTGAGCAGCTGCGTCTCGGAGTTGTCGATGCTCACCTTGAGATCGTGCGGTCCGAACACCGCGGCGGGGAACGGTCCCACCGGGAACGCGAAGGGCACATGCAGGCTCTCGCCGGGGAAGAGCCCGTCGGGAGAGCTGCTGGTGCTGATCGACAGCGTCGCGTCCCACACCACCGTCGAGGTCTCCACCGCCATCACCTTGAACGCCACCTCATGGGTGGAGCCCGCTTCGAGCGGCAGCACCTCGAGCTCGCCGGCGACCGAGAAGCTGACCGGGGCCCCGGGACCGGGAGCGGCGATGCGGGTGATGCCCCCCGACGAGACGAACAGGAGCCCTTCGCGGACCTGGGCGAAGTCGCACAAGATTGCTGATCGGACGTGGGCCATGAGGTGGAATCCTAACGGGCAGAATGGTGAACATGACTGAGGCCAGCCCCGAAGCATCCTCTGCAGTGCCGTCCGGTTGGAGCGTCATCGACGGACGCCTCCACCGCGAACTCGAGTTCGCCGATTTCGTGGCGGCGTTCGGGTTCATGGCGTCCGTGGCGCTGGTCGCCGAGAAGATGGACCACCATCCCGAGTGGTCCAACGTCTACAACAAGGTCGTGATCGACCTGTGGAGCCACGACGTCAGCGCCATCACCGAGCGCGACCATCAGCTGGCCGGACGCATCAACACGCTGTTCGGGTCGCCACCGGGAACCCGATGACCGATGACCGATGATGCTGCTTCGATGCGCGATGATGCTGCTTCGATGACCCTGCTCACCCTCGATGAGATCCGCGCCGCCCGGGTCTCGATTGCGCCCGTGGTGCGGCCCACTCCGTGCACCAGGTCCGAATCGCTGGCCAAACGGCTCGGTCGCGAGATCTGGCTGAAGCCCGAGTTTCGCCAACGCACCGGATCGTTCAAGATCCGCGGTGCCTATCACCGGCTCGCCAGCCTGCCGGCCGCCAGCCACGTGGTCGCCGGGTCGGCGGGCAACCACGCCCAGGGCGTGGCGCTGGCGGCACAGCTGCTCGGCCATCGCGCCACCATCTTCATGCCGGCCAACGCTTCGATCCCCAAGTTGGCGGCCACCCGGGCCTACGGCGCCGAGGTGATCGTCGGCGGTGCGACGGTGGACGACTGCATTGCGTTGGCGTTGGTGTACGCCACGGCGAACGATGCGGTGTTCGTGCCGCCCTTCGACCACCGCGACATCCTCGCCGGGCAGGGCACCATCGGACTGGAACTGCTCGACGAGGTGCCCGGCCTGGCCACGGTGGTGATCGCCATCGGCGGCGGAGGACTGTGTGGCGGGGTGGCAGCGGCGCTGAAGTTGAGTCGTCCCGAGGTGCGGGTCGTGGGGGTGGTGGCCGCCGGAGCGGCCTCGATGATCACCTCGCTTGCGGTCGGCATCCCGCAGTCGGTCATGCCCACGACGGTGGCCGACGGCATCGCGCTCAAGTCGCCGACCGAGCTGACGCTGCGCCACATCGAAGCTTTCGTCGACGACGTCGTGGTGGTCTCCGACGAAGAGATCACCGCCGCAATGCTGCTGCTGTTGGAGCGGGCCAAGGCGGTCGTCGAACCGGCGGGCGCCGCCACGCTGGCCGCCGCCATCGGCGAGCGCATCGGGCCCGATCTGGGCCCGACGGCACTGGTGCTCGGCGGCGGCAACGTCGACCCGCTGCTGTTGGGCAAGTGCATCGAGCACGGCCTGGGTTCGCTGGGCCGCTTCCTGCGTCTGCGGCTGGTCACCAGCGATCGCCCCGGATCGCTAGCGGCGCTCACCGCCGAGTTCGCCGCCATGGGACTCAACGTGCTCAACGTCGAGCACCACCGCTCCGGCATGCGGCTACCGCTCAACGCCGTCGAGATCCTGGTCGTCCTCGAGACCCGTGATGACGAGCACCGGCGCGAGGTGCTCGAGGCTCTGCTCGCCAAGGGATTCGACGCCGAGATCGTCGAGTGAGCCCCGTTACGTGAGAACAGCCGAGTGAGCGCCGTCACGTGAGTACGGTCCCATGAACTACAACGCCGGTTGGCGCTACATGCCCGCGCTCGACGGCGTGCGCGCCCTCGCGGTGCTCGCCGTCGTTGCCTTCCACTACTGGCCCGACGTTTTCCCCGGTGGATTCCTCGGTGTCGACGTCTTCTTCGTGATGTCGGGCTTCCTCATTACGGGGATCCTGCAGAGCGAACACGGCCGCACCGGTGGCATCGATCTCAGGGCGTTCTGGGGTCGGCGGATCCGTCGCCTGGTCCCGGCGGTGGTGGTGCTCGTCATCGTGTGCTCCCTGGCGGCCTGGGCGACCGGCACGGGCTCGACCCGTCAGCTCGCCGATTCGGTGGGCGCGCTCACGTGGACCACCAACCTGATCGAGGCGTTCTTCGGGGGATCGCGCATCTGGTTGGCGAACCCCCGCACGATGCTCGACCACTTGTGGTCGCTCGCCATCGAGGAGCAGTTCTATCTGCTCTGGCCGTTGTTGGCGCTGCTGTTGTTGCGCCGGGTGGCGTCGCCGCGAGCCCGTGTGGCTGCGGTGATGGGCGGCGTCGCGGCATCGGCCGCGCTGATGGGCTGGATCGGTGGCATCCACGCCTACTTCCGTACCGACACCCGGGCCTTCGAGCTGCTCATCGGCGCGGCGCTGGCGCTCACCGGTGTCGTCGGCGGTGGCAGCCGCCGCCCTATGGGCCAGACGATGCCGCGATCGACTGCGGTCCGCTCGACCGCGCTGGCTCTCGTCGCCGTTGGCGTGCTGGGCGTCTACGTAGCGTTCGTCGATCCGCTGAGCGACTGGATGTTCCCCGGGGGCTTCCTGCTGCTGGCGCTGTCCGCCGCCGTGCTGGTGGCGGTCGCGGCCGACCCCCCGCCGCTGGTGGCCGCCGTGCTCGAGGCCGGGCCGGTCCGTCGACTCGGCCAGGTCAGCTACGGGGTGTACCTGTGGCACATCCCGGTGCTGCGGGTGCTGTCACCGGGCCGCACCAACCTCGGCGGCCTGTCGCTCAACCTGCTGCGCCTAGTGGTGTTGGCGGCGCTCGTCGAGCTCTCGTTCCGCTTCGTCGAGGAACCCATCCGCCGGGGGCGGGTGCCCTTCGGGGGCAAGGCGCTGGCCCTCGGGTACGGGTTGGCAGCGGTGTCGCTGCTTACGTTCATCGGCCCCGTGCGCAAGGACCTCGAGCGGCAGTGGGACCCGGCCGACGGGCCGCCGCGGGTGGCTGCGGGCGATACCCGGGTGCTGGTGATGGGCGACCTGTTGGGCGCCTTCATCGCGGGCACTATCGACGAGGCGCCTGACCGTGCCGACGACGGGCTGGCGGTGTGGTCGTTGGCCGATGCGGGTTGCCCGGCTATCGAAGACGGCGACTTCCGAGAAGGCCCGGGCCCGCTCGAGGTCGATGACTACTGCGATCACTGGCGAGAGCGGGTGCCCCGGGCGATCGATCGCTTCGATCCCGATGTGGTGCTCATCGCCGGTGGCTACTGGGACACGCTCGAGCTGCGCCGCGACGGCAAGGTGGTGGCCGGCGACGATCTGGTCGACACCTATCGCGGCGTGATCGAGTCGCAGGTCGAGATGGCCTCAGTCGGCGGTCGCCGGGTGGTGCTGGTGCAGGTCGATGACTGGGAGCGGCTATTCGGCGCCGATCAGCGCAATGTCGCCGAGCGCGCCAGCGCCGCCGGCGCGTACAACCAGGCCCTCGAGGCGGTGGTTGCAGCAGCGGGCAGCGCCGATGTGGACGTGTTGGAAGTGCCCGGCCGCGCAACCTGGGGGTCGGTGGCCGAACTCGCGACCGAGACGTGGCCGGAGTTGCTGACCAGCCGCGCCGGCAGGTGAACTCCGGCGGTTGATCTCCGGCAGCTGCGCGCAGCCGGCTAGTTCGTCTCGGCGAGACTCTCGCCGAGCGTGTTCCACGAGAGCGTGGCGCACTTGATGCGAACCGGGAACTTCACGACGCCGCGCAGCGCCTCGAGGTCGCCGAGGTCGAGCTCGGTGATCTCCTCGGGTGTGGGCTCGTCGGCGTGGTCGTCGAGCGAGCTTTCGTGAATCGACATCATCGACTTGAAGGCCCGCATTACCTCGCGCGCCTCGGCGACGGTCTTGCCCTTCACGGCCGACGACATCATCGATGCCGACGACTGGCTGATCGAGCACCCTTGTCCACCGATGCGAATGTCGTTGATGACGCGGTCGTCGCCGGTGCCTTCGCCCAGGTCGATGTAGACGACGATCTCGTCGCCGCAGAGCGGATTGAAGCCCTCGGTGCGGATCGCCGGGGGAGTTTCGAGTTCGCCGCGGTTACGCGGTGAACGGTAGTGATCGAGGATGATCTCGCGGTAGAGGTCTTCGAGACCGGCCATGTTGGCTCCCTGCTTCGGTAATCAGTGCTGCGGCGAATCGGTGCTGCAGAGTTCGGTGCTTAGAACGAGAAGAACGCTTCGGCTGCCTCGAGCGAGTCGGCAAGGGCATCCACATCGGATTCGTCGTTGTAGACGTACACCGATGCTCGCGCAGTTGCGCCCACTCCGAGAACTTTCATGAGTGGTTTCGCACAGTGGTGGCCAGCCCGCACACAGACGCCGTGCTCGTCGAGCACCTGGGAGAGGTCGTGGGGGTGGACTCCGGCGAGCTCGAGGGAGAACACGCCGCCGCGCAACGCCGGCTCGGACGGGCCGTGGATGGTGAGCTTGTCGCCGAAGCGGGCGGTGAGGGTGCGCAACGTGTAGGCGGTGAGCAGGACCTCGTGCTCGCGCACGGCCTCCATGCCGAGCCCCGACAGGTAGTCGACGGCGGCCCCGAGGCCGACGATCTCGGCGATGGGTGGGGTGCCGGCCTCGAACTTGTGGGGCAGACCGGCGGAGGTGAACCCGTCCTGGGTGACGTTCTCGATCATGCCGCCGCCGCCGAGGAAGGGCGGCATGGCGTCGAGGAGGTCGGTTCGGCCCCAGAGCACTCCGACTCCGGTGGGCCCGCACATCTTGTGGGCCGAGAACGAGATGAAGTCGGCGCCCATCGCGACCACGTCGGTGGGCAGGTGGGGGACGTACTGGCAGGCGTCGACACTGACGATGGCGCCCGCGGCGTGGGCGGCGTCGGTGATGTGGCGCACCGGCGTCAGGGTGCCCATCACGTTGGACATGGCCGACAGGCCGACGAGCTTGACGCCGTCGAGCAGCCGGCCGAGATCGGTGAGATCGAGCTGACCGTCGGTGTCGACCGGGATCCACCGGATCTCGACGCCCTTCTCGGCAGCGAGCATGTGCCAGGGCACGATGTTGGCGTGGTGCTCGAGTTGGGTGAGCAGGACGGAATCGCCGGCACCCAGATTGGTGCGACCCCACGAACTGGCCACCAGGTTCAGGCTCTCGGTGGCGTTCTTGGTGAAGATGATCTCATCAACGCTGGGCGCCTTGATGAACCGGGCCACCTTGCGGCGGGCGGCCTCCATGGCGTTGGTCGACTTCTCGGCCAGCTCGTAGACACCGCGGGCCACGTTGGCGTTGGTGGTCTCGTAGTAGTTGGTGAGGGCGTCGATGACGACCTGCGGCTTCTGGGACGTCGCAGCCGAGTCGAGGTAGATAATGGGCTTCTGGTGGCCGGCTCCCGCATGAATGTTGGTGAGGAGCGGGAAATCGGCCTTGATGCGCTTGGCGTCGAGGGGATCGGTGACTTCGAGGGTGGTGGTCATGAGACGGTCTCCAGCCAGGGTGCGAACCTCTCGCGCTCGAGCTGGACGGATAGCTCGATGCCACTGCTCGCAACGAGGTGACCGTTGATGAGGAGGTGGACGAACTGGGGCTCGAGGCAATCGAGGAGTCGCTGATAGTGGGTGATCACGAGCGTACCCACGTCGGGGCGGCCGGCCCGAACTGCGAGGGTGGACGTGTCGGTGATGGCGAGCACGGGCTCGAGCATGGCCATCGCGTTCATGGGCGGAGTCTATTTCGCCTACGCGCGTAGGGGAAATAGCAATCCGCCGCCATCCTGTGGACGTTCGACTACTCGATGGGCGCGGTCGGCACCGACTCGCGGCCGTTGCTCGAGGGGTCGTCGTCGGCGGCGGCGGCTCGCTCCGACCGTGCTCCGAGGAGCCCTGTGTCGCCGTTCTGGACCATGCGGGTGAGGGCGGCGGCGAGGGCTTCGAAGGGTCCTCCCGAACCGCCACTCACGAGGATCTCGGGCATGATCTTCACGTCGCCGCGACCGATGGCGTCGACGATGTTGACCGCGGCGGTGGCCGCTTCGCCGAGGGCTTGGCGCTGGGCCTCGAAACCGGCGGCCTGAGCCAGGCCGAGCGCCTGGGCGGCATCGGCCTTGGCCATACCGGTCTGGCGGTCGGTGTTGGCCTGGGCCTCGCCCTGGGCGCGCATGGCGTCGGCCTTGGCGGAACCCTGGGCCCGCATGGCGTCGGCCTGGGCGATGGCAATGGCCCGCTGACGTTGGGCGTCGGCCTCGCCGAGCGCAACCGTGGCCCCGGCCTCACCGCCGGCCTCGGCCTTGCGGGCCGACGCCTGGTTCTCCTTGATGGTGATGCCCACCTGGGAGGCGGCCAGGTTGGCCTGCTGATCGGCGGTTCCCTTGGTCTTCTCGAGCTCGATGCGGGCGAGCTGGGCCCGCTGCTGCTCTTCGAAGGTGGCCTTCTCCTGGTTGGCGATCTCACGGGTGGTGAGGACCTCGACGATATCGGCGGGGAACTGGACGTCCTGGATGTACACGCCCTTGGTTTCCACCTGGTACTGCGCCAGGTACTCGGTGATCCGCTGGAACGCGGCGGCCTGCACCTCGTGGCGGGTCTCGATGAACTTGATGGCCTCGAGCTGCTGGAGCGTGTTGCGGAAGTGGTTGCCGACGGCGGACTGCAGCACCTCGTTGACGAGGTTCATCATGGTGCCGACCATCGAGATGACCTTCGGGGCCCGGGTGTCGGGGACGTGGATCTGCACCTGCAGGTCGATGATGAAGATGAAGCCCTCGCGGCTCTTGCCCTCGATGGGGGACAGGTGGGCGTCGAGGCTGTGGGCCTGGCTGTTGGCCTCGGCCCAGTTGAGCGTGATGATCGAGGTGGGCACGATCTCGGCGGCATAGCAGCGGGGGTTGATGGGGTACTTGCCGGTGCGCAGCGGTTCCCGCCAGATGCCGCGGTGTCCGGGAGCGACGATGGAGCCGAACTTGAACTCGTCGCCGGAGGTGTCGATGGTGGGCAGGCCCACGAAGCTCTTGATGACCGCGACCTGGCCCTGGCTGACAACCAGCATGGGCACCAGCTCGACCCGGATGAGGAACGGGTTGAGCAGGTACGCGCCGTAGAGGAGCGGGTCGTGCTGAAGCCCGATCAGGCCGCCGTGGTCGATGAAGCGCTGGAAGTCCTGATAGTTGTTGTGCAGGCCGTTCTGATTTCCGAGGAGTTGCTCGACGATCTGGGCGTCATTGGCGCCATTCTCTTCACCGGTGCGGATGTCCTCATAGCCTCCGAGGCGGCTGGCGATATCGCCCTTTGCCAGCGGCTGACCTTCGAGGGCGGTGACGATGCCGATGAAGTCGCGGTCGCCTTGGGGGGCAATGACGGTCACCTGGAGTTGTTCCGGCTTGAGGCCGAATGATTCCGGGCCGAGCTGGCCGCGACGGGCCGCGTGATCGAGCTGGGGATCAGCGGGGAGGCCCATCACCCGGCTGGGGGTGAGGACGAGGAACGCGGCCGGGTGGAGCGGCAGGAGCGTGCCCGGGGGGAGGACCGGACGCTGCACGCCCTTTTGGCCGCCGTTGACGATGAAGCCCCGCACGTCGCTGAAGTTGGCGAGAGCCTCGTTGTAGACGGCCGATTTGGCGCCGACGGCGAGCGGGGCGCCCACCTGGCTGATGATCACGCCGATCTCGCCGGCCGGGACCTGCACCCAGGGGTGCTTCGAGGTGGAGAAGACGGGCCAGAGCTTGAAGCGCAGGCCGGGCATGAGGAGGTCGGCCTGGTAACCCGATTCGCCGTTGAAGGCGATGATGTCGTCGTCGCTGAGTTTCTTGAAGGAGAACTTCTTCGTGACCAGTCCCAATTCGGCGGGACCGATGGAGACGAGCGAGCGGAGTGCGACGAAAGCGATGAGGACAACGACGACGAGGATGGCTATTGCGAGTGCAGAAAGAATCACGGATCCGTTCTACACCTGTCTGGGGCTCAGCGGTGTCGGGGCGACCGACAATCGATGCGATGGTTGCGTCGGTCAGGCGTGCTCGGTGGTCGCGTCGGTCAGGCGTGCTCGGTCAGGTTTCGGGTGGACGTCCGAGCAGGTCTTCCTTCCAGGTGCGGAACCGCGAGTGGCGGCTCCCACTCGGACCGAGGCCGTCGCCGGTGCCATCGGGGAAGAGCCGGAAGGTCGACTGGGTGCGGAGGTCGTCGGAGCGCACTGCGAGGTAGCGAGCATCCGCGCCCTTCGCCGGTCCGACGCGCCACAGGAGCCAGGGCCCGATGCGGCGCTTGTAGGCGGTGGTGAGCGGACCGTCGGGAGCGGGGAGGTCGTCGCCGAGTGTGAGCAGCTCGGTGGGCGCTTCGATCCAGGCCGCCGCGACGATGTTGCGGTCACGGGTGGGCGTCGCCGGGAGGTCCTCGGTGTGGACCGGGGTGGTGTCGGTGGGCCGCTCGTCGGCTGGGAGGGGTCGCTCGGTCGGGTCGATCGGCTGCGGGCCTCGCCGGGCATCGGGGTCGTGGCTCATGGCCCGACGCTACCGCCGCACGGCGTGGGGACTCACCCGGCGTAGCTACCGGTGACTCACCCGGCGTAGCTACCGGTGACTCGCAGCGGGCCGATCGACGAACTCCGAGCCTTGCGCCTCGGGGAAGAGCTCGGCCCTACGACCAGGTCGCCCTACGGCCAGGTCGGCCTGCGACCGGGTCGTCCCTACGACCAGGTCGGCGAAAGGTTCACATCGCGGTCAGGCTGGCTGTGCCACATTGTCGGCGTGCCGTTCACGTTCTTCGCGCATCAGGTGCCGGTGCTGCCGCTCAAGATGGCGGCTCCAGATCGGTGGGACGGCACGGCGCTGGTGGTCGGGTCGATCATGCCCGACCTCTGGTACGTCACGAGTGGGTGGCTCTACGGCCCGGCCGGCATCGAGCTGTGGATCGACGGGCACCAGCTCAACTCGCTGATCCCGTTCTGCATCCTGCCCGGGCTGGTCATGGTTGGTTTGATCCGGCGGGTCGTCGCCCCCGTTGTTTCGGCGGCCCTCCCCAAGGGCGGGTTCCTGCGGCTTCGGGACTACCGGCTCCTGGCGTTCGCCCACCACCGCTGGTGGGTCACGGTCTACAGCCTGGCGATTGGCTGGTTCAGCCATGTCTTCCTCGATGCCTTCACCCATAACGACGGCTATTTCGTGGAGAACTGGTCGGCGCTGCAGACGTCGCTCCTCACGATCGGCGGCCGAAACGTCACGATCTACCGACTCCTGCAGTACGGCGGCCACGTCTTCGGCAGCATTGCGGGGGCCTACCTGTTGCTGGTGGTCAGTCGGCGCAAGCTGCAGTGGACCTGGCACGGCTTCGCCACCCGCCCGGCCGATCCCGTGGTGCGGGCACCGGGCGTCGCGGTCATCCGTGGCGTCTTGGCCGGCGGACTGGTCCTCGGCCTGGGCTACGGCGCGCTGAGAGCCGGCGATGGCCTTGTGGTCTCGTTCATGGCGCTCGTCTGGGTCATGTTCGGGGCCGTTGTCGTCGCCGGGCTGGTAGGCCGTCGCTACGTCGAGCCGCTCGTTCCGCCAGAGCCTTCGCTGCCGCTGCCGGTCATTCCCGGCGGTTGATGGCGGCGGTTCGTCTGATGGCGTTGAGGCGGTCGGCGAGGTGTTGGGGGATGGGTTGGTCCCAGCCGGGGAGGCCGCGCATGGCGTGGGGGATGTTGGTGGGGTGGCCGTCGGGGTCGAGTTCGATGCCGCGCCGGCGCATTGCTTCGATGGCGGTGTTGGCGGTGTTGGCGGTGTTGGCCAGTGTGGGCGCGTCGGGGCCCGGAGCGTTCTCGGGGTTCTTGTGGGGGTATTTGTCGAAGGCGAGTTGTTTGGGGTGGCCGGGGTGTTCGGGGTCCTCGGGTGGGACCATCGGGCGTTTGCCGGTGCCGATGGTGAGGGC
>Ga0105047_10004796_pt1 | contig 23424 bp, 22 predicted proteins | sample MAT04_FD_78384 | JGI IMG/M metagenome (GOLD analysis project Ga0105047, IMG submission 78384) | Freshwater microbial communities from Lake Fryxell liftoff mats and glacier meltwater in Antarctica - MAT-04 (megahit assembly) | ecosystem: Environmental > Aquatic > Freshwater > Ice > Liftoff... | reverse complement strand
GGCCCGGCAAGACCATCACCGAGTACGACGATCATCTGTTCTGCATGATCACCATGAACCACCATCCTTTGCACACCAACGACTGGTTCGCGGAACAGAGTGTGCAGGGTCGCAACGTGGTCGTCGGCAACCTCGTCTACTCGCTGGTCCTTGGGATGAGCGTGCCGGATGTCAGTGGTGCCGCCATCGCGAACCTGGAAGTGGAGACCTTGCAACACAAGTTCCCCACGTTTCACGGCGACACCATCCACGCCGAGACACGCGTGCTCGACGTGCAGGAGTCGAAGTCGAAGCCTGATCGCGGCATCGTGACGGTCGAGTCAAAGGGCTTCAACCAGAACGGCCAAGAGGTCTGCTACTTCCGACGCCGAGTGATGGTGTGGAAGACCGAGTTCGCACCGGGTAGGCCCCGCCCATACGACGCTTCCACCGCCTGGGAGTGACCCCCCAGCTTTACGGAAAGGCTGTCGGGCCGTGACCAGCGGCTGTGAGCCCGTGTTCTTGACACACAGCGTTGGCGACGTGTTGGGTTGGGGCTTGCCGCGGTTGCGCGACCTGCCGTGGCGACGCACACGAGACCCGTGGGCCATCTTGGTCAGCGAAGTGATGCTGCAGCAGACGCAGGTGCCGCGGGTGATCCCCAAGTGGCTTGCGTTCATGGAAGCGTTCCCAACGGCGAACGAGTGCGCAGCGGCATCGCTGGGCGATGTGTTGCGACTGTGGCAGGGGCTGGGCTATCCACGTCGAGCGCGCAACCTGCAGCTGGCGGCACTCGAGGTGACCCGGCTGGGCCGCTTCCCAAGTGCGCTGCCTGAACTACTTGCCTTGCCAGGGGTTGGGCAGTACACGGCTCGGGCCATCCTGGCATTCGCCTTCGAGGCCGACGCAGCGGTGGTGGACACCAACATCGCTCGCGTGTTTGCGCGAGTTGGGGGCGGCGCGCTGACTGCCAAGCGCGTGCAGTTGGCCGCCGACCTTGTCCAGCCGCCAGGGCTGAGCTGGGAGTGGAATCAGTGCCTGATGGAACTCGGCGCCGTGCTGTGTCGGCCGACGCCGAACTGTACGGAGTGCCCCCTCGCGGACGCCTGTGCGTGGCACGGCGTGGGCGCCGACCCCGCGGTCGGTTCCGCTGGTGTCAGCCGCCCGCAGTCGCGCTTCGAAGGCAGCGAGCGTCAGGCCCGCGGGCGTCTGCTCAAGGCGCTCACCTCAGGCCCGGTTCCGGCCACTGCGGCGAGCGCCGTGATGTTGCACCCGGCTGCTGACCGCTTGCTGAGCGCGCTGTGCGACGAAGGCCTGGTGCTGCGCGACGGAGAGTTCGTGCGTCTTCCTTAGGGAACCGAGCGCCCGCTACGTGATGATCGCGGCGACAATTTGTGCGAAGGCCTCGTGGGCGTACTCGCGCATCTCGTCGTCGGTTCGGTCCTGGATGGGATGTGGCGTGAACACGCGCGCGACATCCGGAAAGCCGAGGGAAGTTGATTGGGCCACGGCGGCAGCGACGAATTCGGCCGATGCGACGAACACGCCCGGTGTGCCCCGGCGTTCCAGATCAACGATGTCGTGCACACTGCACGACGTACAACTGCCTCAATCGGCCAGTGCCTCGATCACCAGCGTGCACTGGGTGGCAATTTGCTGACGAAGGTCGACCGGAGCCGGCTTGGTGAAGGTCGGCTTCTTGAAGCGCAGCACCTTCGCGCCGGCGTCGGCGAGGAGCTGTTCCAGCTCGTCCAAGAACACGTCGCCGCGCGGCTTGCTGATGTCGAGCAACCCCACCACCTGGCCGCGCAACGCGGTTGGGCGAACGAGTCGCTCGCGATGCGGCACCGAACGTTCGCTGCTGGGATCCAACAGAACTCGTGTCATACAGCCAACTCTCTCATGAATAGGTACATCACGGCACGACTCGGTGGGTCACGGGTTGCGAGCCCATCTCGCCGTTGGCCCAACCGCCCACCATCGCCGAGAACAGCCCGGCGCCGCCACCGGCATGCACCAGCAGAATGCCATCCGGCCGGAACTTGGGCAGCGTCGCGTCGTGGAGGTGCATCGGAATACCGTCGGCAATGCCACCGGCACCGAAGACCAGCTCGCTACCCGGGAGCTGCAGCCGACTGTGCAGCTCGGCCACCAACCTTTCACGGTCCCAACCGGCCTCGGCCAGCACACGTGCATGTTCCGGGCCGACGATGAGGATCGCGTCGAAGGCGAGGATCAGCTTTGGGTTGTGCAATGTGCGCAGGCAGGCTGCAAACACCGTCGCCAACTCTGGTGCGGTACGAACCTTCTGGTCGACGATGCAACGCGGACCCTCGCCGGCGAAGACGGTGACCGTGTCGTCGGTGGGGGCGAAGCCGCGGCTGACTGCAAGCGAGCTGAACGGCGAGTCGTGTTCGCGTTCGGCGAAGCAGAAGCTCAGCTTGCCCGGGTTGCCGTGGGTGGCGCGGTCGACCTCACCGGGGCGCCCACCGCCGACGTTGCGAACGATCAGTTGCACGGCACGTCCGATGGTCAGGTTGGCCCGATTGCCCTGGCCCAGCGCATTGCCCTCGCTGTTCATCCCGATTGCGCGGGTGCCAGGCCCATTGCACACGATCACCGGCCCGACGGGCATGGTGGTGGCCAGTACGCCATGGATGTTGAACGCATCGGTGCACACTGCTTCCAACGCGGCGATGACCCAGGGCAGGTACTCCGGCTTACAGCCGGCCATGACCGCGTTGATCGCAATCTTTTCGATAGTGACTTCCACGAGGTCTGGCGGAACGATGGCCACGACGTCGCGCGCGTCCCGCGTTGTTCCCTGCAGCATGCGCAGCACGCGCGCCTCGGTGGGTGGTACCACCGGCAGACCGTCGGTGAAGCCGCGCTCGAACATCAGTTCCATCTCGTCGTCCAGGTCGGCAAGTTCCAGCCGACGCGACTTCAGGACGTGGCCCCCAAAGGCTGCGCGGAGTGAGTCGACGCGGTCCGGATCAACGCTCAGCGAACCACAGCCCGGTCGAAACGGGGGAAGGTCACTGCCCAAATCGGCAATGCCGGTGATGCGCTGCCACTCGCTGCTGACCCATCCGAACGTGCGGTCCACCTCGACTCCGTCGACGACCTTGATGACCGTCGGCACGGTCTCGATGTCGTAGTGCCAACTGATCGAGAGATCCGCGTCGTGCAGCGCAGCGACGCCGTCCGGGAACTCTGGATCGTCTTGCGTATAGACGGTGGTGCCGAACTGTGACAGCAGGGGAGCGACCATCACGCAGGTCGCGCATTCTCGCTTGACGATGACGACCAGCCCGTCGGGCAGCGTCGGTGCGCCCGGCTGCGTCACGTGAGGAACTCGATGATGCGCGCGTTGACGATTTTCGGCTGCTCGATGTGAAGGAAGTGGCCGGCGTTCTCGATGAACTCGACGATCACGTTGGGTGGTGCCATGGCGGCGGCCGCCTCGGCCACTTCGGCGCCGATGCACCCGTCGTTGCGGCCCTGCAGATAGAGGTGCGGCTGCGTCGCCCAGCCCTGGCCGGCAGCCTGTATTTCGTCCAGCGCTGCGTCCTTGTAACCATCGCCGAGTGTGGCGCGGTAGTAACCGAGCGCCGCCGTCAGATTGGCGGGGTCACGCAGGCTTGCCTTCGTGTGAACGAGGTCGACGGTGGCGTCGTACCCCGGCGACCACTGTGACCACAGCATGTCGATGAACGCAAGATCGTTGGCCCCGACGACGAAATCCGACAGGGCATGCTGAAAGAAGAACATGTACCAACTGCGCTGCACCTGGGCAAGGTTGCTGACGAATGCCATGCCGACCGCCGGGCCGGGTGGTACGGCCATCGTGACCACCTTCGCCCAGCGCTCGGGTGCGAAGACCGCTGCCCCGTGCGCGCCGCTGGCGCCCCAGTCGTGGCCGATGATGACGGCACTCGCGTCGGCGCCGAGAACCTCGTGCAGTGCAATTGCATCCATGGCGAGCGCGCCGGTTTGAAAGCGTCCGTCGGGTGGAACCGAAGTCGGCGCATAACCGCGCTGGAACGGAGCGACCGCTCGATAGCCCGCCTCGGCGAGTTCGGGTAGCAGGTAGCGCCACCCGTGTGCGCTGTCGGGGAACCCGTGCAGACACAGCGCCAGGGGGGCCTGCGCATCGCCAGCGGTGAGGTAGCTGAAGTCGACGCCGTTGGCCGATACGACGCCGTGCGAGATCTCTGCCATGGCGGCAAGTTAGCCCCGGTGCGACATGCGTCACGTACCCTGCTGGTTTACCCTGGGCCAACAGCGGGCGTAACGTGGTCGGACCAGAGGGGGGTACGCGGAATGCAGGTGACGTTCTTCGGCGTGCGCGGTTCGACACCGTGCAACGGCGACGAAATTGCGAGATACGGCGGCAACACATCATGTGTGGCCGTGCGCGTACCCGGCGAGCCTCCGCTGTTCTTCGACCTGGGCACTGGCGCCCGCTACTTCGGCAAGACGCTGCCGCAGGACGGCACCTTCCGTGGCACCTGCCTGTTGAGCCACCTGCATTGGGACCATACGCAGGGCCTGCCGTTCTTCTCGCCGCTCCTCCACGAAGGCTCGGAGCTGGATGTGTATGGACCGGCGCAGGAGGACGGTCGTTCGGTGGCCTCCGTCGTTGGCACGGTGATTCGCCCGCCGTTGTTCCCAGTCACCATCGATCAACTGCCCGGCACGGTTCGCTTCCACGATGTGGCGGACCACGAGTTCACCATCGGCAGCATCAAAGTGATGTCGCGGCTGGTGCCGCACGTCGGCCCAACGCTGGGCTACCGAATTGAGTGGGGCGGGCGCAGCATTGCCTATCTCAGCGATCACCAGCAGCCATACGACGGGTCGTACTCCGTCAGCGAAGGGGCCCGCGAGTTGGCCGAGGGCGTGGATCTCTTGATCCACGATTCGCAGTACACGGCGCCAGAGTTTGAGCAGAAGGCAACGTGGGGCCACTGCACCATCGACTATGCCATGTGGATGGCACAGCATTGCGGTGTCAATCGTCTCGCGCTGTTCCATCACGATCCCTCGCGCACCGATGTCGCGCTCGATGAGGTGCAGCGCTGCGCGAGGGCTGCTGGTGGCAAGCTCGGCTTCGAAGTGTTTGCGGCCTCCGAGGGCCTCACCGTCGACGTTGGCTAGCGGGTGATCCATTCAACGGTGGGTATGGTCGCTGCACTGTTGGTGGCCGTAGTGCTGTTGGTGGCCGGCGTATCGAAGCTGGCAACGCCGGCGCTATGGCGGGCACAGGCAGCCGGTCTCGGTGTTCCACAACTGCTCGCCACGTTGACCCCGTTCGTGGAGTTGGGGTTGGGTGCGCTGCTGTTGGTGCAAGTGCAACGACACACGGTGGCGTGGCTCGCCGTGGCCCTGTTCGTCACCTTCAGTGCGCTGTTGGCGCTGCGGCTGGCGCAAGGAAAGCGTCCGCCGTGCGCGTGCTTCGGCTCATTGAGTTCCAAGCCCATCGGGCCCGGTCACCTGGTGCGTAACGTGGTGTTCATCGGCCTTGGGGTGCTGGCCGCGACGCTCTGACCCGTCATGCCAGTTCGGTGAGCAGGAAGGCGAGATTGCGAGCTTCGTCGCGCCAGGTCTCGTAACGCCCGCTCGGCCCACCGTGGCCGGCGCCCATCTCGCAGCGCATGATGAGGGTGGTGTCGTTGGTACGCACGGCGCGCAACTTGGCAATCCACTTCGCCGGTTCGTGGTAGCTGACTCGGGGGTCGTTGAGCCCGGCGGTGATGTACAGCGCCGGGTAGTCGGCAGGCACCGTGTGGTCGTACGGCGAGTAGCTCAGCATGTAGCTGGCCATCGGTTCTTCGCGCGGGTCGCCCCACTCTTCCCACTCGGTGATGGTCAGCGGCAGCGACGGGTCGGCCATGGTGGTGACCACATCGGTGAACGGCACTTCCGCGACAGCGGCGCGGAACAGGTCGGGCCGCATGGTGATGCACGCACCAACCAGCAGACCGCCGGCGCTGCCACCACGCAGCGCCACCTTCGCCGGGTGTGCCCAGCCGGTTGCGATGAGGTGCTCGACGCTGGCGATGGTGTCGATGAAGGTGTTGCGCTTGTGCTCCAGCTTGCCCTGCAGGTACCACTCGCGGCCCAGTTCGCCGCCGCCACGAGGGTGGACCAACGCCCAGACTGCGCCACGGTCCAGCAGCGACAGCCTGGCGACACTGAACCACGGCGGCATCGATGACTCATAGCTGCCGTAGCCGTACACGCACATCGGTGCCGTTCCATCCGGCGTGGTGCCGAGCCGATACACGATGTCGACTGGTACCTGCGTGCCGTCAGGCGACGTGGCCCACAGGCGTTGGCTGTCGTAGGCGGTGAGGTCGACAGATGGAACGGGGGTCTGCTTCAGCACGGTGCGCTCGCCGGTACGGACGTTCTCTTCGTACACCGTGACTGGCCGGGTGAGCGATTGCACCACGTAACGAACGCAGTCGGTGCGCCACTCCGGGTTCGCTTCCATCTCCAGATCGTGCGGCTCGTCGGCGCCATGCACGGTGCGCTCGCTGCCGTCGCGGAAGAGCACGCGGATGCGGGGCTGGGCATTGGCCCACTCGTGCAGGACGAGGTGGTCGGCGAACGCTTCCACCGATGTGATACGCCGACCGGGTTCGTGCGCAATCAGCTCCGTCCACTGGCCGGGCTGGTCGAGCGGGGCAGTCATCACGCGGAAGTCGGTGGCGTTCTCGTTGGTGAGGACCACCCATCGATCGCCCCAATGGTCAAGTCCGTACTCCACATCGGCTGCACGTTCCCGCACCACGATCGCAGTTGCCGTCGGGTCAGCGGCCGGAATCAGGCGAACTTCGGAGCTGACCTTGCTGGCCGTCTCGATGACGATCCACTCGCCGCTGCGGCTGAGGTCGACGTAGACGTAGAAGCGCTCGTCCGTTTCCTCGAACACCAGCGTGTCCTCCGCCTGGCTTGTGCCCAGCGAGTGGCGCCACACACGCCACGGGCGCATCTGCTCGTCGGCGGTGACGTAGTAGAGCGTGTTGCCGTCGGCCGCCCAGGCGGTGCCGCCCCACGTGGTGCCGGTGAGGTGCTCGGGGCGATCAATGCCGGTAGCAAGGTCGCGCAGGTGCATGGTGTACTGCTCGCTGCCATCGGTGTCGCTGCTCCACGCCAGCAGGGTGTGCTGCGCGTTGACGTCGAAGGCGTTGACGGAGAAGTACTCGTGGCCCTCGGCTTCCGCGTTTTCGTCGAGCAGTACGTGCTCGGTGGCCTGCGCTGCACTGCTGCCACGGCAGTGGATGGCGTAGCTGGCGCCCTCCTCGGTGCGAGTCACGTACCACCAGTCGTCCTTGCGGACGGGTGCCGACAGGTCGGTCTCCTGCACGCGGGCTTTGATCTCGCCGAAGATGGTGTCGATTAGCGAAGTGTGTTGAGCGAACCACGCATCCGAGTACACGTTCTCGGCCTCGAGGTAGGGCACGGTGTCGGGGTCGCTGCGGTCACGGAGCCACGCCCACGGGTCGGTGGCCGGCCCCGTCGGTCGTTGCCACACATGCTCCACTTGCTTCGCGATGGGGGCTTGCACGTCGGTCAGGCTAGGCCGCCGAGTGCTGGCACGACACCGAGTCACTGCACGACACAGCGCTGCTCGTGCTGCGCCGGTAGCGTCAGCCGGTATGCGGGTTTGGATCGATCAGGACCTCTGCACCGGCGACGGTCTCTGCATCGACCATTGCCCCGACGTGTTCGTACAGCTGGAAGACGGTATCGCGTACGTTGCGCAAGACGGCTGGCCGCTCAACGACCCGGGTGGCTCCCACAGCCTCGCGGTGGTCGACGCACGTGCGCAGCAGAGTGTGATCGACGCCGCGATTGATTGCCCAGGTGAGTGCATCTTCATCGAACTCGAACCCGAGCGCGAACACGCCACAGCAGCGGCAGGGCGCTGGGATCGCGCGGTGCGGTGATCGAGGACGCCGATCGAGTCGATCGCGGGGCTTCGCCGACCGGCACGGCGGCGTCAGGTTGCTTGACCTTCGATGAGCCGGCGTGTTAGCCTGTGGTTGCTCGACTACTCGGCGTGAGTATCGTGCTGGCGGAGCGGTGGAACTTCAATGGATTGTGGTCGCTAGCCCACGATCCGTCACAGAGGACGGGTAGTCATGCGCAAAATAGGTGCTGTTGTCGCCGCTATGGCGGTGTTGTTGCTCGCTGCATCCACGGCTGGAGCCCAGCAGGATGTGTCGCCGGGCCGGTACACACCAACTGTTCACGGCGGACAGTCGCCGGTGCAGTCGGAAATACCGCCCAACCCATACTCACCGATCGATCAGGGTCAGGTGCCGGCTTCGCCACCAACGAACCTGTCGTCGGCGAGGAATGACATTCCTGCAGTCACCGAGTGATGTACGTCAGGACTGCCGCCGTCATGACGGTGGCGTTTCTCGTGGGGTGTTCAGCACCTTCGGACAGAATTGTCGTCGAGGTTGCGAGCGCCCCGAGCGATTCTCCGGCACCGAGCGTCTCTCCGGCACCGAGCGTGCCGACTCCGCCATCGAGCGTGCCGACTCCGCCATCGACACTGCCGAAGGCACCGGAGGTTGGCTATCAGCAACTGGTTGGGACGCTGACGCTGCCCTCCGCTGGGCTCGAAGGTGAGCCTGTACTCGAGGGAGGCGACGCCGCCACCGTCGATCTCGGTGTCGGCCGACTCGGCCAGTCTGCGCTTCCCGGCTGGTTGAGCGCTGACGGCTCATCGGGCGAGATGATCCTTCTCGGGCACCGAACGTCGAAGTCTGCTCCGTTTGCCGACTTGGTGTTGGCGACCGTTGGCGACCGGCTGCTGTTCACTGATATCGCCGGTGTCGACCACCCGTTCGTGGTCGATGACGTATCGGTCGTACCGTTCGACGAGTCGCTGTCGACGCCCACCGCCGACGGCCGCCAAGCGATGCGCCTGATCGCCTGCACATGTGCGGTACCGAATGGTGGGGTAATTGCCGACGCCAAGGGCGGATGCGTCTCGCACCGGATCATTGTGTCGGCTGTGGCGGCGGTGGCGTCGAGATGATTGCTTACACCGTGGTGGTCCCCGCCCGAAACGAGGGGATCCAGTTCGCCGGGTTCCTTTTGGACCTCGCTGCCACTACTTCCGGCGACCGGGTACAGATTGTCGCCGTGGTCAACGGTTGCACCGACGGTGGTGCAACGCTGCGGGCTGCACGACTCGCGGCGTCCGCGCACTCGTGCATCGAGGTGTTCGATGCACCGCCGTCAGTGCGGTCCAAAGGCGAAGCGATCCGGTTCGGTTTCCGTGAGGCCACCGGCGACTACGTGTTCCTCGTCGACGCCGACGGGTCGGTACCCGCATTCATTGTCGCCGGAGTGGCACGCCAGGTTGGCACCATGGACGGAGACGTATTGGTCCTCAGCCGCAGAGTCGGCCACCGCAGTTTTCGCCGTCGGTCAGTTGGTTGGATGTTCCGACGGCTGCAACGTTCGATGCTGTCGCTTTCGTATGACACCCAATCACCGTTCAAGGGGCTCCCGGCGACGTTGGCGTCGAAGCTCGTTGACAACGAGAATCTGGTCGGGTGGGGCTTCGAGAGCGAACTCATAATGGTCGCGCAAGACGCCGGCTGTGATGTCGTCGAGGTCGAAATACCGTGGCATGACACCGCCGATTCGAACGTAAGAGTGTTCGCTGACGGTTTGGCGATGCTTCGCCAGATGATGTGCACCCGTCGACGGTGGGGCGATGTCCAGGCGTAGATGGTTGATCGTTGCTGCCGTGGCGATCGGCGTCATGTTTCGCGTGTGGATCGGGCTACAAACGTGGAACGCCGATGGAGCGACTCTTACCATGTCCGCCGCCGAGGTGGCTCTTGGTCGCGACCCTTACCTTGCGAGCATCGAACACCCTGAGTTCGATCCGATCCCACAGAACACCACTCATGCGCTATCGAACGCCCAGGGTCCGCTGCTCAACTTCGTGTCAGCCGTACCGGTCTGGTTCGCAGACAGTGTTGGGCTGATCAACGTTGACCCCGACGGTGATGGAGCAGTGAACGGCCGGGAACTCGGCGTCGGTGAACTGATTGCAATGAAGTCGGCGTTCATGGTCCCCGAGGCGGCGATACTGCTGTGGATTCGGCGCCGTTACAGGGGTCAACCGGCGGAGTTGCTGTGCTATGCGATGTGGGCGACAACTCCGCTCGCCGTATTCACGTGGGGGCAGGGGCTGCCCGATACGTGGATGATGGCTGCGCTGCTGTGGGGTGTGACGCTGATCGAATCGGTGTCGAAGTCCAAGCCGGCAGCACAGGGTCGATCGTGGCCATGGGTGGTGTCGTTCGCCGGGATCGCTGCCGCGTCGTCGCTGACGAAGACCACCCCGTACATCTTGCTGCTGCCACTGACCATTCTGGCGTTCCGCATGGCCAGGCGGCGGTGGGTGACCGTCGGGGCGATGTTCGCGACGCTGCCATTGGGGCCCATCTTCTATGCCGTGAACCCGGTCGCGAATCATTCGGTCAACGTCAGGTTCGAGCACTCGATGCTGAACCCTGAAGGTTTGGTCAAAGTGATGTCGGCGCACGCTGCCGCACCGTTGTCGCTGATGTTGGTCCTGGTTGCAACGTGGCTGTTCGCCTCGCACCGCACGCCAGTGGAACATCTCGGCGGGTTCGTGGCGGTGTTGCTGTCCGCCGTGTTCTTGATGTCGGGAATCATCTCGCATCTCGCGATGTATGCGATCCCAGTGATCCTGCTGGTGGCCGGCGCATCTCAGATATGGGCGTTGGCGTTGTGGCTGACCACGGGGTTGCTGGCCGTGTGGCATGTGCTGTCCTTCGGATGGCTGTCAACAATGTTTTCCAGACCCGCCACCCGCCTTCTCCCGTACTCCGATCTCGGACAACCCTGGATCGACAGAGCCATCCCGGCGTACCGCACGGTTGAACAGATGATCGTGGCGGCCGTGGTGATAGCGGTGTTCGCAAGTGTCGCCTCCTTCACGCGCGCAGTCGACTTCAAGTGGTTGCACGCCGGTGCGAAGGTGATCCCGAAGGCGGCGATGCTGATCGCCCCGGCACTCCTGTTGGCCGTGGCGCTGCTTTCTCCGGCGGCCAATGTCGCCGTCACCGGCGGAGCCGCAACATTCGGCTTTGGGAGCGACGGGTCATCACCGGTACGCCTGGACGCAGGCGACATCTTCGTCACGCCTCTGGATAGCGGCGGGATTGGCTCAGCGGTGTCATTGGTCTCGAACGTGGCAACCGTCTCGGGCACACGCGTGATCCATGTGTCACTGGTTGGACCCGACGGTGAACTCCTGTCATCGGGCTCCATACCTGCGTGGGAGTTCGACTCGCTCGCACAGCGCGGCCCGGCGCTCATCAAAATGTCGCACCTGGTCCGGCTGTCCAGCGTGAGACTCGTCATCGAGGTCACCGACCCCGGCGTGGAGCCTTTCCACTTTTCTGACAGATCCATTGTGGGCCTGTCGGAAACGCAGGCGCCGTCACCGAGTTCGCTGTTCGATTCGCAGGGACGTTGGAAGGTGATCCGTGACAAAGACGCCGACCCTGACGGCTTGCAGCCCGTGTTCATTGCCGGCGGCTGGTCGAACGTCGGGTTCGTCGCTGGAGGTATCCATGATCCTCAACCAAGGGCCATGTTGAGAGCGATGACGCAGCGGTGGGCTCGGCCTGACTTGTTGTTGGTGACGATCGCTTGCGGGGCCGCCGCCGCGGGAGTTGCAGTGGCAGCAGGCATACTCGCGGGTAGGAGTTCGTCTGCCCGGCGGCGGGCGTGACTCGGCCCAATTGGCACCGAATCGACCCGCCTCTTGCGACGCGTCCGTGTCGGCATGGACTGGGTCACTCCGGTCGTGGAAGGTGTTTGCCCTCACAGTTCCTTCACACGTGTCGGGGAGACTGCTGTCATGCCAGCCACACCGTTCACCCTCGACCGACACGCTGTCGCATGGTTGCACCGCCGTGCTGGTTTCGGGTTGCCACCTGCGGATCTTCGTGAGGCGGCCGACCGTGGTTCTGTCTCGGAGCTGGATCGGTTGCTGGGCGGAGCGCCACCATCGACCGACCTCTGGGACGACTCGCTGCTGCCCTATGACCCCCGGGACCGGCCCTCGCGTCAGTACGCCATCAACGGCTGGTTAGCGACCGTGATCGCGACCGATCAGCCGTTGGTTGATCGTGTTGCGTGGATGTGGCACGGACACTTCGTCAGTGCCCTCGACAAGGTGAAGATCGCCCGCCTGATGGTGATACAGGCGCGGCTGTTTCGTAGTGCTGGGCTTGGGAACTTTCGTGAACTGGTGCGGGCGGTCACGCTGGACCCGGCGATGTTGCTGTACCTCGACCTGCGTGACTCGACCGGCCGTCAGCCGAACGAGAACTATGCCCGTGAACTGCTGGAGCTGTTCACCATGGGCGAGGGAAACTTCTCGGAGGAGGACGTGCGGGCCGGAGCACTGGCGCTGACGGGTTGGACGTTACAGCGCGAGGGTGGTGTGAAATTCGTTCCCCGACGTCACGCCGACGTGTCGGTGCATTACCTCGGCGTCGACGGGGTTCGCGATCTCGACACCGCCATCGACGCGGTCATGGCCAACGCCGCGCTGCCGCTGTTCATTGCCTTCACGATTGCGCAGGAGCTGTTGGGTACCGCCACCGAGCCGTTGGTCGAACGGCTCGCAGCAGATTTTGTGGACAGTGATTTTGACATTCGTGCGCTGGTGCGGGCCACGCTGCAGGCTGGCCTTGCGGGCGAGACAGCGCCGGTGGTGTTGGCGCCCGTGCCGTGGTTCGTGATGGCGTGTCGGGTGAGCGGAGCACGGCCCACGTCGAAGGTTGTGCAGCTGCTGCGAGCCGCCGGCCAGCTACCGATGCTGCCACCCAACGTCGCTGGTTGGCCCGGAGGACCCGCGTGGTTTGGTGCCGGCAGCCTCGTGGCGCGCGCCAACCTGGGGGCACTCATCGCCGCGGCGACACCGCCAGGGGAGGTGCTTGCGGCCGCCGAGGGCGACGACAGCGCTCTGCTCGCAGCCGTTCTCGGTCTGTCGATCGACGACTTCAGCGATGACTCGATTGCTGCGCTGGCTGCCGCACCTGCAGGTGCCGATCGCCTTGCCGTCGCTCTCATCACCCCCGAATTTCTCATCGCCTGAGGTGGCCACGATGACCAATCCCTTGAATCGCCGACAGTTCATCGAGCTCGGTGGCGGCGCTGTTGTCGTTGCGGGCCTGGGTGCGTGTGAGCGCCGTGGCGTTGACCGCAACGCGACCGGGACGCTGCCGACGACGAGCGCACCCAACGTCACAGCGCCGGTAGTCACAACCGCAACCACGACCGCCGCGCCGAGCACAACACTCGCCACAACAGGTGGAATGTCGTTTGATGGGCGACGGCTGGTGGTGGTGCAGCTCAATGGCGGAAACGATCTCCTCAACTCGCTTCCGCCGACAGACGGTCGCTATCGCGACATGCGTCCAACGATTGCGATCCCGGAGGCAGAAATTGTCACGCTGCCGGGCCTCAGCGATGCGGGGTTGCATCCAGGCCTCGCCGGGCTCGCTCGTTTCTGGGACGTCGGCCAGCTCGCGATTGTGCGGGGTATCGGCTTCGAGGTTCCGAATCGCTCGCACTTCGTGTCGATGGACCGCTGGTGGCGTGCCGATCAACTCGGTGAGCCCGGCTGGTTGGGCCGCGTACTCGACGGTCTGCCAGCCGAGCCGTCGCCGTTGTTCGCGACGGCACTCGGTGGAGGCGCACCCTCGCTGAACGGTCGTGGCGTACAGCCCACGGTCATCACCTCACCCAGCTCTTTTCGATGGGTCGATTTCGACCCTCGTTGGCTGTCGGCAATGGGAGGCGGCGGAGTCGACCTGGCGGGCATGGCCCGCCACGCGTTCCAACGCACGGTTCAGGCCGTCACCGACTTTGCCGAGATCACCGGTGGCTCGGCCACTTCCGAGGAGCTGCCCATCCGTGAGGGTGGAGCGACTATTTCTGAGGGGCTGTCGGTCGCAGCACAGCTACTGGCAGCAGACGCGGGCACGCAGATGGTCGTCGTCAGTGCCGGTGGCTTCGACACGCATGCCAACCAGTTGACCGAACAGGCCAAATTGCTGAAGGACCTGGCGACGGGTATCGACGCATTCTTCGAAGCCATCGAGGCTGCGGGCCTCGGCGACGATGTGCTGCTGGTGGTGACCAGCGAGTTCGGGCGCCGCGCGGCAGAGAACGGCAGCGGTGGCTGCGACCACGGCGCCGGTGGGCTATCCCTCGCTGTCGGGCGTGGGGTCCGTGGCGGGGTCTTCGGAGAGGTCGACCTCGCCGATCTTCTCGACGGGGATGTCCGTCCCAATGTCGCTCCTCAGGCGCTCTTCACCAGCTGCCTCGACTGGCTCGGCGTCGACGCGGTCCAGACCCTCGGCAGCCGCGACGACTCCCTCGCTCTCCTGCACTAGCGCTTCCGCCGCCCACTTGCGACGCTTGCGGCGGCGAAGCACGACGATCAGCAAAGTCACGAAGAGCAGGAACAGGGCAACGCCACCTCCAACCCATAGCGAGCGGGTCTTGCCGACATCGGGGGCCGTGTCGACGGTGTCGACGACCTCCTGCGCCTTCTTCCGGGCAAGGTCGTGGTCGCCCTCGGCGAGGGCGGCCTTCGCCTCGTCGAGCAACGCCGGCAGGTGTGTGCCAATCAAGCCGACCTTGTCGAAGAGCCCGTCCTCGGCTGCATCAGCGGCCGCTGCTGCCAGCACCTGATCGGCAGTGTCGATTTGTTCCTGCACGACCCTGGTGGCATCGTCGAAGTCCTTGTCGGACGCCTCGTAGGTGCCCTCCAACTCGTCCGGGTATGACGACCCGAGCTGGTCGGACTTCGTGTCCAGCTCGTCTCGGAGGGCGAGTACGTCGTGTGCTTCGTCGATTGCGGTTTTGGCATCCTTGAACGACCACACCGACATTCTCTCGCGGACGAGGTACGGCACCGCCCAGGTGCCACCGTCGTCGACCAACTGCTTGTACAACTCGCGGGCGTCGGTTCGCTCGTCGAGCAATGCGGCCTGCGTGGACGTCACCACATACTTGGCAATCAGTTCGTCGGCGTTCTGGGCGCCACCGATCTCGTCGACCACGTCAAGAAAGCGCCGCCAGTCGGTGACCTCATCGACCGCCTCCGGTGCGACTTCGCCGCGATACGCAATCGTGCGATCTGCGACGGCAGCCAGCACATCTCGCATCCCCTCCTCGCCGATCTCGCTGACGATTTGCTCGACGACGGAGAAAGATGCGTTGTACCCGTAGTCCTCTACGTCGTCGGCGCCGTCGGTGAAGTTCGGGTCGCCCCAGTCGTTGAGCGTGACCTTGCCGGGGTCGGTAGCGCTGATGGATGCCGGCGTCAGCGCCTCGCCACCCATCTCGGTCACGGCCTTGTTGGAGTACACCTGAGCGAAGCCCTCGCTGAGCCAGCGATCGGCAAACCAGTTGTCGTTGAACCACGCATGCGACAGCTCGTGTAACACGACCTCCTGGTCGAGGTCTTCTCCGATCTCAATCTCGTTGTCGCTGGCGCTGAACCACCCGGCGTAGCCGTAGAGGTATGGCGTGTAGGCCTCGCGCACCTCGACGGTTTCATCGATGGGCCACGCTTGTCCGATGAGCGTGCTCAGTACGGGTACGCCGTCTTCGATTTGGGTGGTGACGAAGGCTTGCCATTCGGTGTCGCCCGGCCAGGCGCGGAGGTTGAACTCGTCTGCTGCTGGAGTGGTGACGGTCGTTGCCACGAGGCCATCGTCATTGCGGGCCGACACGAAGATGTCGAACTCGTTCGGGTTCGGAATGTCGGTTGCCGTGTACACGATGTTGCCGTTTTCTTCGGTGACCACCGCGTCGTCGCCGAAGGTGTCGACCACGAAGCCGGGAGGAACAACGACTCGCACGGTGACGTTGCCGTCATCGCCGACACCGAACGCATCGAACGCCGCGTACGCCGCGTTGACGCGCCACGGATTCTCCGACCGCGGTGGGAGGCCGGTGATGTCGTAGGTGACGTTGACCTGGGTGCTCTGCTGGTAGAAGAGTTTCATGGCAAGGTCAACGTCGAGAATGTAGAAACTGACGTTCCCGTCAATCAGCCGGCCAGTCACGCCCAGGGCGCCTCCGCTGGTCGTGGTCGCCACCGGGTTGACGGCGCCCACTGGCACCGGCAGTGAGAAACCGGTGAAGAAGCGACGATTGATGTAGCTCCCGTCGCGCTTGTCAGGGATGGTGTTGGTCAGTGCAATCTCCGCCATCACGTGCACCACGCCCGACGACGCATCGACGGTGTAGGTGGTAGTGCTGCGAAACGACAGACCATCCGCTGCCTGGGCCGGCGCCGCCGCGCCACCGACGATCGCAAGTGGAAGCGCCACGAAGAACGTGAGGAGAAGTGAGGTGAGCCGCCGAGCCATTCAGCGAGCCTTGCAGACTTCTTCCGTCGGTCAAAGGTGAGGGCAGGTCTTGGTGAGTTGCATGTCGCGACTAGCCTGTCGGCGTGAAGCGCAGCAGTGTCAGCCATATGAATTGTTCGGTGGCCCGCAGCCTCGACATCGTCGGCGAGTGGTGGACACTGCTGATTGTGCGCAACGTCATGTTGGGTCAGTGCAGGTTCGAGGCCATCCAGGCCGACCTCGGTATTGCCCGCAACATTCTCAGTGACCGCCTCAACACACTGGTGGCGCACGAGGTAGTGGCGAAGGTCAAGTACCACGACCACCCCGAGCGCTACGAGTATCACCTCACGGAGAAGGGCGCCGACCTGTTTCCCGTGATCGCAGCCCTGATGGCGTGGGGTGACAAGTGGTCTGCACCCGATGGTCCGCCGCTGCTGATGCGCCACACCTGTGAGGGTCGCGGCCAGCCACTGACGGTCTGCGGTTCATGCGGCGAGCCGATGGATCTGGCTCACGTGAGGGCCAAGGCAGGCCCCGGCGTTCGAGCTGTCGCAGCACCCGTCGAGTGAACGCATCTGGCGCCTGGAACCCATCGTCTGACCCCACTCCCGATCGTGCGAGTGCCACGACGCCAGTGCGAGTGTGACGGCTACGTTCGAGTGGGTACTCGTATACCGGGGTGCGAGTACCCACTCGGATAGGCGACGGAGTGGGCATCGGGTCCAGGAATTGTTACTATGGCGGTAGTGCTAATTCCTTCCACTGATCGGAACATGCCATGACGTCATTCGACCTGGATCTCAGCAAGTACAACCTCGGCTGGAGCGATACCGGCGTCGAATACGCGTTCGAGCCGAAGAAGGGCCTCGACCTTGGCGTTGTGGACCAGATCAGCTGGTGGAAGGGCGAGCCGAAGTGGATGAGCAACATGCGCCAGCGCAGCTTGCGCACCTTCGACCGCAAGCCGATGGCCGAGTGGTTCGCCATCAACATGCCCGACATCGACTTTCAGGACATCTACTACTACCTGCGGCCGGCCACCGAGCAGGTCAGCGAGTGGGACGACCTGCCCGAGCAGATGAAGGCCACCTACGAGAAGCTGGGCATACCCGAGGCTGAGCGCAAGTACCTCGCCGGCGTCACCGCCCAGTACGAATCCGAAGTCGTCTTCCACCGCAACCGCGAAGATCTGGAGAAGCAGGGCATCTTGTTCTGCGACATGGATACTGCGTTGCGTGAGTACCCCGAGCTGGTCAAGAAGTACTTCGGCACCATCATTCCTCCGGGCGACAACAAGTTCTCGGCGCTCAACACGGCCGTCTGGTCGGGCGGCTCGTTCGTCTACGTGCCGCCCGGCGTCAACTGCGAAATGCCGCTGCAGGCGTACTTCCGCATCAACAGCGAGAACGCCGGCCAGTTCGAGCGCACCCTGATCATCGCCGACGAAGGCAGTCAGGTGCACTACATCGAAGGCTGCTCGGCCCCGGTGTACACCAAGGATTCGCTGCACTCGGCGGTCGTCGAGATCGTGGTCAAGCCGTCGGCGCGAGTTACGTACACCACCATCCAGAACTGGTCGCCCAACGTCTACAACCTCGTCACCAAGCGTGCTCGAGTGGAGGCGGAAGGCCACATGGAATGGATCGATGGCAACATCGGCTCCAAGCTGACCATGAAGTACCCCAGCGTCTACCTGGTCGGCCCGAAGGCGACTGGCGAAGTGTTGTCGGTTGCCTATGCGGGCGCCGGGCAGCATCAGGATGCGGGCGCCAAGATGGTGCACGTCGCTCCGGAAACCACTTCCAAGATCGTGTCAAAGTCCATTTCCAAGGACGGTGGCATCACCACCTATCGTGGCCTTGTCCGTGTCGAGGAAGGCGCCTACGGCTGCAAGAGCCATGTGCAGTGCGACGCACTCATCCTCGATGAGGACAGTGAGAGCCGCACCTTCCCGTATATGGAAGTGGGCGAGCGCGACGCTCAGATCGGCCACGAGGCGACGGTTTCCAAGATCGCCGACGAGCAGCTGTTCTACCTCATGTCTCGCGGCCTTTCGCAGGAGCAGGCCATGGGCATGGTCGTCAACGGGTTCATCGAGCCCATCACGCGCACACTCCCCATGGAGTACGCCGTCGAGTGGAGCCGCCTCATCGAGCTGCAAATGGAAGGCAGCGTCGGCTGACGCCACCCTCGGTCAGCGCCACCGCGGTTTGACGCACACACCTTTGGGCTCTGACCAGGGGTTGTGAGTCCGTGATTTTGACACGAACCGTGTGAGTCGTTGCCCTTCAGCACTCGACGAAATTGACCGCCACCGGTGCGTTCGGCTTGCGGCCCAGGAACGTGATGGCCAGTCCGCCGCGAGCGGTTTCTTTGTACTTCTCGTGCATGTCGCGACCCGTATCGCGCATGGTTGCAATTGCCTGATCCAGCGACACCAGATGTGTGCCATCGCCGTGGAGGGCCAGCCGGGCAGCGTTGATCGCCTTCATCGAGGCCATTGCGTTGCGTTCGATGCAGGGCACTTGCACGAGGCCGCCGATCGGGTCGCACGTCAACCCGAGGTTGTGTTCGAGCGCGATCTCGGCGGCATTCTCCACCTGCTCCGGGGTTCCACCCATCACGTGTGCCAACCCGGCCGCAGCCATGGCGCAGGCGGAGCCGACCTCGCCCTGACAGCCAACCTCGGCACCGGAGATGGAGGCGTTCATCTTGAAGAGAGCACCGATGGCGCCCGCGGTGAGCAGGAACTCAACGACACCGTCGTCGTCGGCATCGGGCACAAACTTGGTGTAGTAGTGCAGCACAGCGGGGACGATGCCAGCCGCACCGTTGGTAGGGGCCGTGACCACACGGCCGCCAGCCGCGTTCTCTTCGTTGACCGCGAGTGCGAACAGGTTGACCCAATCAAGTGCGGCGAGTGGGTCGATGTTGCCGTCGTCGGTCATCAGGGTGCGATGCAATGCGGCCGCGCGGCGCTGCACGTGGAGCCCTCCGGGTAGCTCGCCCTCGTTGCGACAACCGCGGGCAACGCAATCTCGCATTGCCTGCCAGATGTCCAAGAGCTGCTCGCGCACCACCGCAGTCGTCCGCTGGACATGCTCGTTGGCCATCTTGAGGTCGCTGATTGACGCACCGTTGGCGGCGCACATCTCCAGTAGTTCGTCGGCCGAGCCGTACGGATAGGGGACGGCGGATTGTGATGCGACGATCGGAGCCTCGACCTCGTCGTCGTCGACCACGAAGCCACCGCCGATGGAGTAGTAGCGATGGTCGATGAGAAGCGCGCCACCGAGATCGAACGCCTCGAACATCATCCCGTTGGGGTGACCCGGCAGTGTTTCGTCGACGTGCATCACGACATCGCTGTCGACATCGAAGGGAACCGCGACTTCATCGAGTAGACGCAGCGTGCGCCTGGCGGCAATCTCGGCGAGCAAGCCGGGAATGTCGTCTGGATCGACTGACTGGGGCTGGGCGCCGCTGAGACCGAGCAGTACTGCCGACACGGTGCCATGGCCGACGCCTGTTGCCGCCAGCGATCCGTACAGGTGGGTTCGAACACCACCGACGCTGGCCAGGCCGTGCTCGGCGGCCACTCTCTCGAGAAACATGCGCGCCGCGCGCATTGGTCCGACGGTGTGCGAGCTGGACGGGCCGATGCCGATTCGGAATAGTTCGAAGACGCTGATGGTCATTGTCTCGAAAACCTCGGTCGCATTGTTCGATCCTGGCAGACCGCGAGCCCACCTTGCTGCCAGAATGTCGCTATGCCGATGCGTCAGGAGTGCAGGAACTTCGAGAGCCGTACCTATCCGAATGGCGAGACGGTTCGGAAATGCAACCTCGACCTGGCGCCCGAGGCGCCGTGGCGATGCCCCTCCGACTGCGGCAAGTTCGAGCCGCGCATGGATGCCGGCTGGACCTATGGCTCGATGGTGTCGCCCAAAACGCCCGTCGAGCCGCCCGGGTTGGACGACGGCAGCGCAGCAGCGCTGTTGGACGAGGCGGAGGATTTCTTGAACTCGGTAGGCCCGCAGGTAATGGCAGAGGTGCAGGCGGAACACGCTCAGCGCGATGCACAGCAGGGCTGGAAGCGCTTCTTGCGCCGCCGCAAGCCCTAACTGACAGGTTCCGCTTGGTGGTGCCGCGTCCCGGCATGCGAGTGCTCACTCCCACCCCGGAGTGCGAGTGGGCACTCGGACGGGCTCGTGGCACTCGCACCGGCGGTGTGGCACTCGCACCGCTTGTCGGCAGAGCGTGGGGATTAGTACTACGCGCGTAGTAGAATTTAAGGCGTGTTCTCCTCGATATCCGACGCCATCGACGCGGATGCACCCGATCGTGCGCTGCGCCTCGCCGCTGCCGAACGGGCAGCTGCGATGGCCCTCCCGTCGCCCGAGCTGGAAGTGTGGCGCTACAGCCGCATCGCCGAGCTCGACCTCGCCAACTATGCGCCGGCCGCGGTGCGAACGACTGTGACCGGTGCCGAGCAGACATCCGACGCCGACGCCGCGTTGGTCGCCGAGCTCGTCGCCAGTATGGACGTCCACGACGTCTTCGACGAATTGAATGCTGCTTACCACCGCACCGTTGCCGTCACCGTCCCCGCCGGCAAGGTGCTGTCCGACCCAGTCATCGTCACCCATCACATAGAAGGCAACGGCGCCGCGCTCTATCCGCGGCTGGTCATTCATGCGGGCGCCGACAGCGAGTTCACCGTCGTCGAACGCTTCGAGAGCGCCGACGATACCGAGGCCCTGGTCGTGCCCCGCCTGGTGGCGTACGCCGCGCAGGCGGCCCGTGTCTCGTACGTGGGCATCAACTTGCTGGGCACCAAGGTCTGGCAGCTGGGCCACCAACAGGCCACCGGCGAGCGCGATAGCACCACCCTCCTCGCCACTGTTGCGCTCGGCGGCGACTATGCCCGCGTGCGTACCGACGCCCGCGTTGTCGGCCAGGGTGCCACCACCAAGCAGGTGGCGCTGTACTACGCCGACGGCACGCAGATGCACGACTTCCGCACGCTGCAAGACCACGTCGCCCCCAAGACCTACAGCGACCTGCTGTTCAAGGGGGCGGTGCAGGGTACGGCGAAGAGTGTATACACCGGCCTGATTCGCATTCGCGAAGAAGCGAAGGGCTCGGTTGCGTATCAGACCAACCGCAACCTGACGCTCAGCGAAGGCGCCTGGGCCGAAAGCGTTCCCAACCTCGACATCAAGACCAACGACGTCAAATGCAGCCACGCCAGCACAGTCGGCCCGGTCGACGAAGAGCAGCGCTTCTACCTCGAGAGCCGGGGCATCCCGCCGGAAGTCGCCGAACGCCTTGTGGTGTTGGGCTTCTTCGACGACGTGCTCAGCCTGCTTCCTGCGTCGTTGCAGGGCGACGGCAACCTGCGCGCGGACCTGCGAGCTCGCGTCGCAGCGAAGTTGCAGGCGGCGAAGTCGTGAGCACCGTCGTCTGCGCGTTCAACGATCTTGCACCCGGTAGCGCCACCCGCTTCGACGTCGACGGCACCGCCGTTGCAGTCGTTCGCATCGGCGACGACGTGTACGCAATTGGCGACGTCTGCAGCCACGGCGAGGTGTCGCTCAGCGAAGGCGAAGTGCTGTGCGCCGAGAAGGAGCTGGAGTGCTGGAAGCACGGCAGCTCGTTCAGCCTGGAGACCGGCGAGCCGCAGACACTGCCCGCCACCCGCCCGGTGCCTGTGTTCGTGGCCCGGGTTGTGGATGGCAACGTCGAGATCAACATCGAGAACTTCATGGAGACCGCATCATGAGCACCCTCGAGATCAAAGGCGTTGTCGCTTCTGTCGCCGGCAAGCAGATCCTCAACGGCATCGACCTCGTCGTCCGATCCGGTGAAGTGCACGCGGTGATGGGCCCCAACGGCGCCGGCAAGAGCACGCTCAGCGCTGTCATCATGGGCAAGCCCGGCTACGAGGTGCACGCTGGCGAAGTGCTGTTGGATGGTGTCGACCTGTTGGCCCTGCCCGCATGGCAGCGTGCGCAGGCGGGCATTCATCTCGTGATGCAATACCCCAGCGAGGTGCCTGGCGTCGGTCTTGGCGACATGCTGTCCGAGGCATTCAGGGCCCGCGGTCGCAGCACCGCGGGCCTCGCCGACGAAATCGCTGCCGAAGCGCAGCGCATCAACTTCCCGGTTGCGTTGCTCGATCGTTCGCTCAACGTGGACTTGTCGGGCGGCGAGAAGAAGCGTAACGAGACATTGCAGCTCGCCCTGCTGGCGCCGAAGTTCGCGATCCTTGACGAGTTGGACAGTGGCCTCGACATCGATGCGCTGCGCGACTGCGCCCGCCGCGTCGAGGACGCCACCAATGACGACGCGCTGGGTGTGCTTGCGATCACCCACTACAACCGGCTGCTCGAAGAGCTGCACCCCGACCATGTGCACATCCTCGTGAAGGGCCGCATCGTCGCCAGTGGCGGCCCGGAACTGGCTGATCAGCTCGAACGTGATGGCTACGAGGCCTTCACGAGCGGCGAGGCGGAAGGCGCCGCGGTAGTCGACCGGCCGAGCAGCCTCGACGACCTGTTCGCCCTCTGACACGGCACTAGGTTGGGCGTTGCCCGGCTATTGTGCCCGACACTCTGTCCAGCACTAGGAGACAACGATGGCAAGCATGAGCGCTGCAGGGCCGACGAAGTCGACCTCGCCGGAACCTGGCCCGGTCGCTACGCACCCCCGCATCGGGCACACATCGTTGTACGCCGACGATCCGTTCACGGCTGCGACAACGCTGGCCACCTTGCTCGGCGGCACGGTCATAGCATTCCCGCCCCACGATGGTGGGTTCGTCTGCTTTCTCGATGCGGGACGCACGAACTGGAGCGACGAGTTCGTCGAGTTCTATCCGCGAGACGTCGAGCTGTCGCCAATGCTCAGTGACACCCGCCCGCAGTTCTCGGCGGTGCCCGGCGGCCGTTCGATCGGCGGGGGGTCGCATGTCAACATCGTGCTC
>Ga0105047_10004795_pt1 | contig 23430 bp, 15 predicted proteins | sample MAT04_FD_78384 | JGI IMG/M metagenome (GOLD analysis project Ga0105047, IMG submission 78384) | Freshwater microbial communities from Lake Fryxell liftoff mats and glacier meltwater in Antarctica - MAT-04 (megahit assembly) | ecosystem: Environmental > Aquatic > Freshwater > Ice > Liftoff... | reverse complement strand
GTCATCATGGCTCACGTTGTGCAATGGAGTCCGTTCCATCCACGAAACTTACAATATCTCCCCTCCGTCTGTCATCAGCAGTTTCAGTACAATGGACAACTACGTGAATCAATGCGACTGATCGATATCCCGCTCGACGCACATAAATGCCGACTCGATCCAGCGCGCCGGGCTTGATGCGGACGAGTCCCGGTATGGAGACTTCGCGTTGTCCCGGAATCATGTCTCGACCTCACACAATTTCTCAGATATCTGCGACCAAATCGAAAAGTCCTGAAAGGGTTCGCCCCGCGACTTGAGTTCCGACGCAAGCCAACCCCTTGCAAATCGCAACTCTGGGCGGACCATCAACGCGGGCTCCAGATCGGGACGACCATCACCGGCGAATGCGACCGTGCCGCAGGTTTGCATGGCGCTCCGAACAACTGCACATTTTGAGATGCCGAATTCCTCAGCGAAAAAAGGCGACAGAGTCGGCAATTGCATCTGCAAGCCATGTTCCGGGGAGTATTCACCGGGATTCGTGTGCAGTTCAAGCCGCAGATCGTGTTGTCGGAAGAGCCGTTCAATATACCAGCCGCAACCATTCGAAACGATGACAACATGCCATCTCTGACCTTCAAGTCGCTGTACTGCAGTCTTTGCCCCGGCATCGAATGCCATCGCAGCAAGGAGGCGTTCCATCTCCGGCATCTCAGCGCGGATCCGTTCGAAAATCCTTCGCAACGCCTCGAAGTGCGTTATCTCTCCCCGCGTGTAGGCATGCCATGGCTCCAGATCTTCCGGGCACAGAATGTTATGAATTGCGCACGAATAAAAATCCTTCTGCGTCATCGTTCCGTCGAAATCAGACACAAGTATTTTGTCAAACGCCATTTTGTTCACTCTCAGATTTGCCGCGCGATTCATTCCGGAGGGATTTCAGATATTAGCCGGTGGTCGAGCGAAGCGAACACCACCGGCTAACTCAATCGAAAATCAAACATGTCCTCGACCGTCGATCGTCTGATCCAGCCATTCTGCGATTTCTTCCGGAGAATCCATCATACGGAACCGCTGAAGATCCTGATCATCAATGCAATTCTTTTCGCGCACTGTGTTTCGGAGCCATTCGACGATTGGTTGCCAGAAACTCGTGCCCACCAGCACAACGGGAAATTGTGCCAGCTTGCCCGTCTGGATCAGGGTGAGCGACTCGAAGAATTCGTCGAATGTCCCGAAGCCTCCAGGGAAAATCAGGAATCCGCGTGCGTACTTCGCGAACATCATTTTTCGAACAAAGAAGTATCGGCACGTGTATGATGCGTCGCAGTAAGGGTTCATATTCTGTTCGTGCGGCAACTCGATATTCAATCCAATGGACGGGCTGCCTGCATCACGCGCTCCGCGGTTGCCGGCTTCCATGATTCCGGGGCCGCCACCCGTAATAATCGCAAATCCGCGTTCACCCAACAGTTGGCATGTCTGCTGAGCCAGTTGGTACGAGGGATCACTCTCTGGCAGACGAGCGCTGCCAAACACAGCCACTGATCGGCGGCGTCCTTGCAGAGCACGTGCCATGACTTCGATGCCCTGTATCAAGTCGCTTTGAATCCGCATCACTCGCCAGGGATCTTCGTGCAGAAAACCAATCGGTCGCCGGGTCGCGCTGTCGAGGAATTCCAGGTCAGGATCTTCCGGACCGGCTGGAAAGATTTCGTCTACTCGGACCGGTTCAACAACCACTTCATGCGTTGCTTCGATCGCCTCAGCGTCGCCTGTTGGCGATCGCGTCAGGGCCACTGCATTCGATTGATCGGCAGCGACAAGAGATTCCCCCTGATCAATAAATTCAAATTCCGTTCCATATTCAGGTACAGAAACATCAAACCCGAATCGCGATTCGATGCTGCCCTTCAATGCCAGCGCTGCATTTTCTTCACCGTGGGTGAGGAACACTTTTCGTGGTGGCTGTTCAAAGTGATTCAGCCATTGGAGCAATCCTGTGCGATCCGCGTGCCCTGACATGCCGAACACCTGCTCGATTTTCGCCGCGACATGGTACTCGCGGCCATGAATCCGAACCTTCTTTTCGCCCGACATCAGGTGACGGCCAAGGGTCCCCTTGGCTTGAAAGCCAACGAATAGAATTGTGGATTCAGGCCGAGAAATATTGTTGCGGAGGTGATGTTTGATTCGGCCCGCGTTGCACATTCCAGCGGGAGCCATAATGATGCAGGGTTGCTTACTGTGATTGATCGATTTGGATTCCTCCACGCTTCGAGTCAAAGTCAATCCGGGAAAATGCAGTGGTGGTTCATTGGCCTCGATCGCCTGAGCGGTTTCCTTGTCAAGCCAGCTTGTGAATCGGCGAAAGATGTTTGTGACATCGGATGCCATCGGCCCGTCAAGATAAATGGGGACGCGCGGCATCAGCTTCTTGTGCACCAGGCGACTGAAGAAGAACATCATCTCCTGGGCACGCTCGACGGCAAACACCGGAATCACCAGATTGCCGCCGCGGCGGATCGTCGTGTTGACGATAGTTTCGAGTTGTTCTTCGATCGTTCCCTGAACATCATGGTCGCGATCTCCGTAGGTTGATTCCATTACAACATAGTCCGCATTTCGGAAATACGTCGGGTCGTGGATCAATGGCTTTTGATGCTGCCCGAGATCGCCTGAAAAGATAATCGTCCGTGTACGTCCGAATTCCTGGACCAGGATTTCCAAAGACGCGGAGCCGAGAATATGTCCGGCATCATGCCAGGTAACCGTCACACCAGGCAGGATCTCCGTCGGTACGCGATAGTCGACTCCGCGAAACAGCTGAATCGCCTTTTCGACATCCTGGTCAGAATAGAGCGGCACAACCGGGTGTGGTCCCTTGCGTCCTTCTTTGCGGTGTCGGCGACGCTTGTACTTCGCGTCCTCCGCCTGAATCTTTGCGGAGTCCCTGAGCATCACATCGGCCAGTGCTGCGGTAGGCCTTGTCGCAAAGATCTGTCCCCGAAAACCATCCGCGACTAATTTTGGGATCAGTCCAATGTGGTCGATGCGGGCATGCGTCACAACTAATGCCTGAATGTCGCCAGCTGGCGTGGGACACGTTTCCCAGTTTCGTGACAGATGTTCGCGCTCCTGCACCAAACCGCAATCAATCATCATTCTCTTCCCGGCCACCTCCAGACAGTAGCGTGATCCGGTGACGTTTCGATTGGCACCAAGAAATGTAAGCTTCATCAAATGTTTCCTTCTTCGGAGCTGTCAGGAGCAGTTGCAGGAGCCTCAACAATTGGTTGTGCATCGGCGCCTGGTTTGGATACCTTGACTTTGGCAGTTTCGTTTTCCTTGATCAATACGCGAGCGATCCTGCGAGTCAACGTATTGATTCGCTTCAGATTCTCGATGATGTCCGTCTCGACGGTGAATGCTGCGAGACGATTCGGCTCAAAGGCAATCAGTCGCTTCGCAAGGTGGGATGTTGCCTTTTCGGAAAGCTCGTTGACCTCGGTTTTGCTTTCCACGGCCTCATGGGCCGCACCCTGATTTCCATCACGTAATGCGTCGAGCGCACGTTCGAAAGCCCAGCAGACCTTCTCGTGAATTGTACCCAGCACGTCAATGGTTGATGGACTGACCACCACTCCGAGACGAATTCTTTTCACGGCATCAATCAGCACATTGTTTTCGACAACGTCGCCAACATTTTCCAGGTAGTTGGCAATCGCTATGTATTGGTGCAATTGCGTCGACTGCGGATCTACCAGGTTTCCCTGCGAAAGCAGTGCCAGGTATTTGATGATCGCACCGTATAAGGTATCGATATCTTCTTCGGCCCGACGAAGCCGCGCCAGGTCGCGCTGATTGCCGACCGTCGCGACGCCGAGGGATTGCTTCAACACATCTCGATCTAACTCAGCGAGTCGAACCAGTTCACGGCGCACCTGGTCAAGCGCCAGTGCAGGTTGTTCCAGGAACATTTTGTCCAGGTACCTGGGAGACATTTCGGTTGGCTCTTCACGCGGCGGGACGATCCAATCCACCAGTTTTGCCATGGGACCGGTAAACCAGATGAAGAGCAACGTGTTTCCGATGTTGAACAAAGTATGCGCGTTGGCGATTTGCCGAGGCGTATCTGCTGCGAGTCGAGTTGCCCCCTCAAGATACCATGCAGAGGGGGAAATGCTCCGCACAAGTTGAGCGAATTGCGGAATGAAAAACATCCACAACAATACCCCGCCAATGTTGAAGACAACGTGAATCCATGCGGCTTGAACAGCTTCGCGAGGTCGTCCGAATGCGGCAATGATTGCCGTCACGCAGGTGCCAATGTTCGCCCCAAAGATCAGACCAATTCCGGACTCCAGTGAGATCAATCCCTGACTCGCCAACACGATGACGATCCCGGTCGTGGCGGATGAACTCTGGATCACTGCGGTGAAAATCAGGCCCATAAGGATACTGATCAGCGGATTCTGCATGTTCTGCATCGTATCAATAAACGGTTGCCATTGACGCCATGGCCCCGTCGCGTTGCTCATCAGCTCCATGCCGAAGAAGATCAGCCCGAGTCCCATCAGAACCATGCCCCATTGTTTGATCTTTTTGCTCTTGGCAACGACATCCGTCAGGAAACCTACTGCAATTATCAACAATCCGTATTGCGAGAGTTTGAAAGCGATGATTTGCGCTGTGATTGTCGTGCCAACATTCGCCCCAATGATGACACCGATCGACTGACTGAGCTTCAGTAGTCCTGCGGAAATGAATCCGACCACAAGCACTGTCGTCACAGAGGACGACTGAATGACCGCAGTAATGATCGCGCCCGCAATTGCTGCGGTGAATCGGTTCGCCGTCAGCCGCGCGAGAAGATTCTTCATACTGTTGCCCGCAACCGTCTTCAGGCTTTCGGTCATCTGCCGCATGCCGAACAAAAACAGTGCCAGTCCACCGCCTAGTCCCGTGATGAGGGCTCCGAATTCGATCGTGCTGGCCGCCATCGATAACTAGCTTTCCAATGGGGCAAAGGTTTCTGCGCTTACGGCAGATCGAACGAGCTTGGAGTGCATGTCGGAGAGAAACAGTCCAGTTATAGCGGCGTCAGCATATCAATCAGCCTCGCGGAATACGATCACGACTGCTTCAAATGCGAACTCACGTGGTGATCGGCGGCAGTTGGAGATCATTGCAGTCTGTTCAGGAGAAGATTAGTCATGAACCTGGCAACCTTCAGGGTCATTGCCACGAATTTCCGTCATCAGTCGCAGCAAGCCGTAACACAGCCAACTGATGAACCGTAAGCCCATCGACTGCTGTTTCCCGTCTGCTACCCAGGATTACCAGGGTGGAACATGTTGATTGCATTATTGAATTAGTCTGCTGACACGAACGCGATGAGTTCTTTCATGGACGGTTCCGATGTTTCTTCGAGCTTAGCAATTTTGGCTGTTCTGACATGCCTGTGACAGTTCGTGCAGGTCATCGTCAGTCGCATGAATCCCAGCGACGTTCCCTCAGCGTCTTTCACATCTGCCATGCGACTGAGGAATTCCGCTGCAGTGACGAAGTCGGCCGTGTCCTGAATAAATCGGTAACTCGCCATTTGCTCCCATGCTGCCTGCCGACTGAGGTCAATCATTTCAACGGTTGCCTCTTGAATGAGTTCATGATCCTCGCGAGTCACTCCTTCAAGAGCACGCTGAGCTGCTGCGAGCTTGCGCGTCATGAACTTTTCCATCACTTTCTTGTCCGGGGGTGCAGCGATTTCAACCTGCACGGCAGCGAACGTTTGCATCGAGGACGCTTTGAGCGTCACAATCACTGCTGAAATGATCATCACAGCAACCAACCCGGATCGAAAGCCGGTCACTCGCCAAGGTCGCAACATCAGTTATCTCCAGAAGAGGGCCGGTGTTTCATTGCCAAATTGACAATTCAATTGAGCAGATGTCAACGCTTCATCCGCGGAAAAATTATTCTTTAGAATCTGCGAGTACCGGATTACGCACCCATTTGTGGCATTTCAGACACTTCATGGTAACGTTGACCCACGCCATTGATGCGCCGTTGATATCGTTGCTTTGGGCTTCCTTCTGCAGTTCCTCGACCGCCTGCATGAATTCGGTGCTGTATCGCCGATACATCAAGTCGTTGGAAACTCGCCACTTTGCCTCGTTGGGCATCTTTAAAAGCGTCTGAGCACCATCATTCACCAGCTTCAGGTCGTCCGTGCAGAGTCCTTCAAGAATCAGATTCGAGGCCTGCATTTTTTGCCGCATGAATCGATGTACACCTCCCACAGGTTCATCCTTTTCGTCTCCGGAACGCTCGACTTCTGCAGGAGGTGTAACCGCTTTCTTCTCGTCCTGGCCGGCTGAAATCCTGCTGAGGCCCAGCGATTGAGAAATCGATAACAACAGAACGACTGCCGTCAGAGTGACCAGAATCGACAACACTTTCATCGATCGACTGATTGATCGCATAGCTTTTCCCTTGTGTCAGATGAGTTGAAAACAGCAAATCGCACGATTCCGTATATTTCCTTTTTCGCGATAATTACCAGGTGTCAATTTGGTGTCAAGGCACTGATTCCAGGATACATGGTGCCGAATTGTTTGCGGCGCACGATGTTTTTTTACGTTCTTCGGCCATGTCGGCAAGTCGATTGAGTTCTCATGGCTGCAAGAACTTCGGCGAACCATCAATGCTGAGACTTTCGGCGAATTGTAAGTCCGCATATCCGTGGATGAGAATCTAGTCAAACTGCTGCTTGAACACCATCACGCCTGAACATTCGCCACGACGGTTGTCCTTCGTTTTTCCCGAGCCAGTTCGTCGTCAAGAGTCTCCTGCATGAATTACTCCGTCACTCGTCCGCGTCGAATCGAAACTCCTGTTTCCGGCCAGCCTGCTATCCCGGTTCGCGGTTGTCGATCTGTCGCGCATACCGTCGGCCTTCCTCGACGTTGACTTTGCTCAACAGAATGCCGCCAACAACAAAAAATGCGATCACTGAGAGAATGCCATTGCGACTCGAACCTGTGAGGTAGACCGTTGCTGTGAAAAACAGCGGTCCAAGCATGCCGGAAAATTTTTCGCTCAGTGAGAACAGGGCAAAGAATTCGGTGGACTGTCGCCTGGGGATCATGCTGGCGAATAATGAGCGACTGAGCGCCTGTGTTCCGCCCTGAACGAGCCCCACCAGGACGGCCAACACGAAAAACTGCGTTGCATTCTGCAGGTAATAGGCCAGTATGGTGATACCGAGGTAGACGACCAGTCCTGAATAGATTGTTCGTTTTGCCCCAATCCACCCGGCCAGGACGCCGAACAGGATCGAACATGGGATGCCGACGAACTGGACGACCAGAATTGAACCTATGAGTGCTCCGGAGTCGATGCCAATCTCCGCACCGTAGATCGCCGCCAGCCGGATGATCGTGCCGATACCGTCGTTGTATGCCAGAAACGCGGCCAGCATGAGCAGGGCGTGTTTGTATTCCCGTAAGCTTCGATAAGTATCCCGCAGTCTGCGGACCGCATTTCGAGCAAGTACGGGCAGTCTCGGTCGATGTTCGGCAGTTTCGATTGACGGTTCGGCGATTCTCAGGAACAGAGGGATTGCAAAAACGAACCACCACAGTGAAACAGAAACAAAAGCAAGTCGTGTCGGAAGAGTTTGCTGGGCTTCAGACAGGCTGGATCCGGAAGGCAGTCCGAACCATTGCGGGTTTTCGATCCAGGCGATATTGCATGCCAGCAGGATCCCGCCTCCCAAGTATCCGAGAGCATAGCCTGTGGTGGAAACGCGGTCGATCTCATCATCACGGGCAACGTGTCGCAGTAGAGCGTCGTAAAAAATAAAGCTGCCACAGGCACCAATATCCGCTAACACGAACAGTCCCAGCGCGAGTTGCCAGTCGCCATGATGAATAAAAAACATTGCGCCCGTTGCCAGGACTCCCAGCACCAGGAACATGCCGAGGAAGAGCTTCTTGACGGGCGCTGAATCGGCCAGTGCCCCCAGCAAAGGGGCAACCACTGCCACAAGCAGCAGGCTGAGCGTTGTTGCAATGGCGAATCGTTGGGTTGCAACGCCTGGCGGCAAGTGTTCAGCAGCAACATGGAGATAATAGATCGGAAAGACTGTTGTGACGATGATCGTCACCATTGCTGAATTGGCCCAGTCGTACATCGCCCAGGCGCGAAGTTCAGGGCGGTGTAACCCCAGGGATTGCAGTAACCGCTGGATGCCGGAAGGCGTCGCGGAGTCTTCCATGCTTTCGCTTTTTCTAGTGCGGCAAGGTCACGGCACTTTCTGTTCGGGCCTGGCGAAACTTCCGAATGGAGTATCAGTTGATTCGCTGCTGAGGGATAAAAACCTTCGGGAGAATCGGCTCAATGCTAGTTGTCAGTTTGCAAAGTGTCAGCGTCCTGATCGCGCACAGAATCGATTCCCATGAGAACGTCGTGTCGTGCGCAGTCTTGAAGCGGGAGCGTTCTGCGCATACGGATGCGATGCCGCAACATTGATTGACAGCCGAAATACGCTCGACAATTCCTGCATTGCTTATCATTCTATGCGAATCGTCAATGCCGGATTGTCGTGTTCGACGTCGAGTGCTTAACGCGGATGGGAAGGACTTCTCTGGCATGACAAGGTTTCTAAGCTGCTCTCAAACGGCTCAAGGAAAAGTGTATTTATGACTCAGATCCGGCTGAAACGCATTCTGTGTCCGACGGACTTCAGCGCACCTTCAGTGCATGCGCTGACCTATGCGTGTGGAATTGCTGAGCAGTTTCAGGCAGACTTACATATCCTGCACGTGCTTCAGGATTTTGCCTTTCCGATGTTGACGGAACCGACTGCTGTGTACGGATTGCCAGCCGATTTCAATGAAAAAATTCGGGCCAGCGCAGAACTCGCGTTGGCAAAACTCCCCGCTCCAACACGGATCGGGAGTGCCGACGTGTGCCGTATTCTGCGGCACGGAACTCCATTCGCAGAAATCCTGGAGTATGCACGCGAGCAGGATGTCGACCTCATCGTGCTTGGAACGGAGGGGCGAACCGGTTTGCGACACGCACTTCTTGGGAGTGTTGCGGAAAAGGTTGTCCGCACAGCCCCCTGTCCCGTGCTGACAGTGCGGCCGCCCGATTTCGCGTAAAACCTATGACGGGATGATGCTACCTGTCGCCGCTGCGAATCCCTGACCTGTCCACTCTGTCCCTGCTGCGGCTGCAGGACGAACGGCTCTTGCTGACGTTCACTGTACGCGATCTGAATCCGCCACTGGGCGTGCGCGCATTGTTCGGTACGGAATCCGACGACGGGTTCAACTTGGAGTTCGCCCACGATCGTATCATGCTTGACACAAATACGCCGGTGGGAATGCCTCAGGGTGGCGGGTTTGGATCGACGGTGCAGATGGAAGACGGCACGCTCGTCACGTCGTACTCGTATCGACGTGAGGACGGGAAAACACATCTGGAAGTCGCAAGATGGAAGGCACCATCGGTCCGCCAACGCCAGGCCAGATTTTCGCTGCCTTACCTGGAACTTAAGCAGGACTGGAGCCTCAACAAGTGTTACATTACAGGAGCGATCGAAGAGCAGTTTACCACAACGGAATTCAATTCGAGAGGCATCAAGGGAGCACGGCATGTCGTTTTTGCACCCTCAGCATGTGCCGATGAGCCGCCGGACCATGCTGCAGGCAGGCTCAGTGGGAATGCTTGGACTGGGCATGAATCATCTCAATGCCCTCCATGGAGAGGACGTTATTTCGCAGTCGCTCGGATTGCTGAATGAAACATTGGTGGTGATGGTTGGCGAAATGGGCAGGACCCCAAAAATCAATGCTGCGAATCGCAGTCCCGGTTGCAAAGCAGGCCGCGATCATTGGGGAGCGGTACAAACAGTTTTCATCGCTGGCGGCGGTACGCGAGGTGGCGTTGCGATTGGCGCGTCTGACAGGAACGGCGCCTACCCCGCCTTCGATGCACAGCCACCGGAAAACCTTGCAGCGGCGATCTATCATTCTTTGGGAATCCTCGGTACCGCCGTCTGGAAAGACGAACTCAATCGCCCCCACAAAATCTATCACGGAGATCCGATTGGCGGACTCTTTTGAAAACTACAAATGCTGAGGCAATTGATACGCACAGCTTTGCAAAGCTGAAGTATCAAAGACGCCACGACAATTTGTTTCTTTCGGTCGATGTTACGTCGTGACCCCTCCCGAGTGACATGTGCGAATGCTTTGCCGGATAGCGATCTTTGCCGGAAGCTGCCACAATGATCGCTGCCAAAGGAAACGCGAGCCACAAATGACACGAATTCTCAGTACGATTTTCTTTTTATTAGCTTCTTCACAAGTCCATGCCCAGGACCAGAGATTCGACTGGCAGCGATTTGAAGTTGCCGGTCGGCCTGCTTTCATGATCCTGCCCCCTGCGGAAAAACGCCGCCTGCCGCTGCCGTTTGTAATGTACGCTCCCACCTTCGACAGATCATTGCCGAACGAACCTGACGAAGGCTGGATGATCGGTCGTTTTCTTGACGCAGGCATTGCGATTGCCGGTATTGACATCGGCGAGTCCTATGGCAGTCCAGCGGGAATCGCGACGTACAACGCGTTTTATGAACATCTCACAGCGTCGAATGAAATGTTCGCACCCAAGGCATGTCTCCTCGCCCGGAGTCGAGGCGGTTTGATGCTGTACAACTGGGCGGTCGAGAATCCCGAAAAAGTCGCCTGCATTGCCGGGATTTATCCTGTCTGTGACCTGCGAAGTTATCCTGGTTTAGCCAAGGCGTGCGGAGCGTACGAGCTGACCGAGGCTGAACTTGCCGCGTCGCTGGCAGAGCACAATCCGGTTGATCGACTGAAGTCTCTCGCAAACTTGAAAGTCCCGATCTTTCATATCCACGGTGATATCGACACCACCGTACCGCTGGATGCGAACTCCGATGCTGTCGCAAAGCGATATCGCGCATTGGGCGGCACCATGGAACTAGTCGTCCCGATTGATCAAGGGCACAACATGTGGGACGGATTTTTCCATTGTGAGGCACTGGTCACGTTCGTGATCGATCACGCTCTCAACACTTCCGCACCAGTGCCGCCACCGATCGCGAGATGGCGACTTGACGAAGTCAGCGGTGAAATTGCGCGAGACTCCGCAGGCGGCCATGATGGAAAAATCGTGGGTGCCACTCCCGTTGAAGGAAAGCAGGGCGGTGCCCTTTTGTTCGACCGTCGCAAAGGCGACCACGTCGCGATCGAGTATTCGAAAGACTTCGAGCTGACGACATTCACGGTCGCCGCCTGGGTCAATCTGACTCGACCACCCACCTATTCCGGAGTATTTGGCACGCGTTTCGGCAAAGACTTCACATTTGACATGAAAGTCAATGACGCCCAGGTGCATGGCGACATCGGCGACGGCAACTCATGGATCGAGACTGCGGTGAATTTCGATAAAGACGACACAGGTGCGAACGGTCAGGGCGGCGACATCGCACTCGATCACTGGTATCTGATCGTGTATGTGATCGATGGCACCAACAAGAATTGTCGACTGTATCTCGACGCCGATTTAAAAAACACAATCCCATTCAATGGGATTCCTCGCCTCATGCAACCGGGTCAGCAGATGCGAATCGGCTGTTCGTCACCATCCGAGTTCATGGACGGCATCATCGACGAAGTCGTCCTTTGGCCCATCGCGCTTTCGACTGAACAAGTGCAAATGCTTTTGAAGTAGCGAATGCATACGACGGAATAGCTACAGATGCTCGTTCACATTGGGCGTTCTCGCCATTCCTGAATCGCCAGAGCATCGAGGCGCGAATCATGATCGTACTGTTCGTCCAAAATCTTCTGTTTGTTTGGAGGGGCAATCTGAAAGAATCGTCTGGCTGTCAGTGGGACGTCGGTGCGTTGCAGGCGACCATCGACAACTGCGGCCAGATAAATGGAGCGGTCACCCGAATCCATGCGGGCTTCGACGCGGCAATCAAACCAAGCCATCGCCTCAGAAAGCAGTGGACTTCCAGTTTCTGCCGTATGGAACGATAGATCGGCCAGTTTATCGATGTCGCGACCGGATTGGAGTCCAAACCGCCACACCAGTTCAATCTGCGTTTCATCGATCAGATGCATCCCAAACGCACCGCTGGCTTCGATCAGCGCGTGCGTATGGTGCCGTTTATTGATCGTAATGAGTTGGCGTGGCATTTCCGCGACGATCGATGCGCGAGTCACCGTGGTGGCAATGAATCCGCCACGCTGACCGCCGTGTGCCGAGGTCACCAGCCACAACGGCGGATCCAGTTGCGAAAAGACGTTGTTGATCTCCACAGTATTCATAGTTGAGCAACTCCCGATACACGCAATGCCAAGCATGAGTCATGCTGTTCTGCGTAACAGACGGACAGGTGTTTCAGTGGTTAGGGCTCGGCGAAGTTGATTCTGTGGCAGACACCAACGCCTGAATCATTAAACGCACTTCGGTGGAAAAGCTTCTGCCGAGACTGGACGACGCAGTTGAGATTATCTGTGAGCTGACAGGAATTACCCTTAAATGCCCCGTACTGTAAACATGTGGTGAAGTTGTCGGGTATCGATATCCATCGTTGCAAATGCTGCGTCCGGGTAGCCCGTCGGCAGCAGCAACTCGATGTAATGTGCCAATTGGATGAATTTGTTCTGAATGCCGATGACGCATGGCGATTTGTGAAACATTTGTGAAAACAGGGTCCCGAAATACGGTGATCGTCAGGGAACGTCCGATGACAGCGATGAACTTGAATGAATTCTTAAATTATTACCCGCGCAGTGGTTACGTCACAAGTGCTTTCAAAACAACGACTTACAAAAGCACTGGCGGAGTTTCCCTGTCTCTCCGCTTCATCAAGCACACTCAGACAGCCGCAATCCTTATCTCACACATTGTGTGGATTAAGGTTGCGGCTGTCGGTATTTTTTGATTCGACGGCTTCATTCGTTGGGGTGGGGCGTGACGCATGATCAGTCCTGTGTGGCATTAGTCATTTGGCGCTGTTATCCCAATAAGTACGTACTCGGTTCTCTGCTCGGTCAAACCGAGCGACATGGATACGCGCATTGCCAGATCACTCAGGAAACTTCAGGCGTCGGTAAAGAACCCGGAAAAACCCACGGCCAACCCGTGAATCGCGCGATCCTGAATTCAGACGAGCGCTGCGGCATTGGTGAATCTGCTCGAAGAGAAGCAGAAGGCATACCTGCTTGATCGCTTTCTGACGCAGCTGGATTGTACCGATCTGCTGATCGTGGATGAACTCGGATACCTGTCGTTCAGTCGCGGCGGTGCGGAGTTGCTGGCTCGCGGTTGGCGCGTCGATGAAGACAAGACACCGGAAGCCAGCATTCTGAGCTACAACAACTTCTATGAATTAACGACAAACAAAGAAAGTGTTGCCGAGGCCGCAAAGGATTTCAGGACTGACGGATGGCAACTTGTCGTGGATGGCATGGTCAACATGAACTTCATCAGTCAACGCCAACACATTGACTGCACAAGTTTCACCGCGCAGTTCATTTCCCGCAGATCCGAAAAACCAGGGCCAAAAAACTGGGGGACAAACCTCGCGGTTGTCAGACAGAGCCTGACCTACTCAACTGTGCGGAACAAATGCCTCGGGTATTGACGCTGGCAATCGTGCGGTTGAATTTCTTATAGTAGCCGTCAGTTTCTGCGTGACGCGAGTTGTTGTGTTTGGTTCAGGCGTGCTGCGTCGCTTGCTCGTTCTGTCGAATTTGATGAAGGAACCTGTTGATGTCCCAACACATTTTTTGTCCCTCGCCGGGCTGATTCTCGTCTGCGTTTTCAAGCCAGCGACGGCCGAAGATCGTTCGCTGCGGGAGAATCCCGCGCTGGCAGCGTGGTTTGAATCTGAGGTTGAGCGGATCGAGGCGGGCAATGATCTGACGCGTTACAACAGTCTCGCTGAATGGGAAAATGATCGACCGAGGTTGCGAAATGAATTGTTCGACATGCTGGGTCTGGAGCCTCGACCGGAACGCACGCCGCTCCAGGCGGCGACGACCGGGACGACTGTTTCCAATGAGTTTGTTGTCGAACGTGTCCATTTTCAGTCGATGCCCGGTTTGCATGTGACCGGGGATCTGTATTTGCCGAAAACCATCACTGAACCACTGCCGACGATTCTTTATCTCTGTGGTCATGGCGGCGTAAAAAAGTATGGCGTAAGTTTTGGGAACAAAGTGCATTACCAGCATCACGGTGAATGGTTTGCCCGCAACGGCTATGCGTGCCTGACGATCGATTCGCTGCAGCTCGGGGAGATTGAGGCCATTCATCACGGGACTTACAAGTTCAATCGCTGGTGGTGGAATTCGCGAGGCTACACGCCAGCCGGAGTCGAAGCCTGGAATTGCATCCGGGCGCTGGATTACCTTGAGACGCGACCGGAAGTTGTTGCGAAACGGTTCGGCGTCACGGGGCGGTCCGGTGGTGGTGCTTACAGTTGGTGGATTGCGGCTCTGGATGACCGGATCCAGTGCGCCGTCCCGGTCGCCGGGATTACGTCGCTGCGAGATCATGTTGTCAACGGCTGCGTCGAGGGACATTGCGATTGCATGTACATGGTGAACAGGTTTCGCTGGTTCAATCGATTCCTGAAAAACGATCAGTCGATGATCACAACCACAGCGGTGCCATTGCTTGAACCGGAAGACTTGAAGGTGTTTCCACAGTTGCCGTCGGATGAACTAAACACTCGAATCGATGAAGTCTTTGTTACGACAGCAGCAATTTCTTAAACCGAAGAAGTCATCGCGGATCAGCAGGCAAGGTTTGATACGTCTGTCCAGAAACTGCGGGACCGCTGTTTCCGGGCGTGGCCGACGCAGGGCGAAGAGTTGCCTCAGGCCGCGAGTCATATCGAAGCGGAATCATTGAATGTTTCGGTGAAACTCAACGACAAACTGTGCCAGGTTCTAACGCTGACGTTTGGCAGTCAGCCGGGTGTCGAGTTGACGATTCGGCTACTTTGTGATGCGGGCGTGAATCTACAGGAACTGCGGACTCTCGAAGTGCGAGTCGCCGGGGCGGAATCATCTCTCGACGAGCAATCGAATGACTATTCATGCGAGAGTGAAGCACTGGCCTTCGTCTCACTCCGTGGTACGGGAGAGAACGCATGGGTGGGAAGTGATGCCAAGCAGATTCAGATCGAGCGTCGTTTTCAGTTCATCGGGACCACTGCCGACACAATGCGAGTCTGGGATCTGCGGCGGGCGATCCAGACGCTGCGGACGGAGTGTCCGGAGTTGAAAACACTGGTGCTGCGAGCGGATGGGCGCGGACAGGAAATCGTTTTGCTGGCATCACTGTTTGAGCCACCGGTGTCGAGGATTGAGTTTACCGATCCGTGGCCTACCGATCCGTGGCCTGCCGATCACGAGCAGCCTGCGATTTTGAATGTGAGTCGCACGCTGCCGATTGGCTTGCTGCCCGCGCTGGCGGCTTGGCGCACAGATCTCACGATGGCTGCTTCACGTTCCGATATTGCCACTTCTGCAGCGTTCACCGAGCATCAGAATTGGACAGGCAAGTCTTTGCAATTCGGTGAGCAGAAAAATGCCGCGAAACGGCACTAACTGTTCGTGCCGCCTTTTTTACTGAGCAACGGTCCGACCGCTTTCTTCGTAACGATCTTCAGCAGCGATTCGTCGTCGTCGTCGAACTCGTTCTTATCAAAGGACTGCAGTATCGGAAGTGGGTCAAAGCTCTGCCATGCGGGACTGGCCGACATAAAGGCGGTCAGCAACGAGCCCCCGCGAAGCATCCAGATCGCATAGCCGACCGACACCGAAGTCGAGACGACCGCTGTGGAGCCCACAACAATAATGTCGGACATTTCCTGCACGTCGGCAGAAAAATCGGAATTGTGAGCGTCCGCAACATGCTGGTAGATGAACACGCTACCGGAAGCAACCGTGTCCAGGGGATCGATCAAAAATGAAGATCCATTCCATAACGTTGTCAGAACACGCGTCACGGTACCAGACCTGCTTCTTTCAGGTGCCTCACGGTTGACTGACACTTCGTCAGTGAAGATCGTCAGGTTGACCAAAGCGTCAGCGACGGAATCGGGTAGACCACGACCGTTCGGTGTAGTTCCCGGCTCGGATCCCGAATCCTGCGGACCCTGACTCAGCGTCCTTAATCCGGGATTCGGCAAGTTTACCACTGTCGCCAGCGTGACTGGACTGATAGCCGCCGGTGCATGTTCAGGCAAGGTATTTGGTTTTGATGATCCCGACGTATTCGATGTCGTGGAGCTCCCGCCGGAGTTTCCACTGCCCCCCGATCCTGATCCCGTTCCCGATCCGATGCCCGACGAGAGTGATTGCAGGACATCTATTGTCACAGTCACAATGTTGCTGGAAAGTGTCCCGTCAGTCACCCGATAGCGGAAGGAATCCAACCCGGAGAAAACATCGGTCGACTGATATTGGAACGTTCCATCGGCATTGAAGACGAAACTTCCATGCAACGGCCCGGAAACGAGAATTGCTGTGAGTTGCTGGCCATCTTCATCATGGTCATTCACAAGAACACCACTGACAGCATTCAATTTCTGCAATTGCAACGCGATGTAGGAATCACTCGTTGCCACCGGCGCGTCATTGATATTGCTGACAGATATCACAAAGGATTCGTCGTACGTCAATCCGAAAGAATCGGTCGTTCGAACTGTCACCATATGCGAGCTGATCACTTCATAATTCAGTAACGCTCCTGCGGCAACATGGATGGCACCTGTCGTGGCATCGATCACAAATCGACCACCACCGCTATTGATCAGTGCGTAATGCGGAACATCGCCCGCATCGGGATCAGAACCACTCACAGTGCCCACGACAGTGCCGCCTGCAGAATTCTCCGTTACCACTCCGCCACTGAGGATCAGATCAACGGGAGCTTCATTCACATCGTTGATAAAGATTGTGATGACCTGAGTGTCGAATAAGCCGGCAGCATCGGTCACCCGCAGATTGAGCGTGACGGATGTCACAGCTTCGTAGTTCAATACTGACGAATTGGTGACGCGAATCTGACCGCTGACAGCATCGATCGAAAACGCCGATGTCAGGCTGCTGCTGACGATCGAGTAAGTCAGGGAATCTGCCAGATCCTGATCGGTCGCGGAGACGATGCCAACCAGAGTGCCGTTCGCCGTGTTTTCATTGACACTCATTACTGGAGCAATGGCAAATACTGGCGATTCATTCTGGTCCACGACACGAATGAGAATGGTCTGTGGGGCTGAGACTCTGACACCGTCTGAAACCGTGACTGTCAACGTGTAAGAACTGGTTGTTTCGAAATCGAGCCGTGTGACGTCAGCGACCGTGATTCTTCCCGTCGTCGAGTTGATTGCAAACACACCATCGGTGTTTCCACCGGTAATCGTCCAGCCCTGCAGTGTTCCTGTAGTGTCCGCATCGGTCGCGACGACATCTCCCAGAACGGTGCCGACCGTCGCCCGTTCGGAAACACTATACTGCTGATTCGATGACACCACAGGTGCGTTGTCGTTTACGTCCGTGATGTTAATCGTGAAGAGCCGCGTACTGAAAGATCCGTCGGCCGATGTCGCGCGCACGATGATGTTGTGGCTCGTGGCCGTTTCATAGTCGAGAGCACCCGCAACCGTCACGACACCCGTGACACTGTGAATTGCAAACCGACCGCCTGCATTGTTGTCCAGCGTGTAAGTGATCGCGTTGGTTGTCGCGTCAGCATCGGACGCAGAAGCCGTGATTCCGACCGTTGTGCCGATCGTGGCATTTTCTGCCACCGAATTTGCTGCGGCATTGCTATCCGATACTGGTCCAGCAGCAAATTCATTGACGTCGTTGATGTTGATCGTGAACACCGTGTTGGCGGTGGAACCATCGGCTGATGTCGCTCGAACAGTGATGCTGCGCGTCGCACCGTCGGTTTCGCGGTTGATGGTGCCAGCAACAGTCACGACACCGGTAGCGCTGTTGATCGCAAATCGTCCGCCGTCGTTGTTAAACAGCGAGTACGTGACAGTGTTTGTCGTGGCGTCGGCATCGGTTGCTGAAGCGGTAATCCCGACCGTCGTGCCGATAGCTGCGTTTTCATTGACCGCGTTGATGACAGGATTGTTGTCGATGGGAGCAGTCACTGCAAATTCATTGACATCTCCAATCGCGATGGTGAAGACACGGGTGACCGTAGAAGTGTCGGTGGATGTGGCCCGGACGGTGATGTTGTAAGTGGCGGCTGCTTCGCGGTCGATGCCCCCGGTAACCGTGACCAGACCGGTCGTGGCGTTGATCGCAAACCGGCCGCCAGCACTGTCGTCCAGCGAGTAATTCACAATATCCGTGCCGTCCGCATCGCTGGCAAAGGCCGTAATACCCACGACGGTGCCGTTGGCAGAATTTTCGAGGACAAAGTCTGAAGCTGTATTCGCATCGCTGATACCGGTGATCGGCGATTCATTGACATCCGTTACGTTGATCGTGAAGGTCTGAGTTGAGAACGATCCGTCAGCGGAAGTGCCTCGGACGGTGATGTTGTGGCTGACAGCAGTTTCGTAATCGAGGGCTGCGGCGACGGTGACGATACCGGTGACACTGTCAACCGCAAACCGTCCGCCAGCATTGTCGTCCAGGGTGTAAGTGATCGCGTTCGTTGTCGCATCAGCGTCGGATGCAAAGGCCGTGATTCCGACCGTCGTACTAATCGTCGCGTCTTCGGCTACGGTGTTGGCAGCGACGGTGGTGTCGGTCACCGGGCCGACGGCGAACTCGTTGACGTCGTTGACGTTGATTGTGAATAATTGTGTGGCGAACGAACTATCGGCGGAGGTCGCTCGGACTGTGATGTTGTGGGACGCCGCAGTTTCTCGATCGAGCAGCGTGCCGTCCAGGACTGTCACAACACCCGTCGTAGCGTTGATCTGGAACCGTCCGCTGGCATTGTCGTCCAGGGCATAGGTGATCGCGTTGGTGGTTCCATCCGCATCAAAGGCGTAGGCCGTCACACCAACGACCGTTCCATTCGCGGCATTTTCATCGACGTTGTTGAGTGTCGGATTATTGTCCACCGGAGTCGTGATGGCAAACTCGTTGACGTCGGTGATGTTAATCGTGAAAGCCTGAGTGCTGAACGACCCGTCAGCCGAGGTGGCTCGAACCGTGATGCTGTGACTAATGGCCGTTTCGTAATCCAGAGCGCCCGCGACGGTCACGATTCCGGTGATGCGGTTAATCGCAAACCGCCCACCGGCATTGTCATCCAGTGTGTAAGTGATCGTGGAATTCGTCGCATCCAGGTCAAACGCATCGGCCGTGATGCCCACTGTCGTACCGATACCGACGTTCTCGTCCACTTCATTCGTCACGCCGTCACTGTCGGTTGGGGTCGTCACGTCGAATTCATCGATATCGCCAATCGTGATCGTAAACACACGCGTGATTGTGGACGTGTCCGTCGATGTGGCTCGGACCGTGATATCGTACGTCCCCGCAGCTTCGCGATCGATGGCTCCGGCGACTGTGACCACGCCTGTGGCACTATCGATAGCGAAACGGCCGCCAGCCGCATCATCAAGACTGTAGGTGACGACATCCGTGCCGTCCGTGTCGGTAGCCAGGCCGGTGATGCCCACGGTTGCACCGATAGACACATTCTCGAGGGTGAAATTGGCGGAGGCATTGCTATCGCTAACTGCCCCAACAGCATATTCGTTAACGTCAGTGAGATTAATCGTAAAGTTTTGAGTCGAGAAGGAAGTATCGGCTGAAGTGGCTCGAATGGTGATTCCGTGAGAGGTGGCGGCTTCGTAGTCCAGCAGGCTTCCGTCAAGTACCGTTACGACACCCGTGGAGCTATTTATGGTGAAGCGTCCACCAGCGTTGTCATCCAGGCTGTAGATAATCGCGTTGGTCGTGGCATCGGCATCGCTGGCAAGACCGGTGATGTTGACGTCCGTCCCGTTGGCTGAGTTTTCAGCAATCGTGTTGGGTGTGGCATTGCTGTCGGTGACGGCACCCACATCGAATTCGTCGACGTCATTGATGTTGATCGTAAAGACGGTATCGGCGGTCGAACCGTCAGCCGACGTGGCACGAACGGTGATGTTTCTCGAAGCGCCGAGCGTCTCGCGATCGAGGGCTGCTGCCGTAGTGACTACACCCGTATTGGCATCGATGGCGAAAATACCACCGTCGCTGTCGAAAAGCGAATAGGTCACTGCGTTGGTGGTCGCGTCCGCATCGCTGGCTGAGGCTGTAATTCCCACCACAGTTCCGATAGCGACGTTTTCATCGACTGCATTGGCCGTCGCGTCCACATCGACTGGATTCGTGACATCGAACTCGTCGATGTCGGTGACGTTGATCGAGAACACTTGATCGGTGAATGAACCATCGGCAGAAGTAGCGCGAACGGTGATGCTCCGCGTCGCACCATCGGCTTCTCGGTCGATGGCTCCGGCGACAGTCACGACGCCGCTTGAGTTATCGATGGCAAAACGTCCGCCGTCATCATCGAAGAGGTTGTAAGTGATGGTGTTGGTGGTGGCGTCAGCGTCTGCGGCTGAAGCCTGAACACCAACACTCGTGCCAATTGAAGCGTTTTCGGCAACCGTGTTCGTTCCGGCGTTGGTATCGGTGACGGCTCCAACATCGAATTCATCGAGGTCGCCAATGTTGATTGTGAAGGTCTGCGTTGAGAAGGAGGTGTCTGAACTCGTCGCTCGGATCGTGATGTTGTAGGAAGCCGCTGCTTCGCGATCAATGGCTCCGGCTACAGTGACAACTCCAGTATTCGTGTCGATGGCAAATCTGCCGCTGGCATTGGCGTCGAGACTATACGTCACGACATCGGTTCCGTCTGGATCAGTGGCTAATCCCGTGATTCCGACAGTTGTGCCGCCGGCGGAGTTCTCATCGACGAAGTTCGCGGCTGCGTTGCTGTCGGAGACCGCGCCAACGGCCCCTTCATTCACGTCGATTAAGTTGATTGTGTAGTTCTGCGTCGTGAACGAACTGTCGGCAGATGTTGCTCGGACGGTGATCCCGTGTGAAGTGGCCGCTTCGTAGTCGAGCAAGCTGCCATCGAGGACCGTAACGACCCCCGTCGAAGCGTTGATCGCAAATCGACCGCTGGCGTCATTGTCTAACGTATACGTAATCGCATTTGTCGTCGCATCGGCGTCGCTGGCAAAGGCCGTGATTCCAACCACCGTTCCGTTGGCCGCATTCTCGGCGAGTGAATTAGCGGCGGCGTTCGTATCGCTGATAGCCGTGGTGTCGAACTCGTCGAGATCGTTGATACTGATCGTAAAAACAGTGTCGGCGGTCGATCCGTCGGCGCTCGTCGCTCGGATTGTGATGTTTCGTGAAGCCCCCAGCGTTTCGCGATTCAGCGCGGCTGCCGTCGTTACCACACCTGTATTGGTGTCGATTGTGAAATTGCCACCATCGTTATCGAACAGGCTGTAAGTGATGGTATTTGTCGTGGCGTCTGCGTCGGTGGCTAAGCCCGTGATCCCGACAGTCGTTCCGTTGGTTGCATTTTCGAGCACAGTGTTGGCAGCGGCGTTGCTGTCGCTAACGGCTCCCACAGCGGCTTCGTTGACGTCGGTTAGATTGATCGTAAACGACTGCGTCGAGAACGAAGTATCGGCAGACGTAGCCCGAATGGTGATTCCGTGCGACGTGGCCGCTTCGTAGTTTAGTAAGCTGCCATCGAGTACTGTTACGACCCCGGTCGAACTATTGATTACGAATCTTCCACCGGCGTTGTCATCGAGGCTGTAAGTAATGGCGTTGGTCGTGGCATCAGCATCGCTGGCAAGACCGGTGATATTCACCAGCGTTCCGTTGGCTGAATTCTCCGCGATCGTGTTGGCGGTAGCATTGCTGTCCGTCACAGCACCGGTATCGAACTCATTGAGATCATTGATGTTGATCGTAAAGATGGTATCAGCCGTAGATCCGTCAGCCGAAGTCGCTCGAACGGTGATGTTTCGCGAAGCGCCCAGCGTTTCTCGATTCAGTGCGGCTGCCGTTGTGACTATCCCCGTGTTGGCGTCAATCGCAAAATTGCCGCCGTCGTTGTCGAAGAGGCCATACGTGATGGTGTTGGTCGTGGCGTCCGCGTCGGCGGCTAAAGCCTGAACACCAACGGTGGTTCCGAAAGCCACATTTTCATTGACGGCGTTGGCTGTGGCGTCCACGTCCACTGGCGCTGTGACATCGAATTCATCAGCATCGACGATCGCAATGGAGAACGTTTGATCGCTGGAGGAACCGTCATCTGAAGTTGCACGGATGGTAATGTTTCGCGATGCTCCGTCCGCTTCGCGGTTGATCGCACCGGCGACTGTGACGACACCGGTGGAAGAGTTAATCGCAAAGCGTCCGCCATCATTGTCGAAGAGGCTGTACGTGATGGCGTTGGTCGTGGCATCCGCATCAGCGGCCAGCCCTGTGATGTTGACCACCGTTCCATTGGCTGCGTTTTCGACGACCGAGTTGGCAGTGGCATTGGCATCGGTGACCGCACCTGTGTCAAATTCGTCGACGTCGCCGATGTTGATAGTAAAGGTCTGTGTGGAGAACGAAGTATCGGTCGAAGTGGCTCGAATCGTGATGTTGTAACTTGCCGCCGCTTCGCGATCGATGGCACCGGCGACGGTCACGACGCCAGTCGTTGAATTGATGGCGAATCTTCCACCCGCGTCGCTGTCTAAGCTGTACGTCACGACATCGGTAGCGTCCGGATCAGTTGCCAAGCCAGTGATACCAACAGTTGTGCCGTTGGCAGCATTCTCAAGTACATAGTTGGCTGCGGCGTTGCTGTCAGAAACAGCACCGACGACTCCTTCGTTAACGTCGGTCAGATTGATCGTGAAGTTTTGAGTCGAGAACGAAGTGTCGGCAGAGGTGGCTCGAATGGTGATTCCGTGAGAAGTGGCGGCTTCGTAGTCCAGCAGACTTCCGTCGAGTACCGTCACGACACCCGTGGAACTATTGATCGCGAACCGACCACCGGCGTTGTCATCAAGGCTGTAGGTAATCGCGTTGGTCGTGGCATCGGCGTCGCTGGCCAAGCCAGTAATATTCACCAGCGTACCATTGGCCGAGTTTTCAGCGATCGTGTTGGGTGTGGCGTTGCTGTCGGTGACCGCTCCCACGTCGAATTCATCGACGTCATTGATGTTGATCGTAAAGACCGTATCGGCCGTCGAACCATCAGCCGACGTAGCGCGAACGGTGATGTTTCTGGATGCGCCGAGTGTTTCGCGATTCAAAGCCGCCGCAGTCGTGACAACGCCAGTGGAAGTGTTGATTGCAAAATTGCCGCCGTCGCTATCGAAGAGGC
>Ga0105047_10004794_pt1 | contig 23433 bp, 25 predicted proteins | sample MAT04_FD_78384 | JGI IMG/M metagenome (GOLD analysis project Ga0105047, IMG submission 78384) | Freshwater microbial communities from Lake Fryxell liftoff mats and glacier meltwater in Antarctica - MAT-04 (megahit assembly) | ecosystem: Environmental > Aquatic > Freshwater > Ice > Liftoff... | reverse complement strand
TTTCGTGTGCACCGCGCCGGTCACCAGTTTCCAGCCGGCGGTGTGTGCGTCGGTATAAACGCCCGGCGAATCCACCCAGCCGAGCGACTGTTCGGAGATGGCCGTCGCCTCCACGATGATCAGGCCCGCGTTGGCGCGCTGCACGTAATACCCGGCCATCAACGCGTTCGGCGTGCGTTCCTTGCCCGCTCGCGCCCGCGTCATCGGCGCAAGCACCACGCGGTTCTTCAACGTCAGATCGTGCAACGGAAATGGGGTCAAAAGTTGTTTCGTCATGGGCGGTATCATACCGGATTTGTTTCCGTCTGCAAACGTGTTGACCAAGCCCGCTCCACCGCCACGCCACGCTTGCCGGTAACCCTTGCCGGGCATATCCTGCGGGTCGGAAGTTTCAGGAGTGAAAGACAACCGTATGAAAGTCAACGTACCGTCGGTGATGAAGCAACGCATCGAAGAATGCATCTACACGGTGCGTGGCCAACGGGTCATGCTCGACGCCGACCTCGCGGCGGTCTATGGCGGCACGACCAAACGCCTGAATGAACAGCTAAAGCGTAACCGGAAACGATTCCCAGTTGATTTCGGATTCCAGTTGAGCTTGGCGGAAGCGCAGGAGTTGCAGCGATCAAGGTCGCAATTTGCGACCTTGAAGCGCGGTCAGAATATCAAGTACCGGCCGTACGTCTTCACCGAACACGGCGCGATCATGGCGGCCACAGTGCTTAACAGTCCGCGGGCGGTTCAGCTGAGTGTGTTTGTGGTGCGCGCGTTCGTCAAGATGCGCGCTGCATTGTCAGACAACCCTGAACTGGCCCGCAAACTCGCCGCGCTGGAGAAGGAATTGAAGGACCGCCTCGACGTCCACGAATCCGCCATCGTCTCCATCCTCCAACGCGTGATGGATATCATCGATCCGCCGGCCCTGCCTGAACCGACGAAGAAGAAAATCGGATTTCAGGTAAAGGAAGGCCAAGCCCGGTATTCGGTGAAACGCCGACGCTAGGAAAGGAATTTGCACATGACAATTAGCCAGACAAAGCTCGATGCAATTCTCGCGTTGGTGCGCCAGAAATACCCGGACTGGACTGGGTTCGTTGATGCGCGATTCGAGAAGGACGAGGTGACTTACAAGCAGGCAACCATCGCCAAGGCAAAGACGTTGTTGAGTCAGGTCGAACTGGAAGGGCTGATTGCGGAAAGCCGGTATGATGAATTGATCAAGCGGTTGGAACAGCTCGGGCGTAATAACAATCTCCTGTATCAGAGTGTGCCGTTGAGCGGTGACTTGTCGGTGCTTTACCAACCCACCTTGGACAGGCCGGCGTTTTGTCGTGCGATGGTTGAGTTGTTGCATGGAGAAGGACCGTCTCATGAGCGTCTGACACGGTACGCCGAGTTTGTGAAGACGAACAATCTGCCCAACAAGTGGACGTTCCCCACTTACTTCCTGTTTATCTGCCATCCTGAGACAGAGATGTTCGTCAAGCCGCGCACGACAAAATGGTTCTTGGAGTTCGTCGGCGCGGACAAAGCCCTTCCAAGCGTTCCGACTCCCATCGGATACGTGACAATCAAACAATGCGCCCAATTGCTCATAGACAGCCTGCAACAATTCGGCCCGCGCGACATGGTGGATATTCAGAGCCTCATCTGGGTGTGTTTCCACATGGCGAAGGAAGATTCAAACGATCAGGAATGGGATGCTGAGCCATTCAGTTCGTTGTTCCACGACCGCAACGAAGCCGAGTGGGGGTTCGATTTGCTTAAACAAGCGCTGGAGCGCGTGGGATGCAAGACCGAGGACGACCTGCGTTTCGCACTGACGTTGAGGGGAGGAAAGAATCCTCCATTGAGATTGAATGTTGGCAAATGGTTGACCGTGGGATTTCAACCGGGGGGCACACTCGAAGTCGCGCTCATCAATGATAAGGCCGGGGCGTTTATCAACCACCCTCGCGAACCATTTACCTCCACAGCGGGGGAATCGGATGTGAGTCTGTTCACACTTCCACTGGCTGAGGTGCGGCAGAACGGCAGTATGTTTCAAGCAGCTTTCAGCGCCACTCTGGACTTGGTGGCGCAGAAGTTCGCTGAGTGGAAAGCCACGCCATACCGCGAATCCAATGACCCGCGCCTTTTCGCAATGGCGTTCGACCCAGTGAAACGATCGACATTGTTGGAGTCGGGTTTGCCTTCCGTTGAGCGTCCGATGGTTCGTGAAACGGCCACGGCAGGCGAAAAGTTTTTCACTGAGGAAACTTTTGCCCTCTTGGGAGGCCTCCACGCCGACCCAATGCAGCAGTTCTATTTGGCGAACAAAGAGAAATTCAAGCAACTGGTCGAAGAACCGTTTCAGCGGCTGTTCGATCGGGTACGAGACCGGCTGCCGCCAGCGATTCAGCAGGTGATGGAGACAGAAAAGCACATTTTCGGAAGGATTCCGAAGAACGACTACGGCCGGGGCGGCGCATGGGATTTCTATTGGGGCGCGTTCTACTCCAAAGGTGGCAAGCGTACCAAGGATGCGCAGTTGGCTCTTTGGATGAACCATGAGCACCTCCAATGCAGTTTCTACATTGGCGAGTATGGCAGGCAGTATCGCGAAAGATTCGACTCCAATTTACAGAAGTATCGAGACGAATTGGTCGCTCTCCTTGAGGACCGGCTGACCGACTTGGGCATTCTGTTCGGTCGTCCCGACGACGTTGAGCCGCCGCTCGATCATCAAGTGACCTCGTTCGCTGAGTGGGTGGACAGCGATCTCGGATACAGCGTTCGCAAACATTTTCCCAAGGAACGCGCCATCGCGATCACGGCGGCAGACCTGGTTACCGAGATCATTGAAGTCTTTGTTGCTGTCTTTCCGCTGGTGCTGTTGACGGTGGATGACAACCCTATGCCTTCAATTCGTGCCTATCTGAACCAACCGGCGATCACGGCAATTCCCAAACTTGCCAACCCCGAATACACGCTTGCTCTATGCGCCCAAGATACGGGTCTGGCTGAGTCGGTCCTCGAAAGATGGAAACGTGCGCTTGAACGAAAAGGCCAAGCCATCCTGTACGGGCCGCCGGGTACGGGAAAAACGTTCGTTGCCGAGAAACTGGCGCGGCATTTGATTGGCGGCGGCGACGGATTCCGCGACCTCATCCAATTCCATCCGTCGTATGCGTACGAAGATTTCATGCAGGGCATCCGTCCACAACGCGTATCCGGTGGTTTGGATTACCCGATCGTGCGAGGTCGGTTTCTGGATTTCTGTGACCGTGCGGCACGATGTGGTGGGCTATGTGTGCTGATCATTGACGAGATCAACCGTGCGAATCTGGCACGAGTGTTTGGGGAGCTGATGTACCTGTTGGAATACCGGCACAGCGAAATCCCGCTTGCCGGTGGAGGAAAGTTTAGCATCCCCGGGAACGTCCGCCTGATTGGGACGATGAACACAGCCGACCGGTCGATTGCGCTGGTGGACTATGCCTTGCGGCGACGGTTTGCCTTCTTGGCGCTATATCCCAATTTCGAGGGGCTTCGTCGCTTCCACGAACGGACTGCCGTACGGGTGGATGGACTGATCAACACATTGCGCCGCGTCAATCTGGCTATCGACGATCCGCATTATCACGTCGGCATAAGCTTCTTCCTGCGCGACACATTGCCGGCAGATATTGCTGACGTGTGGCAAATGGAAATCGAGCCATACTTGGAGGAGTACTTCTTCGACCAGCGGAGCAAGTTCGAGCAGTTCCGGTGGGATAACGTCAAAGCCGAAATTGGTCTTTGAGCGGAATGCAGCCGACGACCATTGATTTGATTGAATACGAGACCGCTTCGTTCGAGCGCGATGCGCTCTCTGACGAACTCGCCCAGCTCATTTTTGCGGAGCATGGCAAACGCATCTCAGTTGAACCGCCGTCTTTTCGCAACGACCACAAATGGCAGATGACATCACTCGGCTGGGTCGGTTTCATTCCGCTTACAACGGAATTGCTGATCAACCTGCGACCCAAAGTTGCTTTGCGAAACCTGTTCGGCATGCTGGAATATGCCTACACGCTCGACTTCACGATTCTACCCGGTTTGGTTGAGTGTGCCACCTTGGAGGAGTTTTACGACCGCTTGGCTCACCTATTGGCCCAACGTGTTCTCGCCCGCGAACGTCAGGGATTGTATCGAGCCTATGTCCCGCGCTCCGATTCACTCGCTTACGTCCGAGGTAGTATTGATGTCCGCCGAGCTGTAAGCCGTCCTTGGGACGTACAGTTGGACTGCCGCTTCGAGGAGCACACAGCGGATGTTGAGGAGAACCAGATATTGGCATGGACACTACACCGCATTGGACGAAGCGGGTTGTGCAGCGAGCGTAGCCTGCCGTCAATTCGCAAGGCATGGCGCGGAATGACAGGCGCAGTAAGCCTGACGCCAGTGTCAGCCGCTGGGTGTACGAACCGCACATACACACGCCTGAATTACGATTACAAAACTTCCCATGGGCTGTGCAGATTCTTTCTCGAAAACAGCGGCCCAACTTACGTTTCAGGCGAGCATACAATGTTTCCGTTTCTCATCGACATGGCGCGTCTGTACGAAAAATTTGTCGCCGCGTGGCTCGAACAAAACCTGCCGGCGCACCTAACGCTCCAAGCGCAGGAACGCGTGCACTACGGACACGATGCCTCCGCCCATTTCCGAATCGACCTTATCGTCGCCGACGCCGCGACAGGTGCTCCGTTGTACGTTCTCGACACAAAGTACAAAGCTCCCAGCACTCCGGCCACAGATGACGTGGCGCAAGTCCGCAACTACGCTCACACGATCGGCTGTCCAGAAGCGATTCTGATATATCCACGTCCCTTGGTTGAGCCGCTTGACTGGTCAAGACGCGGCATTCGAGTAAGAAGTATTGCTTTCTCTCTCGACGGCAATCTCGATCAAGCAGGACAGTCCTTCCTTCAGGCGATGCTTCGCGCGTAACCCGCGCACCATCCGTGTGCATCTGTGCCTGAAGATTCCGACCGGACAGGACAGAGATTCTTCGCTACGCTCAGAATGACACCACGGGGCTGAATAGCTTGTCACAACACCGTCTTGATCAGTTCACCTGCCACGAAGCGCACCTTCAGAATGGTCGCGGATTTGTCGGCGGCGGTCGGGGAAATTGGCTGGGGTTGGTTGACGTTCCGCGCTCGCTCCGCAACCGTTCCGCTCATGAAACTCGCGGGGAAAAGTATTCTGGCCGGGATGGCGGGCGGGTTCGTCGGCAACGGCGTGCTGGGGGCAGTCTTCGGTTAAGACGCCGCGCGCTTCTGCCTTCGCGAAAGCTTTGGGTGACAGGGCGGTTGAATGCTCAATATGACACACCCGGCGCAGAGCGCCGGGGCTACAGCATCGGGTCCCACGCGTCGGCGGTTTACACCGTGCCGGACTTCCAGCGACATGCGGCTTGTGCCACCCGGCGGCCAAAGAGTTCGCCGGTGAGCTTGTCGGCGACATTCGGTGCTTCTTCGGGCGATTCCATCATCGCCTGGCCCATCACGCCGCTGTAACTGCTCAGCCGGTTGATGCCTTGGTCATTGAGCGGCGTCTCGGCTTGGCCGACCCAGACCGCCCGACACGGTGAAGCCCGCCGCCACCTTGTCCCGCCAGGCGGACTTGAACCAACGCTCACCGGTCGCATCCGCGAAGCACTTGAACTGGCCGCTCGGCCCGCCCATGTACGTCGGGCTGCCGAAGATGATCGTGGCGCACGCGTCGAGCTGCTGCAAGAACGCCTCATTCTTGAAGCGCCCCTCGACGATGTCCTTGCCGGCGATGGCGAGCACATTCACTTTCGCGTCGGCCACGGCACCGGCGCCTTTGGCGACTGCTCCGGCCATCTTGGTGGTGTGGCCCGTACTGGAGTGATACACAACAGCTATATTGATCATGGTCGTTTTCCTTTTGGTTGATGGTTCACAGCACGCCCTCTTCGACGTCATAGACATCGAAGAAGAATTTCACCTTGCTGGCCGGCTTGCAGAACTGCGGGATGTAGCCGGCCAAGAACTCCTGCGAACCGTCGGCCAGATCGCAGAGGCGGAGGCCGATCATCTCGTTGTTCCAGCGGATGACGGCCAGCTTGTCCTTCACCATGGCGTTCTCGCGAATCCACGCATCAACCTCAGCGTCGGTCGCGCCGGTGGCCACGAAGTCCCGGAACTTGTGGGCATCCAGCCCCGTGAACTTCCAGAAGTATCCGCCGAGGCCGCAGGGATAGAAGTTGTAGTCGCCGTTGATGCTGAGCAGATCGGCGCGGGCTTTGTCGAGCATGCGCGCGCCGATGACGAAGCCGCCGAGCGTTTCGCGCGGGCTGCGCGGCGGCATCTTGCGCAAATCGCGGGCGAGGGATTGAAGACGTTCTTTATTCATAGTCACCTTGGGTTTAGACAGTCGTGATCAACTCCGCCGTCGGGAAGCGCACCTTTGGAATGGTCGCGCACTTGTCGTCGGCGCTCCGGTAACCGAGCGCGCAGCAGACGACTGCCGCGTAATCTTGCGCCGGTAAGCCGAGAATCTTGTCGAACTCGGCCGGCACGAAGCCTTCCATCGGGCAAGCGTCCACGCTGAGCAGCGCGGCGCTGGTCAGCAGATTGCCGAGCGCGATGTACGCTTGATTCGCTGCCCAGTGCGGGATGCGGGCTTTGGCTTCGTCGCCGAGCAGGCTGCCGGCCATCATCTGCCGGTAACCCGCGAGCGTTTCGCGGTTGCCGCCGCGGACTTCGATGATGCGACCGATGAACCGGTCGATCCCCGCCTCCGTCATGGCCGTGCGTGCGGCGAAAACGACGAAGTGCGATGCGTCGACAACCTGCCGTTGACCCCAAGCATGCGGCATCAGCTTGGCGCGCGTGGCCGGGTCGTTCACGACGATGAACCGGTAAGGCTGGAGGCCAAACGACGACACCGACAATACGAGCGCCTCCAGAAGCGTGTTCCAAGTCGCGTCCGGTATCTTGTGGTTTGGGTCAAACGCCTTCGTGGCATAACGCCAGTTCAGGGCTTGAAGTAGTTGATTCGAGCTGATGGGTTGGTTGGTCATGATTTCCTTCCGTAATTGGTTTACGCCAGCACGAAAACGAGAAATTCCGCATCGTGACGGGCCTGGATGTTGAGTTATTCAACGCCCTCGATTGCCGCGCCGTCAGCGGCGTGCAACACTTCGTCCGCCACGGCAACCACGCCGGCAATCGTGTGAATCCAGACCCCGCGACCAGCAGCCACCGGTAACACGACCGACTGATCACCGGCAAGCTTGCCAAAGTACAATTCGGCATCGGCACGATGTTGGCCGACAAAGAGTGGCGTGAGCGCATTCGGCTTCGCAGCGTGGCCGAGTTTCGCCTCCGCATACCGGGGCGCTCCACCGGGCTGGGCTGGGAGAATCCAGATTTGCAGGAGGTGGACGCGCTGGTCGGGCGACGGGTTGAATTCGCTATGCCGCACGCCGCTGCCGGCGCTCATGTATTGGAGGTCGCCGGCCTGGATGACGCGGCCGTTGCCCATGGAGTCTTTGTGTTCGAGTGCGCCTTCGATCACGTAGGTGAAGATCTCCGCATCCCGGTGCGGATGCGTGCCGAAACCTTGGCCGGGTTCGACGACGTCGTCGTTGAGGACGCGCAGGGAGCGAAAGCCCCGGTGGTTCGGATCGTAATACTCGCCGAACGAGAACGAGTGCCGGGCGTGCAGCCAACCCAACTCCGTCTGGCCCCGCTGGTCGGCAGGACGTTTGACAAGGTTGATCATTTTCATGGCATCACCGTAACGCGCCCCGACCGGCGCGCCCAATACTTTGTTCTTCTCGCTGGCATGCCTGCCGGGTATCGTCGCGGCACATGGAACTCCGGCACTTGCGCTACTTCGTCACGGTCGCGGAGGAACACGACAGTGCGCCGAGCTTGATCGCGGTCGTGGAAGCCGGTCGCGGGGTGGCAATCGTGTCGCAAAGCCTCGCGTGTCTGGCCGGGCCGCGCTTGAAACTCCTTCCCGTGACGCCGCCGGCACCGCTCGTCGTCGGCGCGCTTGTGCCAGCTAGCCAATCCGCGGCTCTCGCCGCCTTGTTTGTGGAGGGTGGCCGGCCATGACGATGACCGACCATGCTGTTACGCGGCAGTCGTCCAAGGTGGCGGTGGGCATTGCGATAGGGGTGGTGATGTTGGCCGTGATGCGGTTCTGCTTTGCCTCCCGCGCTGAGTTGTTGCCCGAGGAAGCCTATTACTGGACGTATCTGCAACATCCCGCGTTGAGCTATTTCGATCATCCGCCGATGGTGGCGTGGGTGATCGGCCTCGGCACCTCGTGGCTGGGCGACACCGAGTTGGGGGTCCGGTTTGGCACGATCCTGTTATCACTGGTCAATACGGTTTTGGTGTTCCTGCTCGCGCGGCTGTGGTTTGGAGCGCCGGCGGCTTGGTGGGCCGCGTTGATTTTCAACGTGACTCCCATTTATGCCGGCCTGGGCTTTTTTGCGTTCCCGGACGGGCCGTTGATTTTGTTCTGGCTGCTGACGCTGTGGGCGATGTCGCAGGCGCTGTTGAAGAACCAGTCGTCGTACTGGTGGTTGGCGGGATTGGCCTACGGTGCCGCGATGCTCTCGAAATACACCGCCGTTTTGTTGGGACCATCCCTCCTGCTGTTCCTCTGGTTGACGCCATCTTACCGGCACTGGCTGAAACGCCCGCAACCGTGGCTGGCGGTGCTGCTGGCGCTGGCGGTGTTCAGTCCCGTCATCATCTGGAATGCGCAACATGACTGGGCTTCCTTTGCCTTCCAGACCAGCCGGACTGAATCCCACAAGCCACACTCGTTCGTCCCCGCGTTGCTTTTCTGGCCCATGCAGATCGGCGTGTACTCGCCGCTCATTTTTGCGCTGTTCGCGGTCGCCGCCATCCGCGCCATCCAACGCCGGCACACCGAGGCCTGGGCGTTTGCGACGGCTTTTTTCTGGCCGCTGTTTCTGATCTTCGTTCTCGCCAGTTTCAAGACGGAGATCCATGTGAATTGGACAGTCCCCGCCTTCCTGACGCTACTGCCTGCGGCGGGCGCCGTCTTTCACGAGCGAGTGCAAACCTCGCGGCGCTGGCGGATCGCCGGGTGGATCGCGTTGGTGCTTAATCTTGTTTTCCTGGTCGTGGCCTTCAGCACGATCGTGACCGGCCGCCCCAGAATATTGACATCCAGCCACGCCGGCGGGTGGCGCGAACTCGCGACGCAAGTCGAGGCTGCCGAGCTGCAACTGGAGCGTGAGACCAGCCTCGACCCGTTCATCATTGGCGTGGACAAGTACAACCTCGCCGCGGAACTGAGCTTCTACACCAGTAAGCCGGCGAAACAGGTCAACACGTTCGCCCTCGGCAAACACGGCCTCGGCTTTCGATTTTGGACGAATCTGGACTCGTTTGCCGGGCACCCGGCGGTCGCGGTCCTCACCAAAACCAACGAGCCGACTCTGCTCTCACTTCGCAACTACTTCGACCGGGTGGATCTCCCGCGCCCCATTCACGTCCCCACCATCGGCGCCAAGCCACGCACAATTTACCTCGTCAACTGCTACGGCTACCGGCCGCCGGTCGCCGCGCCGCGCTAGAATTATCGTTGAAGCATCTGCGCATTGTCGCTACAACGACTCCGTGAGCACTCCCTTGCGCGTTGTTCAATTCGGCCTCGGCGCCATCGGTCAAGCGGCGGCCCGGCTCGTTCTCGAAAAACCAGCCCTCCAACTCGTCGGCGCCGTCGAACGCGACCCGCAATTTCTCGGGCGCGATCTGGGCGAAGTGTTGGAACTGGGGCACCCACTCGGCATTAAGGTCACCGACCAACCGCCTGCCGCAGCGGCGGCCATTCACTGCACCACCTCGAACTTCACCGCGGCCGCCGCCCAAATCAGCGACATCGTCCGCGCCGGCATGCACTGCGTCACCTCTTGCGAAGAAGCGTTGTTACCCGCGTTTCGCGATGCGCCGGCGGCTGCCGCGTTGGATGCCCTCTGTCGCGAACACAAAGTCTCCGTCGTCGGCACCGGCGTGAATCCCGGTTTCGTGATGGACACCTTGCCGGCCTTGTTGACGAGCGTTTGCCAACACGTCCATTCCATCCACGTGACCCGCGTCGTGGATGCCGGCACGCGCCGCCCGGCGCTCCAAAAGAAAGTCGGAGCCGGCCTGACGCCCGCCGAGTTTGACCAGCTAGTCCACACCGGCAAGATCCGCCACGTCGGTCTCACGGACTCGTTGATGTTTCTCGCCGAGGCGCTCGGTTGGGATGATGTGGATGTGACGGAAACCGTCAGCCCCGTGTTGGGCGCCGACGGCAACGTGGCCGGCGTCCGTCAACTCGCGCGCGGCGGGAATTTGACCCTCGAACTCGAAATGTATGTCGGCGCGCCCAATCCGCGGGACGAAATCTTCATTGAAGGCGTGCCCCCGCTGCACGTGGTCATCCAAGGCGGCACGGCCGGCGACCTCGCGACGCCGGCGATGTTGGTGAACCTGCTACCCCGGTTGGTGGAAGCCAGACCGGGATTGCACACGATGCGGACGCTGGCGTTGCCGCACCTCGAGACTTGAAATGCCGAACATCGTCTATTTTGATTTGGAAACGCAGAAGAGCGCCGCGGAGGTGGGCGGTTGGGGCAACAAGCGGGACATGAAAATGTCCGTCGGCGTCACCTACAGCACCGGCCTCGGCGAATACAAAATTTACGACGAAGCCCACGTCAACGACCTCGTCAACCAACTCATGCGCGCGGACCTCGTGGTCGGGTTCAACATCATCAACTTCGACTACGACGTCCTCACCGGTTACACCCCGCTCGACCTCACCCAAGTGCCCGCGCTCGATTTGATGGCCGATCTCGAAACGACGCTCGGTCATCGCCTCAGCCTTGATGCCGTCGCGAAGACGACCTTGGCCGCCCCGAAAATTGCCGATGGCTTGATCGCGTTGAAGTGGTGGAAAGAGGGCAAAGTGCTGGAGATTGCCGAGTACTGCTGTTTCGACGTGAAGATCACCAAAGAAGTGCACGAGTACGGCCAAAAATACGGCGAAGTCAGCTACACCGACCGCCTCGGCCAAAAGCGCACTGTTAAAGTGAAGTGGTAATTGGCCCGCAACCTTTCCCGCGTTGCGGTGTTGGATGGGGTACGTTACTCTCGAATTCCATGATTGCCGAAGATGCGGATGCGGCGCTGATGGTGCGGGTCAAGGCCGGCGATCAATCTGCATTCCGTGAGCTGATCGAACGGCACCAGCGCGTCGTGATCGCCACGATTCACCGCGCCATTGGCGACGCGTGGGAGGCGGAGGACCTCGCGCAGCGAGTGTTCATTCAGATCTATCACTCGGCCGGGCGGTACCAGCCCACGGCTAAATTCACCACGTGGATGTTCACCATCGTCCATAACACCATCCGCAACGAATACCGCCGCCGCAGCCGGCATGCGGCGCAGTCGCTCGAATCGGCTCACGAAACCGGGTGGGAGCCTGCCGATCAGCGCGCTGCGGATCCCGGTGAAGCCGCCGCCAACAGCGAATTGCAGGCGCGCATCCAAGCGGCGATTGGCGACCTGCCGGCCAGTCAACGCACCGCCATCATCCTGTGCCGGTTTGAGGGGCAGTCGTATGAAGAAATTGCCCACGTGCTCGATTGCAGCGTTCCGGCCGTCAAAAGCCTGCTGCACCGCGCCCGCGAGACCCTGAAGGAGCAACTGCGCGGGCTGTATTGAACCGCACCGCAACTTTTCCGGAAACCCGGTGTTACACCAGCGAACATGAACCAGCCATCACAACGATCCAGTGACGATGACAAGGTGTGGGAGCTTCTCGGCCGGCACCAAAGCATCGAACCGTCGGTGGGCTTTGCCGACCGGACCATGCGCCGGCTGACGGCTGAGCCGCCGAAGCCGGCGTGGTCGTGGTTGCCGTCGTTGCGCTGGGCCGGCGTTGGTCTGGCGGCACTGGCGGTGGTGGTGACGTTGGGGATTGGTCAACACGCGCGCGACACACGACGTGCCGAGCTTTACGTCCAAACCCATCAAGCGGACTATCTCGATGACTTTGATGTCATTGCGGCGCTTGACCAACTCGCCGGAGAAAATCAGTTATGAAACTACTTTCCGTCATCACGCTGACCGCCCTACTCGCGGCCGGCTTTGTCAGCGCCCAAGAAGCGCCCCCGCCGGATCAGCCCGGCCGACCGCGTCGCGCCGATGGTCCCAAGCTAAACGAGATGTCGGCGGACCAGAAAGCCAAGTTGGAATCCGAACTCAACGATGTGTGGAGCAAATTGCCGTTGGAAGGCAAAGTGCGGATCATGCGGCTCCATCGCGCTTTGCGCGAGATGCCGAATGAAGACCGTCAATTTATGCACGACCGGGTCGAACGCTTTCTCAACATGCCGCCCGAGGAACGCGACCGGCTCCGGCAGAATCGCGAGAAGTGGCAGCAAATGTCGCCCGAAGAACGCGAGAAGGCTCGCGAAGAATTTCGCAAACGTCGCGAAGAGATGGAAAAGAAATGGCGCGCCGAACATCCCGGTGAAGAACCACCGCCCTTCGGCCCACGCGGAGACCGCCCGCCACCGCCGCCGGCGGAATAGCTGTCGAACAAACAAACCCGTAAGGAGAACCAAATGAAACGTATCCTGATCACCCTGACCACCATCACCCTCATCGCGGCCACCGCCGCCATGGCCGGTGAAGGCAAAGATAACCGCGAAGGCAAAGGCCCGCGCGAAGGTCGGCCGGCCGCCGCCGGCAAGTTGCCGTTGGTGCCAGCGCCGCTGCTCCAGAAACTCAATCTGTCACCCGAGCAGAAAACCAAGTACGACAGTCTCGCGGCGGAGTTCGACAAAGCCCGCGGTCATTGGCTGGCCGCCAACCCGGCGGATGAAAAATTGCGGTCGGACATCAAAGCTGCGCATCAGGGCGGCGACAAAAAGCAGGCGCAGGAATTGCGCGCCAAGGCGCGCGAGCAGCACAAACCACTCATGGACTTGCGCAAAACATACATGAACCAAGTGGTCGCGATCTTGACGCCGGAGCAAAAGACCACGCTGGAAGAGTCGCGTCGCAACTTCCGCGATAAAGCTGACAAGGCAGGCAAGCGCCGGGACTAATCCTGTCGCATCCCAAAGTGGGGGCAGGCCGCAAGGTCTGCCCCTATTTTTTGGTAAACCGCGCTATAAAAGCGCCATCCATTTTGTCTTGTGGTGGGAAAAGTTGCCGTTGCGTTTTCAACGTCAACCCCGCCGGCGCATGCTGAATGACCTGCTCGTTTTCCTCGGCTTCGAGACTGCATGTGCTATAGACCAACACGCCGCCGGGCCGCACGAACTCGGCCGCTTTCGTCAGCAGTTTGGTCTGTAATTCCGCCAAGCGCGTGATTTCCTTTTCCTCCAGCCGCCAACGCAAATCAGGCCGGCGCCGCATGACGCCGGTGTTCGAGCACGGCGCATCCACCAACACCCGGTCGAACAAATCCCCCCGCAGACACCGGTCCAGCCGGGTGCCTTCGCAGGGGATCGAGGCGACAATCGTCACGCCGAGCCGCTGGCAATTTTCGCCTACCAATCCGAGCCGGGTATTCGAGGAATCGGCGGCAATGATCCGGCCTCGATTTTGCATTTTCTGGGCGATATACGTCGTCTTCCCACCCGGCGCGGCGCACATGTCGAGCACGGACTCGCCGGGTTGCGGGTCGAGGACATCCACGGCCACGAGCGTGGAGGGGTCTTGGACGTACAACTCGCCATTTTTCCACGAGGGCGAGTCAAACAGGCCGGTCGGGTCGGCGATGGGGTAGCAGAGGGGAGTGCGCGGTGCGGTGCGGAGTGTATTCACGCGGACGTAGACCGGCGGTGATTGGTTGTTCCATTCGCAGAGGGCGGTGGTCTGTTCGACGCCCCAGCGGCGACTCCAGCGTTTCCAGAGCCAGAGCGGGTGGGAAAGGCGCACCCACGGTTCGGCGTTTTTGAGCAATTGGTCCCGGGTGGCGCCGACGGTTTTGCGGAGGATGGCGTTCACAAATTTGGTTTCAGACACGCTGCCGTGGCGTTTGGCCAATTCGACGGTTTCGTGCACGGCGGCGTGGGCGGGAACGCGATCCAAAAAGAGTAGTTGATACAATCCGAGATGTAAAATTTGCGCGATGACAGTGCGTGGCGGTCGCGCTACGAGTTGGTGGACGAGGTATTCGAGGGCGAGTTGTTGGCGTAAACATCCGTAAAACAATTCGGTCGCCAACGCCCGGTCGGGCGGGCTGAGGGGCGTGCGCGCCAGGGTCTCGGCGAGGAGTTCATCCGCCAGCACTTGCTTGAGGGCGGATTGGCGGAGGACTTGAAAAGCGACTTCACGGGAGTTCACGCGCGAAGATTATCACATTGCGCTTGTGTCCGGCGAGCCTGCCACTAGAATCACGCAGCGAGTTTTCCGGTAGGCGAGGCAGCGATATGAAAAATTCCCGAAGCAAACGTGAGGGTGTGGTGTCGGCACAGCAAGGCAGTCCCGGCACCACCGACAAGCTGCCGATTCTCGCCATCGTGGGCCGGCCCAACGTGGGCAAGAGCACCTTGTTCAACCGCATTGCCGGCCGCATGTTGGCCATCGTTCACGAGCAACCCGGTGTGACGCGCGACCGCGTGAGCGCCCAGGCGCGCTGGGGCCGCAAGTCATTTGAAGTGGTGGATACCGGTGGGATTGCGTTCATGGATGATGAACGGGCGCGGGATCCGATGGAGGCGGCGATGTTGCGGCAAGCCGAGGTCGCCATCGAGATGGCCACCGCCATTTTGCTCGTGGTGGACGTCACCGCCGGCATCACGCCGCTCGATATCGAGATTTCGCGGCGGTTGCGGCAGGGAGGAAAGTCCGTTTTCTTGGTGGTCAACAAAGTGGACAACAAGAGCCGGGAGCGCGGTGTGGGCGAATTCAGTGAGTTGGGCTTCGACCGGGTGTTCGGGATTGCGGCCGTGCATGGGTTGGGCGTGCCGGAGTTGCTGGATACGGCGACGGAAGGTTTTCCATCGTCCCAAGAAACGGAAGCCCCGCCGGCCGCGCGGGTTGCCATCGTCGGTAAACCGAATGCCGGCAAGTCCTCGCTCATCAACGCGATTCTCCAGAGCGAACGCACGATCGTCAGCGCCGTGCCCGGCACGACGCGAGATTCGGTGGATGTGCCTTTCCAAGTGGATGATCGGAATTATCTGCTTGTGGACACCGCCGGGCTGCGGCATCGCAGCAAGATCAAGAGTTCGGTGGATCAATTTGGTTTGATGCGCGCGGAACGCAGCATTCGCGAGTGCGATATCGCGCTGCTCGTGCTCGATGCCGTTGCCGGTGTGACACAGCAGGACAAGCGCATTGGTGGGATGATTGCCGAAGCCGGGCGGGGCTGCGCGATTGTGGTGAATAAATGGGATTTGGCGGCGGCGGAAGCGGCCGTGCCGGTGAAGCAAATCGGCAAGAAATCCACGAAGACGTTCAAAGAAGTCTATCTCGAGGCCGTGCGCAAAGAACTATTTTTTCTGGATTGGGCGCCGGTCTTGTTCGCGTCGGCCAAAACCGGCGAGCGGGTGAACGAGTTGATTGGTTTGGTGCAGACCGTGGAACGCGCCCAGCTACGTCGCGCGGAAACGCCGCAGCTCAATCAACTCCTCATTCGCGCCACCGCGTCCTATCCGCCGCCGTTTGTGCAGGGGAAACGATTGCGAATTTTCTACGCGTTCCAACAACCCTCGCTGCCGCCGACGTTCACGCTGTTTGTGAACGAGCCGGCGTCGCTTTCGGCGCACTACGAGCGATTTCTCATCGGGAAAATTCGGAGCATCTGGGATTTCACGGGCTGCCCGGTGCGACTGGCGTGCCGGAGCCGGACGCGCAAAGAATTTCATCAAAAAACTGCCCAAAAACGCACACGAAAAAATTAATTTTCGTGAAGACGTTTTTTTTCTTGAAACACAATATGTGGGGTCATAGTGTGCACGCAGTCACCATTAGTGGGTGTTTGTAGATTTCGGCAGCATTCCAACGGATCGGCTAAAAGGAGGCAGTGAAATGATCACAGTGAAGCAAGGTATGGGGGTAGTTTCTTCTCGTAAATCCACGGTTTCGGATAAATCTTTCGACGTGGACTCAACCGTCAACACCAGCAAGCGCGCCCGGCGCGCGGCGGACAAACGGAAAACTGGTTTGGCAGTGGCTCGGGTGTTTAGCAAACCCGGCATTAAACCGTTCGATCAGCTCGAATGGGAGCAGCGCGTGGCGGAGATCACGGATGACAGCGGCAAGGTGATCTTCAGGCAGGACAACGTCGAAGTTCCCAAGAACTGGTCGGTGCTCGCGACCAAGGTGGTGGTTTCCAAATATTTCTACGGCGAAATCGGCACGAGCGAACGCGAGACCAGCGCGCGTCAGTTGGTGCATCGCGTTTCCCGGACCATCGCGGACTGGGGACAAGCGCAGGGTTATTTTGCCAGCGCGAAGGATGGGGAAACGTTTTTTGACGAGTTGACCTGGCTCTGCATCAATCAATACGGCTCGTTCAATTCGCCGGTCTGGTTCAATTGCGGCTTGTATCACCAATACGGCATCGGCAAAAACAGCGGTCCGGGTAACTTCTATTTCGACCGCGTTTCCGGCCAGATCAAACAGGCCACCACCCAGTACGAGTATCCGCAGTGCTCCGCGTGCTTCATTCAAGCCGTCGGGGACACGATGGAAGACATTATGGAGTTGGCGCGGGCCGAGGCGATGCTGTTCAAGTATGGCAGCGGCACCGGTACCGACCTTTCCACGCTCCGCAGCCGGCACGAGAAACTCAGCGGTGGCGGACGGCCGAGTGGGCCGTTGTCGTTCTTGAAGGTGTTCGACGCGATTGCCAGCGTGGTGAAGTCCGGCGGCAAGACGCGCCGCGCCGCCAAGATGAACACCTTGAAAGTCTGGCACCCGGACATCAAGGACTTCATCGAAGCCAAGCCCAAGGAAGAAAAGAAGGCGTGGGCGCTTATCGAGAAGGGGTACGCCGGCGATTTCAACGGCGATGCCTATGGCTCGGTCAGCTTCCAGAACGAAAATCTCAGCGTGCGCGTGACGGACGATTTCATGAAGGCCGTCATCGAGGACAAGGATTGGACGACGCACTGGGTCACCGATCCGACGAAGAAAGGCCCGACGTACAAGGCGCGCGACTTGATGCTCGGCATCGCCGAAGGCACGTGGATGTGCGGCGATCCTGGCATGCAGTACGAGGACACGATTCAACGCTGGCACACCTGCAAAACCACCGGCCCGATCAACTCCAGCAACCCGTGCTCGGAGTACATGTTCCTCGACAACAGCGCGTGCAACCTCGCGTCGCTCAACTTGATGAAGTTCCTGCGCGACGATGGCACGTTCGATGTCGAGCGGTTTAAGTCGGCCGTGGAAATCTTCATCACGGCGCAGGAAATCATGGTGGATAACGCCAGCTATCCGACGCACGATATCGCGTTGAACAGCCATTTGTACCGGCCGCTCGGCCTCGGCTACGCCAATCTCGGTTCGCTCATTATGGCGCTCGGGTTGCCGTATGACGGCGATGCTGGTCGCGCGATGGCCGGTGCGATCACTGGGATCATGCACTTGCACGCCTACTCCCAATCCGCCCGCATTGCGGAACGGCTGGGCGCGTTTGAAGGGTTCGCCAAGAATCGCGAGCCGATGTTGCATGTCATGGAGTTGCACCGCGATTCCGTGAAGCGGATTCAATCAAGCTGCCCGGATTACATGCGCGAAGCTGCCCAACGTTGCGGCGACGAAGCCGTGGAACTGGGCCGGCGCTTCGGCTATCGCAACTCGCAAGTCACCGTCCTCGCCCCGACCGGCACGATCGCGTTCATGATGGACTGCGACACGACCGGCGTGGAACCGGACATCGCGCTGGTGAAATACAAACTGCTCGCCGGCGGTGGCATGTTGAAGATCGTGAATCGCACCGTCCCGATGGCGCTCCGCAAACTGGGCTACACCGACAGCCAGATTGCCGACATCGTGAAGCACATTGATGTCAATGACACGATTGAAGGCGCGCCGTATTTGCAGGAGAAACATCTCCCCGTCTTCGATTGCGCCTTCAAGCCGGCCAAGGGCAAGCGCAGCATTCAATACATGGCGCACATCAAGATGATGGCCGCCGTGCAACCGTTCCTCAGCGGCGCGATCTCCAAAACGGTCAACATGCCGCAGGAATCCACCGTCGAAGACGTGATGAACGCCTATCTCGAAGGCTGGAAAAACGGCCTCAAGGCGGTCGCCATCTATCGCGACGGCTCGAAGCGTTCCCAACCGCTCAACACCTCCAAGGGCGGCACCGAGTCGCAAGCCGCCGTGGCAATCAGGGAAGCCGAAAACTTCAAAGCCCGCATCCTCGACCTCGAAGGCGAGATCAAGGAACTGCGCGTCCGGGTCGGCCCGATGCGGCATCGGCTGCCCGACACCCGGCAGGCGCTCACGCACAAATTCGACATTGCCGGCCACGAAGGCTACATCACCGTTGGTCTCTACGAAGACGGCACGCCCGGCGAACTGTTCATCACCATGGCGAAGGAAGGCTCGACCATTGGCGGTTTGATGGACACCATCGGCACGCTCGTCAGTCTCGCCTTCCAATACGGTGTGCCGCTCGAAACACTGGTGAAGAAGTTTGCCCACCAGCGCTTCGAACCCTCCGGCTTCACCAAGAACCCGGACATCCCGATCGCCAAGAGCATCACCGACTACCTGTTCCGCTGGCTCGCCTGCCAGTTCGTCCCCGGCTTCCGCGAACAAAATTCGCCCAACGCCGGCCAGACCGAACTACCGCTCAAGGAAGTGGCTGAGCAGGAAAAGAAAGTCGTCAACCGCCCCGTGGAAGACCTCGCCCAGACCGGTGAGATTCCCGCGCGGCCTGTCGCTGACAATGGCGCCGGCCTCACCGCCGTCCAGCGACTCAGCAAGACCGTGGAGCATTTCATGACGGACGCCCCGGCCTGCGACACTTGCGGTGCAATCACCGTCCGCAACGGCGCCTGCTACAAGTGCCTCAACTGCGGCAATTCGATGGGCTGCTCGTAGTCAATCCCGAGCATCCCAACACGCAAAAGCCCCGGGCCATGCCCGGGGCTTTTGTCGTTTCTGGAGGTCGCGTGCGCGGTCAATCGCCAAGCGCGCGGTTGAGCAATCTGGCGAGGCGCAGGCCGGCTTGGGTGAGTTGGTGATCCACGATGAGCCGGCTCTTACGGACGTAATCCTCGGTCAGTCGCGCCGGCGGATTGGCGGCGGGGACGCCGGCATAGACATGGGTTACGGCGAGTTCGTGCGATTCCCACGCCCAGTCGGCGGGGCGGTTGGAGGCACGGTCGCGAAGTTGGTCGGGGGTGACGAGGGAATTAAGCCGGCGGGCGTAATCCAGCGGGTCCGTTGCGCCAAGGCCGGAGTGGAGAATATCGCCATCCCAGACCCGGTGGAGATTGGTTTCGTCCGGCCGGTCGAGGAAATAAACTTTGCAGAGGTTGCCGCCTTTGTCGTCGTCGCGTTGGGCGCAATGGAGCGGTTGATGGATGTCGCCGACAAAATGCACGAGGAAGCGCAGTGCTTCGGTGCGTTGGGCGGTGGATTGTTTCGAGTCGGCGAGGATTTTGGTCAGCCGGTCAATTTGGGAAACGACACATTGGCCGCGCGGGCAGAACATTCGACTGTCGTAGCGTGGGGCGGTGATTGGAATGTCCACGTAATGCCATGGCGCGGTTTCGGGTCGTTGCTTGCGAATGTGGTCAGGCCAACTGGCGATGGCGTCGTCGGAAATTCGCTGGTCCGGGCCGATCAGTTGGGCGAGACGGTTTTTTGATTTGTCGGTGAGATGGAGTTCCGCGATGGCTCCCACAATGCGGTGGCCGGCGGGTCCCCACGCCTGCGCGGCCGGTGCGAGCAGCACGAGGAAAACAAAAAGATACCGGAACGTCTTCAATCAGGGACTGACCTTGAGCTGCTCGAATTCCTCGCCACCTTCCATCAAGACGCCTTGCTCTTTGTACGTCTTGAGCATGAAATGGGTGGCGGTGCTGGTGACGCCGGCGAGGGTGGCGAGTTTTTCGGAGACGAACTGCGCGACCGCCCGGAGCGAATGGCCTTCGACGAAGATCAAGAGGTCATAGCCGCCGCTCATGAGAAAGAGGCTGTTGACCTCATCAAACTTCGCGATGCGGGTGGCGATCCGGTCGAAGCCGCCTTCGCGTTCCGGCTGCACCTTCACCTCAATGACCGCCTTGACGAGATCGGTATCCACCTTGTCATCATTGATCACGGCCTTGTACCCGAGGATGACCTTGTCGTCTTCGTACTGTTTGATGCGGCGCTGCACATCTGCCGCCGGCAGGTTCAACATTTTCCCGAGGTCAGCCGGGGAGCGGAGAGCGTGTTCTTCGAGCAACTTGAGCAGTGGATCCATGATGTATTCCGTGGGGGTTAAAATGGTCGGGACGGCGAGATTCGAACTCGCGACCCCTTGCACCCCATGCAAGTGCGCTACCAGGCTGCGCTACGTCCCGACAAAAAATTTGAGTTCGCGGACTCTAGCACAGTGCTCAAGCGAGGCGCAAGGACATCAAATCAACAAGTAGGCCGCGAACAATTCACCGAACAACACGCTGATCTCGCAGACGTAGAGCATGCCGGTCGCGGCTTGATTGGCTTTCGCGGCGACGCAGCGTAAAACCAGCACCGCCAACACCAACGGCAGCGCCAGACCCCAGAGCAGCCGCATGATCATGAAAAACAGGTTGCCCTCGGCGGACCACAACGGCGGGAGAAAATTAGCGGCCAAGAGCGGGTCGAAGTGTTCGAGCCACGCCAAGGTCGCGAGCAGCAAAAGAATTCGCACCACCACCGCGCCGAGCAATAATTGCGCGGCGCGTTCCAGATAGACGAACGACAGCCGGCGCATCAACAGATACCAATGACCGAGAATCATCCCGATATGCACGGCGCCGAGCAGGATGGTGCCGGCCAGCACGCTGGCGTCGAAAATCCAGACCGCTTCCGTCTGCCAGTGCCGAGCCGCGACCGCCTTGCCGGCCAAGGGCAGAACGCCGAGCAGCAATCCTGCGATGCCCGACACCACGAGAAAAATCCGCCCCAGCGCCAGTTGATCCACCCGGAAACAACCCCACGCCACCGTGGCCCCGATCACCGTCAGCCCCATATACCGCACATCCCACCACTCCGCGCCGAGGAACGATTTCGTCAACAGCATCGCCAGCGCGGCCGCAATGGCGGAGAGGAGGCTGTTGAAAGTGAAAAAGCTCGACCGAATCTCCCGCGTCGGCAGCCAACTCGTCAGCAACAAGCTGCCGACGCTCAGTTGCATCAACACCAAACTCAACACCTGCATCATTTTCACGATTTCAGCTCCAACTGCGGCGGCGCACCGGCCGCCTGCGCATTTTGACCTTGGATCACCGCCTGCAACAGCGTCACCACCGCGGTCACGTCCAGTCCCTCGCGCACCGGCTGGAACGGCGTCAGCAACGCGGCCGCCCGCTGGGCGAGCCGTTGCGCGGGGGCCGGCTTGGCTTGTTGCAACTTCAAGTACACCGCCGCTGTTTGAATCAAGCCCTTGTAAAAGTCCCGGCCCTCACCGCGCGTCGCCAACCACAACCCCTCCAACACCTCATGCGCCTCAAAATACCGGCCCGCATTAAAACACTCAAAATAATCGAGGTAACGCGCGTCGTAATTCATACCGGGTGACTTGCCGAATACTATATGCGCCGCCTTGCGGTCTGGGAAGCGGATTGCGTACAATGCCGGCTCACCGATGAGTGTGATCGCGCAAAACCTCGAACAGATTCAGGGCCGGCTGGCCGCCGCCGCACAGCGTGTCGGCCGCGATCCGGCGGACATCACGCTGATTGCCGTCAGCAAAACCGTCGCGCCCGACCAGGTGGCCGAGGCGCTCGCGGCCGGGATTCACATTTTCGGCGAGAGCAAAGTGCAGGAGGCGCGCGCCAAAATTCCGCTCGTGTCTGGCCGCGCCCGGTGGCAGATGATCGGCCACCTGCAATCGAACAAGGCGCGCGAAGCGGTCGAATTGTTTGAGCTGATCCACTCGGTGGACAGCGTCAAGCTCGCCGGCGCGTTGGATCGTTGCGCCGCCGAGGCCGGTAAGACCCAGCCGGTTCTGTTGGAGGTCAATGTTTCCGGCGAAGGTAGCAAATATGGCATCGCGCCCGCGGCGCTGCCGGCGGTGTTGGCGGAGATTCAGCAACTGGCGCGCGTCGAAGTGCGCGGGTTGATGACGATTCCGCCGGCGGGGAAGGAAGCGCGACCGTTTTTCCGGCAGTTGCGGGAATTGCGCGATGCCGCCGGGTTGCGCGAGCTTTCGATGGGCATGAGCCACGATTTTGAAATTGCGATTGAAGAAGGCGCGACCATGGTGCGCGTCGGAACTGCGTTGTTTGGAGAACGTCAACGACATGAACCTACCGAATAAAACCATCGCCTTCATCGGCGCCGGCAACATGGGCGAGGCGCTCATCCGTGGATTGTTGGCCACGCAAACCGTGACACCCGAACAAATCATCGCCACAGACGTGCGGGCGGATCGCTTGGAATTTCTCCAGCAGACCTACCGGATTCGTGTGAGCGCGAGCGTGCCGGCGGCGGACATCATGATCGTGGCGGTGAAACCGCAGCAGATGAGCGCGGCTTTGACTGCCGCGAACGCCGCGCGGGAGACACTCATCATCAGCATTGCCGCCGGCGTGACGACGGCGCGAATTGAGCGGGAATTGGGCGGACGACCGCGCGTCGTCCGCGTCATGCCCAACACCCCGGCACTCGTCGGGGCCGGGGCCGCCGGCTTGGCGGGGGGCGCATTTGCGAGCGAGGACGATTTGGCGACAACGGAAACCATCTTGGGCGCCGTCGGAATTGCGGTGCGCGTTCCGGAATCGTTGATGGACGCAGTCACCGCGCTCAGTGGCAGCGGGCCGGCGTACGTGTTTCATGTCGCTGAAGCGATGATCGAGGCCGGCGTCGCAGTCGGTCTCTCGGCCGAAGTGGCCCGGCAACTCACCATCCAAACCATCGTCGGGGCCGGCAAGCTGTTGGCCGAGAGCGGCGACGCGCCGGCGGTGCTGCGCCAAAAAGTAACCTCACCCGGCGGAACGACCGCCGCCGCGTTGAAAGTCATGGCCGACCGGCAGTTGGTGGAGACTTTCCGCGCGGCAATTACCGCTGCCACCGAGCGTGGCCGGGAGCTGGCCGGTTCCTAGTGAGGTCGGTGACCCATGCAAAAACTTAAACTTATCGCGCTCCTCGTTCTCGCGCCAATGAGTTTGCGAGCCGGCATACTCGACGATGTACCGGACATCTCGCCGCAAGTCGT
>Ga0105047_10004793_pt1 | contig 23437 bp, 19 predicted proteins | sample MAT04_FD_78384 | JGI IMG/M metagenome (GOLD analysis project Ga0105047, IMG submission 78384) | Freshwater microbial communities from Lake Fryxell liftoff mats and glacier meltwater in Antarctica - MAT-04 (megahit assembly) | ecosystem: Environmental > Aquatic > Freshwater > Ice > Liftoff... | reverse complement strand
GGGGGGGGGGGGGGGGGGGGGGGGGGGGGGGCGGGGGGGGGGGGGGGGGGGCCCCGGGGGGGGGGGGGGGGGGGGGGGGGGGGGGGGGGGGGGGGGGGGGGGGGGGGGGGGGGGGGGGGGGGGGGGGGGGGGGGGGGTAGGCCGCCGGGGCGACGGGTCCGGCCGGGGACCGAGCGGGCAACGCCGTGGCCGAGCCGACGGGCGCCGCGGACCCGGGGGTGGTGGGCATGTACGCGGGCAACGACCAATGGGACTGCTCGCCAGTGCTCTCGGGCAGGTTCTCGTTCACATCGGCCTCTCGGGTCGTTGACGTCCGTTCGGGTACGCCGTGGTTCGTCTATCGGCCTGGTGGCGTGGGGCCTTGAGGGTGAAGGTCTCAGGCGACGACACGGAGCACCTCCTCGATGGAGGTGTCGCCGAGGAGGGTCTTGGTCCACCCGTCGGCACGAAGCGTGATCATGCCCTGCTCGCGCGCGACACGGCCGATCTCGGCCGACGAGGCGTGCGCGACAGCGAGCCGCTCGATGTCCTCCGAGACTCTCATCACCTCGTGGATCGCCATCCGGCCCTTGTAGCCGGTCCGCGAGCACGCGGCGCAGCCGGCGGGGCGGTACAGCGTCGGGATGGGCTCGCCGGGGCTCCACGGGAAGCGCGCGGCGATGAGCTCGACATCGCTCGGCCGGTAGGCCTCCTTGCACTTGCTGCACAGCCTGCGTGCCAGCCTCTGGGCGACGACACAGTCCAGCGCCGAACCCACGAGGAAGGGCTCGATCCCCATCTCGATCAGCCGGGTCACGGCGCTCGGCGCGTCGTTGGTGTGCAGCGTGGAGAGCACGAGGTGGCCGGTGAGGGCGGCCTCGATCGCGATCTGTGCCGTCTCGTGGTCACGGATCTCGCCGAGCAGCACAACGTCGGGGTCGGAACGCAGGATCGAGCGGAGCGCACCGGCAAAGGTCAGACCGGCCTTGGGGTTGACCTGCACCTGGTTGATCCCGGGCAGCCGGTACTCGACCGGGTCCTCGACGGTGATGACGTTGATCTCCGGCTTGGAGACGGCGTTGAGCGTCGCGTAGAGGGTCGTCGACTTGCCAGAACCGGTGGGGCCCGTGACCAGGAGCATGCCGTACGGCTTGGTGTAGGACTCCCGGTAGGTGGTGTAGTTCTCCTCGAGGAACGACAGGTCGCGCAGGTCGAGGCTCGCGGTCGAGTTGTCGAGGATCCGCATGACGACCTTCTCGCCCCACACGGTGGGCAGGGTCGCGACGCGCAGGTCGATCTTGCGACCCTGGTGGGTGACCGACATCCGGCCGTCCTGCGGCTTGCGGCGTTCGGCGATGTCGATGTCCGCCATGATCTTCAGGCGCGAGATGACGCCAGACTGGATCTGCTTGGGGGCGCGCTGCATCTCGTGCAGCACGCCGTCGATCCGGTAGCGCACCCGCAGGTCGGTCTCGGCCGGCTCGATGTGGATGTCGGAGGCCCGGTCCTGGATGGCCTGGGTCACCAGGAGGTTCACGAACCGCACGATCGGCGCGTCGTCCTCGATGGAGTCGCCGACCCGGGAGAGGTCGGTATCGCCCTGGTCGAGGGTCTCCTCGAACGCCGAGGCGAGATCGTCGATCTCGTCGTCGGCGCGGCAGAAGCGGTCGATCGCGGTGACCAGGTCGTCCCGCGTGGCCACGACGGTCTGGACGGGCATCCGGGCCAGCGTCCGCGCGTCGTCCACGGCCAGCACGTTGCCCGGATCGGCCATCGCTAGGACAAGGCAGCCCTCGACGACCCCGATCGGCAGCACGGTGTAGCGACGGCACATCGCACCGGGCAGCAGCGCCACGGCCGTCCGGTCGATCGGGTAGTCGCTCAGCTCCATGAACGGCATGCCGACCTGGTTCGCCAGCGCCCGCACCAACTGGGCCTCAGTGAGCATCCCGATACCCACGAGCACCCGCCCGAGGGACTCCCCCCGGATCACCTGCTCGTCGAGCGCCGCCATGAGCTGCGCCTCTGTCACCAGCCCCTCGTCGAGGAGGATGTCACCCAGCTGCTTCACAGGAGTCCTTCCAGGGCACCGTGGACGTGACGGGCGCCGGCGCGCCGGTCGTTGCCGTGATTGCCCTATCGGCACCCGCGGGGCATCGCTGAAGCCCCCGGTCTGCCCAGCCGCTGCCCAGCCGCTGCTTGGCCGCTGCTTGGCCGCCGCTTGGCCGTTACGGAGCGACGGCCGGCAGCCGGTCGACGTCGTCGGGGTGCGCCAGGAGGTAGGCACTGACGGTGTCGCCGGCCACGGCCGCCATGAGCTCGTCGAAGGGCGCCTGGTCGAGCAGCACGATGCTCTGCCCGTCCTGGCTCGTGCCGATCCCGGAGATGGGCACGGTGAAGAACTCGAGGTCGTCGGTGCCCAGGTCCCTGGCCTGGGAGACCAGTCCGGTGATGACGGCGGGGGTGAAGGCGTCGTCGACCGCGACCGACCGGGTCACCGCATCGAGGAACGCGACGGTCGTCACCGGGTTGCGTAGCGTGCCGTTGGCCGTCACGCGGGTGGCGATGGCCCGCATCCACGCCTGGTGCCGCTGGACGCGGTCGAAGTCCCCGCGGGCAAGGCTCTTGCGCTCCCGCGCCCAGATGAGGGCCTGCTCCCCGGTGAGCACCTGCTCCCCCGCAGGGAGCAGGAGGTTGCCACGACGGTCGTCGAGGTCGTCGGCCAGGGTGATCCGCACCCCGCCGATGGCGTCGGTGATCGCGGCGAACGACTCGAAGTCGGCGATCGCGAAGTGGTCGATCCGCACCTGGGTCAGCTGCTCGATCGTCTCGATGAGCAGGGCGGGACCACCGAAGGAGTACGCCGCGTTGATCTTGGCCTCGCCGTGCCCTGGGATCGGCACCCAAGAGTCGCGCGGGATCGACATGACATAGGCGGCACCGCCGTCGGCCGGCAGGTGCGCGAGCATGATCGCGTCGGTGCGCTGCGCACCGGCGACCCACTGGTTCGGGTCACCGGCGGAGATCCGGCTGTCCGAGCCCAGGACGAGGATGTTCATCGGCGACCCCGTCGCCTCGGGCTGGCCGGGCGACGCGCTCGGGACGGGCACGGTCGGGCGATCGGTGAGGTCGGCGAACGGGTCGCTGATCCGCTCGACGTTGCCCGACAGCCGGCCGGCCAGGACCGCAAGGCCGATCCCGACCCCGCCGACCAGCGCGGTGATCAGGCCGAGGACGGTGAGCAGCACCCAGCGGTCGCGCAGGCGGCGGCGGGGCGTGGGCTGCTCGGACACCCGCTCAGGGTAGGTCACGCCGCGGAGCGCCGAGTGCCTCCATCAGGGCGACCTCCATCGCCTCGAGCGGTGCGGGCCGGCCGGTCATCAGGCGCACCTGCTCACCGGCCTGCTGCAGGAGCATCTGCTCCCCGCCGACGAGAGAGCCCCGGCCGCCCGACCAGGCTGCGGCCAGAGCCGTCGGCCTGGGGTCGTACGCGCAGTCGAGCAGCAGGCCGAGCGAGCCGGCGGCGCGCGTGGCGTGCCGGCCGTCGAGCAGTGCGGCGATCGGGTCCGCTGCGCGGGGGGGCAAGGTCGAGATGACGACGTCCGCGTCAACTACAGCGTCGACCAGCCGCTCGCCGGTCTCGATCGCCAGGACCCTCGGCTCGACGCCCAACCGGTGGGCGGCCCGCAGGAGGGGCCCCGTGCGCCCGAGCGACCGCACCAGAACGGTCGCGGTCGTGCAGCCGAGCTCTGCCAGTGCCGCGAGGGCGGAGGCGGCCGTCGCTCCGCCTCCGAGCACCACCCCGCGCCGGATGTCCCGCGTGGCCAGGGCAGCGACGATCCCGTGCACATCGGTGTTGGCGCCGACCAGCGTCCGCGCACGGCCACCCTGGACGAGCACGGTGTTGACGACGCCGAGCACCTGGGCCAGCGGCTCGACGTGGTCGAGCAGCGGCAGCACCGTCTGCTTCAACGGCATCGTCAGGCTCAGGCCCGCCCAGGAGTCGTCGAGTCCTGCCAGCACGGAAGGGAGCTGCTCGCCGGTGACGTCGAGCGCGTCGTACGTCCACGTGTCGAGCCCGAGCGCCCGGTAGGCCGCCCGGTGCAGCAGCGGGGACAGCGAGTGGGCGACGGGGTGGCCGAGCACAGCGGCCCGGCGCGCGCTCACCCCTCGGTCTCCGCTTCCCACTGCCGCAGGAGCGCGACGTTGGCCAGGTGCTCCGGGTAGGTGGTCGCGAACCGGGTCTCGCCCGTCTCGAGGTTGATCGTCACCCAGAACAGCCACGGCCCCGGCGTCGGCGCCAGCGTCGCGTCGATCGAGACCTCGGACGGGGAAGCGATCGGCGTCGGCGGCAGCCCGGTGTGCAGGTACAGGTTGTACGGCGTGTCGGTGTCGAGGTCCTCCCGGGTCAGCTGACCCGTCTGACCTGCGCCGTAGGCCACCGAGGCGTCGATGTCGAGCTTCATGTCGATGTCCAGGCGGTTCTGGATGGCCTGGGCCACCATGGCGCGGTCCTGCGGTGTGCGGGCCTCCCGCTCGACGAGCGAGGCGACGGTCAGGACCCGCTGGCGGTCGGCGGGGGCCACGCTCCGCGCGTCGAGGACGGCGATCGTCTGGGCGACCATGGTCGCGATCATCTCGGTCGGCGTGGTGCCGGGCTCGAAGGTGTACGTCGACCCGAACACCCAGCCCTCGTAGCTCCCGCCGGCCTCGGCGGGCAGGCCCGTGGCGGCCGTGTCGGCCATCGCGGCGGTGAAGTCCCCGATCGGGATCGCCGTCACCGACGAGAGCTTCTCGATCGTCTGCTCCACGCGATAGCCCTCGGGGATGGTCACCGTGGTCCGGACGCGGTTCTGGGCGTCGAGCAGCGCGGTCACCGCGTCGGCGGCGCGCATCTGCAGCAGCATCCGGTAGGTGCCGGGCTGGATGCCCGCGGCGTCCGGGTTGGCCGTGAACGCCCGGGAGAAGGCGAGCGTCGACCTGACGACGTCGGCGTCGGCGAGCACCTGGGCCATCTGTGACCCGGTGGCACCGGCCGGGATGAGCACCTCGACGCCGCCCTGCCCGGGGCCGGGGTAGTCCTCGGCCTCCTGGTCGGACGAGCCGACCACCCCCGTGACGACCGGCAGCACCCAGGTGATCACGGCGAAGGCCGTCGCGCCGAGGACGACGAGGGTGAGGAGGAGCATGACGATGCGACGGCGACGGCGACGGCGACGGCGGTCCCGGTCGACCCGGCCGCCCCGGCGCGCACCCGAGCGCGTACGAGCCGGCTCGGGCTCGCCCGCCGGGGCGATCTCGTCGAGGAAGTCGTCGTTCACGCAGAACCCTCCTGTTGCTTCGCGCCCCCGCTGCGATCGATCCGGTCCGTGCTCGGTCCTACCCTCTCGCCGGACCGCGCGCCGGTGGCACGCTCGCCGTCGAGCGCCGCCTGCAGGATGACGACGGCGGCCACCTGGTCGACCACCTGGCGGTGCCGACGCCCGGGACGTCCCGAGGCGTGCATGGCGCGGTGCGCCGTCACGGTGCTCATCCGCTCGTCGACCAGACGCACGGGAACAGGCGCGACGGCGCGCGCCAACGCACCACCATAGTTGCGAACCAGGGCCGATGCCGAACCCTCGGCACCGGACAGCTGGCGGGGCAGGCCGACGTAGACGACGACGGCGCCACGCTCGGCCACGAGGCCCGCCACGTGCGCCAGGTGGGCGGCGTCGTCGGCCCCCGGCTCGCGGGGCACGGTCTCGACCGGTGTCGCGATGAGCCCGTCCGGGTCACTCGCCGCCACGCCGACCCGCACCGACCCGACGTCGACACCCACGCGGACGCCGCGCGGCAGCACGGCGCTCGCCTCAGGCACCGGCAGCGGTCACGAGGTCGCGGACCGCGGCGAGCGCCGCGGGCAGCAGGGCGACCTCCGTGCCACCACCCTGGGCGACGTCGTCCTTGCCGCCTCCGCCACCACCGAGGACGGTAGCGGCCGCCCTGGCCAGCGTGCCGGCCACCAGCCCCGCGCCGCGCGCGGCGGCGTTGGTCGCCACGAGCACCACCGGACGCTCCTTGGCCACCCCACCGAGCGCAACGACGGCGGGCTCCTCGCCCAGCCGGCCGCGCACGTCCAGCGCCAGGGTGCGCAGGTCGTCGGCCGAGGACACCCCGCCGACCTCGTGCGCCACGAGCCGGGTCCCGTGGTGGGACACCGCGCCGGCAGCCAGCGTGGCCGCCTGCTCGAGCAGCAGACCCTGTCGGAATCCCGCGAGCTCCTTGTCGGCATCGCGCAGGCGTGCCACCAGGGAGGCGACGCGCTCAGGCAGGTCCTCGGGGCGAACCTTGAGGGTGTCGGTGAGCGCCGCGACGAGAGCGCGCTCCGTGGCGAGCTGGTGGAAGGCCTCCAGACCGACCAGCGCCTCGACCCGCCGGGCGCCCGAGCCGACCGAGGACTCCCCGGTCAGAGCGATGAGACCGATCTGGCTGGAGTGGTCGACGTGGGTGCCGCCGCACAGCTCGCGGGACCACGGCCCGCCGATCTCCACGACCCGCACCTGCTCGTCGTAGGTCTCGCCGAACAGCGCGATCGCGCCCCAGGAACGCGCCTCGGGCAGAGTCATGTACTGCCAGCTGACCCCGAGGTCGCGCCGAACCGCCCGGTTGGCGACGTCCTCGACCTCGCTGCGGGTGGCCGGGGACAGCGCGTGGTTCCAGGCGAAGTCCAGCCGCAGGTAGCCGGGCTTGTTGTACGAGCCGGACTGCAGGGCGTCCGGGCCGAGCACCTCGCGCAGCGCGGCGTGCACGACGTGCGTGCCCGAGTGTGCCTGGCGCGCGCCGAGCCGCCACTCGGGGTCGACCTGCGCCAGCACGGGGGTCCCGGCGACGAGCTCGCCCTCCACGACGCGAACGGTGTGCACGACGAGCCCCTTGACCGGTCGCTGGACGTCCAGGACCTCCAGGCGCAGGCCGTCGCCGGTGATGATCCCGGCGTCGGAGTCCTGCCCGCCGGACTCCGCGTAGAACGGGGTGCGCTCCAGGACGACGTCGAGGGTCTGGCCCTCGCCCGCCGCGGGGACCCGGGCGCCGTCGACGAGCAGCCCCCGCACGGACGACGACGTGCTCAGCTCGGTGTAGCCGGTGAACTCCGTCGGCCCGGCGGCCCGCAGCTCCCGATACACCGTGGTGTCGAGGTGGGCGCCCTTCTTGGCCTTGGCGTCGGCCCGGGCCCGCTCGCGCTGGGTACGCATGAGGTCGCGGAAGCCCTGCTCGTCGACGTGCAGCCCCTGCTCACCCGCCATCTCCAGGGTGAGGTCGATGGGGAAGCCATAGGTGTCGTGCAGCGCGAACGCCTGCTCGGCGGCCAGCGTTGTCGCCCCCGCCGTCTTGGCCTTCGCCACGGCCGTGTCGAGGATCGTCGTGCCGGCCACGAGCGTGCGACGGAAGGCCTCCTCCTCGGCGTAGGCGATCCGCGAGATCCGGTCGAACCCGCTGACCAGCTCCGGGTAGGACGCACCCATGGCGTCCTTCGAGACGGGCAGCAGGTGCGGCAGGGCGAGCTCGTCGACGCCGAGCAGCTTCATCGCGCGCACGCTGCGACGCAACAAACGGCGCAGCACGTACCCGCGGCCCTCGTTGGACGGCGTCACCCCGTCACCGATGAGCATCAGCGAGGACCGGATGTGGTCGGCCACGACCCGCATCCGGACGTCGTCGCCGCGGTCGGCGCCGTACCGGCGGCCGGCGAGCTCTGCCGCGGCCGAGATCACCGGGAAGACCTCGTCGATCTCGTAGAGGTTGTCGACCCCCTGGAGCAGGTAGGCGACGCGCTCCAGGCCCATCCCGGTGTCGATGTTCTTCGAGGCCAGGTCGCCGACCACCCGGAAGTCGTCCTTGGCATTGACCTGGTCGATCGCGTACTGCATGAAGACGAGGTTCCAGATCTCCAGGAACCGGTCCTCGTCGACGACGGGGCCGCCGTCGGCACCGAACTGCTTGCCGCGATCGACGTAGATCTCCGAGCAGGGCCCGGCCGGGCCGGGCTGGCCGGTGTGCCAGTAGTTGTCCTTCTTGCCTCGGCGCTGGATGCGCTCGTCCGGCAGTCCCGCGACGGTCTTCCACAGCCGGGCCGCCTCGTCGTCCTCGTGGTAGACGGTGACCCAGATGGTGTCCGGGTCGAAGCCGTAGCACCCGTCCTGGACCGCACCGGTGACGAGCTCCCACGCGTAGGAGATCGCCCCCTCCTTGAAGTAGTCGCCGAACGAGAAGTTGCCGTTCATCTGGAAGAACGTGCCGTGCCGGGTGGTCTTGCCGACCTCGTCGATGTCGAGCGTGCGCACGCACTTCTGCACGCTCGTCGCGCGGTCCCACGGCGGGGTCTGCTGGCCGAGCATGTAGGGGATGAAAGGGACCATCCCGGCGATGGTGAACAACGTCGACGGGTCGGGTGAGATGAGCGAGGCGCTCGGCACGACGGTGTGACCGCGCTGCTCGAAGTAGTCGAGCCAGCGACGTCGGATCTCGGCGGTCCGCATGGTGTCCTTCATGGCAGGGCGGTCCGGGCCAGAGCGCTGGCCCGGTCCGGGTGGTGGGTGGTCGGGTGGTGGGCGGGCTGACGCGACTCAGAAGTCGACGAGCGGCTCGTCATCGTCGACGCGCCCGGCTGGAACGGTGCCGGGGCGGGCGCCGGCGGGACGGGACGGTTCGGAGCGCCAGTCGTCGGAGGCCCGGGCGCCCCGCCGGAAGACGGCACCGGCGTCGCCGCCCTGCGGCGGGGCGAGCAGCGTGTCGAGCAGCTCGCTCTCGCGGGTGGCGCGGGCGGCGGTGAAGGTCGCGACGGACGCACGCAGCGCACCGACGGTTCCCCGGCCGGCCAGCTCGACCTGCTCGGCCACGCCCTGCGGGGTGTAGCGCCGCACCGCACCGCGTACCCGACGGGCCAGCAGCACCGTGCCGGCAGCGCCGACGCCGACCCACAGGAGCCGGGCCATCAGCGCCTGACCTTCTCGGCCAGGCCGGCCAGCGCCTGCCGGACCCCGTAGGAGAACGCCGCAACCTTGATCAGCGGGCCACCGACCGTCGCCGCGACGAGCGCCGTGAGGGCCGAGACGTTCTGGCTGATCTCGGCGGCCGACGTGGTGACGGCGTCGACCTTGACGAGCTGGGCGTTGGTCGTCGCGACCGTCGCCGCCGTCTCGTCGAGCAGCGGGACGGTGTGCTCCGTCAGCTCTTTGACCGACGCACGCGCCTCGTCGAACACCTGGGCCAGGCGCAGCAGCGGCAGCGCAAGGAAACCGACCAGGACGAGGAACGCAATGGCTCCGAGCAGACCGGCGACATCTCCGACGGACATGGAGATCCTTCCTCGAGGGCAGATACCTGCACGACCTTACTCGGGGCCGGGCGCACCGACGCCCCGCACCGTCCGGTCTCGCGACCGTGGTGCGGGGCGTCGTCGGCGATCAGCGCGAGTAGTACTCGACGACCAGCTGGACCTCGCAGGTCACCGGGACCTCGGCGCGCTTGGGGCGGCGCGTCAGCACGGAGGTGAGCTTCTCCAGCTGGACCTCGAGGTAGCCGGGGACGGCCGGCAGGACGTCCCGGTGGGCGCCGGCGGCCGCGACCTGGAATGGCACGGTCGTCTGGCTGCGGGGCTTGATCTGGAGCGTCTGGCCGGGAGTCACCTGGAAGGAGGGACGGTCGACGATCTTGCCGTCGACGAGCACATGACGGTGCACGACGACCTGGCGCGCCTGCAGGATGGTGCGGGCAAAGCCCGAGCGGAGCACCAGGGCGTCCAGACGCATCTCGAGGTTCTCGACGAGGGCCTCACCGGTCAAGCCGGGGGTCTTCTTCGCTGCCTCGAACGCCCGGCCCATCTGCTTCTCGCGCAGCCCGTACTGGGCGCGCAGGCGCTGCTTCTCGCGGAGCCGGACCGCATAGTCGGACTCGGTGCGGCGGCGGGCACGACCGTGCTCACCGGGCGGGTAGGGGCGCTTCTCGAAGTGGCGGACGGCCTTCGGGGTGAGGGCCAGGCCGAGGGCCCGGGAGAGGCGCACCTGGCGGCGCGCACGGGTCACAGAGGACACTGAGTACTTCCCGTCGTTGTCGAGGCACATCCCGCTGCGGGTTCTCCCGGCGGGTGTGGGACCAACCTTCGTGGTGCGGCTGAGGTCCCCAGGGGGTCACCCGCGAGCGGGCAACCCCCCAACTCTACCGCACCGGACCCGCCCAGTCCCGCGCAGCCCCGCGCAGCCCCGCCCCGCACCGGACCCGCCCAGACCCGCGCAGCCCCACCCCTCCCCCGCAGCCCCGGCCCAGGCCCTTTGGAACGGATCGGTCGCCCGAGGGCCCCGATCGGTTCCAGAACCCGGCCACCCCGCTCTAGCCAGCTCCCCGCGGCGGATCCGACTCCCCCCGCTCCACCATGGTTCTGGAGCAGTTCGGGTACCCGCGGGCCCCGATCGGTTCCAGAACAGGGACTTGGGCCGGAGGGGGGATCTGGGGAGTGCGAGGTCGTGCACAGGGGCGACGGGCCCGCGGGTCGGCAGGCTCGGCGGCGCGGCAGGGTCGCGGGGTGGCGGAGCGGCTGGCACCCGACTGGACGCCCCCGCCTGCCGCGCGCCACGGGGGCGTGTTCACGGTCCGTCAGGCCCTGGCGGCGGGGCTGACCATCGCCCAGGCCCGCCAGCGGCGCGAGCGTGGGGTCTGGCAACGGGTGGCGGGCGACGGCTTCGCCCTCGCCTCGGTCCCGCTGACGCCGTGGCGGCAGGTCCAGGCCGCGGCGCTGACCTGGCCCGGCGGCGTCGTCGCACTCGGCAGCGCGGCCCGGCTGCACGGTCTGCCGGTCGAAGACGACGGCGTCGTGCACGTCGTGGTCGACCGCCGGACACGTTCGCGGCACCGGCTCGTGTCCCACCGCCTCGAGCTGGACCCGCCCGACATCGTCCCGGCCGGGATCGGCCGGGTGACCGGCCGCCGCCGCACGATCCTCGACTGCCTCGGTCACCTGCCCGCGACGCAGGCGGCCGGGTTGCTCGCCTGGGTCGGCACCCGCGACCTGCTGACCCCCGATGATCTGGCCACCTCGATCGCCGGCCGGCCAAGGACCTGGGGGACGCCGGCTCGCCGCGAGGCACTCATCGACCTCACCCGCGGGACGCCCAGCACCGCGGAGCGACGCCTGCACACCATCCTTCGCCGCGGCGGGATGACGGGCTGGGCGTTCAACCAACAGGTGTGGGACGCCGCAGGCCTCATCGGGCGGGTCGACGTCCTGTTCGACGACGTCCGACTGGTCGTCGAGGTCGACGGGCTGGCCTTCCACGACGCCGCGCGGTTCCAGGCGGACCGGACCCGACAGAACCGACTCGTCGCAGCCGGGTACACCGTGCTGCGCTTCACCTGGGCCGACCTCGTCGACCGGCCGGCCGAGGTGCTCCGGCAGGTTCGTGCCCTGACCCCGTGACCCTCCCGACCCCTCCCGACCCCCCGAGCCCGCCTTCTGGAACCGATCGGTGGCCAGAGGCCCCCGATCGGTTCCAGAAAGGGCCCACCAGAGGCGCGTCAGGCCTCGTCGAGGATGGCGCGGATGCGTTCGAGCCGGGCCGAGACGGCTGCCTCGGCGCCGCGGTCGGTGGGCCGGTAGTAGCGGGTTCCGACGAGGCCGTCGGGAGCGTACTGCTGGACGGCGACGGCGTGCGGGGCGTCGTGGGCGTACCGGTAGCCCTGGCCGTGGCCGACCCGCTCCGCGCCGGCGTAGTGCGCGTCGCGCAGGTGCGGCGGGACCTGGCCGACCTTGCCGGCCCGCACATCGGCGATCGCCGCATCGATCGCGACGTAGGCGGCGTTGGACTTGGGGGCGGTGGCCACGTGCACGACCGCCTGCGACAGGATGATCCTGGCCTCGGGCATCCCGATGAGCGCGACGGCCTGGGCGGCGGCCACGGCGGTCTGCAGGGCCGACGGATCGGCCATCCCCACCTCCTCCGCCGCGGCGATGACCACCCGCCGGGCGATGAACCGGGGGTCCTCCCCCGCCACGACCATCCGCGCCAGGTAGTGCAGGGCGGCGTCGACGTCCGATCCCCGCATCGACTTGATGAAGGCGCTGATGACGTCGTAGTGCTGATCACCGGCCCGGTCGTAGCGGACGGCCGCCACGTCGACGGCGCGCTCGACGGCCGCCAGATCGACGACGGCGGGAGCCAGGACGTCGGGGGCGACGACCGGCGAGGCCGCCTGCAGCACCGCACCGGCCGCCGCCTCGAGGACCGTCAACGCCTTGCGCGCATCCCCACCGGACAGCCGAAGCAGGTGGTCCTCGGCGTCGTCGTCGACCCGCACGGTGCCGCCGAACCCGCGCTCGTCCAGCACCGCCCGGCGCACGAGCGCCCGGACGTCGTCGTCGGACAGCGGGCGGAGGGTGAGCAGCAGCGACCGGGACAGCAAGGGGGAGTTCACCGCGAAGCTGGGGTTCTCGGTCGTCGCGGCGACGAGCGTCACCCAGCGGTTCTCCACGCTCGGCAGCAGGGCGTCCTGCTGCGTCGTGGAGAACCGATGCACCTCGTCGATGAACAGGACCGTCTCGGCGCCGCCGGTCGCCAGCCGGCGACGGGCGTCCTCGACGACGGCGCGCACGTCTTTGACGCCGGACGTGACCCCGGACAGCTCAACGAACCGGCGTCCCGACGTCGCCGCCACGAGGTAGGCCAGCGTCGTCTTGCCGGTCCCCGGCGGGCCCCACAGGACGACCGAGGACGGCGCCGCGCGGCGGGAGGCCTCGTCGGCCGGCTCGACCAGCCGGCGCAGCGGGGAGCCCGGTGCAAGGAGGTGGTGCTGCCCGGCCACCTCCTCGAGCGAGCGCGGGCGCATCCGGACCGCGAGGGGCGCGCCGTGCCCGACGCCGGGCCGGCCGTCGTCGGTGGCCGTCGCCGCGTCGAACAGGTCCATGGCGTGAGCCTACGCAGCGCAGCCGGGGCGAGGTGCACCGCACCTGGCCGACCTGGGATGCTGACACCGTGTTCGACACCCTTGGCGCCACGATCGCCCGCCACCCGAAGTCGGTGATCCTGGGCTGGGCGCTGTTCACGGTGGGCTGCTTCGCGCTGACCCTCGGCGGAGTCGGCGGTCAGACCCTGTTCGACAGGCTGTCGACCGGCGCGCCGGCCGTACCCGGCTCGCCCAGCGACACCGCGGATCGGATCATCGCCGACTCGACAGCCAACGGCTCGAGCCTGAGCCTCGTGGTCCAGGGCGCCAGCCCGCTCGACGAGGAGGTCGCGTCGCCGGTCGCCAACGCCCGGGCCGACCTGCTGGCCATCCCTGGCGTCGCGGCGGTGGTCGACCCGTTCATGGTGCCGGGCGGCCCGACCAACCCCGCGGTCGCGTCGTTGCTCGCCGCGGACGGCGACGGCTTCCTCGTCGTGGTCGAGCTCGAGGACGACCTGGACGAGGACGCGCGCAGCGACGCCCTGGCCGCTGTCGAGGACCGGCTGGCCGCGCTGCCGGGCGAGCTGACCAGCGCTGCCGGTGCGACCGGCGTCGTCGGGGGCACGACGTTGATCGTCGAGGAGATCACCGACCAGGTGGAACAGGACCTGCGCACGGGCGAGGCGATCGCCCTGCCGGTGGCGCTGCTCATCATGGTGCTCGTCTTCGGCGGCCTGCTGTCCGCGGCGATGCCGATGATCGGGGCCCTGGCGTCGATCGCCGGCGGGCTGGGCAGCGTCTTCGTCCTCTCGCACTGGCTCGACATGGACGCGTCGGTGGTCAACGTGGTGACGATCCTCGGCCTTGGCCTGTCCATCGACTACGGCCTGCTCATCGTCTCGCGGTTCCGTGAGGAGATGCACCTGCTCCTCGACGTCGATCAAGGGGCCGCCGTGCGGCGACGCCGTGGGGACGGGGCGGTGCAGACGGCGCTGCGCCGCACGATGACGACGGCCGGTCGCACCGTCACCTTCTCGGCGCTGACCGTTGCGATCTCCATCTCCGGTCTCGTGGTCTTCGAGCCCTCGATCCTGCGGGCCGTGGGCGCGGCCGGGGTCGCGGTGATCCTCGTGGCGGTAGCCACCGCGCTGACCCTCGTCCCGGCCCTGCTCACCCTCGCCGGACGGCGTCTCGTCCGACCCGGCCTGGTCGGACGGGTCCCCGGGCTGCGCTGGCTCATTGCCAGGACCGGTGACGTCTCGGCCGAGGAGGGCGCCTTCTCCCGCCTCACCGCCCGCGTGCAGCGCCGTCCGTGGCTCGTCCTGGTGGGCAGCCTGGCGATCCTCGGCGTGCTGTCGTTGCCGCTGGCCCACCTCGAGCTGCGCAACTCGACCACCGAGCTGCTGCCCCTCGGGTCGGACCAGCGGGACTACGTCGAGACCCTCGCCGAGCAGTATCCGAGCTCGCAGACGCCGACGGTCGTCGTCGTGGCCGAGGGCTCGCTCGCCGACGTCCAAGAGTGGAGCGAACAGCTCGCCGACCTACCGGACGTCGTCTCGGTCGACCCGGCGGCGCCACGGGGCGCCTACGTGCTCGTCGGGGTCCGGGTGGACACCGCCGACCCGGGCGGCGGCGTCGCGCGCGACGTCGTGCACGCTGTGCGGGGCACCGAGGCGCCCTTCCCCACGTGGGTGACCGGCCAGGCTGCCAACCAGATCGACTTCACCCAGGCGCTCATCGACCGGCTGCTGTGGGCAGCCGGGATCGTCGTCATGGCGACGTTCGTCCTGCTGTTCCTCATGACGGGTTCCGTGGTGATCCCGGTCAAGGCCCTCCTGACGAATCTGCTGTCACTGTCCGCCTCGCTCGGCGTGCTCGTCTGGGTGTTCCAGGAGGGCAACCTCGAGGGTCTGCTCGCCTTCCGGTCCACCGGCGGGATCGAGACGTACGTCATCGCGATGGTGGTGGCGTTCGGGTTCGGCCTGGCGATGGACTACGAGGTCTTCCTGCTGTCGCGGGTCAAGGAGCTGCACGACGCCGGGATGAGCAACGACGACGCCGTCCGGCTCGGCCTGCAGCGGTCCGGCCGGATCATCACCTCGGCCGCGCTCATCATCATCGTCGTGTTCGCCGGCTTCATCTTCGGCGAGCTGCTGGTCATCAAGCAGGTCGGCTTCTCGCTCGCGGTCGCCGTCCTCATCGACGCGACGCTGGTCCGGATGCTGCTCGTGCCCGCGACGATGACGCTGCTCGGCAAGCACAACTGGTGGGCGCCTGCCTGGCTGCTGCGCGCGACCCGTCGCTTCGCGATCGCGCACTGATGGGCCGGGCTCCGACGGACTTCGCCGGCCATCGGCGGGTGCGCCGACGGGCGCGCGTGGTCACGCTGCTGGCCGCCCTGCCGATCCTCGGGACGGCCGCGTCCGCTGCCGCGATGCTCGCCGCCGGCGGTGACACCCGGCCCGGGATCCTCCCCTTCCTCGCGACGTTCGCGCTCATGGCGCTGGCCTGGCCGGTGGTCGTGCCGGCCTGGCGTGCCAGCCGGGACGCCCGGCCGGTGGTCCAGTCCCTCGATCCGACGCCGGGCGAGATCCACGGCGTGCCCGAGCTGGACACGCCACCTCGGGAACACCCCACGTTCACCGGCGCGGTGGATCCCCCCGTCCGCTGGTGAGCTGGCGTCCACCGATGCGCGCTCGTGCGGCAGCGCGGCTCAGCCCGGCGGGTGGGTGGACCGCGGCGGCCCGAACGAGGCGAACTCGGCCTCGGTGGTGAACCCGAGCCGCCGGTAGACCCTCCGCGCGTCGTCGTTGTCCGCGTAGTGGCCCAGCGAGACCCAGTCGGCACCGTCCGTCAGCCCGGCGCGTACGGCCGCGACCGTCAGCGCCGCCCCCCACCCCTGGCGTCGTGCGCTCGGCCGCACGCCGAGTCCGTGCAGGTGCCAGGACAGGTCGCTGCCGCCCGGTCGGCCCGCCCGCGCCGTGGCACCGATGACCCCGAGCAGGCCGGCGCGACCACGCACGCCCCACCAACCGGCCTCGGCGTCGGCCCGCGGCCGGGCCGTCGAGCCAGGATTGGCCACGGCGAGGCAGGCGAGGATCGCCTGCCCGTCCGCGCGAGGGTCGAGTGGCACGACGTCGTCCTCACCGGGCACCTCGGGCGGCACGGCGTCGGTGGTCATCGCGTCCCAGGTCGAGAACGGCACCAGCCCGGTCGCGTCCAGCAGCGTGGACGGCACCTCGGCGCCGCGGGGAAGGCTCATCCAGCCCACCGGCGCGGTCCCAGCGCGTGCCGTCTGGTCCCGCACCAGGTCTGCTGCGTGGGCGACCGCCTCGTGGGACACCCCGCGGCCGATCAGGGTCACCCGCCCCGGCCGTTCGACCGCAACGACGACGGCACGGTCGTCCCCGCGCCAGGCCGCGACCGACCCGAGCCCCAGGTCGCCGAGGAAGAGCCGGTCCGCCGCCCATCGACCCGGCAGGGTGCCGCCGTCGGGCCGACCGCGCGGCGCGCCGGAGCGCGGCGCCACTGCTGGATCCTGCGCTCGGCTGCCCGAGGTGTCGCTCATCGGCTGACCCGGGGCGGCTCAGACGCGCGGGGCAGCCGCCGGGGGCGGCGCATCGACAGCTGCCGTGACCCGAGCCGGCGGCCCGTCCACCCCCGCCTCCTTGCGCTGGAGCGCCGTGATCGGCGCCGGCGCACCGGTGAGCGGGTCGTAGCCCCCACCGGACTTGGGGAAGGCGATGACGTCGCGGATCGAGTCCGATCCGGTGAGCAGGGTGAGGATCCGGTCCCAGCCGAACGCGATCCCGCCGTGCGGCGGCGCGCCGAAGGCGAAGGCGTCGAGCAGGAAGCCGAACTTCTCCTGTGCCTCGGCCGCACCGATCCCCATCACCTCGAAGACCCGCTGCTGGACGTCGCGTCGGTGGATCCGGATCGACCCGCCACCGATCTCGTTGCCGTTGCAGACGACGTCGTAGGCGTAGGCCAGCGCCGCGCCGGGGTCGGACTCGAAGGTGTCGATCCACTCCGCCGTCGGCGAGGTGAACGCGTGGTGCACGGCGGTCCACGAACCGGACCCGATCGCGACGTCGTCGTCCTCACCGGTCGGCTTGAACAGCGGAGCGTCGGCGACCCAGACGAAGGACCACGCAGCGGCGTCGATGAGACCGCAACGTCGGCCGATCTCCAGGCGCGTGGCACCCAGCAGAGCGCGGGCGTCGGTCGCTCGGCCGGCGGCGAAGAACACGCAGTCCCCCGGCTGGGCACCGGCCGCGGCGACCAGCCCCGAGCGCTCCTCGTCGGACAGGTTCTTGGCGACCGGGCCGCCGAGCTCACCGTCCTCGCCGACCGTCACGTAGGCCAGGCCCTTGGCGCCGCGCTGCTTGGCCCACTCCTGCCAGGCGTCGAACGTCCGCCGCGGCTGCGAGCCGCCGCCGGGCATGACCACGGCACCGACGTACGGCGCCTGGAAGACCCGGAACGGCGTCGCGGCGAAGTACTCGGTGAGCTCGACCAGCTCCAGGCCGAACCGCAGGTCCGGCTTGTCCGTCCCGAACCGGCGCATGGCCTCGGCGTAGGTCATCCGCGGTATCGGGGTCGCAACGGTGTACCCGATGAGGTCCCACAGCGCGACGAGCACCTGCTCGGCCACGGCGATGACGTCGTCCTGCTCGACGAAGCTCATCTCGACGTCGAGCTGGGTGAACTCCGGCTGGCGGTCGGCCCGGAAGTCCTCGTCCCGGTAGCACCTGGCGAGCTGGTAGTACCGCTCCATCCCGGCGACCATGAGCAGCTGCTTGAACAGCTGGGGCGACTGCGGCAGGGCGTACCACGAGCCGGGAGACAGGCGAGCCGGTACGACGAAGTCGCGCGCGCCCTCGGGCGTCGACCGGGTCAACGTCGGCGTCTCGACCTCGACGAAGTCCTGCGCGTCGAGCACCGCGCGGGCGGCGGCGTTGGCCTTGGCCCGCAGCCGCAGGGCATGGGCCGGGGCCGGGCGGCGCAGGTCGAGGTAGCGGTAGCGCAGGCGCGCCTCCTCCCCGATCTGCTCGTCGACCGCGGCGGAGACCTGGAACGGCAGCGGCGCCGACTCATTGAGCACGACGACCGCCTCGGCGGTGAGCTCGACAGCACCCGTCGCGAGGTGGGTGTTCTCGTTGCCGGCCGGCCGGGCACCGACGGGCCCGGTCACCTGGAGCACGTACTCGTTGCGCAGCCCGTGGGCGACGGCCTCGTCGCGCACGACCACCTGGGCGATGCCCGAGGCGTCGCGCAGGTCGATGAACGCCACGCCGCCGTGGTCACGGCGACGATCGACCCAGCCGGAAAGGGTGACGGTCTGGCCGATGTGCTCGGCTCGCAGCGAGCCGGCAGTGTGGGTGCGGAGCACGGGGGTCCTTCCGGGCTGAACGGGTCGGCGCCCTCGCGGGCGTCCGACCGATCCTAGTTGCCGTCGGCCCCCTCGCCCTCCTGATGAGCGGGCCCCTGCGGCGTACCCCGCGGGGGCGGCCTGCCTTGGTCAGGGTGCGACCGGCTCGTCGTGCACCGTCCGGACTCCCGGCGCGAGGGCGCCGTCCTGAAGCTCCTCGCGTCGAGCGGGCGGCAGGGCGAGGGTCGCGAACAAGCCGAGCGTGACGAACCCCGCGCCGACGAGGGCGGTGCGTCGTAGCGCGTCGGCGAAAGCGGCACGCGCCGCCTCGGCAACGGGCTCCCCGCCGGGCTGCGCCGCGAGGTCAGGGATCGCGGTTCCGGCGGACTCCTCGACCAGGCGGGCGACCTCGGCCGCCTGCTCAGCGCTGACCCCCGGCACGAGCGCGACCCGGGCCTCGGTGTCCTGGGCCAGGCCCACGAACAGCACCGTCCCCAGGACGGCCGTGCCCAGGGCCGAGCCGATCTGCCGAGCGGTCGACTGCGTCCCGGAGGCCTGGCCGCTCTGCCGCACCGGCACGTCCGCCAGGATGAGCCCGGTGAGCTGCGCCGAGGCGTAGCCGACCCCGATGCCGTAGACCACGAGCCAGCCCACCATGGCCAGCGCGCCGACCTGCGCGCTCACCACCAGCCCGAGGCCGAGGATGCCCACGGCTTCGAGGCCCATGCCGAGCCGGGCCACGTTGCGCGTGCCCATCCGTGCGGCCAGCCGGGCCGTCGTCGGCGCGGACAGGAACGAGCCCATCGCGAGCGAGGCGAGCAGCGCACCGGCGCCGAGGGCGGAGTACCCGAGCGCCGACTGCAGGAAGAGCGGGAAGGAGAAGAGCACCCCGAACTCCCCCATCGAGACGATGAGTGCCGCCAGCGAGCCGAGCCCGAACGAGCGGATCCGGAACAGCGACAGGTCGATGAGCACCACGCGACCGGCCCGCACGCGAGACTGCTCGACCCAGGTCAGGGTCGCGATCGCGACGGCGGAGACCGCAAGCGCCACAGCGGCGGGCGACGGGCCACCGGCCTGCCAGGAGACCCCGAGCAGGCTGCCGTCGACCTGGGCGGTCCACCAGCCGTAGCTGCGGCCCTCGATGAGGGCGAAGACCAGGGCGCCGATGCCCAGCGCCGAGGCCACGGCGCCGACGATGTCCGTGCCCGGCTCAGGGTGGTCCTCCCGGGACTCCGGGACCACCCGCAGACCACCGATGATGATCGCCGCCGCGAGCGGGAGGTTGATGCCGAAGGCCCAACGCCAGGAGGCATAGGTGGTCAGGAAGCCGCCGAGCAGCGGCCCGATCGCCGCCATGCCGCCGATGAGGGACCCGTAGATCGCGAACGCGATGGTGCGCCGCCGGCCGCGGTAGAGCGCGTTGACCAGGGCCAGGGACGTCGGTGACATCATGGCGCCGCCGACGCCCTGCAGGGCGCGTGCGGCGATGAGGGCCTGGCCGGTGGGTGCCACCGCGGCGACGAGGCTCGCTGCGGTGAACACAGCTGCCCCGAGCAGGAAGACCCTGCGCCGGCCGTACCGGTCCCCCAGCCGCCCGAAGATGATGAGCAGCGCGGCGAAGACCAGCGCGTAGATCGCGCCGATCCACTCGGCGTCGACAGAGGTGATCTTCAGGTCAGCGATGATCGACGGCAGCGAGACGTTGATGATCGTCGCGTCCATGACGATGAGGGCAAGACCGAGGCCGATGAAGATCATCGGTGTCCAGCCCAGCTCGCGCGGCGGGTGGACGGCGTTCAGCTCAGGAGATGACACGGCGTCACCATAAGCCCGCCGAGGCTCCCCGCACCATGGGCCCGGTGCAGGGGACGCACGCGGGTCAGGGCGTCGGGGCGCCCTCCGCGTAGGCGGCAGGCACCGCACGCGGCCAACGGTCCTCGTCGGACGGCGACCACACCCCGGGGTCGGCGTCGGCCTGCTCGCCGGAGCGGATGTCCTTGACCTGCCCGGGCGCCCGCACGCCGTCGGCGTCCACCGCACCGGGGAACCAGACGAACGGGATGCCGCGGCGGTCGGCGTGCCGGATCTGCTTGCCGAACTTGGCGGCCGACGGCGCGACCTCTACCGGGATGCCGCGCGCGCGCAGGGCGGCTGCGATCGCCTCCGACGCCGCACGGTCCTGCTCGGTCGAGACGGCGACCAGCACGGCGCTCGGTACGCTGCGGGTCGCGCGGACCAGGCCGGCGGAGAGCAGCCGCGAGACCAGCCGTGTGACGCCCACCGAGAGCCCCACGCCCGGGTAGGTGGTGGCGCCGTCGGCCGCCAGCGCGTCGTACCGGCCGCCGGAGCAGATCGAGCCGAGGTTCTCGTGCCCGACGAGCACCGTCTCGTAGACAGAGCCCGTGTAGTAGTCCAGCCCGCGCGCGATCCGCAGGTCGGCCAGCACCACGCCGGGCGCCCGCTGCGCCGCTGCCCCGACGAGGGCAGCGAGCTCCTCGAGCCCCTGCGCGAGGAGCTCGTTCTCCGCACCGTGCCGGTGCGCCAGCGCCTGCACCCGGTCGATGACGTCCAGGTCGCCACCGCGCACGGCTGCCAGCTCGAGCACCGCCGCGGCCTGCGCGGCATCCGCACCCGCCTCGGTCGCGAGCAGCGCCGTGACGCCGGCCGGGCCAACCTTGTCGAGCTTGTCGACCGCGCGCAGCACGCCGTCGACGTCGGTCAGCCCCAGCCCGCTCGCGAACCCCTCGACGACCTTGCGGTTGTTGACGAGCACCTGCACGGGCGGCATCCCCACCCCGGCAAGGGCGGCGAACGCCTCGGCCATGACCAGGGGGATCTCGACCTCGTAGTGGTAAGGCAGCTCACCCAGCCCGACGACGTCGATGTCCGCCTGGACGAACTCGCGGAACCGACCGTCCTGGGGTCGCTCGCCGCGCCACACCTTCTGGATCTGGTAGCGCTTGAACGGGAACGCGAGGTGCCCGGCGTTCTCCAGCACGTACCGCGCGAACGGGACCGTGAGGTCGAAGTGCAGCCCGAGGGAACCGGAGCGGTCGGCCTCGGCACGGGCCGGATCCTCCTGCAGCCGCCGCAGCACGTAGACCTCCTTGGACGTCTCGCCCTTGCGCAGCAGCTGGTCGAGCGGCTCGACGGCCCGGGTCTCGATCCCGACGTAGCCGTGCAGCTCGAACGTGCGACGCAGCACGTCCAGCACGTGCTGCTCGACGACGCGCCCGGCGGGGAGCCACTCGGGGAACCCGGACAGCGGGGTGGGTCGGGACATGGCAGTTCCTTCCGATGGCGCGCAGCTCAGCGCGCCGCGCGCAGGTACGGGTTGGTGGCGAGCTCGGCGCCGATGGTGCTGGTCGGCCCGTGGCCGGGCACGACGACCGTCCGCGGGTCCAGGCGGGCGAGCCGGGCGAGGCTCTGAACCATGTCCCGCGGGTCACCGCCCGGCAGGTCGGTGCGACCGATCGTCCCGGTGAAGAGCACGTCGCCGGTCAGGGCCGTCGGTCCCGTCGCGTCGAGGAGGTAGACGGTGGACCCCTGCGTGTGCCCGGGCACGTGCAGGGCTGTCAGCTCGATCCAACCCCGCTGCTCGCTCCCCAGACGCAGCGCGACGGTGCCGTCAGGCGCGGCGGTGAAGGTCCGCACCTGCTCGGGGCGGGCGGGTTCGGCCAGGCCGGACAACGCCCCGATCTGCGCGCCGAGGGGGCCGAGGCTGGTGAACGGCGTGTCGAGGCGATACTCGTCGTGCGCATGGAGGTGCAGCGGGACGTCCCAGTCTTCCCCCAGCTCAGCGGCCGACCATGTGTGGTCGACGTGCCCGTGGGTGGCGAGCAGGGCCAGCGGGGTCCAGCCCTCGGCCGCGACAAGGGCGCGCAGCTCGGGTGCGACCCCGCCGCCGGGGTCCACCACGACGCAGCGTCCGTCGTCGTCGACGACCACGCAGCACGTCGCGCCGAGGACGGGTGCCACGAGGGTCCGGAGGATCACCCCGGAAGCCTAGCCGCGCGGCGACGGCGGTCCGAGACCAGACCGTGACCGTGTGCGGCAGGTGGACGTCGCTCGGCCCGCCCGGCGTCCCTAGACTGTGCGAGGCCCGCCGGTGCTCCGGCGGCGATCGAGCAGAGCTGACGGGCGTGCGTGCGCGCCGGGTGAGACAGGAGTCCAGGTGTCCACGAAACAGCGCGAACGGGAGTACGCCCGCAAACGGAACGAGAAGTGGGTCGCCCACCAGGCGGCGGTGCGGGCCCGCAAGCGCCGGCAGCAGGTGGTGGCCGGGGTAGTCCTCGGAGCTCTGGCCCTGGTTGCCGTCGTGCTCCTGGTCCTCGAGGCCACCCGCGACGACGGGGTGCAGCCCGAGCCGGAGGCCACCGAGCCCGCCATCACCCGCGAGGTCCCCGACCCCGCCCTGGCGGAGGGCCGCACCTGGACCGCCGCGCTGACCACGACGGCCGGCGAGATCACGATGGACCTCGACGGCGCCGCGGCACCGCAGGCGGTCGCGTCCTTCGTCACGCTGGCGGCGGAGGGCTTCTTCGACGGAACCACCTGCCACCGGCTCACTGTGGAGAACATCTACGTGCTCCAGTGCGGTGACCCCACCGGCACCGGCACCGGTGGCCCGGGTTACGCCTTCGGGCCGATCGAGAACGCGCCGGCGGACGGGATCTACCCCGCCGGCACGATCGCGATGGCCCGTCCCGCGAACGACGCATCGGGCAACGGCAGCCAGTTCTTCCTCGTGTATGCCGACTCGGAGATCCCCGCCGACAGCGTCGGCGGGTACACGGTCCTGGGCACGATCACCGCAGGGCTGGACGTGCTGGACGCTGTCGCGGCCGCAGGGATCGTCGAGGGGACCGAGTACACCCCGGCGCTCGACGTGACGATCGAGGGAGTGGAGACCCAGTGAGCACCCAGGAGCCGACACGCGAGGACGTCGACGTCGACGTCCTCGTCGAGCCCGGGCTGGTCGTCGAGACGGAGCCCCAGCCCGAGCCCGAGCCGGTCGTCGAGCCCGAGCCCGTTGCCGAGCCCGAGCCGGTCGTCGAGACCGAGCCCGTCGTCGAGCCCGAGCCGGTCGTCGAGACCGAGCCCGTCGTCGAGCCCGAGCCCGAGCCCGTTGCCGAGACCGAGCCCGTCGTCGAGCCCGAGCCCGTCGTC
>Ga0105047_10004792_pt1 | contig 23444 bp, 14 predicted proteins | sample MAT04_FD_78384 | JGI IMG/M metagenome (GOLD analysis project Ga0105047, IMG submission 78384) | Freshwater microbial communities from Lake Fryxell liftoff mats and glacier meltwater in Antarctica - MAT-04 (megahit assembly) | ecosystem: Environmental > Aquatic > Freshwater > Ice > Liftoff... | reverse complement strand
GACGAGCGGGTTCGCGTCCTTCGATGTCACCTTGTGCAACCCGGACGGTCGCGTGGCGGTCATCGTCGAGGGATTCACGGTCAAGCGCCTCGACGGTGAACTCGATGTGGGTCTCGGGCGCCCTGCACTCGCCTCCGACGTGGTGTTCGACGAGCCGGGAGGCTCCCACCGGCGTCTCTCACAGTCGGAGATGCTGTTCCACCACAACTTACGGCAAGGCATCCAGCGGGAGGAGGGCAAGCGAGCGTTTCGCCGAGCGCTGTCGCTGAGTCAGACACCGGTCGTGTACGCCAGCTCGCTCGACCTGATCGGCCTGCGGTCGCAATCCGAAGCGGCGGGACACGCGCAAGGAGAACCACTGTCGGGCAACTCGACCGTCGTGTTCGGTCGACCCGAACTCGACTCCGAATACGTCGAGGCTCGAAACGACGTGGAACGGACACTGGTCCAGATCTGGCAAGAACTGCTGGGCATCGATGATGTCGGAGTCGCCGACAGCTTCTTCGATCTCGGCGGGCACAGCCTGATCGCCGTGCGAATGTTCGCCAAGGTCAAGAGAACGTTCTCGGTCGAGTTTCCGATTTCGGTGTTGTTCGAGGCACCAACCATCGGGGCGTGCGCCAGGCTCATCAGCGATGCGATGCCCGCAGACGCTGCGGAGAACGCCGAGGGTGACAGCACGGTCGTGCCGTCACGCCCGCGCTACACCCATCTCGTCGCCATGCACCCCGGCGAGGGTGGACCGGAGCTTCCGTTCTTCCTCGTGGCCGGCATGTTCGGAAACGTGCTCAATCTCCGCCACCTCGCTCACCTGATCGGCACCGACCGACCGTTCTACGGCGTGCAGGCCCGTGGCCTGTACGGGGGCGATCAACCGCACGAGAACTTCGTCGAGATGGCACGTGACTACCACGAGGAGATCCGTGCGGTGCAACCCCATGGGCCCTACATGCTCGGCGGATTCTCAGGAGGTGGGATCGCCGCGTTCGAGATGGCGCAGCAACTCCGTGCGACCGGCGAAGAAGTCGGCCTCCTCGTGCTCCTGGACACGGCGACGGCGTTCAACCCGCCCCTGCGGGTGTCGGAGCGAGTTCAGATCCAGATCGACAACCTCCGCGAACGGGGGCCAGCGTATGCGAAGGACTGGCTCCGGAACAGGATCGCGTGGGTGTATGAGAAACGGAGGCGGAGTGAAGGCAGCGGCGGACAGGCTGACTCGGGGTCTCTGCACTCGGAGGCGATCGAAATCGCTTTCTACCGCGCGCTGGAACGCTACGAGACCCGCCACTACCACGGCGTGATCACGCTCTATCGCCCCGCACTCACACCGTTGCACGTGTTCGGTCAGGATCGGCAGATCAACATCGATCGACGGTTCATCTTCGATGACAACGGTTGGGGGCCCTTCTGCGAACGTCTCGATGTGACCGAGGTGCCCGGCGACCACTCGGGAATGGTGCTCGAACCGAACGTTCGCGTACTCGCGACGCACATGCGTTCGGCGATCGAAGCGGTCGAGGGGTCGTGGTCCGCTCAGGCGGCGACGACCACCGCTAGCGACTGAAGAAGGGTTTAACGGGTCGGGCTACGGTACGGGCGGCTCGGCTCGTCATCACACACGAACCACGACCGGTGGCGAGTACAAATGGGGATCGCTGCCCGGTGATCAGCACCCTGTGGTCGAACGCCTAATCCGAGTTCGTGCCGTTCCTCGACTACTCATCCGAGATCCGCCGGGTGATCTATGTCGCGGACGCCATCGAGTCGTGGAGCGCCAGATTCGGGTGGGCGACCCGAGCTCGAGGTCGTTTCCAGAACGAGCATGCAGCGATGAAATCGCCTACATGGTCGTGCGTTTGCTCGACCCGACCGGCTCGGGTATGGAGCGATGATCACCAGACCAGTTACAGCAATCGTCTGACATTCCCGTTCAGCGTTGCAGGCCAGGTCAGACCAGTCACGGCGGACTTGACAGTCTCACTGACGACCGGCGCGGCCTGAGCGGTACGGCAACCGATCGACGCCGCCGAACACTGCCGGTTCAGCGACCGAGCTTGCCACGAAGGGTGCTGGCGACTTTGCCGAGATTGGCCCGAACGAATTTCGGCGAGGTCGCTTTGCGCAGCTTCTCGCCCCTCACGCTGATGGGGAGCGAAATTGTGCGGCCGTGCGCTGCTGACAGCCTGATGGCATTCATGATCTCGATGTCGGCGAGCGCGTCCAGCGGCGCGTAGAGCGGGCTGCCGTGTCCGGCGCTTGCCAGGATCATGTTCGAAACGTGGCTTGCCACAGCGATCTGTTCGTCGCTGAGCATGGTGTGCCCGAACGGATTCGTCCACTCCACCGTGCCGAGGGTGCCGAGGTTGATGGACAGGCTGACGAGGATTCCGTCCTCTTCGTTCCGCTCGACGTGTGCCGTCGCAACGTCCCCGGATGACCGATCAAGAAAGCGGACCTCAGTGTCGACCATCGAGCCTAGTTCGCCGTCGATGGTCAGGTGGTGGTTGAATCGCAGCGGCGGGTCGTAGTCGTTGATGAATCGTTGTGAGATCACCGCGCCGTTATCGCATGCGATTGTCGCCGAATACCCGCGACGGGGTCGAGGTGCATCGTCTGTGGCGTCGGCCAACATCGGCGCGAAGCTCGCCGCCTGGACTGACGTCAGCTTGGTCGTTGGCCCCACATAGCGCCGCAGCTGCGCGATGCCGTGATAGTCCCAGCTGGCTGACTCGTTGTGGACGGCCTGGATCTGGCCCAACACGCCGTCGTTGATCAGTCTGGCGCGCAGCTGTTCGAGCGGGAGGAAGGGGAACTGCTCGGCCACGCCGATGATGGCATTGGACCCCACTGCGTCGAGCAGCTCTCGGCCGGCCCCTGCCGACCATGACCACGGCGTCTCGACCAACAGTGGAATGCCACCTGCCAGAAGGTGCTGAGTCATCGCCTCATTGGCATCGCCGGCCACCGCGACAATCAGCAGATCGGGATGTGTTGCGGCAACGAGCGCGTCGACGTCGTCGTACCCGGGGGCGCCGCAGATGTCGCCGAAGGCTTGACGACGATCTTGGTTCCTCGATGTGAAGCCCACGATCTCTGCGTTCCCGAGCGCGGCGATCGCGGGAAGGTAGACCGTTTCCGCCCGATGGCCCGAACCAACCAGACCAATACGGCAGCGCTCATTCGAGGGGGTGGACGTCATCGACAGCTTGTCAGGTTCAGGGTTGGGAGTCCCAGCGTCGCTGGGCGTGGGCTGCCGATGAACAGCAGGGCTCGAGATCGGCTTCTCGTGTCGGGCTCGGACCGCGTCCGCGACCTTGATCGCCATCGCCGTCAGCATCAGTGTGGGGTTCGCCGTACCAACGGTCGGGAAGAGTGCACTGCCGGCCACGAACAGCCCATCGACGCCGAACACGTGGCCCGAAGCATCAGTCACTCCCGTCGATGGGTCGTTGCTCATCCGAACCGAGCAGCTGTGGTGTGCGGTATCGACGAAGTTGGAGCGCCAGTCGGATTCGTCGAGCCAACCGTGCGGCTCTGGTACGGGTAGCCCGTTACGTGCAAGTTCGGCTCGGACGAGGTCCAACATCGTTGTGATCGTGGCCAACTCCTGATCGTCCATACGCCAGTCGACGCGGCTGAGCGGCATGCCCAACGCGTCGGTGCGGTCCGACAACGTAATGCGGCTGTCTGGGTCGGGTCGCTGCTCGGCGTTGGCCCCGAGGAACACCCGTTTGGGGGGTGGAATCGGCGGAAGCCCGTCCACCTGACGGCGCTTCGCCGCTTGGACCAACTCCATCGGACTACCCAGGAGAGTGCGGACATCGTGCATCGCATGGCCCTCGCCCGACCTCAGGCGCCGTGCTGCGTGAATGGCGGTGTTCTGAGTCTCCTCGGGAAGGATGTACATCGCGCAATTGAGAAGCTCGCGTTCGCGTTGGACCCGTGGACTGAGCGCAAACCCACTCATGAACACCCGGCGCCCATCTCGATCGTCATGCCAGAACAACCCGAACCGAGTGAGCAGCGCAACCATGTCGTCGGAAAGGTCGAAGACTCCGACCTCGCCGTAAGGATGTTCCATGTAGTACCGGCCAACAAGGTCGCGGTCATTGCCCAGTCCAGCAGGTGTGACCGAACGCGATGCCAACAGCAGACGAGCCGATTCGATTCCACCGGCGCAGAGGACCACGGTGGTGGCCCGAATCACGGCTCGCACGCCCTCCAGAGTGCTGAGCACCACATGGTCGACTTGGCGACCGGCATCGTTGGGCACGATCTCCAGTACGTTGGCGTGGAGGATCGTCGAGATGTTCGGCGCTCTGTCGAGCCGGTCCGCGTAGTCGACGTTAACCCTGACGGGCTGACCGTCGAACACCCCAGCGGAGAACTGCCATAGTTCGTCGACGATATTTGCAGGATCGAGTCGGGAGTTTGGGGTCTTCCCGGTGAATGCCGACCACGTATGACGATCATAGGGCCTAGCCGCCAAGCCCAAGTAGCTGGCCGCCCGTCCGAGGTATGGGGCAAAGGTTTCAGGGCCGAACGGCCAGCCGCTGGCAGGCACCCAAGGTCGCGCTTCATAGTCGATGTCCCGGAAGGGAGCGCAGCGCCCCGTCCAGTGTGTCGAGGTGCCACCAAATTGGCGGACCCGAACCTCGTGTTGAGGCACCCGGTTCATACCCTTGTTTTCAATGTCGTACAGCGCGTTTGTGTCGGCCTCGAACCCGACGCCTCCACTCTCGACGACGGTGACTTCGATACCAGAGTCCGCCAACTCGAGTGCGATGGTCGCACCGGCGGGCCCACTCCCGATGACACAGACGTCGGTCGTGATGACAGCGCCGTGGTCGAATTCATGAAGGTCGGACGATTTCATGCGATGATGTCCTCGGCTCGGGACCGCGCTCGCTGTGGCGTCGCCACAGCGACACCCGCACGGCCGACTGCGATACTAGTCGGTCGTCGGCCAACACCAGAAATGCGGTGTCATTCGGCAACCGCCACGACGTGTGATCGGCACTAAACGCCCCGTGGCTCGCTCCCCACTCCCATAGCCCGACGGCACTGGCGAGGCGCACAGCGGCGACGACCGGATCACCATCCGGGTCCTCCTCACTGGCTGTGTCAACGGGTTATCGCTGTGGTCGACCGGTTCTCATCCGCCTCGAGGCCCTGATCGGGGGCCGGAACAGTGGACTGCCAGCCCTGACTCGGACCGACGGGGAATCGTTTGGAGCCGGTGGAACGATCCGGCTTTACGTGGGGTGAGGGCCGACGGAAGAAATGCCGCAGTCGGCGGGACGTCGGGGTCAAGATCGGTAGCAGGTGGCCGTCGCGGGCCCGTAGCGGCTGCACGACTGCCCGCAGCGTCGCCGTGTGCGCCCTTTCGGGGATTGCGAGGATCACGACGTCTGCAGCCTGCGCCAAGTTGACGGACGACGATGCATCCAGCAGCGACCCGACATCGAAGACCACCACATCGACACCCGACGACGTCGCACGTACCAGCTCATCGGCCTGGGATCGACGGATGGTGAGCGGCGCGCCCGACGCCCCCAGTCCAAGGATAGAGAGCCCTGGTGTACCCGTTGGCGTCAACATTGCGGCCAGTTCTCGGGTATCGATCAGATCATCTCGAAGCGTCTGCTGGAGGTATGTCGCCACTTCGGGACCGTTCGGGGCGAACTCCCTAGTGATCTGTGGATCGCTGGTGTCCAGGTCGGCCAAAATCACCGAGAGTCCCTGCGCAACGAAGCGGTTCGTCAGCGCCAACGACAGCGTGGTGGACCCCGAACCGCGCTGGACGCCGGCCACCACGATGGTCAGTGATGTATGGCGACGCGAAGACGCCTCAGCGAGAACGGAGATCGCCTGGACAGCAGGCTCGAGCGAGGTCGGGGGCCCCCTCAGCAGACGTTTGAAGTCATGTTTCGGCAGGCGCGCCCAAGGGATGGTCGCTACAACTTCCTCGCCGACGACCTCCGAAGCATGATGGATGCTTAACAGGCGCGGCGAGAGTCGCGCGGCGACAACAGCGGCGAGAACCCCGAGGAACAGGCCGCCGATCAGACCGGCGGCAGTGAGCAGTTTCGTCCGCGGGAGGATCGGAGCGAGCGGGAGTGGTGCTGGCTGCAGGACCTCGCTTGCGACTCGGAGCTGAGGGTTCAGGTCCAACTCGGTCAGCGCTGTGAGGATCTGCGAGTACTGGCTCAGGAGGATCGTCTTCTCGGAGACGAGTGCTGGCACCACCTGCTCGAGTGCGGGCACCGGCGGAATTTCTCCACCGTTCGACACGTCTGGAGGGTCGAGAAATCGAGCCATTTGAGTGGTGATCTCGGCGTCGACGTCCGCGATCTGTTGTCGGATGTCCGACAACTGCTCGCTCAGCCTGTTGGATTCCGGCGATATCGACGTGTTGATCTGCGCAAACAACGATTCGATGTAGGTCTCGGCGAAGGCGTTTGCAATCGTCTGCGATCGCTGCGGACTCTCGGTGGTGACCACCAGCTGCACGATGTCGGTGTTCGTCACGTGCTGGAACGTGGTGACGTTGGAGATCTCCGTGGCGTCGACGCCGTCGCCCACGCGCTCCGCCACTTTTTCGGCAAGTGCAGTCGAACCCATCGCAGCGATCTGGCCGGCGACGTAGCGCTCGCTGTCACCACCGAAGCTGATGTCGATCTGCGAGTCACGTGCGGCTGGCACCACGGATAGAACGGCGTTGGCCTGCCAGGTGGCCTGAGCGCTCTGAGAGAGCGCCAACCCTGGCAGCGCGAACAGCAGTCCGAAGAGCGGGATGAACCAGAAGTAGCGCCGCACCGCGTCGAGGATGAACGTCAACTCCATGGGGATAACGATACTTCCTTCTGAGCGGAGCCTCCCCGCAGCCCGAGAATGATCACTTCGACTCCGGCGCCCGCAAACGAGCCCGCCGCTTTGAGATCGGTTGCTCAAGGAGATGGTAGGTCGCAATTGCGCAGACCGCCGTCAACAGATACTTCGCTCCGTGTCGGAGCACCGGCAGCTGGTCCCCCATCCGTTCAGCCGTGAACAGTTCGAAGATCGGGAAATGCCAGAGGTACAGGGCGTAGGACAGGAGCCCGACATACACAAGGGGCTGCATTCGGAGCAACGTGGACAGTCTGCTCTCCGGTTCGGAGACGAGATGCAGGATGACGATTGCCACCGCCACCTGGGAGACCAGCATGCGCATCGGGATCAGCCCCTGGACTGCCGACTGGCTCACGATCACGTCGAATGTCATCACCAGGCAGGTGGCCAGCGTCACGCCCAACGAGAAGCACCAGCGAGGCGCTCGGCGCCGACGGACCGCGACGGCCAGTATCGCACCGACTGCGAAACCATCGAGGGAGAACACGGGAAGATTCAGTGCGCTGGGGTCCGTGTCGATGAACAGACGGGAGACGAACGCGACTCCGATCAATCCAATCGCGAGGGCCAGGGCCGTACGTCCCATCGTCAGGCGTGCGATCACGAGCGGCCATATCAGATAGAACTGTTCCTCGAGGGAGAGTGACCAGGTGTGGAGGAAGAACGGTTGCTCGGCGTCGGTACCGAACACGAGCGGGTGCATGTTCGAGAAGTAGAGCCCAGCTGAGATGAATTCGCGGTGGTCGATCGTGACAAACGCGAGCGACAACACGAAGAAGACTGCGAGTACCAGATACAGCGTCGGCAGGAGTCGCAAAGCGCGACGCTGGTAGAAGCGCCGTATGCCGATGAAGCCGGCCCTGTCTCGTTCCTCCAGTAGCAGAGTCGTGATGAGGAAGCCGCTCAAGACGAAGAACCAGGCAACTCCGACGTGACCGCCGCTGAAGCCCGGTACGCCGGCGTGGTAGGCAACGACGACTCCAACCGCGAAGGCCCTGAGACCGTCCAATTCGGGCCGGTAACCAAGCGCGGACCCAGTGCTCCCATCGTCCACTCCCGTTCTCATCGGACTGGTCTGGGCCACCGTCGCGAGCCTTCAATTCGAGGTCGGCCGGGAAGCGAGGACACAGTGCGTGGGTTTCGGACGGGAGGGCACGATCTTGCATCGGGCGAACAGCGGGAATTCTTGAGCCCGCCGCCCCGGATGGTTGAGGAATTCCTTCAGACTGCGGGACGACTGGACGATGGAACCATGATGGCAGATACTAGGCGCGCGGATCCATCGGTGGCGCCTTCCTCCGTCGGAACGTTCGACAGCGGACTGGAGGTGCGACTGGTGCGACCGATGTTTCGAACCGAGCGGCTCTTCGGGCTCGACTTCGTCGCGGAAGCGACGATTTCGGATGTCTCCGACGCGCTGGTGCGCGCAGGGAACGACTCAGACCCTGGTTGGCGGTGCGTCGTGACACCAAACGTCGATCACCTCGTTCGTTATCGTCAGTTCGCCGCCGACGCCGCAGTTGCCCGGAACGCCATGCTCGTCCTCCCCGATGGGATGCCGATCGTGTGGGCAAGTCGGATCCTGGGCGCCCCGCTTCGATCACGTCTTGCAGGGAGCGATCTCTTCCCTCTGATGTGGCGTGCACTCACGCTGAACGTCACGCCTGCTGTCGTCATCTCCCCGAGTGTCGAGGTCTCGGCACTGCTCCAAGCGGAGCACTCTGGGTGCTGCTGTGTGGAGCCACCGTTCTTCGACGTCGACGACGATGCGACGATCGACACGATCATTGCTGAGGTCGACGGCGCTGTCGAGCACACGAGTGCTGCCTTCGTGTTCGTCGCCCTCTCGGTCGCCAAGACGCACGCTCTGGCCGCCCGACTCGAAGACCACTGGCACGAGCGGCCGACGCCGACGCCCATAGTGCTCTTGGTAGGCGCGTCGCCAGAGTTCTACCTTGGATTGGTGAAGCGGGCGCCTCGTTGGATGAGAAGGAGTGGTCTGGAGTGGTTGCACCGCCTTCTCAAGGACCCCCGGCGGATGGTGAAGCGATATCTTTTCGACGATCTCGTCTTTTTCCGGCTGGTCTGGGAAGAACGCAGGAACCGATGACCACCTTCCGCGATGGATTGGGTGACGCGTGGCGTGCGGACGTCTATCGAGCGACAGGCAGTTGGTCGCACCGGGAACTTGTGAGGCTCCTAGCGCGAAGTCGGGTCTTCCGCCCGGTCTTCACCGCCCGGCTGTGTCAGTACCAGGGTTCGGGCATCGTCGCAGCGCTGGTCGGTCGCGTGGCACGGCAACTGCACCGGTGGGCTCAGCAACAGGCGGGATTGGACTTCCCGTGGGAAGTACGGCCGGGTCCTGGCCTGACCTTCGTGCACGGCTGGGGGGTCGTGATCTCGCCGGCTGCCCGGATTGGGGCGAACGTGACGATCTTCCACGGCGCCACTGTCGGCAGAAAGGACGACATCGCAGCCGATGGTGCTCGTACGGTCGGGGGGGCGCCGACGATCGAGGACGCCGTGTGGATCGGTCCAGGCGCCCTGATCGTCGGCCCTATCCTCATCGGTGAGGGCGCGCGTGTCGGCGGGGGAGCAGTCGTCACCAAAGACGTTGCACCGGGGAGTATGGTGGTCGGTAACCCAGCGTCCGTCGTATCGGATCGGGTTCCGCCGGATTGCCCGAATCGAGTGGACCTCGCAGAACTCCGCGCCCAACGATCTCGAGGAGCAGCGCGCCAACCTCGGAATGGGCCAGACACATGAGGGTTACGTATCTCGCAACCAACTACCCGATGGTCTCGCACACCTTCATCCAGGGAGAGATCGAAGCTCTCGAGTCGATGGGCGTGGAGGTTGTCCGTGTCGCCCTCAACGAGCCGCAGGCAGTCGATCTGACGACCCAGAGGAGCCTCGACGAGGCAGCGAAGACATATTACGTCAAGGCCACGCCGCTCATGACCGTCGCATCGACTTGTCTGAACGCGGCGCTGCGCCACCCGTCGGCTACGCTCAAGGGACTGCGAAGGGCGCTCGGGGCGGGCCCGGGAACGCCGCGCGCGGCTGCGACCCGGCTCCTGCAGTTCGTCGAAGCCGTGCTCATCTGGCGGCACGGTGAGGCCGCCGGATCAACGGTCGTGCATGCGCATTTCGGCCAGGCACCAGCGACCGTTGCGATGCTTGCGGCCGCCTTCGGGAACGACGTCGAACCCAACCGTTGGAGGTGGGGCGTCACGATCCACGGGTGGCACGAGTTCGTCGACGAAGATGCGTCTGCGCTGCAAGCCAAGCTGGAAGCAGCCGACCTGGTGGTCGGCATCAGCGAGTTCACACGAGCGCAGTTGATGCGGATCGCTCCGGTCGATTGTTGGCAGAAGATCAACATCGTTCGCTGCGGGATCGATCGACACGTCTTCCCATCGCGCTGTCCCCAGCCGACGTCGACGCCGCCTCGGATCGTGATGACCGCTCGTCTGTCGCGCGAGAAAGGTCACCTCGTCCTGCTCCATGCGGTCGCACGACTACGTTCGCGAGGTATCGAGACCAGGACCACACTGATCGGCCATGGGCCGGCACGGGCGGACATCGAGTCCGCAGTTGCCGATCTCGAACTCGGCGACTGTGTCGAACTGACCGGAGCTCTCGATCAAACCGAGATCGCTGAACTGTTGCGAACAGCGGATGTGTTCTGCCTCCCATCGTTTGCCGAAGGGTTGCCGGTCTCGATCATGGAAGCCATGGCGGTCGGTGTCCCGGTGGTCACGACATACATCAGCGGAATCCCCGAACTCGTCGTCGATCAGCAGACCGGCTGGATCGTCCCGGCTGGCAGCGCACCAATGTTGGCCGAGGCCATTCGCGATGCCCTCACGAATCCGCGCAGAGATGAGATCATCGCCGCGGCCCAGGTGGCGGTCGACGAACGACACATCGTCGCGCGCTCGGCGAACTCCTTGGCGGAACTGTTCAGCAGGTACTACTTCGGTGAGACATGCGGCGATTCTCCCACGCAGACAGAGCACTGCACCACGTCTTCCGGCGGCCCGAATTCGTGATCGGTCTGATCAGTGTCATCGTGCCCGTCGGGAGGGTAGACGGACAACTGCGGGAGCAGCTCTCTGCCCTCGTCCGCCAATCGACGCCATGCCCAACCGAGTTCATCCTGTCGTGTAACACCAAGTCCAGCGACGGCCAGATCGAGCTCATGGCCATGCTCGACGAGCTCGCTGACGATCGATTCAGCGTGGTGGCGGCAACGGAACGGCGCGGTGCGGCGTACGCGCGAAACGTCGGGGCGACCGTCGCGCGAGGTGCGGTCCTCGCGTTCTGCGATGGCGACGACATCGTCCACGAAGGGTGGCTCGCCGCACTTACGGAGTCCATGGCAGGTCGCTCGGCAGTCGGAGGACGGCTCGTCGAGAGCGGCATGACCGAGCGTCAGCGGAGAGCCCGGCCGGCCATGACTCCCGATGCGCTTCCAGAATTTCTCGGCGTGCCGTACATGGGTTCCGGAAACATGATGATCACGCGAGAAGCCTTCGAGGAGGTCAGTGGCTTCGATGAAGATCTGATCCGATGCGAGGACATAGCGCTGAGTTGGCGGCTCATAGCCGCTCGCCACCATATCGGCTTCGCCTCCGACGCTCGGGTCACCTACCGCCATCGCGATGGGACAGCGGCGATGCTGCGACAGCACCTTGCTTATGGGCGCGGGATGGGGCAGGTGCTCGTGCGCAACGGCATTCCGAGCGAGAGCGGCTGGGTCAAGCCGCGTGGACTGGCGCTCATGCGCCCCAACTCTCAGCCAAGTGATGGCGGTACCGGGTCGAGCTTGCTCGCGTACGGTCGTCGGATCGCGCTCGGGGCAGGCAGGGCGGTCGGTGTCGTCGAGGAGTCCTGGCGTCAGAGAGGGTCGGTGCAGAGATGAGCGCCACGGAGCGCACCGTCTCTGGCGAAGTCCGTTTCACCCGTCTCACCATTGGAGAATTCGCCGGAGCTGCTTACATCGCCCTGTATTTGATCGTCAAGTTCGAGCCGTTCGTGTTGTTGAGACCGTTGCCGGGGTCGGCGGCGTCGCTGCTGCTGCCGATGGCAGGGGTCTGCGCGTTGGCCATCGCTCCGACCGAGGGGCTGCGCAGGATACCGATCAACTTCGCACTCGTCGGTCTCATCGCATGGATGGCCGCCAGCTATTTGTGGGCCGAGTCGACCCTGTTCGCGTTCGTCATCCTGCGCAACGAACTCCCGAGCCTCCTGATGCTCTGGCTGGTGGTGGGTTCGATGCGACCACGTCTGGCCGTGTCGACCCTTCTTGGTGCATTCGGGTTCTTCGCTGTCTGGAGCCTGGGGACATCGCTCACGTTGCCGATGTCGCGAGCGGCCGTTCTCTTCGACGGGCCGGCAGGCCTGCAGGAAGGTTGGCGGGGAACGTTCGATCACAAGAACCTGCTCGGGATCTACATGGTCCTTGCGCTCAGCCTGACGCTCGCGTTCTACCGTCGTCGCAGCCGACCGTTGATGATCGGGCTCATCGTCTCGGTGATCCTGTCGACACGTTCGGCGACAGCAGCGAGTGGACTCGTAGCAGTGGTAGCCACCTGGTTCTTGATGACCACCATCGGCCGAACGCAGGTCACCCGAGATCGTGTGATCTTGAAGATCCTCGCGATCAGTTCGCTGGTCGCAGCGATCGGGCTGGTGATCGGGACGCTGCCAGTGTTGGTCGGCGTCTACGGCAAGGACCTGACGTTCAGCGGTCGCACCGAGATCTGGGCCGCATCGCTGGACGCTGCGCTCCGGCGACCGATCCAGGGCTACGGTATCGGCGGCGTGTGGTTCGATGTCCGCTCACCGGTGACGATCGAACTTCATCGGGCGATCGGATTCGGGGCATCACATGCACACAACGGTCCGCTCAACATGTTCATCGAAGCAGGGATCGTGGGCCTCGGAATGTACCTGGTGGTACTGATCCAGACTGTGAGGCTCGCCGTGAGAAGCCTCGGTGGTGTGCCGGAGTTCGCAGCATACGGCCGATGGGCGATCACGACGATTGCTGCGGTCCAACTCATGGCGTTGTCCGAGCCGCTCTATCGGGGCCCGCTGCTCGGCTTGGCGGTCGTAATGTGGACCGTGCTTGCTCGTGTGGACCAGGACAGGGCCCGAGGCGCCGCCGGCGTACTGGCGAGGTCTGGCAGCAATTTCGCCTCTACATCACCCCGAAACGCGCTCGACCGCTCGGAGCCACGTGCGTGAGAAGTCTTGTCACGACTGCGGTACCTGCGAACGTCGTCGTTGCGCTGACTTCCGGGCAAACCAGCTTGGGGTGATCGGGGCCACGATTCACCGTTCAGTGTTCTCGAGAGTTGCCAGTCGCCGGTGTGGGCGCACACGCACACCATGAATGAGTTGAGGTCTGCGTCGACCCTCATGCGTCCGGCACTGGATCGATGCCCCCGATTCTGGAATTCGCGATTCGTGGTCCCCGTCGCGCTGGCTTCGAGGCCCAAACTGGCCTGGATGCCGTTGAGGTCGAACTCCGCCGACTCGGGATCGTCACCGAGTAGGCGATGTGCCGTCTGACCGCTCATCGTGCGGTGCTCGTTACAGTAGGTGGCGGCCGACGAGAGTTCGGCCGAGCATGATGGGGACGAGCGGTGAAGTCGAGAGGCAGATGTATGAAGAAGTGGGCAGTGACTGCGGGCATCGGACTTCTGTGCGCGACGGTGGGAGGGCTGGGTGTCGTAGGAGCTGCGAACGAGGATGGAAACCTGATGGTCGCGGTCGCTCCGTGTCGACTGGTCGACACCCGACCGGGATCTCAGATCGGTCCTCGCTCGACTCCACTCGGCGCAGATGAGACGTTCACTATCCGTGCGACTGGGTCAAATGGTGAATGCAGTGAGATCCCCGCCGGCGCGCAGGCGATCGACATCCAACTCACCTCCACGAACGCGACGGCGACCTCATTCCTGACTGCCTGGCCTGGCAACCTCGCTTCACGACCCAACATCTCGCAACTCAATACCTCCCTCAACACCGTTGTCGTCTCGAACTCGACCACGGTGTCGCTGTCACCGTCGGGGCAGTTCAACCTGTACAACGAGGCCGGTTCGACCAACGTCATCATCGACATCCTCTCGGTATTCGTCCCCAACCACGCGCTAGTCGGGTCGGTCGGTCCTGTTGGTCCAGTCGGACCAGTCGGACCAGTCGGACCAGTCGGGCCAGTCGGACCAGTCGGACCTGCCCCAACCGTCGGCGTGGCGACGCTCACCCCCACGTCTGGGGCTGTCATCCTCGACGCCGCGAGCGACGACATCTTCGTCCACGATCTGGCCGGCGACGTGGACTACTCGACCACTGGTCGGGCTGCGGGACGAACGATCGAGATGCGCCTACTCGCGGACAATGCAGAGCGGGATCTGGGCTTCCCGAATTGGAGCTGGGTCGGGACCCCGTCAGCTCCGGTGTCGCTCCCCGCCCGGGCGACAGCGTGGCTGAAGGTCGTCTTCATCGACGGTACCGACGCGACCGCTGTTGCGACGTGGCAAGAGGGAACCCCAGCCCCCCCGGAGCCACCGCCACCGCCAATTCCTGGGGTGTACGAGCAGTGGAGCGGTTCATCCGGCGACCCGCTCAGTGCCGCTCGCTGGGTGTTGGGCACGGGGACTGGTGCGGTGATGCCCGAGGAGACCGGCAACGGGACGGCGCTGATCACCTCGCCGGGCGGAACGTTCGGCGGGATCATCAGATCGGTCGACAGCTTCGACGGTGAGGTTCGTGGCACCATCGTGACGCAACCGCCTGGAGGCTCCGCGTCCGTCCGCGTGACCATCGGGTTCGCGGTGCAAGACGACGTCGCCATCAGCCCGGCCAATCACTTCCCGACCGATGGCTACTATCTGATGATCTCACCCCAGTTCAACACCATCGTGCTCTACCGGCGCATCAGCGGCGTGGGGTTCAATCTCGGTAGTGCGTTGCCGATAGCGCTGTCGGACTTCGGGGCGACAAATCCGATCGACTCGACCGAGGTGTGGCACTGGGCAGTCTCTGCCGACGGCAGCGATGTGAAGGTCTGGATGTGGGTGGACGGGAACGCACGAACGGTTGACCCCACGTGGACAGTGCCGGACAATACCTTCTCAGGTGGGAAGGTCCGTATCGCCGTTGTGAGCGATCCCGCTGGCGCGTCGCGTCAAGTGGAGATCGGGCCTATCGAGTACGACCTGTGACCGCCGGTACGACCCGGCGGGTGAGTTCGGCCACCATCTGACGGACTGGGAAGATCGCCCCACAGCGTGCGAAGATCCTGACATGATCGAACGACCGTTCAGGGTGCTCGGCATCCAGCAGGTGGCAATTGGCGGCCGGAGCAAATCTGCGTTGAGTTCGCTCTGGGTAGATCTCCTCGGGGTCCCGAAGGTCGGCGACTTCGTCAGCGAGTCAGAAAACGTGGACGAGTACGTTCTCCGTCTCGGAGAGGGCCCTCACGCCGTTGAGGTCGATCTCATGGAGCCGATTGACGAAGGAAGGCGACCGCTCGTGTACGAACCAGCGCTCAACCACGTCGGACTCTGGATCGACGACCTTCCGGCGTGCGTCGAATGGTTGACTGCCAACGGCGTTCGCTTCGCTCCCGGAGGTATCCGACAAGGAGCCGGCGGCCACGAGATGTGCTTCATCCATCCGAAGGGAAACGACGAATCGCCTCAGGGTGGCGAGGGCGTCTTGATCGAGCTGGTTCAGGCTCCAGCTGAGGTCATTGCGGCGAACTGATGGCGGCGGGCCGGAGTCGGCCCTTCATGAAACGCCGCAGCGGTGACGCACGTCGTCGCAGTGTCGCTATGACCGCACGGATCCGGGCTTTGGCTGGTCCGACGATCTCCAATTCGCTGAACATTGCTGCTGGGGTCGTCGCTGTCAACGATGTGCGCGCGATCCGCAGCGGATCGGGCGTGGTGTTGCTCCCGCCGACGACCATGATCGTCGCGAGGTCGGACCCCTCGACGAACTGGCTGACGTCCGGCGTCGTGAAGCCGAAGGGGTAGGCGAACGTGTCGCAGACGCCCAAGTGGCGTCGAACCTCGGCGATCGAGTCGCTGATCTCGCTGTCGAGTTCTCCGATTTCGACAGCCCGGAGATTCGGGTGGGTCGCAGTGTGGCTGCCGAGCGACCAACCGGCCTGCGCCAGTTCTCGCGTCTGTTCCCATGTCACGTACAGATCGGAACATCCCAACAGCTGTTCGCGAGGTGTCGGCGAGTCCATCCACAATTGGGTGACAAGGTCGTTCACCATGGTTCGGTCGTAGCGATCGAGCACGACGGCCACCAGTGCAGGTGCGTCCAGCGTGGCTGGGAGTCCGAGAAAGGCGGAGGCCACTCGACCAGCCGAGTCCGGTCGTTGCCGCAAGAGCCAGTTGAGCTCGTTCACCCACACCATGTCGGCGTTGTCGACCACATCGGTCACGAGATACAGGGTTGCAGGAAACCCGTGGTCGGCGAGCAGGGGCGCTGCACCGTCGAAAACTGACCGATATCCGTCGTCGAACGTGATGGCCACTGCGCGCCTCGGAATCGGGTCGCGCTCGAATTCGGCCGTGGAGATCACCTGATAGTGCGCCTCGAAGAACTCGAGCTGCTTCGAGAAGGCTGCGGGTGTCGTGTTGACGTCGAGGCCGGCGACGAAGTCGGACTCGACCGCCTCACACGCGTGGTAGAGAATCACCTTGGGGCTCTTGCCTCCGATCGACCAGACCAGCGGGGCCAGTCTCAGGTGCCAGAGTGCACGCCCGAAGGCGGCGAGCGACTGCTCGGCGAGTCGGGTGATCATTCGCCACATGACCCAGGGGAGACGCCAGGGCCCAGTAGGCCGGACTTCAGTAGCCTTCGCACCCTCATCTCGGCGCCGATCGTTCGTGACACCGAGAGGTAGTTGTGTCCGTCCTCGAGCGCCTGCGGACGTCCACTGGACGTGCCCTCGAGCGCGTCGCGCAGTGCTTCGACGTAGAGACGTGCTCCGAGAACGACACACTTCGCAAAGAGGGAATCCTCGTCGTCGTCGGGCTCGATGTCAGGCCGCCCTACGTTGAGAATCGGACCCGAGTCGGTGCCCTCGTCGAGTTCGTGGATCGTCACGCCGACCGACTCCGGCTCGGCACTGTGCAGCGCCCAGAAGATGGTGTCCGATCCGCGGTACCTCGGCGAGATACCGGTGTGCATGTTGAAAATTCCTGTGGCTGCCATCTTGATCACGGGTGTACGAATGATCTGCGTGCCATAGACGGCAATCACGGTCGGTTTGAGCTCCGCGAGCAGTTCGAGACTCGCTTGGCCGTTGTGAAAGGGAACGGTCCTCACGAGATCTGGCCGGTCGAACACGCCCGGATCCCCGTGTGGAAAGAGAACTCGGCGGTAGGTCGCTGCTCGTCGTGTGCCCGCCCTCGTGGCGATGCGATACGAGCGAGCACCAAGACGAGAGATGCATTGGCCGACGGAGTACTTCTTTCGGATTCGCTGTGCCGTCTCGACCACATTCTTGTGTGGCGGACGGGCGAGGACGATCGCTGTCACATGCGAACCGAGGGCTGATGTGATCGAGTTCGTGACGAAGCGGTGCTGAATCCCGTCGTCGGTCAGGATCACCAAACTCATGCAACGCCCCGCTCGATCACCGGGGCGTCCGCTTCCGTCGACGTGCGGCTCGATCGGCCCCGGCGACCGCTGAGGACAGGACTTTGGCCTTGGCCGCGCCGCCGCCAGCGTCCAAGTCGCCGAGGTACACGGCAAACGATCTGATGGTCGGGTACCTGAAGACATCGGTCAATGCGAGCTCCAACCCGGTCGAGTCGGCGAGACTCCGAAATACCTTCACGGCGAGCAATGAATGGCCACCGATGTCGAAGAAGTTTTCATCTCGTCCGGCGGGTCGGCCGAGTTCTGTGAGCCAGACGTCAGCAACCAGTTTCTCGTTGTCGTTCGACGGGGCGGATTCTGGATCCAGTATCGACGCGTCGATTGGGCTGTCGATGTTCGAGGGGAGGCGTTTCCGATCGATCTTCCCGTTGGGCGTGAGCGGGAGTGAATCGAGGATCACCACGACCGACGGCACCATCGGGCCCGGCAGGACGGCCGCCACGTGAGCGCGAAGATCGCTGGTCAACGCCGACTCACCGGGGTTCATCGTGACGAAGGCAACAAGCATCGGATCTGTATCGCCCCGGGCCACCACGACGGACTGGGACACTGTCGGATGTCGATCGAGAACCGACTCGATCTCGCCGAGCTCGACGCGGTGGCCTCTGATTTTCACCTGACCGTCAGCGCGCCCGCCGAACTCGACAAACCCGGCGTGGTGCACCCTGACGACATCGCCGGTGGCATACAACCGCCCGAGCCCTGGCCGATCGACGAAACGTTCGGCGTTCAGGTCCGGTCGGTCGTGGTAACCCCGAGCAACGCCTTCGCCGCCGATGTGGAGCTCGCCGAAGACTCCGACGGGGAGCCGTCGCCCGTCACCGTCGAGCACATACACGGTGTTGTTGGCGACGGGGGTTCCAATCGGTACCGAACCGGTCGGCGATTGGTCGACCTCATGAGTGAGCGACCAGATCGTTGTCTCCGTTGGGCCGTACATGTTGGTGAATCGGCCCGGGCCGAGTTCGCGGATGTCGGCCGCCAACGCGGCTGGGAGTGCCTCGCCGCCGAGCATGATGTGCTGTAGTTCTCGCAGTGACTCTCGATCGGTGGGGTTGGCGATGAGCATCGCCGCGAGCGAAGGGGTGCATTGCAGGTGCGTTACTCCGTGGCGCGCGACGAGACCGGCGACGGTTTCATCCTGTTCCGGTTGCGCGGCATCGCGGACACCAGCCTGCTCCTCGCGCACGCGAAGATGTACGGCTTCGAGCTGCGTAAGCGAGTCGAGCACCGCGTCGGTGTCGATGCCGAAGTCGACCAAGCAGGCGATCTCGTCGGCTCCCGCCGCGGACGCTCGACGGATCATGTCGAGCGCATCATCGGCATCGCCGAACAGGCCGCTCGTCACCAAGTAGCGATCGGCGGCCATGTCGAGGAGCTGGTCGATCTCGTCCTCTGACAGGGACTTGAACGCCTCATCTGCGTTCGCTCCCGAGTTGGCGAACGTCGGAAAGGCCGATGCCATGTCCTTCAGGAGCCCGACCGCTGTGCCCAGGTAGCCCTTCAGCGGGAGCCGGGCGGTTTCTCGCGCTGCGTCGGCATCCTCGTCGAGGAACGTGTGAAGCATCAGTGTGATCTGTCCGTCGCCGTCATGGCCTGCTTCGGCCCATGCTTTGCGATAGCCATCGATGTTGGTCGCCAACTGCTCGATGGACTGACCAAGCAGGTGGGTGAGTATGTTGAGCCCGAGGCGTCCGGCTCGTTCGAATGTCGATGCCGACCCGGCGGAAGTCAACCAGGACGGAAGTTCGGCCTGAACCGGCCGAGGCAGCGTCGTGACGGTGACCGGCTTACCGTCATGGCCCGGTAATTCCACCGAACCCCCACGCCACAGTTCCTGCACCGTCGTCATCAGCTCCGGCAGCGACTCCTTGGCGGTTGCGTATGCGCTCGGGTTCAAGACGAAGTCATTCGGCTGCCAACCTGCGGCGAAGGAGATTCCGACCCGACCTCCGGACAAGTTGTCGACGACCGCCCACTCCTCGGCGACTCGGATCGGCGAGTGCAGTGGGAGCACGACACTCCCGGCCCTGATCGCGATGTTCTTCGTCGTCGCCGCCAACGCAGCGGCAACGACGCTCGGGTTCGGGTACGGGGCTCCGAAGTCGTGGAAGTGGCGCTCGGGCACCCACACCGCCTCGAAATCCCGTTCGTCGGCCCACTTCGCGCTCTCAAGCATGAGGCGGTATCCCTCGTGTGCCTGCTCCTCGCCGGCGGCGAAGTAGAAGAGGCTCATCGTGGTCGGCCGCGTGATCCGTGCGGGGGCCGTGCTGGCGGAGGGCGCCGCCGAACCGAAACCGCTCTCGCGCTTCACGACCACATGGAATCCACGTGTCAGGGTCCACATCAACTCGAGAACCGAGATGTCGAATGACAAGCTGGTCACTGCCATCCAGACACCGGGCGTGTCGTGATCGATGATCGCGTCCATGGCAACGAAGAAGTTGACGACGTTGCGGTGTTCGAGCTGCACTCCCTTGGGGAGCCCGGTCGAACCCGAGGTGTAGATCACATACGCCAGGTCGTCCGCCTCGTGCTGTGGCGTCGGTCGTCCTGGTGCCGCTGTCAGCTCGACCGCCGGCTCGACAACCGTGAGCCCCTCACGGAGCCATACCGCAGTCTCGGAAGTCGCGACCACGACGTCGACGTCGGAGTCGTCGACCATGAACTGGAGCCGATCGACCGGGTAGGACGGATCGAGTGGCAGGTAGGCCGCGCCGGATCGCATCACGGCGAACATGGAGACGACCATCTCGATTCCGCGGTTCAACGAGATACCGACGACATCGCCCCGCTCGATGCCGGCTTGGCGTAGCCGATCGGCGAGGTTGTCGATGGCGTGGCCGAGTTCTGCGTAGCTCAGCGTCCGGTTGCCCGCACTGACCGCAGGAGCATCCGGGTGAAGTCGAATCGCATCGACCAACAACGTGTCGATGGTCGCTGCACGGTCGTACTCGGCGGTCGTGCGATTCAGCTGGTCGAGCATGCGCTGATCTGTCGGACCAATGATCGGTACGTCGATGACCGAACTCGAATCACGGGTGAATCCTTCGATCGAACCGGCGATCTGTTCGGCCACCCGTTGCGCTGTCCCGGCTTCGAGATGGTGGCGGAGCGTGAGCGCTCCATCTGAGGTTCGGACGAGGTGAAGAATGGTTCCACATTCGGGTAGGAATTCCTGGGGCCGAACGTCGAAGTCGACGTGCACGAACGGATGTGTCGACGAGGCGCGGAGGTTCGGGCTCCGATCGACCAAATCCTCGAGGAACGGGCCCCGTTCGTAGCACTCGGACAACGCCGTGGCCACGAGTTCGGTCGCTGCACCGCACGACGATTCGAGTTCGATGTCAACTCGAAGCACCGGTGGCCGGGCCACGGGTCGGAGCGCTGCGAGCTTCGCTCGGTTGTCAGTATTGGCCACGGTCATCGCAGGGGCGGCTTCATCAACGGCGCCCAACCACGTGAGCATGGCGGCCGCGATGGCTGCATCCGACAGTCCGTCGGGCACGGGGACGACGAGGTCGGACAGTTCATCGGTCTGTACCTCGGCAAGGAACGCCGGCAAGGAGATGTCCAGGTCACGCAACTGCCTTGCCCACCACGGCTCATGCGTTGCCAGGTCGGCGTCATTCGCGGCGAGTCCGTCCACCAGGTCGGCCGGGGGTGACGGCAAGATGCCGTCGAAGGACGATTGGAGGATGCCGACGACCTCGGCGGCTTCGACCGGGCTGCCATCTGGTTTCGACAGTCGAGCGATGGCAAGCACGCCTGCGGCACATGTGACCCGCAAGCTGCCGTCGATGCCGAGCGTCGTCTTTCCTACAACTCCGTCCTCGGCGTCGTCGAGTGACACGACGTCGTGGGCCAAGATGCAGCGGCCATCGACCACCAGGCGCGCTGAGCCGATTGCGTTGTCGACCCGAGGTCCGACGTCGAGCGAGCGACACTTGCGGGCGGTGGCGTGCGCAAGCTGGGCCGGATCGATGAACACCTGCGGTCGATTGCGCCGCCGGTACATCTTCGTCGATCCCTCCTGCTGTGGGGTCGACGTAAGGGTCCCGGCGGCGAGCGCGTCGGCGATGGAGGAGAAAAGAGCGGTCGCTTCCTCGTAGCAACGAGCGTTCAGCGACAACGCGGTTTCGTCCGGGAGGACGTCGAATCGGCTCGATGCGATGACGTCACCTCCATCGACAGCGGTCGTCATCAAGTGCCACGTCACACCGTGCTCGGTCTCGCCGTTGTGGATGGCCCAAGAGGTGACGTTGAGGCCGGCGTATCCTGGAAGCGGGCCGTCGTGGAAGTTGATGCACGTCTCGGCCACTGCCAGTGCCTCCTCCGGAATGATCCGTTGGTTGGCTGCGCTGACGAGGATCTCGAAGTCGTGGGGGTGCAACGCATCGACGAAGCCGTTGGTCTCCCGAAAATCGACAACTGGAAGATCGATCGAGGTCGCAGCCTGGAGCACCGAATCGCTGTTCGAGAGCAGGACCACGACCTCGAGACCCGCGCTGCGAGCGATCTCGGCGCATGTGACGGCGAGCGACTCGTCGCCTACAACTGCCACACGCGGTCGTGCCGTTCGCTCCGACTCTGGCCTCTGCATGTCAAGAACAAGAGCGTCCTCTGCGGGGAGTGTTGTGGACATGTTGACCTCGTCGTCGGATCGCAGGTGGTTGGTACTTCGAAGAACGTGGACGACGATAACTACCACGAATCGCCGGATACCTTCCGCCAATCGATCAACGGACCGCCGCCCTGTCAGTTGTCGGTCGCATCGTACCGGCGATCTCGTAGTGTGTCCAGCAGGTCTGCGTGGAGCGTCCCTCGCCGGCACCGGTGGCTTCGTCTGAACACCATGATGTTTGCACGTCCGACAAGGTGCCGGATGGCGCCCCAGAGCGTCTCGGCCGAACGGGCGGTGAAACCGGAGTGAACACTCGGCGTCGGCTCTTGTCATCGGCCGAACCGATTCGTAAGTTCGCTTCGTGGGTGGAACGCCAAGAATTCAGCAGCAGCCAACCTTCTGGAATGCGGCAAGATCATCGATCTGACGCAAAATATCCTCAAGATCTCGCCCGAGCGGCCGATTCGACCCGAAAGGCTGGCTATCGAGAGTTGGGAAACCCACCATGACCGAGCATCACAACGAAGCGCAGTTCGATCCGCCGCATCCGTCTGATCGTCGCGACCGCGAGCCGGTTCAGCGTCGGCCCCAGCGGCCGACACGTCGGCCCGCCACGATTCTCGGACTCAGCTTGATGCTTGCCATGGCAATGACGATGCAGTCCTACGCCGATGGGTACGTCCGTGTGGCTACGGCAACCGCAATGGCATCCGGAACAACCGCAATGGCATCCAGCGAACAGAGCGGGTCGATCCTCTGCACGAAGGGGGTGCGGGTTCGCCGGGTGAGTGGTGGAACACTGGCGTGGTGCAAGGGCTCGTCAACGCCGACGACGGTGGCTCCTGTCGCTCCGACGACTGTGGCTCCTGTCGCTCCTGTCGCTCCGACGACGGTGGCTCCGACGACGGTGGCTCCGACGACGGTTGCTCCGACGACGGTTGCTCCGACGACGGTTGCTCCGACGACGGTGGCTCCGACGACGGTGGCTCCGACGACGGTGGCTCCTGTGGCTCCGACCACTGCGGTTCCGACGAAGCCGACTCCGACGACTGTCGCTCCGACGACTGTGGCTCCTGCTGCTCCGTCGCATGGTTCGAATGGGATCGCGGTGGATGAGTCGGCGATTCCTGCTCCGGCGACGGGGTTCGCGACGTCGCGGATCACCACAGCGCAGTACTCACCGTTCTCCTCTGACGGCGTCGGAGCGTTCCGAGTCAACTGCTACCTGTCG